>Ga0182021_10005785_pt1 | contig 14693 bp, 10 predicted proteins | sample 612E3MmetaG_FD_120493 | JGI IMG/M metagenome (GOLD analysis project Ga0182021, IMG submission 120493) | Permafrost microbial communities from Stordalen Mire, Sweden - 612E3M metaG (Illumina Assembly) | ecosystem: Environmental > Terrestrial > Soil > Wetlands > Permafrost | place: Sweden... | reverse complement strand
GCTGCGTATTTCAATCCGATAATATAACCGAGTCCGAAGACCATTGCCGAGACATCTACCTTAAAAACCATCTTGAATTTATCGGAAATGATTTGTCCCCAGCCAAACATGCGCGTAGTGATAACTTCCGACCAGGCGCCAAATGCACTGAAAATAAAATCAAATAATCCGCCGATAACACCGCTCACGACAAGCACCATCGCTTGTTTCCCGCCCTTTTCACCAGCAACGAGAATTTCAGTTGTCGCTGTTGCTTCGGGGAAGGGAAGAGTGCCATGCATATCTTTCACGAAATATTTTCGGAAGGGAATAAGAAAGAGAATACCAAGAAATCCGCCGAGTGCTGATGCCATAAACATCTGGAAGTAACTCGCCGGCAGTGCAAGGATGTAGAGAGCGGGAATTGTAAAGATCGCTCCGGCAACAATCACACCAGAAGCTGCTCCGATCGATTGAATGATCACATTTTGTCCGAGTCCATTTTTCTTCTTGGCAACTGTTGTAAGGCCGACTGCAAGAATAGCGATTGGAATTGCAGCTTCAAATACTTGCCCGATTTTTAATCCGGAGTAAGCCGCAGCAGCAGAAAACAAAACAGCCATGATCAATCCCCAAGTCACCGACCAAACAGTCACTTCCGGATATGTTCTTTCCGGTACCATAATCGGTCGGTATTCTTCACCTTCCTTTAATTCCTTGTATGCATTTTCCGGAAGAGCGCTCATTGATTGTCCGTCTTGTTTCATAGATGCTCCTTGTATTGCTTTCAGGAAAAAAATCAATCGTCGATTATGAATAGCACATTTCCCCTTTTTTCTTACTTACTCTTTTCAACCCAAATTTGTACTAGATTCAGCACTGTTTCCACTGCTTTTTTCATTCCCCACACATTAACCCACTCAGTACAGCTGTGATAATTTGCTCCACCGGTGAAGATATTCGGTGTCGGCAAACCGTCTGCGGTAAGCTTTGAACCGTCTGTACCGCCTCGAATGGGAGTCCATATCGGTTGCAATCCGGAACGTTTTGTTGCTTCATCGAGGTAATCGATTACGCGTGTATCTTTCTCCAGCACTTCCCGCATATTTCTGTACTGTTCGTTAATTTGAATTTCTATTTTTGCCTTTGGATACAACGGCTGGACTTCAGAAACAACTTTTTCCACGATCTTTCTTAAACCATCTAACCCGGCTGTTTGAAAATCCCGAAAGAGAAGTTTTACCGATGATTTACCTACGCCACCTTCGAGTACGTATGGATGGATATATGGTTCATATCCTTCTGTTGTCTCCGGCGCCACGTGTTTTGGAAGACGCGTGATAATGTCAGAAATGACACGGACGGAGTTGATCATGATATTTTTTGCACTGCCCGGATGAATGTCACGGCCGTGAACAGTGATAAGGCAAGAGTCGGCACTGAAAGTCTCTTTGTTTAACTCGCCGGTGGTATCGCCATCCAGCGTATAAGCGAATTGTGCCCCGAATTTTTTAATATCGAAAAACTTTGTTCCTGCTCCAACTTCTTCGTCCGGAGTGAAGCCAACCTTAATCTCTCCATGCGGAATTTTTGGATCGGCAATTAGTTGTTCAAGAGAAGTCATGATGATGGCGACGCCCGCTTTGTCATCGGCGCCAAGCAACGTTGTACCGTCGCTTGTCACGATCATTTTTCCTAACGCTGTTTTCAGCGCCGGATTTTCAGATTCCCGAATGACAATCGTTGAATCTCCTGGCAGGACAATATCGCCGCCTTTATACTCTTTGATGATCTGCGGTTTTACATTTGCGCCGCTAACTTCCGGTGAGGTATCCACATGTGCAACAAATCCGATGGCAGGGACTTTTGTTGAGACATTCGCAGATAGTGTTGCCATCACATATCCATGTCCGTCCATGCTTACTTGCGATACACCAATGCCTTTTAACTCCTTGACCAGTAAATTGAGCAGGTCAAGTTGCTTGGCGGTGCTTGGGTAAGACTCGGAGTCTTCTTTCGATTGTGTGTCAATGATGACATAGCGAAGAAACTTATCAAGTACGGTTTCGGTCATAATATGTCCTTTCTTAAAAGGGAATGCAGGGCAGGATACTATCCCATCCTACACAAAATGTTAGTGCGTTAAGATAGAAAGAAGGCATCACAAAAGCAGTAGAAAAAAAATGGAAATACTTCTCTTGCACTAATCGTTAATTGTTATTATTATTTTATCATCATAGTAAAAATCGGACGCGCCACCGATGAAATATTTCGTTTTCCTTACAGTCTGTGGACTCATTTGTGCTTCACAATCACTAGATGCACAGATCGTTCCTTTTCCATATTCAGAATCCTTTGATGGTATCACCGCCCCGGCATTACCAGCGGGTTGGAGTCTCAATGGATTTATAATGAATATTTCCTCTCCACGATCATCTCCCAATTGTGTCTCTACAGTAGGCAATACTACAACAAAATCGATTACTTCGCCTATCTTTGACTTTACGAATTGTATCCCTGACAAGCTGGTTTTTTGGGAGCGGCGATCGGGGACAGCAGCGGCATATCGTTTTGAATTATGGGCATCTCTTAATGGAACGGACTTCGATATTCTCTTAGCTCACTATGAAACGATTACATCAACTTCAGGTTACGTTCAACGTATTGTTAATCTTGAAGGGAACGGATTACAACAGCAGCCGAATGTCCGATTCCAATGGCAGTTACTTGGGGATAACACCAACACTACCGGGGTTTTACGGATTGATGATGTATCATTGACGGTTTCAACCGGATTTGATATTGGATTAACGTCGATGGTTGTTTCTCCGGCAACTGTGACTCGCAAAGATGCACTGTCTCTTTTTGTTTGTGTAAAGAATTATGGATCGCTTGCAGTATCTGGGTTCTCGGTTCAATTCTTTTCAGATGATAATCGCAATGGCATCGCGGAATCAGGTGAACAATTCTCTGTGGTTGGTGGACTTTCACTCAACCCCGATGATTCTTTAATTTGTGAGACATCGTATCCACCGATGAAGGCAGGCGAACATTGTTTCATCGCTGTTATCGGATTCCCTCAAGACGAGAATAGAGCGAATGATACCTTGCGCGCAGTCGTTGATATTCAATCCATGAAAGGCGACTTGCTCATTAATGAAATTATGTATGCACCAAGCGGCGATGAACCGGAATGGGTGGAATTCTATAATGCTTCTCCTGATTCAATCAATTTGAAGAATTGGAGAATATCGGACAACAATGTATCGACAAAATCTATTATCTCAACAACCGACATATTGATGGCTCCGAATTCCTATCTTATCGTAGCAAAGGATTCGAGTTTTAGTATGATACATCCAGGAGTATTCTCTGTTGTAGCTAATTTCTCAGCGCTGAATAATACTACTCCCGATGCTGTAGTTCTTTATGATGATTTGTCCCGTTCGATTGATAGTGTTATGTATCAGCCAAATTGGGGAGGACAAAATGGAAAGTCGCTTGAACGGATCGATCTCTATACGTCAAGCATTTCGGTAGCGAATTGGTCAACATCTCAGGATTCACTTGGTTGCACTCCCGGAAAGATCAATAGTATTGCACGGTTAGATTATGATCTCGCCATAAGCAGTCTAACGCAAACGAGAACTGTATCCAACGGGAAAATGGTATCCGTTATCAATGTGATTGTTCGGAACATCGGGAGACGGACAATCGATAGTGTGATTGTACATTACTATGCAGATTGCAATCGTAATATGTATCCTGGTACGTCGGAATTATTGCAGAGCGTTATTTCAACTCAAAGAATCTTTGCAGGGGATTCAGTGCAGATATCCGAATCATTGCCACAACTCACCGCAGGCGAAATGAGCGTTATTGTTGTTGCTGAGAATTGGAGCGATGAACGATTGAAGAACAACCAATCTTCGGTTATAATCAAAATTGGTTATGAACCACGTTCACTTATTATTAATGAGATTATGTATGATCCTCTTGACGGCCAGAATGAATGGCTTGAGCTCTATAATCGAAGTTCTCAACCAGTCGATCTTGCACATTGGACATTTAATGACAGGGCAATTTCGAGCGGGGTCAATTCGTTTATAATATCGGACTCATCAATGACTGTGCTATCTGGAGGATTTGCTGTTGTTGCAGCGGAATCGACGGTGTGTAATATATTTCCGAATTTGCGAAGTCCACACCCCGACGTCTCATTATCCATCCTTAATTGTTCCAGCGGATTTAGTTTTAACAATGATGGTGATGCGATTGTGCTGAAAGATCTCACGGGCCAGACTATCGACAGCGCTACCTACTTGCCTAACTGGCATCATCCGGATGTTGTCGATACACGCGGACGATCCTTGGAACGCATTAATCCGAACATAGAAACGAATGACTCGCGAAATTGGAGTACGTGCACGAACATTGTGGGTGGAACACCAGGAAAGATCAACACTGTGATGACCATAAGCAGTGTGAGCAATTCAGTGATTTCTATTTCACCCAATCCATTTTCTCCTGACGGCGATGGTTTCGAGGATTATTGCATCATCCGTTATAATTTATCAATGATGATATCAACGATAAATATCCGAATCTATGATATCAAGGGAAGACTTATCCGAACATTGGCAAATGGCGAGCTTGCCGGCACTCAAGGCGAAATCATATGGAACGGGCTTGACGAAAACAAACAACGGGCAAGAATCGGAGTCTATATTGTCTATCTTGAAGGGAACGATCGATCAAGCGGAAAAGTAGTAAGCGCAAAAGCAGTGGCGGTTGTGGCTGCAAAGTTATAGTCCAAGGTTCGTAAAAGTGTGGCACGAAATCCTTTCTGACCAGCATCCGAAATTTCGTGATGGTCCAGTAAAGAGATCACGCTTTTCCGGCATAACATTTAGTGGCTTGAGGGTTCGGTTCAGTTTTAATTTGTTTGTGGTTTATCCAGTTTCCCTAATCCCCACCAGAAGAGCGCAAAAAATAATCCGGGGTACATTGGTTCAATTCCAAACCAGTACCTAGGTACACCGTTGGATGCATTGATGTAACCGGAGATAAGACTTGTAGTTGAAATACAACAGCCGTTCACTAATGCTCCGAATGCATATACTGAGGGGATCTTGAGTCGATCAAAGTAACTTGCCAACACCGGCACCAAGAGTCCTGGAATAATACATGTACCGATCGTATACCAGATACCTACAACAGAAGGGACTACGACAGCCAACGCTATTGAAAAAAGCGCGGAGAGTACAAGTCCGATTTTTGTCCACCGCTGAACAATATTCGAATCTTGTGCGGCATTTTTCCATCGGCCAACAACATCTTTTCCAATAGTGATGGCTGAAATAAGTGTAAGACTGCTCAGTGTTGACATAATCGTTGCCAGCATACCGATATAAAACATCCCTTTTGCAATAACCGGTAATGTGACCTCGGCAAGAAGCGGATAGGAATACATCGGTTGGAACAATGGTGGAAGAGAGGCACGTGCGTACAACCCTGCTGTCGTCGTCATAAAATCAAAGATAAACCAGAAGAGTATGGAAATAAGGATTCCTCTCTTTGCCGTTGTGCCGTCTTTTGCAGCATAACAACGTTGATGAAATGCCGGATCGACGAGCGTCCATAGTGCAATAAAAAACCAAACGGTAATAAATCCGATGGTTTTGCCTCCATGCCATGTGAGATGAAGCGGTGGAACATGTGCGCGAATAAAATCTAATCCGCCAAATTTGAAATATGAAAATATCACGATGAGGGCAAAACCGATAAACATCAAAACAAACTCAAATGCATTCACCCAGACGTCTGATCGAAATCCGCCCTTGTAAAGATATACGACAGTAAGAAATGTAGCGATAACAATACAAAGGGTTAAGTTGATACCGAAAATGAGGTGTGCGAGAATGCCGAGCATTAGAACATAGGCAGCTGGTGTTACAAGGAAGAATGTAAGGAAACCACCTGCAATCGCAGTTCTCTTATCGTATGCAAGCTCAAGTTTATCGGACAATGTAAAGAGATTGGTTGCTCGAACTTTCTTTGCGAGAAATAGTGCGAAGACGAAAGCAAAGATATAATATGGAACCCCAAAGATAATCCAATTGGAAATACCAAACCGATAAGAATATTCTCCCACACCGAGAATTCCGCCATACCAAGTGGAAACAAGCGTAGCTACAAACATCGGCAGTGTCAATGTGCGGCTTGCGAGAAGATAATCATCTGCACCGGATTTTTGCTTTCGCACAGCTCGAAATCCGATAAAAACGACAGCGGCAAAATAGAGAAGGATCAGTATAATATCTAGAGGGGCAAGATGAACCATCGGCGATTGAAGACCTGGAATTTGTAATTGTTCGTTACTCATGGTTTAGTTTCCCTTGTGTGATTCGATAAACAGTAACATATGGAGACGCGCTAACAAGCTCTGACTGTTTTAATGGTTCATTATAAAAGCGATAAGATTACCGCTCCGGACTTTGATGTTCACATGAGATGAAATAACACTATTGCTTGTACTTTCGCGAATGCCAAGCTGAAGCGATTCATTCTTGAGGTTCCATTTTAATCCCGTAGTGATGATTCCGGTGCATCGAGAAAGTGGCAGAAGTGAAATACTTGTTCCGACAGGGAGAGTAATCTCCACCGCACGGCCGACGGGTATAAATTCTCCTGTGTCGTCAATAAATTTAATCGTCGTTTTACTTGAAAACTTTGCCAGCGCACTAAGATTACCGATAGCGTGATCAAGCCGCCCGCCCGTCGCTCCCATTACTACGATTTCAGTACATTTCTTTCGTATCGCTGCAGTCAATGCTTTTTCCAAATCAGTAGAATTCTGATCTTTTGCCTTCTGCAGTGCAACTTTTCTAAAAACGTGAAGTGTTTCCTTCCGCACGGAATCAAAATCGCCAATGATAAGGTCGGGAATGACGCCGAATCGGGCGGCAGTATTTGCTCCCCCATCTGCACAAACAAACCAATCGGCAGACGCAAGAAATTTTTGGAAGAGCTGTTTGCTTGGCGGTTTGCCGTTTGCGAGAATGAGTGTGCGTTTCATATTCTGGTTTCTATAAAACTTTGAGTTCAATTCCAGCCCACAACCACCGTCCCGGCAGCGGAACGCCGACGATTTCAACATATGATTGATTCAACAAGTTTGTTCCCTGAACAAATACATTTATGTGTGAAAATGATTTGTTGACTTTTACCTCTACAAGTGTATAATGTGTTCCGTCTAATTTAATTTTATGTGTGGAACTGATTGTTCCATGAATGGAAAGCAGAAGAGTTCCAGTTACTACTGCACTGAATTGATGCCTTGGATGCGTGAAGCTGTACAGCGAGCTGTATACGTTCCCTCTGTCAATGTGAGAATCCAAATAGGTATAGCTTACAAGGAGACTTTGGAGATTGAAGTCGATTGATGATTCTCGATCTGCAGGATGCCCATCTCTCCATTGGAGCGATGCCTCAACACCGCGCGTTAGAGCAGAAGTAAAATTTGTGGCATGATAGGCAATGTCGGAAGAAGAAAATTCAACATAATCTATGAGATTCTCTTGATCACGCTCAAACACGGAAGAGGAAAATTTTATTTCTGGACGAAGATAGAAATCTGCACCTACTTCATATGACCATCCAGTCTCTGGCTTTAAATTTGGATTACCAATTCTTGAGGGGCTGTTATAATACAATTCAGTATAACTTGGCGCACGAAAAGAACGCCCTGCTGTCAAGAATATCTTGGACGGTGTTGAAAAGAGATATCCCACATCGAATGTTGGATTACATTGGTCGCCGTAGTCCGAATGAATATCCTCTCGGATTCCGAAATCCATGAGAAAAGTATTTTGGAGTACGCTATGCATTGTTGCAAGGAAACCAAGAGAAGATCGTTGATGATTCTTGAGATTCGTGCTTGTAATGTCTTCGCTATTCCCTTCGATTCCTACAATCAAAGAAACCGATTCATATGCTTGAATGATAGATTGAAGTTCACCGCTGTAAAAATTTGTGGTATTGATATTGACGAATTGATCGGGTGTACGGAGATCATACATAAATTTATCATAATGCCTTCGGTATGAAAATTTTGGCTGGATGATGGACGAAGGAAGTGCAATTTTTGTTGTCGCGTTTAAAAATGTCGTTTCTGTCCATTCTTTAGATGGTGATGGTCCGTAAAAGTGAAATGCGCCGAATGCTTTCTTGGCATATCCTCCAAACACAGAGTAAGTCCCAAAAGGAAGCTCTATAGTATTGTTTGATGAAATACTTGTAATTTTAAAATCAGTATCGTATTGGTAGCCATCCGAGCGCCGGTGCTCAATGGTGTTCGAGGAATGAATATTAGGGGAGGAAAAATCGCAGCTTCCGGAACCATTGAATAAGCCGTACTCACCTCCACTCAATTTCAATGAGAGAGATTGCCGATCAGGCGTTCTTGTGATGATATTGATGACACCTCCATATGCATCTGGCCCGTAAAGAGCAGAACCAGCCCCTTTGAGTACTTCAATCCGTTCAATTTGATCCAAAGAAATAGGGATGTCAAAATTATGATGCGCCGTTTGCGCATCGTTCATGCGCGCTCCATTGAGAAGTATAAGTTGCTGACTGAACAATGCACCGCGGATGCTTACATCCGATTGGACACCAAAAATTCCCCGCGGTTGAATATGGGTATTTGTTTCATTCTGGAGCAACTCTTCCAGGCATGACGCTCCCGAATTCTGAATGGTCTGCACGTCGATGACATCGATGGATCGACTGACGTACAGGGCATTGATAGGGATTCGATTAGCAGTAACAACCAAAGGTTCAAGTTCTATCGTTATGGAATCCTGATCTTGTGCTTGAGTAACAAACACTACGATGAGTGCGAGAAAAAACAGATAAATATGATATCTCAAATGGGTTCCCTTTTCGACGATTATAGTACAAAGTTACAGATTTACATTTCCTGAATCAAAAAAATAGTTAGTCTACGATTTGGGTTTTCATACTTCTATAATTGTAAAGATATACCAAGCACGTAGTTTCGCTCAGCCGCTGGAAAGAATTCCTGGCCCTCGCCGCTCATGGTATAAAGGGCATCGAAGAGGTTGTGAACTTCTCCTCGCACTGTCAGGTATATACCAGACCCAAACGCGAATCGATAGGTCATGGAAACATTGATGACGAGGTACGGATCATTTTTCTCAAGCTCGTTCTTTGTATTATCGGTGTAGAAGGCGCCGACATATTTAGCATCCAGTGAAGTATTCCATTCATGATATGAATGGTTCAAACGAAGGTTTGCCATAAAATCTGGAGAACCTGCAATGGGGTTGCCATTTAACGAATGCCGGTATACAATATTATTGTTTTCACTATCCACAACGGCATAGCGTATCAGACGGTTATAGGAGATTGTTGTGTTGCCATTGATAGAAAATCCGTACCCGATAGTTGTTGTTCCGTCAAGCTCAATGCCGAGATGGCGCGTATGATCGGCATTGCCGGTTACGGGCTCGCCAAAAATATCGACCTGACCGCTTTTGATGAGTTCGTCTTGAAACTCCATCCAGAAAAAATTAACGGACGCCGTCGTTGGTCCATTTCGATATACCCACCCAAGTTCGAAATCGTACAAATGCTCTGGTTTTGCCAGCGGTCTGCTGAAGTCATATTTCACATTTCCGCCGATAAACGTTCCTGCAAATTGCGGTGTCAACCCATAATACGCTTCTTCTGCAGAATAGAGATCTTTTAATCGTGGTTCGCGAGAAGTGTAAGCAAGACTTACATATGCATTAATGTATTCGTTCGCATTGTAATTAAATCCCAATCGCGGATTCAAGAAGAAATAAGGAAGTGAAAAATTATTGCCGAGATATTTTTCATTTTCAATGGCATATCGATTATAGGCAAATTGAAGGTCAGCCATACATATTATATCTTCACCTATCTTGTATAATTCGTGTCCATAAATGGAGACCATATCTTTCCGGCCGTTATATTCATAAATATGAAAATCGGGGGTGTAGTTTACAGGAAGCTGATCGGCATAGCTGATTTTCCCCCAGTGGAGAGAATGATGGAATCGCAATTCGGCACCCAGTGTCAATGATCCGGATCCGTGATTGATCTCTATCCGCGGAAGCCAACCCCATTGCTTGTTCCCGACATAGGCACGAATGAGCAAGCTGGGAAACGAAGAAACTCCGAACGTTGAATCGTAACCGACGCGATCTCTGAACCATACCATTGCTGAAGTCGTATTGCCATTCGCATCCGGATACGGAATCCAATCGCCGTCATAATCATAATATCCGTCTCCCTGAATATAAAAGAAGGTATTATTGAATATGATGTTAGGAGAGAGTTTCCATTCGTGCAGCAATTCAAAATGCGGCTGCGAAAATTCTTCCGATTCCTGTGGCCTTCGATTGGTTGCATAAGTCACAGTGTCTTGTGCGCCGTTCATTTCAAAATAATTGTAATTTGTGCGGCGCAGGCTCAAATTATTATTATAGAATTTAGGGATGCCGTTGTACAGAAGTCCATCGCTGAATGGGCCTCCGTACATATGAATACGTGTTGTCATTGTCTCGTCAAGCCGTTCCACACCAAAAAAATATGAGTTAATCTCATCCCATGATTTATTACGGTAGCCATCTGTCGAAAGTTTGCCCAGCCGTCCGTAAAACATATATCGGTTGTCCACGAGTCCGGAATTAAATGTTGCAGAATATTTTCGTGTTGAAAGTACCATTGTCTTTGTTGATCCATATTCCTGAAAACCGAGGCTGCTTTCGAAGAGTGCACTTGGCTGCGGTTGGAAAGGGACAGCCAGTATATTGACAGAGCCGCCGATTGCCGGCGGGCCATAGAAAGCGCTTCCTGCACCGCGTTGAATTTGAATATTTGCTGTACTGCCAAGTAAGTCGGGAAAGTCGATCCAATACACACTGAAATCTTCAGGATCGTTTTGTGGAACACCGTTTACCATGACCGATAGCCTTTGCTGTTCAAATCCGCGCAGGTTAATATAACTGTACCCGCCGCTGCTATTTCCATTTTCAGAATAGAACGTAATGGAAGGCAAACCCGACAATAGCACAGGAACATCTTGTACAGAATATTGCTGCTGAATTTCAGAATGATTCAAATTGGAAAAAGTGACCGGCGAAATTCTCTCTACTGCATGCGTTGCTGTAATGGTCACTGGTGCAGATTGGTAGATCGTATCTCGATCAGTTTTTTCTTGTGCCGAGGCAATTGTACCTATTAAAAGTGCTGTAACTTGAATGTGTTTCAACATAATATTCTCCTTCCGTATAACTAAAAAAGCCGTTTCCCATAGGTTCATGGAAAACGGCTTCAAAAAATAAAATCGTTTTTTACTTCCCTACGCTGGTATTGTCCAGATCAGGTTACAAGGGTGTGATCTCAGCCCGGTCTTGAATTAAAGAGAAGACCGTAGCACCCCATCCAACTTATAGAAAAGAACTTGCTCCGTATGAGCAAACCACAAACGGAGAATATCTTGAAATATATTAAACTACTATTTAATATACTCCGCTGAATGGAAGATGTCAAGGGTTTGATTTTTATTCTTCTTCAGGGTTCATTCCCGCAACCGAAGATCTATTTTAGCGTTCCAACTTGTAGTCGGACATTTAAAAGGCGCTATCCTCTAATTCGTTCTACTGTGGGTAGTTTACTCACCATATTTTGTGGTCGGGACTCTGCAGCCACGCAGATACCATTCAGCAAATGTAATTAAAACAGATTCCTCGCTGTGAGCTATACGTCCCGATATAATTTTCGGAAAGTTACTTTTCTCCGATTTGGAACGGAAGGGAGTATCCAATCGTCCCAAGTAATGTTGGATGCTATGTGAGAACACGTTTCTTGCTTGTACATCCATTTCTCTCTATATTCTAAAGGAAATACACCATAAATTCGGAATTTTCAATGGTTAATCTTTCATCAGACAGATTGAATCAAATTCAAAAGTGCTTTACCGGCAAGCGAATCGCTGTGGTCGGTGATCTTATGCTTGACCGATATTTTTGGGGAAAAATCTCTCGCATTTCTCCTGAAGCGCCGGTTCCTGTTGTCGAGATAGACGAAGAGTCGACACGGCTTGGCGGAGCGGCAAATGTCGCGAACAATATTGCCTCGCTTGGCGGCGTGCCGATTTTAATCGGCGTTGTTGGCAAGGATGCAGGTGCGGAATCGCTGCGAACATTGGTAATAGAAAAAGGTTTTCCAGCAAATGGAATTATTGTCGATAGTTCGCGTCCGACAACAATTAAAACGCGTGTTATTGCGCACGGACAGCATGTTGTGCGCATCGATCAAGAGGAAAAGATCGACCTCAATGCTGATACACAAGGAAGGGTTCTTGCTGCACTGGAAAATCAAATACAGTCTCTGGATGGTATCATTCTCGAAGACTACAACAAGGGTGTGTTGACGAAAGGATTGATTCAATCTGTCATTCAATTGGCGAAAGATCATAAAAAACCTATTACCGTTGATCCAAAGTCCAATAATTTTTTCGAATATCAAAGTGTGTCTGTTTTCAAACCAAACCGCAAAGAGGCCGAAGAAGCACTGGGCCGCCGGCTCAATACATTGGAAGATATGGAAAGAGCAGCACGCGATCTCCTTACAAGACTCGCGGCAGACAATGTTTTACTGACACTTGGTGAAATGGGAATGATTCTTCTTGAACGAAACGGTTCGCTGGCGCATGTAGAAACAAAAGCAAGACATGTCGCAGATGTCTCAGGGGCAGGCGATACTGTCATTGCAACTCTTACGATGGCTATGGTGGCCGGTGCATCTGTTCGGGAATCGGCTGCACTCGCCAATTATGCCGGAGGAATTGTGTGCGGTGAAGTCGGGATTATACCGATTGAAAAGGACATTCTTATTCAAACAATTTTGAAAGATAACAGCAACGGAGGTAAACGTTAGTGGGTGAAGTGATCGTGTGCACCGATGTACTGAAGATCAGAGAACGATTGAAACATGAGGGGAAAAAGATCGTCTTCACGAATGGCGTTTTCGATATTGTACATCGCGGACATGTAGAATATTTAACAAAGGCAAAGGCTCTTGGTGATGTACTCTTCGTAGGCATGAATACCGACGCTTCAGTGCAGCGTTTGAAAGGGCCGCAGCGTCCGGTTATCTCGCAGGATGATCGAGCCTTTGTGCTCGCTGCTCTTCGCGCAGTGGATTATGTCTGCTTGTTCGATGAAGATACGCCGTACAATCTCATTCAAGCAATTGTGCCGGATGTGCTGGTGAAAGGATCCGATTGGGCAATTGATACCATAGTGGGGAAGGATATCGTCGAAGCAGCAGGAGGGAAGGTGCAAACGATTGATTATGTGCCCAATCGTTCCACGACAAATATTATCAAGAAGATTGCTGCTAGCGAAACGCAATGAGCATGCATTCTGCGGTGTATCGAGAAACCGGCGAATGTGTTGACGTACACCTTCATCGTAACAGTTGAGCAAGAAAGAAAACGTGCGCAAGTTCTTTCGAATTACATATTATTTAAGCGGTATTTTTTTATTTGTTCTTATCGCCCTCATCGGGTATACACAGACCCGTTTATTCAAGACGTATCTTCGCGACAAACTCCTCCTCGAATCACACACTGCTCTCAATGGTCAGCTTCAATTCGGGAGCATCGAAGGCAACCTTCTCACCGGTTTTACGGTGGATAGCGTATCTGTCCGTGGATATGACGATGAATTATTCTCGTCGGAGCGTATCGAATTCAAATACGATTTATTCGGATTTTTATTTAAACGTATCTCATTCAACAATATTGTTATTGTGAAACCGAAGATCCACATTGACCGCTCGATCGATGGAACGTGGAATGTTGTACGTCTCATCAAACCGACACAAGCGGATACTACTCCATTTGCCTTGACCGTCGACATTAAAAGATTGAACCTCCAGGATGCAGAATTATTTTTTTCAGATTCTCTTCTTCTTTCTCAGCGACAGACAGGTCAATTTGAAGTTCCTCCGAATAATGTAATCGATTATGCCCGGGTGCATCTTTCTTCCCTGTCATTAGAAACCGCTGCAAAAATTCAAAACGGCAGATACGAAGTGAAAATCAAAAATCTCGAATTTACTTCTGCCGAAGCCAATAACTTATTCATGGAACGGCATGTTATACAGCAGCATAAAGAACCGTCATTTGTGCTGAAACACTTCGAGGGGGATTTTTTGCTAACAAAAGACGAAGCGGAAGCACGAAATGTGCATATTGAAACCTCAAAATCCCGTATACAAATTGATGCGGGAATAAAGGGTGTTGATATTACATCCATATCGAGTGTGGAAGAATTGAAGATGAAGCCTGTTGATCTTACGCTCTCGGCAGAAAATATCGATACAAAGGAGTTGAAGCAATTTCTTTATCCATCCGTAGACTTTCTTGATCGCGAATTGAAACTCCATTTGAAAGCGAGTGGCACATTCGGAGATTTGAAGATTGAAAAACTTGTTATTCAAATGCCTCACTCGTTTGTTCAGCTTCAAGGGCGTTTACGAAATTTGAATTCTGCAAGCAATTTGGAAATGACAATACAATCGAATGATAACGTGATTGCGCCGCACGATCTCATCGATTGCTTGCCAGGCTTGAAGCTGCCGGATTTTACTTT
>Ga0182021_10005784_pt1 | contig 14693 bp, 6 predicted proteins | sample 612E3MmetaG_FD_120493 | JGI IMG/M metagenome (GOLD analysis project Ga0182021, IMG submission 120493) | Permafrost microbial communities from Stordalen Mire, Sweden - 612E3M metaG (Illumina Assembly) | ecosystem: Environmental > Terrestrial > Soil > Wetlands > Permafrost | place: Sweden... | reverse complement strand
CCTTAGCAACTATACCTTCGGCAGGCATGGCTATCAAGGCAATATCACGATAAAAAGTTCCTCTTTCCTTAATAATGGGTTTCTCGTTTATTCCTGTCTCGGGGTTATATATAAGAAATTCTTCAACTGCATGCAAATCCACTTGAGGCTTGGAAATTGTTCCCGAAAAACGATGACCTCCATCAACCAAAGTATCTGAAAAGCAAATCTGCTTCATGGAATACTCCGGTGTGATCCAGTTTCCACCACTCGCTTCATAGCCAGGGCAATTGGACATTCCAAAGTCCAAACCAAGCCTTTGGGATTCCTTTGCTGCATGTCGTACAAGCTTCCACCACGGCTCAGACCATGCAATAATATCAGTGTTGGGTGACCTCGGAATATTACAAGCCCAAGGTGTAATAATATCTGCCAGGCTAAACATCAGTGTTTGACCGAAACCAGCAGCTTTTAATTCTTCAAGATCACGTGTAATGCCATCTTTACTCAAGTTACATCCCATCCACATCCACATTACACCTGGTCTCGCCGAATCCGGAGGAGAAAGAAATATCTTCTCAAGATTATCGGCTTTCGTCTTTGTTTGAGATGATGTATTAGTTATCCTTCTGGAAGATAATATTGATTCAGTTGTCTGAGATTCAATTAAAAAACTCTGATTCGCTGAGTTAGCCCGACTTTCAGATTCCCTGCTTTGTAAATCAATGATAGGCAACAAAAATAAAATTAGAAATTTAATAATATTCATGTTAATAGCTTTTGATTTTATATGATATCAGTAATGATTAGCAACATTTTTGTAATTGGTAGTTAAACAGGCTATTATGAAAAGTCGGACAATCTGACCACATTTGGCCGGCTTTTATAATAGGTACTTACTCTATCATATTATACATCTCCATTTGGTGCCATCCTAATTGACGCTCACTCGGTGATATCCATACATCATTTGATCAAACACTTTTGAGGCACAAGAGTAAAATACTAATTCAAAAACAGCCCTAATAAGTAAACTATTTCGTTTTCATTTTGATTTGTTTTTGTGACAATAATTATTGTTATGTTGTACAGTTTCCAAACAATTTTTACTTCTACTGTCAGTAAAAAATATCACAATACGCTTATTATGATGGATTTATCTTTTGAAGTCCAATTTTATAGCCCTTATATGCATAAAACAAGATAAATATATAGGATGGGAAGCATATCCAGTAGGCTTTTTGCATATTTCCAAGGACATCTTTCAACCATCCGAAAATCAAAGGACCGACAGCTCCTCCAACAACGGCTATAACTAATATGGATGAGCCGAGTTTAGTATATTTACCAAGATAAGCAAGGGACAAGGGAAAAATAGCAGCCCATATTAAAGAAGAAGACAAACCCATAAGGGTTACGCCATAAATAGCGTAATCAACAGGTAATAAAACGGTTAGTAAGGATAAAAGTAAACCTAAAAAAGTACAATATCGCAGGGCTGACAGCTGAGATATAACTCTGGGGACGAGAAATGTTCCTAACAAACAGCCAAAAATAAGCCAACCCACAGTAAGTGATGGATATAACTCAGGATTATTAAGACCTAATGTATGTGCAAAATCCACGACAGAAGCAAGGGCAATGATTTCAATTCCCATGTGAAAGAACAGAGCTAATGCCCCAAAAATAAGATGCGGAAATTGGAAAATATTTTTTTTAGCAGCTACAAAATTTTGTATTATTATTGATTCTTCAGAGAGATTTTCATCTTTTTTCTCTTCTCCTTTTGCTTTTACTTCCGGTAATGGAGATAGCCAAATTATTATACCCATTAAAACAAATATACCAACAATAATATAGAAGGGCAGAAACATATCGGAAAGTAGAATATTTGTTTGATTTAAATCGAGAAACATTGCTAAAAAAACAGGAGCCACTGCCCACCCTAGTTTATTGATAATACTCAATACGCTAAAACGCTTTAATGCAGAATCAGTTGGACCGCAAATAGTGACGTAAGCCCCGACAACAGCCTGAAGAAGTGTATTTCCCATACCGGAAATAAAAGATGCAATTAAGAACAATAAAAAACTTTCTGTTTTAGCTGAAGGGACAAACAAATACAATCCTATTGCAAATAAGACGAAAGAAACCAGCATTCCTTTTTTGTATCCGATTTTCTGAATCAATAATCCGGAAGGATACCCAAATAAAACAAAGGCACTAAATGTAGCTGTAAGTACTAAATATGAATCCGTATTACTTAAGTCAAACGCTTTCTTTAAATAGGGTATTAGAAGTCCGTTTATACCTAATGCAAAACCCAATGAGAAATATAAAAAACCTAATATCAATAATGTGTAGAGATATGAAGACACCTTAGCAGCTTTCATAAATTTGCATTTTAGTATAAATAATCATTTATTAATTTTCTTTATTGTGTTATGAACAATTGTTATATTCTGAAATAGTGTGCCGGGTATAATATAATTTGAAGGAGCTACGATAGTTGAACTTGGCCTCAAAAAATTAAAGGGTTTAGTTAAATCAATTTACTGTTTCACTGCATTAAATAATGCTTTAATATTCTGGGGTGGTATATCTGCCAAAATAGCTTCATGGCTCGGTGATATTACTAATCCTGTCGGGAAAATTTCTTTCAGTTCATGTACTTTCCGGGCAACTTGTTCAGGAGTTCCATTTACGAGTAAATGCTGTGCATCCACCCCACCGCAGAAAGCGACTCTTCCGCCAAAATGTTTCTTCAGATTGGGGGCATCCATATCTTTTGCCAATGCCTGAACAGGGTGTATTACATCCACCCCTAATTCAATTAGATCGTCAATAATCGGAAAAATTGAACCACACGAGTGATGTATTACTTTCAATCCATAGCTTTTTGCCTGGTCTATTAGTTTCTTTGTTCCCGGAAAAACAAACTTCCTTATAGATTCAGGACTGACCATCAGATTTTGTTGGCCACCAAAATCATTTCCTATTAAAACAGCGTCCAGATATCCTTTAGTCGCTTCATAGAATAACTCATTAGCTCTGAGATAGAATTTTGTAATCCTGTCAATTACAGCAGTGTACATTCCCGGGTTAGTCATCATCACTATCAGAGCCTTCTCCATGCCAAATGCGGCGCAGGCATTCTGAAAATGACAACTCCACATCAGTCCCACTCTGGCATATTCTTCATTTATTGATTTTGCTCTTCGTTTTGCTTCCTCTAAATCCAAACCTTTTTCGGGGTCTGGCCAATCAAACTTATTTATATCAGAAGGGTCATCATAATCCTCGAAAAAACCTGCATCGTTTAAGTTACGCTCTGCTTTCTCGGCTTTTGCAAATTTTAAAGCATAAGAAATATGATTTGCCGGCGGGCAATCATATGGTACCAGTATAGGATAAACGTCATCATCAATGTTCCTTTTCATTTCATCAATTGAACCTGCTCCAAAATATTTTAATAAATCATCCAGTGCATTTGCAGCCGGCAAACCTAACCATGAAGCAGGTCTATCAACAGGTACATTACCAATAGTAGCAAAGAAACGATCTTTATGCTTCATATCGGGTTGTTTATTAATAGTTTATGACTTTATCTGCTGTCCATTTATTTAAAATGTGTATTCTTGTTTATGCAGTTTGTTTTCTTCTTTCTGTAACTTATTTTGTACAAAATCCTGCATCAACCCAGTCACCAAGATCTAACATCGTTCGACTACCTGCATCCATGCATACAAGGTTGATAAACCGGCTTCCTTCAGGAATTTTTACATCGAAGCGCCAGGGTTCCTGTGAAATTCGCATTACCGGGCTTTCAGCAATCATTGCACCATCAATAAAAATACGAAATACAACACTGCAGTGCATCACCAAATGACAGCCCTTAAGATTGTCGAGCATATTATCATCGATGCCTGCTTTTGCAACAAAACGATTGTATTCTGGTTTAAGCTCGTAGCGCACTGCTGAAGGAGCGACAAAGCCGATGCCTTTTTCATAGGACTTCCCTCTGACACGAAGCGGTAAACCATCATAGGATTTCCCTTTCTTTGGCTTCCATACAAATCCCGGAATTATTTGGTCATACGGATCCATGATATAATTCAGCTCGTCCAAATAGATATTGGGCTGGTTTGGTTCCGGAAGAAGAAGTACATAGTATGCACTTGTAGGTATGCTGACTAAAATTTTTTTCTGAAAAGCTGCTGTTTTCAAATTTGTTGTTTTAGAGATTGTAAGTGGCTTTTGATATAATGGAGATGTATTATTGGGGTCACTGCCATCAAGAGTATAACGAATATCAACATCTTTCAGCCAGGGTGCTGTCAGAGTAACAATAGTTGAATGCTCGAAAAAATAAGGTCTTTCGGGCTTCCCCCACGGAACAATACGAACAGTTTCTACTACCCATTTATCATCCCACATACCTGCTTTTCGCCATTCATCTACAACATTGATAAGCGGTATACCGGCACGTTCAAGGTCCTCGTCAATTTGCTGAGTTCCTTTATCAGGTGTAAATCCGCTATCAGGTTCGTAAGCAGTAAAAGCATCATTTATATCTCTTGCTACCATACATGTGAGACCTGTTTGCCATATGTACTTTAATGCTCCGGGCTTTCCATACAAACACATGTTGGTATGCAAACCCATATAAATAACATGAGTGATGCCTCTTTTCTTCAGTAAAGTATATACTTCTTCCGTACTGCTTGCAATGAAGTCGTTGTCTCCCAAAATAAGTGCGGGATTAATAGCATCGTGACCATAGTTTACTATACAATTTATTCCGGGTCCACACATACATTTACCACCTGGCGCCGTGAATTTAGCCTGAGGCATTTCTTTCACTATTGGTACTTTAAGAAGATCTAAGCCTAATGCAAGCTCGCGCTGGGGATATCCTGAATAAGTACCTATTACATCACTTGGCACCCAAACTATTGGCATCCCCAATCTACGGGCAACTTCCAATGCACGGTTCCACCGGGGGACCATAGCAGATACCCGTTCACAGGCAGTCATACACCAGTGATAGTTCCAGGGATCGACGATCACGACACCTACATTCGATGCATTCACATCTTCTGTTCTGGTAATGACCTGGTTAGTCTTTGGATCACGTGTTTGCAGGCTCAATTGAAGTTTTTTTGTTTCCGCCTGTAGTGAGTTTAGGTTTGCAACAATAAAAATTGCTGTCGTTAATAAAACAATGATTCTTTTCATAATATTTATCTTCTGATTGTTATTTTGTCAGGAAACTAATTCCTATAATTCCAAAAACAGTTTCTGAAGTTACACATCTTAATTTCAATTGTTTAATTTTTCTCATTGGATCTGTAGCCAAATCAGTAAGCGATAATCCGGTATCCTTTCCGTATTCGCCGAATGTCTGAAGGGATTCTAATTTTCCCGCAGGTATAAATAAAGCTTCAGGACAGTATCCCTGAACGAATGATGGCATATTAAATGGAGGAATCAGCTGAACAATCTGGTTCTTACCTGAATCATAAATGATTTCAACTTCTGCTGCAGGATAATAACTCTTACAGGTTTTTGTCAGGTTAGCAGTCAGAAAATAAATCTTTTCAACAGAAACAGGATCTCCAATTTCGATCGTAGCTTCACCTGGCAATGACTGACTATTCTCTGCATTGATCAAAGCAAGAATATTATTCTCTTTCGGTTTTTTTTCAATATAAGGAAAAGATACCGGCAAATTCAGCTTATCGGGCAGATCAGGTATCATCCACCGTGAAAAAGTAGCATAAATCTCCGGCATTGTGCCCCAGTTTATAAGGCTTATCGGTGGTGTAAACAGTCTGTATCCCAGTCTGTCTGATTCCAGCTTATCGCGCCAATCTATCCCTTCAGCGGCGCCTGTATAATCGGCCCGCCATGTAAGATAGTTATCATTACCGTATAATTTTTCGATATTGATATTGTAATATTTTCCGATATCAAGAGATATTAAATTTTCTTTAAAGGAATTATTATTTGCTAGCTCCCAGTCAACAGCATGTCCGGTTTTTTCGAGATCATTAAAAATCACTTTGAATGGAATTGTTCCGGGACTTAATTGCGGCAGGATTTCTTTTATTGGTATATTTAAATTATTTACCTGTCCGGCAAGTAATTTTACTTTTTGCTTTATTGACTTTCCGTTAATATCCACTACCATTTCACCAATCTGATCTGCAATGCTGTTATTGGCAATTTGAAACCTGAGGAGCTGACTTTTTTTGTCTATAGCGGGAGATAGTAACCTGGCTGGAGTATTTACATCCCATGCCTGGTACTGTTCTACGATTGACCATGGCTCCTTAATCGTTAGCTCCAAAGGCTGATACCACGACACATTGCCGTTTTTCAATTCAGCAAAAACGGTATATTTTCCTGTTTTATCAGGAACGACTTCTATTCCATTTGCCTTTACGCTTATTACTCCAAAGTCTATCTGAGGATTGTCAATCTTTACTATTTCAACATTGCTAAACTTGAATGTTGCCGGCTTGTTTACAATGCAATTAAAATTCCCCTCAACGGCAAAATTGTCCGGAGCTAAAATAACTTTTATTTCATGTTGTGCAGAAGCATCTGATTTAATAATTAAGCGACAATAGTTCACTTCCTTTCTTATCTCATAATCAACTTTTTTGCCGTTTACCGTAACTTCCCTGACACTTTGTCTTACCGGAATTTCTGCTTGCAAAATACGATTAACCGGCGTTTTAACAGTCAGTATGATTTGGTTTAATCCCGTAGAGTATTTATAGGAAACATCGGGCAATTCTATTTCCGGATTTTTCCATATATCAGGGAATGAAGGCCTGATAACTAAAAGATTTTCCCCGAAATAGGGCTTTATTCCAAATACATTATCCAATATTGCCATCATAAACATCTGATCGCTTTCAAGGCTGAGTTGTGATCCACCTCCTGCGATAACTGTACATTCCGGTTTTGTATAAACTCCTTCGGAAATGGATTTTAACAGGGGCCAATAATTATTGATGTCGTTAACCATTGCGGCAGAGGCTATAGACGACATTGCGTCGGAAAAGCTGTCGTAGTGATTACTCCAGCACACAGGCCAGTTTCTGTTACCAAATTCAATAACACCGTTTCCTGTTTTTTCGTGATAGTTATCTCTGATAAAGCGCATTGATGTATAGTTCTCCAGTAAAGACCCTACTTCGCGCCATATAGCATAATTACTTTCTTCGTTATCCGGCATATTCCGAAGTGCACCTTCCCATTCACCGGAAGAATAAGAGCCGATTTTTTTATTATACAGCGTTTGGTATGCAGACTCTGCTTTATCAAGAAGGCGTTTGTACCGTGTTCTGAAATCGTTATCTGCCGGAGGGTTCGGATTTTGTTGCCCTGGGAAGGTCCAGTCAACATCTCTGAGTATAGTTGCCATTTTATACCCATTTCGTAAAGCTGAAATTCCCATTGCTGTCAATAAAGAACATTCTCCGCCTCTATTTTTACCGTCCCCATTCCAGTTCTCATAAAATCCCGTAAAAATGCCATCATGTCCAGGTTCGCTGGTAGTAATAAAGTGTTCAAGGGCTTTGCGTACGGAGGGCCACATATCGTTCAGAAATTCCAGGTCTCCTGTCCAGCGATAATGATACCATACCTGATCAATGAAATAAGGGTTCATCTCCTCTGCCCATTGACTTATCCTGAAATTAGGCATAATATATCGCTGGCGACCTTTTACACATTGTGTTCCGGAAATAAATTTCAACGATGTTGCTACTTCATCATGAAAGCCGGCAGCTTCATGTCCATAATAGCCGCAGTTTATTTTTCCGTATTTCATGTAATTACTCCCGTGCAGGTAACCGGGATATTCATAGTTTGATATCAGACGGGAACCAAGGCTTTGCACCAAATTATCGAATCTGGCATCGCCGGTCTTAATACGTACCCTGTTGTGCATGGAAGCCCAAAAATCTTCCGATTGAGCAATTGCTGTTTCAGGATTTTTCAATATACCCAGGAATTTCTTTTCAGGCTCTAAACCGCGCCCAATCCAATGATGGAACCAGTTTTTCTTCATTTGCTCTGTCCATTCTTTTGAAGGAAACGGGCGAAATCGTAATCGATCGTATGCGCTGTCTATTTCTGCTCTGTCATAATCTTTATAGCCCCAGACACAAATAAAGGTATCCTTTCCTGAGATCCCCGGATTAAGTTCAAGTATTCTTTTCGTAACTCCTTCATTGCAAGTTGAATTATCTCCGGAACTGCCAACAAAGATCTGAGTATATTTATCCCATGCAAACTCCGCATAGTTCTTGTTGTCCTTGACATATTTTGCATCTTCGTAATACCATTCCAACACTATTTGTTGCTGAATTTGCGACTCAACCTGTGCTGTCAGTGCACAACCAAATTCTTCAACAAAGGGGTGAGCTGTCAGCACAACCTTCAACTTCAGGTTATTATCTTCGCAAACCCACTGAGGCTCTCCTGCAGCTAATTTTGTGGTAATGCTTGTAAAATCTTCCAAATTCCTTTTCGCCTTTCCGTCGCTGACTGTAAGCCGGATTTTCCCTTTCACACCAAGATATGGCATTAGTCCCGGACGTGCATAGGCTCCACCTAAACTTCTTTGGTCTATGCCTATTACAGGTTTATCTCCGGCTAAAAGTCTCCAAACACCTGTTGTAATTGAATATGTTTGCACCGACTTACCATTTTTCTTGATAAAACCACCATCCCCTGATGGCTGATAATCATCTTTTGCAGGAAGCCTCGAAACCAATCCTCCGTCAAAATATGGCTTTTTCCGGCTTAATGCAGGAACAACAGGGATGTCAATAGGTATCTGCTTATTATTACTGAAAGTCATCGAAAATGGAAAGGATTTTCCCGAAATAGTTTTTTGGGAATATCCGTTAGGGGTAACAAATTGTGATAAATTAATAAGAAATAGTGCCAGACGCAGGCTTTTGAAGATGTTTTTGAATGTATGAGATTTTGATACCAGAAGTATTTGATTCTTTCTCATGGTATTTATAATTAATTAATTTACCAACAATTATTTCCGTACAATTTTTTACTTTTATAAAATGAGATTTATTTTGTACAGAATCCTACATCAACCCAGTTTCCAAGATTATAAGGGCTTCGATTCTCAATGTCATCGCATATTAAAACAATCTTCCGGCTTCCGGAGGGAATAGGGATATCGAATCGCCACGGTTCCTGAGAAATGCGCATTACGGGACTTTCCCCCAAAAGATTTCCATCTATATAAACTTTGAACACAACTTTCGGAAATCCTGCAATTTTAGTCCCTTTATTCAAATCAAGCATATTGTCATCAACCCCGGCCAATGCTACAAACCGTTTCCATTCAGGTTTTAGTAAATATCGGATGTATGCAGGCGCGCGCATACCAATCCCATTCTCATATGTTATAGCTCTAATTCGCAATGGCTTATCTTCATATGATAGATTTATTTTCGGATGCCAGAGAAAAGCAGAGCAAGCATCATTTACCTGAGCATATAAATCAATTTCGGGATGAAGCTGAATTGGCTTGATCTCAGGTTTTGGCGGGAGTGCAGGCAAGTGCACAAAATAGTTAGCTCTACCAGGGAACGAGACCATCTTACCATTGCTGAATGCTGCTGCACGAAGTGTGGTGGTTTCTTGCAAATTTAGAGTTTTTTCATATCTCGCTGATGTTACTTTTGGCTCACTTCCATCAAGTGTATATCTTATATCTGCATTTTTAACCATGGGAATTTCTAAAGATACGGTTACAGATTTTTCAAAAAAATATGGACGGTTTATCGTACCAGCCGGTGTCACGCGAACAGGTTCTGTAATCCATTTATCATTCCAGCATCCTTGTTTCCGGAGTTCATCAACCATAGAAAGAGTTGGAATATCTCCACGTTCCAGGTCATCTACAGCCTGAGCATTACCAACAGTGGGAGTATATCCTTTCGATGGATCATAAGTTGTCCAGGCAAATGCAAGGTCGCGGGCAAAAATTGTTTTTAGTCCGGCATTATACATAGGGCCCAAACCTTCGGGTTTTCCTGTCAGACAAATATTAGTTGCACCACCAAAATATATCAGATGCGTAATGTTTCGTGCTTTACAAATTGAATACAGTTCCTGAGTTCCACTGACAATAAGGTCCTGATCTGCTATTACAAGATCTGGGTCCATTGATTCTTCGCCGTAATTGACCATACAGGAAATACCGGGCCCGCAAAGGCAGCTGCCCCATGGCACTGAAAATTTGCAGGTAATTTCGTGAACTTTTGGTACATCAATATAAGGAAAAGCCATAGCACGTTGTCTTTGTTTCCAGCCTGAATACATGTTGGCTGCATCGGTAGGAGCCCAAATTATCTGAATACCTAACTTCCGTGCACCCTCATTTGCCCGGTTCATACGAGGGGTCATGCCTCCTGCCTGCTCTGTCCATGTCATACACCAGTGATAGCTCCAGGGGTCAACAATTACAATTCCTATTTCCGAAGTTTCAACATCCTCATTCCTGGTAATAACCTGATTTGTTTTTGGATCTCTTGTCTGAAGAGATAGGTGAAGTGTTTTGCTTTCTGCGAAAAGCTCATTTTGAGTACTTCCAAGCCACAGTATAAACATCAATGTCACTAAAAAGAGTTTTGGTTTCATCTTTAATACCTTTAAATAATAATTAAAACAATAGTCATAATAATTGTAGTTACAATACTACTTCTGTGCTAACAGGCTAATCCCAATAATTCCAAAAACTGTTTCAGACGATACACATTTAAATTCCACTTTCTTTATTTTTCTCGTTGGATCGGTTACCAGATCTGTAACAGATAATCCGGGTACCACAGACACGAATACCTGATTATTTTCTATTTTCCCCAATGGAATTTGAATTGCATCCGGGCAAAATGTTTGTATCAGCGAAGGCATGTTATATGGTGGTGTAAGTTGAATTATCTGGTTCTTACCGGTCTCATAAACTACCTCAACCTCTGCTGCCGGATAATAGCTTTTGCAAGTCTTTGTCAGGTTGGCTGTCAGCATATATATCTTTTCAACCTGAATAGCTTCTTTTAGCTCAATAATGACTTTACTTGATATATCCCGGTTATTTTCAGAATTAACTAAAGCCAGAACATTTTTCCTGTTTGATTCATTTTCAATAAAAGAAAAAGGCACATGATATTTCAGTGTATCAGGAATATTTGGGACTGACCACCACGCAGGTGAATATTGTTCCGGTAATATTCCATAGCTGATAACGCTAGTGGGGGGAGCAAAAAGCCTGTACCCTGACTGGTCGATATAAAGCGTATCCCGCCAATCGATTCCTACAGCCGCACCAGTATAATCTGTTCTCCATTTGAAATAACTATTCCCATATAATTGAGCAAGGCTGATATTATCATACTTTCGAATATCAAGTGGAATGATTTTTTTGTTGGATATTTCCTTAACTGACAGTTGCCAATCAATAGCATGTGATATTTTTACCTCGTCTTTGAACTTAACCTTAAAAGATATAGTTCCAGGACTCAATTGTTCCCATACATCATTAAGGGAGATATCGAATTTATTTGATTGATTTGGAAGTAAGGTAACGGTTTTGGTAATATACTGCCCATTTATTTCTACCCTCATTTCACCAGCTTGTTTAACTGGTGTGTTATTTGCTAATTGAAATTGCAAAATCCGTTTAGCATCAACAATATTTGGAGATAATAACCTTGCAGGTGTTGCCGTGATTTTGTCACCGCCATTCCAGGCCTTATATTCTTCAATAATTGACCAGGGCTCTTTTATATCCAGTTCAATTGGTTCATACCAAGAAACATTGCCGTTTTTTAATTCGGCAAATACTGTGTATTTTCCGGTTTTATAAGGAGTGATCCGGATTGTATTTGACGTTATGCTTATTTGCCCGAAGTCGATCTGAGGATTCTCAACCTTTACTATCTCAACATTGTTAAACTTGAATGATGTCAGCTCGTTAACGATACATTTGCCATTCCCTTGAACAGCATAATTGTCTGACGCTAAAATAACTTTTATTTCATGTTGTAAAGAAGCATCTGATTTAATTATTAAGCGACAACAGTTAACTTCTTTTCTGATGTCAAAATCAACTTTTTTACCATTTACCGTCACTTCTTTTACATTATGTTTTACTGGTATTTCAGCCCTTAAGATACGTGCCACTGGTGTTTTGATTGTGAGATTAATCTCGTTATTTTCAATAGCATATTTATAGGAAACATCAGGCAATTCAATTTCGGGATTTTTCCATGCATCAGGGAATGAAGGTCTGATTACCAAAAGGTTTTCCCCAAAATATGGCTTTATTCCAAAAATATTATCCAACACCGCCATCATAAACATTTGATCGCTTTCTAAACTGAGCTGCGATGCTCCACCAGCAAGTACTGTGCATTGAGGTTTAGTGTACACCCCTTCAGCTGCAGTTTTTAACAAGGGCCAATAATTATTTATGTCATTTGCCATAGCTGCAGATGCAACAGAGCTCATGGCATCAGCAAAGCTATCGTAGTGATTACTCCAGCATACAGGCCAGTCTTTATTGGAAAACTCAAAGATGCCATTGTCTGATTTCTCATGATAATTATCTCTGATAAAGCGCATTGAGGTATAGTTTCTGAGAGGATCGCCCATTCCGCGCCAGATTGCATAATTTGATTCTTCATTACCAGGCATATTGCGGAGTTGGGCATTCCAGTCGCCAGACGAATAAGCTCCTATTTTTTTATTGTACAACGTCTCATATGCAGCTTCCGCTCTCATAAGAAGTCTCCTGTACCGCAGTCTGAAATCATTGTCAGCAGGTTTTGGCGCCTGGCTCTCTTTTGTCCAGTCAACATCTTCAAATATCGTAGCTATGCTATAACCAATTCTTAAAGCATTAGCACTCATACCTGTCCAGAGTGCCCCTTTTCCGCCCCTGTCCTTTGCATCGCCGTTCCAGTTTTCATAAATTCCTGTAAAGTATCCATCGTGTTCGGGGTCACTTGTTGTAATTAAATGTTCCAGCGCTCTCCTTACAGATGGCCACATTTCAAATAAGAATTCCTTATCTCCGGTCCATCTGTAATGATACCACACCTGGTCAATATAATAAGGATTCATCTCTTCAGCCCATTGGCTAATCAGGAAATCAGGCATAATATATCGCTGTCGCCCTTTGACGCACTGCGTTCCGGTTATAAATTTAAGTGTTGTTGCAACTTCATCGTGGAATCCGGCAGCTTCGTGTCCGTAAAGGCCACAATTGATTTTTCCATATTTCATGTAATTGCTTCCATGCGGATAGCCCGGGTATTCATAATTTGAAATCAGGCGTGAACCAAGACTTTGTACCACATTATCGAAACGTGCATCACCAGTCTTTATACGTACCCTGTTACGCATGGATTGCCAAAATGTTTTTGACTGTGTAATTGGAACACCCGGGTTTTTCAATACGCTGTTAAACTTCTTCTCTGGTTCCAGTCCCCTGCCAATCCAATGCTGAAACCAGTTCTTCTGCATTTGGTCAGCCCATTCCCTGGACGGGAATGGACGGAACCATAAACGCTTATAGGCATTTTCTACTTCATTCCTGTTATAATCACTATATCCCCATATACATATTAAGGTATCATTAGAAGGTTTTCCGTTGTTGACATCAAGCATTGTTTTGGAAACACCACTCTGATATGTGGTTTTTTTGTTTGTATTACCCACAAAGATCCGGGTATACTTGTCATAGCTAAACTCTGTATAGAACAAAGTATCTTTTACGTGTTTTGCATTTTCATAATGCCAGTCTAATTCTATCTTCCCGTTATTCTTAGATTCAACTTGTGCTATCAATGCACATCCATAATCTTCAAGAAAGGCATGAGCGGTAAGAGTAACTTTCACCTTCAGATTGTTATCTTCGCATACCCACTGCGGCTCTCCGGCTGATAATATTGTTGTAATCTTTGTGAAATCTTCCAGGTATTTATGTGATTTATTAATACTTACCTGAAGTCGAATTTTCCCCTTCACTCCCAAATCAGGCAAAATACCCGGTTGGGCATAAGCACCACCTGTATTCCGAAGGTCTAACCCAATAACAGGTTTATCTCCGACTAAAAGTCGCCAAACGCCTGTAGTTATTACATACGTTTGTTCCGACTTGCCATTTGTCTTGATAAAAGCACCTTCATTATATGGTTGGTAATCATTTGAATTAACAGCCCTGCCTATCATACCACCGAAAAAATACGGGGTTTTCTGGCTTAAGGAAGGAATTACAGGAACATCTATGGGGCTTTGTATATCTTTAGAGAAGCTCATTGAAAAGAAAGTGGTATCTTCAGATTGCATTTTATTGCAAATATTTGATAAGGCTGGCGGACGAGCGTTCAAATTAATAGTAAAGACTATAAATAGTCCGGTAAAAATAAAACACAAATCACTCTTTTTAAAATAGCTGATTGATTTGAGGAAGTAATACAACAATTCAAAAAACATATTTTTTCTCATACTTTTGAAGAATTGTGGATTCCAAAAATTCGTTTTTAACATATTATAAGAACAAAATTTCTTTCCCCGGTTAATAATTGCTTAATATTTAAAAATAGGAGATATCTATGTTAAAAACAAGTGGTTTTGATCAGCTAAGTCAAGTTGCCAGTTAT
>Ga0182021_10005783_pt1 | contig 14694 bp, 16 predicted proteins | sample 612E3MmetaG_FD_120493 | JGI IMG/M metagenome (GOLD analysis project Ga0182021, IMG submission 120493) | Permafrost microbial communities from Stordalen Mire, Sweden - 612E3M metaG (Illumina Assembly) | ecosystem: Environmental > Terrestrial > Soil > Wetlands > Permafrost | place: Sweden... | reverse complement strand
GTGCTTAACTTCGAGTGTACTTCGTCTTTGTTCATGTTTGTACGATGAAATTCGCTGTTAATAAAGCACCAAGAAAAACATTTGATTTGACTCCGTTTTCTCGAGTGCGACGCGTGCAAAGAGAGACTATGTATATTATATAGATGAAAATGAGGGAGTTAACGTATCTTTGATACCTGAATTCATAATGTTGACATCCATTTTTATTTGTTGATTATCGTCGATGGGGAGCAGATCTGAATAGTCTGCTCAAGGACACCCGCCTCTCTGAATACCCTCTGCATCTCCGCCGTCTTTGCGAAATCTGCAAAGTCGTGAGCCTCCTCGTCGCTCCACTCGAATATAACGTAGTGCTTGTTGGTATCGTTTTCGAACTGTAGTATTTCGCCTCCTCTAGACCCCTTCCTGTTAGGAGCATCGCCATTGAAAGTCTTCAACCATTTGGAGTGATCCCTCACATTCTCATAGATGACTACGTGAACCAAGCTTACATCATCCTCATGTATGTCTAAGAAATCTTTTTAGTTAAACATTATCGGCCTATAAGCCGTCATGTTTTCACGTGTGCACATGGGGTATACCCATTTTTTATCATCTATTCCGGAGGCGTTCCTCTTCCTCATACTCCTTTGAGAATCTCTCAACGATATCCTTCTCGCGCGGAGTCAAGCCATCAGGTATTTTCACGCTGATGTGAACGAGTTCATCTCCCTTACCTTGAGCGCTGCTCATCCCCTCGCCCCTCAGCCGCAGATTCGTATCACCCTGAGTCCCCGGAGGAACCCGAACCAACTTATCCCCAGTAAGCGTTGGGACCTTTATCTCCGCCCCCAAGGCTGCCTGAGCAAAACTAATCGATGCCTCATAAACGAGGTCAACTCCCCTCCGGATTAGGTATGGGTGAGGTTTAATCCTAATAGTCACATAAAAATCCCCTGGCGGACCACCATTTCGACCATCCTCGCCCTGCCCTCGGAGCATCAAGTGATCGCCGTTATCGATCCCTGGTGGTACCTTGACTTGAAGCCTCACACGCTTCTCCTCAAGTCCTTTACCCCCACATGTCCTGCATGGCTGCCCTGGAACCTCTCCTCTACCATTACACCGATCACATGTTACGACCATGCGTCCTGAGCCTGATGAAGCCTCGTACTCGACCCTTCCAGCCCCTTTACACTTAGGACAAGTCACCGAATGACTACCCGGCTCGACACCTGACCCACCACACCTTCTACATTTCTTTAACCGGGGTATGGTGACCCCCATCTCCGCTCCGGAAGCTGCTTGCTCTAACGTGATCTCCATCTGAGCATCCAAGTCGCGACCACGAGCCGCCTCAGGACGAGCTTGCTGCGAGGCGAAACCCCCACCGAAGATCCGGGAAAAAATGTCCTCAACGTTAAAACCAAACTCAGAAAAGGTATCACGGAATGTTCCGCTGTTATAGATGTCCTCCTGCTTATACTGCTCCTTAATCCCTTCGAAGCCCCGCGCATCATACTGTTTCCTCTTCTCCGGATCTGAAAGAATGGCGTAAGCCTCCGATGCCTCCTTAAACTTCTCCTCCGCGTTCGGCATCTTGTTCCTATCGGGGTGATATTTGAAGGCGAGTTTACGAAACGCGCGTTTTATCTCATCTTGAGACGCCTCAGGTCCAACCCCTAAGACGTCATAGTAGTCAAGTTTACTCGCCAAAATTCATCTCACCTAGAAAAAAGAATCTGTGAAAGGTGCTACTTCTTCTCCTCGTCTACCACCCTGAAGTCAGCATCCACCGTCTTCTTACCCTGCTGATCTCCCTCGGACTGTTGAGGCTCCTGAGTAGCCTGTTGCTGAGAAGACTTTTGGGCTTCAGCTTTCTGGTAGACCGCTGAACCAGCCTCTTGTATCAATCTTTTAAGATCCTCAACCTTTGAACTGATCTCAGCTAAGCCGCCAGTCTTCGTAGCATCCTTCAGCGCCTGGAGGGCTTCCTGTGCCTTGTTCTTTAGTTCACTCGGGATCTTGTCACCCATTTCGCTTAGAGTCTTTTCACTAGAGTAGATGAGTGAGTCAGCGGTGTTACGCATCTCCGCCTCTTCCTTAGCGCGTTTATCCTGCTCACCAAACTGCTCTGCTTCCCTTATCATTCTACTCTTATCCGTGGGATTAAGCTTAGTTGAGGCCGTTATCTTTATCCCCATCTGTTTACCAGTGCCCAAATCCTTCGCGGTGACGTTGAGAACACCATCCGCGTTAATGTCGAAAGTCACCTCAACTTGCGGTACTCCCCGAGGCGCAGGCGGAATCCCCGTCAGGTCGAATTGGCCCAAACTTATATTATCCTTAGCCATTGAGCGCTCTCCCTGGAGCACATGTATAGTGACGGCTGGTTGTAGATCCGCTGCAGTCGAGAAATTCTGGCTCTGTTTAACAGGGATCGTTGTGTTTCGCTCTATTATCTTCGTTAAGACTCCACCCAATGTTTCAACCCCGAGGGAGAGTGGTGTAACGTCGAGTAACACTATGTCCGAGATCTCCCCCGTGAGTATCGCTCCCTGAATAGCTGCGCCTATCGCGACACATTCCATCGGATCAATGCCTCGCTCAGGCTTCTTCCCGACGACGTCCTCAATAAACTGCTGGACAAGAGGCATCTTCGTCTGCCCGCCGATGAGGATGACTTTATCGATCTGCGCCGAGGTCAGTTTGGCATCGGAGATGGTTTTCAGTATTGGTTCCCTTATTCTCTCCACTACAGGCCTAGTTAGTTGTTCTAGCTTTGCCCTCGTTAGAGCGATGTGAAGGTTCTTGGGTCCTGATGAGTCTGTTGCGATGTAGGGGAGGTTTATCTCTGTGGTGATTAGGTTTGACAGTTCTATCTTGGCTTGTTCAGCCGCGTCCTTCAAACGTACTATAGCCTTTGTATCTCCCTTTAGGTCTATCCCAGTTTCGCGTTTGAATTCGGAGACGAGGTAATCCATGACTGCTTGGTCTAGGTCTAGTCCACCAGTCTTTGTGTCTCCGCTGGTGGCGAGCACCTCGAAGACGCCTCCGCCGAACTCCATCACGGTTGTGTCGTTTGTTCCACCGCCGAAACTGAATACTAGAATCTTCAGCTCCTGACCTGCCTTATCTAAACCATAGGCGAGTGCTGCAGCTGTTGGCTCATTAATTATTCTGGTTACTTTTAGCCCAGCGATTTCGCCGGCGTCTATCGTCGCCTGACGCTGATTATCGTTGAAGTTTGCGGGGACCGTTATGACTGCCTTTGTGATCTTCTGGCTGAGATATGTCTCGGCGTCTCGCAGGATCTTCTGTAGGATAAAGCCTGAGATCTGCTGTGGGCTGTATTCCTTTCCGTATATTTTGATTTTGTAGTCTGTTCCCATTTTGCGTTTGATTTCCCTTACGGTACCTTCTGGATTGGTGATGGCCTGCCTTCTCGCGGGTTCACCGACTAGAAGTTGTCCCTCTTTTGTGATGGCGAAGACTGATGGGAACATTTTCCCTGCTACGGTTGGCCCTTCGGCGCTTGGTATCATGGTTGGTTTTCCATCCATGAGTATGGCTGCTGCCGAGTTTGTGGTGCCGAGGTCAATTCCTAGTGTTCGTTCTCTATTTTGTGTACTCATTTTTCATTCACTTTTCTATTAATCTAAAATAGTATAGGGAATTGTTATGGATAAATATTATCTCAACATATCTTTAAATTAACGTGAATCAAGTTGACTTTATCCTAGTTTTAACCTAAGATATCTTTTCAATTAAATATTGTCCTGCGGGCTTCTTTCAAATCAGCGTTTCCTGCAAGTTTATGTTAAACAAGATCTTGCGCGCGTTCTAAAAGGTGTCTGTTATGGAAATTGTTTTGAATATTTCACTATTATTCAAGAACTCTTGCATGTTTTGGTTAAAGTTCTCGTATATGTCCTTGATGTATATTGGGGGTCCAACAAGCTTCTCATGCATTAACCCAAATAGTAAGACGCCAGCTCCGATAGGAGTCGAAATTGGATCAGGGATTATCAGAAGAGTGATTCCTAGTGAAAGAAGCGGCGAGTGACTTGTGTCTCTATCTACGGCATAGAGATCTCGTATTTCTCGTAAATGTTCTACAAACTGTGTTAGATTATCGTAGGTCTCCATAGAAATGGAGGCTAGTTCTTTTGCGGCCTTTACAACGTAATCATATTTATCGTTCATAATTTATAACCTCAAGTACTTTACTAATTCAACTAAGGGCAGACATTTCTATTTGTATTCGTTATTTAAAAAACTTGACTAATTTGATTATTGATTATGGATTTATTATATTAGATATGTAAGAGGATTCCATTTAGATCTTATTTCTATTTCGTAGAAGAATTAAGTTTACCTCGTTTATTCGAGTGTTTTAACAGATTAAGCTTCATTAGATCTTCTTTTAATTTCTATACAATTCTTAGTTAATTCTTAAGCAGCGTATATTTAATAAAAGAATCCCTTTTTTTCATTATTTAGAAGACTACAAAATCATTAACAGGCGAATATTGGCTGAATTAAACAATGTGCATACTTATTGCCAAAAATGGAGTCCGAAAAAGGGTAAAAATCCCCTATTTTTGAGTATATTAATTTGTTAACTATCTATATTAACAAATCAGACTTCCTCTACTCATTTTTTCTTACCTTTAATTACTTCTCTTCCGATTCATTCTTAAGCAGTTTATATGTAATAAATTTTAATGACAGACCTTGAACAAGGACTTAGAATAACACAATTCCAAAAACTATGCCTTTTAAGGTTCCCGTGTATGCCGAGCTGAGGCTGGAGACGAGCATTATCGATACGACGCCTCTTAGACTCGCCTGAGATATTAGTAACTGTCAACGAGGGCTAATCTGATTCTTCCCGAAGTTTAGCATTCTCGTCATACCGAACGTTGTAGCTAGGCGCGATAGCGCACGCATGATGGTTGCACCTGTATTTTGTACCCCTTTTTAGGTAAGATTAATACAAATCGGGCAACCTTCTGTATAGCTCGATAGAGCCCGTGAACGGATGAAAAAACCAGAGATTAACATCGATATATTCAACGACTTCGCCCGACTAGCCTTCACGTCCGCACTCATAGGAATCTCTGTCGGCCTAGCATTCACCGCACTGATGTACCTCTACCAAATGATTCAGGCTGTGTCCATAAACACTTCAACAATCGGTTGGATCGCAGTCCTCACTATACCAATAATCGGCTTACTAGCTTCATACTTACTGGTAAAGTCGGTTGGTACGAGTAAGGAAACCGGCAGCGGCTCACATAGGCTACTCGAAGCCTACCACTACAACGGAGGCTACATATCAGCAACAGACACGGTCATCGATCCCATCGCCTCAGCTATTACAATCGGAACCGGGGGAAGCGCTGGATTCGAGGGCCCCAGCCTCCTCCTAGGGGGCGGAATAGGCTCACTCATCGCGAGGCGATTCAAGCCAAATCCACAGGAGCTTAAAGCCTTCCTGATCTCCGGGGCAGCTGCCGGCATCTCCGCTGTATTCAAAGCTCCCCTCACCGGGATCCTATTCGCATTAGAACTACCGTACAAGAGAGACATCACGAGAAGAGCACTCATACCAGCCACCATAGCCTCACTGACCTCCTACGCCATCTCAATAAGCTTCTTCGGCGCCGAATCTCTCTTCCCACAGACACAGGGAGAAGGGGTTAGCCTCCTACTTGTAGGACACTCCTTTATAATCGGACTCATCACGGCGGCAGTCGGAGTAGCCTTCGTTGAGGTGATGAAGTTGATGAAGAGGAGCATGATGAGTGTCAACATCAAGTATTTTGCGCCTCTGCTCGGTGGACTCATAATAGGAGTGGCTGGGCTTCTTCTCCCCCAGATTCAAGGAGTCGGTTATTCAACGATTTCCAGCCTCGCCAGCTCACCGACTAGCTTCCCGATGATCCTTCTCCTATCCCTAGCAGTATTCAAGATCCTGTTAACCGGCGTGACTCTCAGAATGGGTGGGAGCGGCGGGCTTTTCACGCCAACAATATTCGTTGGAGCTGCAATTGGAGCCATCTATTGCTCCTTCTTCCCGAGCCTCAACTCTGTGACGATCGTTATGGCGTCAATGGCAGCCCTTCTCGCGGCAACGAACAAGACGCTGCTCACAAGTGTAGCATTCGTGGCTGAGACCTCGGGGCCAGCCACTATAATTACGACCCTCGTCGCCGCTGCTACTAGCTACTTCTTCTCCCAGGGTTCTTCCTTCTACGGGGATATTCAGCCCCTTGACGAGTTCGTTGAGGAGGAGGAGATGATTGGTATCCTATACCACCAGATCGAGGATGGGTCAAACGCAAAACAGCTTGAGGCTCTAAAGGTCGGTGATCTCAGTGGTGATGTCCTGAGCGTTGATGAGTCCTCAACGATAGGGGAGGTTATGGAGTTTGTGCGGGATAAGAGTCACCGCGAGTATCCCGTTGTGGATAAGGAACGCAGACTGCATGGCACAATAACTCTTGAGGATATCCTCATAGGTGCTAAGAAGAACAGTAACCTGATAATCGGAAGCCTCACACTGAGAAGCTCTGTCGTAGCCACCCCCGAAACGCCTCTCAATGAATTAGTGCCTGAGTTAATGGAATCGGATCTCGACAACGCATGGGTGGTCGATAACCTTGAGGACCGGCGTTTGATCGGTGTGGTTAACGAGACTGATATACTCAAATGTCTTCTAGGTCTCACATCTAAAATATAGTCTACTTTTTAAAACGGTTCCACGGTCACAATTAAAATGCTTATTTAATCTCAATTCCATTATTCAAGTAGCGAAATGTCGACTGTTAAAAATATTTCAACCAAAACCATCGTTCCTATAGATACCCAGAAGACAGTAGGCGAGGCGGCCACATTAATGAAGGATCACGGCCGTGGTAGCCTGATAGTCTACGAAGGAGAGAACGCACGTGGGATCATCACCGAAAAGGACTTGATTAGAAGAGTTCTAGCGGAGGGCCTTCCCTACACGACGAGAATAGAAGAAGTTATGTCAAAACCACTCATAACGATCGATGCCGATGTGGACATCAGGGAGGCGGCAAGGTTCATGTTAGTGAAGAATATTCGGCGTCTACCGATTGTGGAGAATGGTATGTTGATTGGGATTGTTAACTCAAGTGATCTACTTCGTCATTTTTCGAAGAGGACTTTAACTGAGAGAATCTGGGAGTTCATGATCAGTACCCCAGATTAGCTTGATCATGTACACATGTAGTCTAGTTGTAGAGAATATCTCCTAGGTACTGGATGTCGAGTATGTTCAAAATACTTGCTTCCACATTATGGTACTCTCTGCCTCTCGCCTCTAATTCTTTTTTTCTCTTTCTTGATCCCATCTTTCACGCCTTCCTCAAAATCTTTTACTGCCTTCGAAGCCTTCTTCACGTCGGTATTTAACACCCCCTCCACCTTTTCACTCTCCCTCTTTATACCTTGTTCCATGATATCCAACGTCTTCTCAGAACCATTTTTAACTCTCTGTTTTACTGACTCATTTCTTCTCTTTTTATTTTCATCCTTTGGTTTATTTTCCTTTCCAGACATGGACTTCAAATAAAAATATGCACCAAACGTATTAAAAAAGCAAACTAATTATTGATTATTGAAGGCTTGCGCATCTGCCATCGGAGGTAGCACGCCAATCGTAGCTTCCGTGGGCGCCGTCGTCGAGGATTCGACCCATGAGAATCTCGACCTCACCCGGCATCGATGTTTCGTGTATGTCCTGCCGGAGACTACGCAGGTTCACGCACCCGGGGAAGTACTCCGGAAGTATCCGGCGCATCCTGACCGCACCGCCGTGGTCGCCGTAGTACTCGCAGAGATACTTCATGTGAAGTAGGCATGTTACCTTCCTCTCGGCGACCGTAGGAGGATGGTATTCGATCCCGGCGAAGGCTGCGGTTATTTCTGTGACTATCCATGGGTTCCCTATGAGGCCCCTCCCAGGCATGACACCAGCTGCCCCCGTCATCTCGATCATCCTCGTCGCGTCCTCGCCCGTGAAAACGCCTCCGTTCGCCACAACTGGGATACTGAGTGCTTCTACAACTCCCTTTATCTCATCGTAGACCACGGGAAGACCCCATTTCTTCTCCCCGCTCCTACCGTGGATGGCCAAGGAGGCGACCCCAATCTCTTCGAGCCTCCTTGACAAGCTCAGGACATTGACTTTGTCCTTGCTCAAGCCGAGTCTCATTTTGCAGGTGACGGGGATGCTAACCGCGTTAATGATCGCTGAGACAATGCTTCTGGCCCTGTCCTCGTCACCCATCAGGGAGATGCCCGCCCCCTGCCTGGTGACCTTGTTGATCGTACATCCCATGTTAACGTCGACGTAGTCGAACCCTAGGGACTCGACGATCCTCGCCCCCCTTGCCATGATCTCGGGGTTCGCCCCGACGAGCTGGACGCCTTCGCAGCGGGCCCCGCTGACCCTCTCAAGCATCCTACGTGTCCTCGCGCCCCCATGTATGAGGGCTTCCGCGCTGATCATCTCAGTAACTACGAAGGGCGGCTCGAAGTCGGATATTACGCGACGATACGGGTAGTCGGTGTAGTCTGCGAGGGGCGGGAGCATAAGCCTCACCTCCCTGATGTTTGCCTGAAACTCCCCCACGTTCATCGCTTGCCCACGGCGTCCCTCATAATCGCTGTGATGTCCAAATATAACCGAGTCACCCCACATGTTACTTCATAATCACCTTAGACTCGGGCTGTGCCCGATACCAGTCGAGCGCCACCTTCTCTGTCCGCTTGATCCACGCGTCCTTGGCATCGTTGTATGCCTCTATATCAGTCGGGTGCTGGGCGTATGCAGCACGCTTAACGGTAATATACTCCAAGCAGGCGTCGGGGTGAGCGCGCAGGTAGGAGCAGAATGCTATGTGGCGGGGTACCGCCGGGTCGCCCGCCGCATACATGTGGATGTTGTGGGTGCGGTACTCGTCGGAGTCCCTCGTAAAGTAGCGCCTCCCCGGAAGGCCGTACTCTCCGTAGACCTTGTAGCCCTCGGCCGTCATCCTGTTTGTATAGCCATCGATTCGAGAGATGTCGTTGACGAGGGGAAGCAGGTCTATTATAGGCTTCGCGTCCATCCCCGGCACCGATGTGCTGCCGATGTGGTGGATCACCACGATCTCCTCACCGAATATCCCCCTAAGGCGCGCGGCCTCACGCTCAAACTCGAAGGGCCACTCAGGCGAGTACTTCACGAACGTGTAACGACTCGGCATAGAGATCCCCAGCTTTTCCAGAATGGAGTAAGGCTGCTATTAAACTATCACAAGCATGCGGTTTAGTCGGCATCGCGTCTGTAAATTACATACGTTTAACCTGTAGCAACCCCATTCATACTACAGTGTACAGGGAGCCCAAGGGGCAACCTATATGCGGTGAAATGAAAATGACAGTATATTTTGATAAGAGGAAACCCGGTAGCGAGCCCAGAGAACGACCACGTGAGGCGACGAAGGTTAAGTGTTCAGATTGCGGTAAGGAGTGCGAAGTACCTTTCAAACCAACGGCCGGTCGACCAGTTTACTGCAGAGACTGTTTCTCGAAGCATCGTGCAGCCTAAAATAGATTTCCTGAAAGGGAGTCACCTGCAGACTCCTAAGTAGCTATAATTCATTCTCTAACTACGCGTACATTGGTATAAGGGAGTATATGTGGAAATGGACCCTGAGCTCCTCAAGTACTGGAAAAGTATCCGCGGTAGACTGACGGCGAGCCGCTGAATCCTGCACATTTTCTGCAAATCAGCACAATTTCAGTGCACAAGTGCACCCAAAGTTTTTTAACCTAATTCCCGCCGCGCCCCTCCGATGTCGGACCCTAAGACAAAACCTAAGCCCGAATAGCTAGATCAGGCTGATCAGTACGGAGTCTTTCTAAATTTTAAGAACCGATATGAAATTGACCTCCAGGCGGTCGAGGATACCATTCACATGGTCAAGAAACAGGCCGCTGCGATGGTCAAGAACCTTTCCAACAACCCCAAAATATACACGATGCTAAGGGAATCGGGGTTCAAGGAGGATCGCGTACCAGCGCGCGCGGCCTCAGCCGACTGCACAGCAGGTCGAGAAGCAGGAGAATATGCGGGATACGGAATAAAGTACAGTCTACACCTCCTGCACAGGCCCTACACAAGTCTGCACCTCCAGCACCTGATCGTGCTCGTGCAGCTAGTGGGGTCCCAGCGTGCAAAGGGTACAGCGAGCGCAGGGGATGCAGGTGATGCAGAGTACGCAGAGGTGCTTACCTATGAGAAGGGTGCACGAGCTCACACATAAGGGAGTTTGTAGAGGAGACGCTTGCAGGGCACATACCCCCGACGCATTCACCCGAAAATGTAACCTTAACGGGAAGTGCAGTCGCATATCTCACCTACCAGGATGCATTCATACGCACCCAGTAGATCATCACGAAGGTCGCGATTAGATTCCCCGAGGTAAACGCTATTATGAATACTATTTACTCGCAGTTGAGGATTATTGAAAGATATTATGGTTTTCTATTTTCTTAGGAACAACAAAATTGTTACCCAAGTCATTTTGGTTAAAAGAGGTTTTTTTAACCCCGGACCTCTCACATAACCTGATCAAGTTGAACCTCGACAAACCCATCAGGGATTTCATGAATAAGAAGCCACTATTCGTATCGACGACCCAGACACTCGGTGAAGTCGCAGAGGCCATGGGTGCGGGCGGCAAAGACATAGCCGTCGTCAGAGACAAGAACGGCGAGGTGCAGGGCCTTGTAACTAGCCACGACCTCTTCGACGCCATGGTTACATGGGTACTGCAGAAGGACATGCTAGAACAAATACCCAGAGACGTCCGAGACCTGAAGGTTAGCAGCATCCTCAAGGGAGCCTACACGAAGGAGTTTATGGAGGCGTGTGGCCTCAAGGGCACGAACGTCTGCATCTCATTAGGCGAGGACGACAAGCTTGCCAACGCGATAAGGGTGATGGCAGTCACGGGTCTCGACCACATCCTCATAAATGGAGAGGAAGGAGTCGTCGGTACGCTTAGTGACGACGACCTGATAAAAGCGTTCGAGGACTAGCTCTACTTAGTGGTTATTATCCCCATCCCACCCTTGTACTCGACCTCCGTTCCATAGAGGCTTGAGAGATGGGAAAGATCATCAATTATCTTCTTCGCCTGCCTCCCCTTCGCGAGACGTGGCACACCGGCGGTTGTCCGCTGCTCCGAGAGTGGCTTCTTCTGGTCGTAATCGAGCACTATTGGGATTAGGTGAATCTCCTTGAGCTTCCCCTCCGCGTATTCGACCTCAGCGACGAAGCTCTCCCAGTAGCTCGGGTCATCGAAGAAGACTGCGGGAGGCGCCTCACGCTTCTCGTAAAGCTCCACCGTTGTCTGCTCCCCCGTCATCCCCCAGAGATCGAAGAGGTCCGCCGGTTGACGTCTGATCAGCGTGCTCTGGAAGACAAAGTTACCGAGGCTGTAGAAGATGGGCTTCTCTTTGTAGATCTCGATACCCCTCATAACGTGTGGGCCATGGCCTAGGTAGGCATCGGCCCCGGCGTCTATCGCCTTGTGGGCGAAGTCTCTTACTTCGTCCGGCGGGAGTTCAAGGTTTCTGTACCCCTTCGGTGCGTGTACGCCGGTGTAGTGGTCGTGTAGGCTGAAGAATGCCCAGTCGCTTAGGGATCGGGCGTCCTTTAACGCGCGGAGATTGCCGTCGAGATCCGCCTTCTTCGGAACGTACTCCCTCCTAGTCTCCGCCCCCTTCATAAATTTTGTCTGCCTGTCTGGGAACCTGATGAACTTGGGCTCATTTACGAATATGTCCGCACCATGGTCGAGAGCTCCCACGATGCCCTTGAACTGCTCCCAGTGCTCGGGCTTCAGGTGGTAGACCCTATCGAACTGCAGAGGGTTGACCCCGGGCCTTCCGGGTAAGTTGTTCCTCTGCTGACCCGCGTAGCCGAGGTTCCACGTGCTCGCGGAGACAAGACTCACAACCCCCTGAGGGGTGTCGAGGAAGGCGGGCTCCCTCGCCTCGGCGAGGTTCATCCCCGACCCCGAGTGGGCGATGCCAACACGATCCAAATTACCGATGGTAGCGCGGAGTCCCCCCTCGCTATAGTCCATCGCATGGTTGTTCGCGCAGCTACAGATGTCGAAGCCGATCTCCTTCAGGTCATCCGCTACAATAGGGTCCGCCTGCCCGTAAGCGTCGTACTTCCCCTCCCCGATGGGGTACCCCTCGAAGCTGTGGATGGCTATCTCCACGTTAATGAACGAGACGTCCGCGTCCTTGATCCTCTTGAAGAGGGGGGCAATGTCGGGCTCACCCCCATAAACGCCGATCCGGCGAGCGATGAAGGCGTCGCCGACGCACAGTAGCCTAAGGTTCTTCATGACGAGTGTATACCCGCATCGGGTTAAAGGGTCTACGCCCCTAGCCAACATGTTTGCCTTCGAGCGCTTGAAGGGCTTGATGATGCGGTTCTCGACTATCGACCTCAGAGGTTCCACTTTGTAAACTAGCAATTAGGGCGGAACTTAATGCTCGCCAGAATCAGCAACTTATGAGCCTTATAACGCGCGCAGGTCGCATGAAAGATGCGCGCACGAACCTCCGCATCAGCGTCGAGAGGGGGTTCATAAAGGCGACTTCTCCTTGAGCGATATAAAATGTGCCAGTAGTTTGGGCGTTTAAAACCAGGGTGACCGCCCCAACTACTGAGTACCACACCATTCAAAAAACGGTACATATCAGCGCTATAACTGAGTCTATGCATGCGTACTTACATTCGGAAGATTCGTTGAGAAACGACTAAAGCAAAGCTAGATTAGCTGCGGTATCTCTCGTTTCTGCCGCGTTTGCGCTCGTCCTTATTGTATTCCTGCTTTCGCTGGCCCTCTATTCGAGCGCGCTTGAAGCTGCTGCCTCTGTCGGCGCCTTGTATGTGCTGGTTGATTGTGTTGTAGAACAACCCATAGTCCATCTTGCCGTCGTGGAGCTTCGTGACGGCATCATTCAGCGCCCCTTTGACGGCCGGTTCCGCCGCGTCGAAGGCCTTGCTATAAGCCTCGTAGGCGGCTGTGAATTTGAAATCGGTCATATCGATGAATACTATCTTCTCGGGGGCTTGCTCTTCCGACACCCTGTCAGTCCTCACCCTCAGATTAGGGGTTTCATGATATAAACCCCATCCCTCATGGCATCGGGGAGGTTTATATCCGATGGCTCTGAGTCCTCATTGATGTCGGGCATCTCGGAGAGGTTCAGGGACGGCGACACTGCGAAGAGGGTCGTCCGGCTCATCAGGGAGCTTGCGGGCGACAGGCGCATCAGGATAGTCCACGTCTGTGGTACCCACGAGGACGCCATCATGAAGTTTGGGCTGAGGAGCATGCTCCCCGGGAACGTCGAGGTCCTCATGGGGCCGGGGTGCCCGGTCTGCACGGTACCGCCAAACCGCATAGACTTCGCGATAAGGCTCGCCGAGTCCGGTGTCGTCCTCACCACCTTCGGTGATATGATGAGGGTCCCAGCGGGACTGGGCAGCCTCGTTGACGCGAAGGCCAGGGGCGCAGATGTGAGGGTAGTCTACAGCATCCATGACGCGGCGAAGATGGCGGCGGAGACGGATAAGCAGGTGGTCCACTTCGGCGTTGGCTTCGAGACGACGGCGCCGACGACGGCCTCCGAGCTGCTAGCCGATCCGCCTGAGAACTTCAGCGTCTATAGCGCCCACATACTAATCCCCCCCGCCATGATGCACCTCCTCAAGTCGGGGGAGACGCCGGTGGACGGCTTCATCGACCCGGGCCACGTCAGCGCCATAATCGGGGAGGCGGGGTACCGCGAGGTCACGGACCACTACAAGGTCCCGCAGGTCATCGCCGGCTTCGAGCCCTTAGACATCCTCTTCGCCGTCGCCATGATCTGTAAGCAGCTCAAGGAGGGGCGAGGGGAACTGGAGAACGCCTACACGAGGATCGTGCGCCCGGAGGGAAATCCCCACGCCATCAAGCTCATGGAGGAGGTCTTCGAGAGGCGGGACGCCCCCTGGAGGGGAATCGGCACCATCCCCGACTCCGGCCTCTCCCTGAGGAAGGATTTTGAGGACCACGACGCCTCGAAGAAGTTCGACTTCGAGTCAGAGGCGAGCTATGAGATGCCCAGCGGCTGCCGTTGTGGCGAGGTACTGCGCGCCGTCTGCTACCCCTGGGACTGCCCACTTTTCAATAAGGGGTGCACGCCCGATTCACCTATCGGCCCCTGCATGGTGAGTCATGAGGGGAGTTGCTTCATTTCCGCGAAGTACGGCGTTGAGCAGCATTGATCTCCGCACACGTGACAATCTCGGGGCACGTTCAGGGTGTTGGCTACAGGGCAAACGCCAAGAGGGTAGCGGATCGCCTCGGCCTTGTTGGCTGGGTGATGAACCTCCCCGACGGCTCCGTGGAGCTGGTGGCCGAGGGCACCCCATGGCACGTGGAGGAGTTCATCGAATGGTGCCGCGTCGGGCCTTATGGGGCAATCATCGAAGATGTTAACATCGAGAAAGCGCCTGCGAAGGGGGAACTCGTCGGCTTCCAGAGACGATGAGACTAAAAGTAATCGGGGTAGCACGCGACGATCCACCGTGCTAGCGTGGAGATGCAAATGGGCTAAACC
>Ga0182021_10005781_pt1 | contig 14694 bp, 13 predicted proteins | sample 612E3MmetaG_FD_120493 | JGI IMG/M metagenome (GOLD analysis project Ga0182021, IMG submission 120493) | Permafrost microbial communities from Stordalen Mire, Sweden - 612E3M metaG (Illumina Assembly) | ecosystem: Environmental > Terrestrial > Soil > Wetlands > Permafrost | place: Sweden... | reverse complement strand
AGTATCCCAGGTAGTCGCAGAAGGCCAGGGCGGCGGCGGCGATGGGCGCGGAGAAGCCGGCGAAAAACGAGACCCATCCCGTCATGAATCCCCACTCCGGCCCGTAGGCGTGGGTGAGATAAACATACTCGCCTCCGGAGCTGGGAAAGTTGATGCCGAGTTCGGAATAGCTGACCGCGCCGGCCAGGGCGAACAGGGCCCCCACCCCCCAGCAGGCCAGAATCAATCGCGCGCTGCCCAGGTCGCCCGCCATGAAGCCCGTGGTGGCGAAGATTCCCGGGCCGACCATGTTGGAGATGACCAGGGCAGTGGCGCTGAAGAACCCGATTTGCCGCAGCAATCCGGGCCGCGAGACCGGCGTGATCGACGATGGCATTCGTAAGGCCTGATTCGTAGGACCCGATTCGCAGGGTCTGGATACATTCTATGATGCGGCGCGCGTGTGGGGCAGGCATTCTTGACGGTTGGTGCCTCTGGGCCGCTGTCAGCCGACGAAGTACAACGGGCTCGGCCGGAAGCGGAAACAAACCCCACAAGTAACTACGCAGTGCTTCCCGTGGTTCCCCCCGGTATCGCCGGTGGCGGGCCCGGGGCTGCGCCGCGCTTCCTTCCGCGCACGGCTTCGATCGCAGCCGTGAGCGCAAACGCTGCCGACATCATTGTGTAGAGGGCGATGACGAAAATGCGCCCAGACCCGCTCCAAAACGACCCTGACACTAAGTGAAGCACATATGCCGCACCGGCGGCGGACAACAACGCCCACGGCAGCCAATTGGAACCCCCCCAGCGGCGTTTTCGCACCACGACGGCCGCAAGGGCCAACAAAACTGCGACGTGGGATGTCCAGCCCATGCGGCGCGCGCAGTGAAGCGCGATTGTTCCCTCAACTTTCAGATACCAACGGACAGCCTCAACGTAGTCCCGCGGGACTCCTTGACCCCGATGATACGCGCCGCCGAGATACCACTGCGCCACAGTGTCGCCTTGTTCGGCGGCCTTGCGGTACCAGCGCGCAGCGTCGGCATAGCTCTGAGGCACTCCCCGGCCCCAGCGATAGGAGAAACCGAGGGCTTGCTGAGCTCTCGCGTCTCCTTGCTCGGCGGCTTTGCGGGACCAACGGACGGCTTCCTCATAATTCCGCGGCACGCCTGCGCCGCGATCATACATGTAACCAAGGCCATATTGACCCGTTGCGTCACCCTGATCGGCGGCTCTGTGGTACCAACGGAGAGCCTCGGCGTAGTCCTGAGGCACTGCCGTGCCTTGGCCGTAGAGGGACGCGAGTTCGCATTGGGCCTTGGGATAGCCCTGATCGGCGGCTTTGCGGTACCAGCGGACAGCCTCGGGGTTATCCTGAGGCACTCCGCGGCCGTGGAGATAGCAGTAGCCCAGGGCATATTGAGCTTTCGCGATTCCCTGGCCGGCGGACTTGCGATACCAGCGGACGGCCTCCGCATAATCTTGTGGCATGCCTTTGCCGTAGTAGTAGACGGAGCCGAGCCGGTATTGAGCGTCCGTGTCTCCGTGCTCGGCGCGTGCGCGGTATAGCCTCGCGGTCTCAGCGAGCTTGCGCTGAATGGCTCTTTCCTTGTATGCCGGCCAGAGGATTGCCGCGCCGCATATCACCGCCAAGCATAATACTGCGGCTGTGGTTTTCCGATGTGCCATTTCATTGCTCCCGAGCCATGCAGTCGCTCCCCCGCAATTGTAAATCTAATTGGTTTCTGTCGCGAAACTGCCGTGCAGCGAAGAGGCAATCGCTCCCTGAAGCTGAGAAAAAATGCGCCCGCAAGCGGGCGTTGGCAAGCTGAAGCATGCCCCACCATTGCAGACAAACAACTTGCGGCTTTGTGGGACAGGCGCTTTCGCCTGTCAACCGATTCCTTCTCAGCTTCTCACGGTCGCGACTCGGACTTTTGGGCGTTGGCCTGATTGGCGACGATTTGCGCGGGGGTTGCCATGACCACGTATTAGCACGCGGGCGGCGCGGGGTTCGGGGGGAGGGCGGCAAGTGATTGAGGGGGAACGGAAAAAAGAAAAATGTTTGAGTGACCTCACTTCATCAGTGTCACTTCTTCCTTGTCCGTCAGCACATCGTGATTGAGATTCAGCAGGACGCGCCTGGGTCGCGCGGGGAGGATCACCTTGAAGTCGACCGTGGAATTGCCGTGGATTGCCGCGGCGCCGAGGTGCATCTTCTTATCGGCGAACTCGGCGAAGACGGGGACCACCATCTTGAATTCCGGTGAAACGCCACTTTGCGTAAGCTTTCCGGCGAGTGACTGTTTGCCATTTTTCCCGGGTGTGAGGGAATACTCCAGGCGGTAGCTGGGGATGTCCGTGCCGTAGACCCAGTCGTTGAAGAACCAGTCCATGCGGTGGTTGCCGTCCACGTCCATGCCCGGTTTCATATGCTTCTCCACCAGCGATTTGAAATCTTCGGTGGATACCGCCCGGTTGGTGAATTGCTTAACGAAATCCCGCATCATGGCGCGAAAATCGGCGTCGCCTGTTTGCGGGTCCCGCATCAGCGAGCGCAGCATATGCAGAACATATCCGCCCTTAAATGTGCGGACCATGTATGCAGCGCCGGGAGTCTTGTTGGTTTCGTTGAGCGCGCCCATCCAGAGGGGGCCGGTGTCATTCGGGCGCACGGGCGAGCAGTAACGGCAAGGTTGTCCCAGGTGCGGGTGCTCGGGAGGGGGATGAAGCAGGCTGTCACGCGCCCTCAGCCAGTGGTTGCGGAAGTCGCCGGGATTGAGATTCGCAGCCAGGTCATAGAGGCTGGCGGAGAAATTCGCGAATCCACTGGAAAGCCACTCATCGTGGAAACTGGCTGGATTCACGGTATTTCCCCACCATTGGCCCGAAACTTGAAAGGGAAGCGACTCGATGTACGCAGTGCTCAGGCGGGGCCCCACAGCACCGGGGCACGCCCCGGTCACGCAGAACGGCGGAAATGAGCAAATCAAGCCGGGCAGCGAGTCGACGGCCCAGCCTACCACGACCGACAGATGGCTGTAAGACGGCGCCCCAAACCAGTCGGTGAAGATGCGCACGGAGTTGCCTGCGGCGGTGAGGACGTCACTGGAAGTAGGGCACACGGGGCACCGGAGGACCATATACGCCGCCAGGTCCATTTTGGTGGTTTGGTCGGTGGTGGATTTGGCGGAATAGTCGGCCAGATAGCGGAAAACGGCCTGCGTGATGGGAACGTCGCTGGTCCATTCGGTAACGTCAAAGTCGCCGTCGCGAGTCTGGTTGACCTGCTTTCCCACGCTGACAATGGTCATTCCCCGCGGTGCGCGGAAGGTGAGGTCGTAGGTGGCGCGGCTGGCCGGGCCGGCAGGCATGGGATACCAGATGCGCCGCGGAGGGACGGCGCCGAACGAGGCTTGCAGGATCTCCCCGCCGGAATACTCGAAGGTCACCTGGTAGGTCTGGCCTTTGACCAGCGGCTCGGGCATTTGGAGATAGAACGAGCCATCCTTGCCGCGACTCTCCTGAACGAACGGGATCTCTTTGCCATTCCAGGCGACGCGCGACATTTGCAGGTCCGGGAAGAGTTCGAACTTGAGCATGCGGGTGCCATCGTCGAGAGAGCGAAAGCGCAGGCCGCAGGTTGCCAGCAGGTCGGGCTGTTTGCCGAGCAGGTTCGGCCTGCCGATAAAAGTTTGTATCCGGTAGTGTTCCGGCGCGATGAGCCGCTTGTCTTCGCCGGAACTGGCGCGGCCGCTTTTCACTTCGCTGGCGAGGTGGGAAAGATACCAGACCCCGTCGGTAAAACTCGTGGAGTCGAAATTGAGCAGCGCCGTCTCTTCCGGCGCGGGCAGCGAGGGCAGTGCCCCGCGAGGGTTGAGCAGGAAGCGCAGGTCGGGATTCTTCCGGCCGTGCAGGAAAGCCCGGAACGAGCCGCGCTGCGCCGGATTGTACAACTCCGCCAGGATTTCGGCTTCGTAATTGGCGATGTCCTCATAGTTGAGCAGCCGTTCGAGAGCGGTGAGTCCGGCAGACACGTCCGGATTGTACAGAGCGATCACGCTCGGTTGCCGGCGGTGCTGGAGGACTTTCTTGACGCGCTGGAACGCTTCCTCATGCGGCGCGGGCGATTCGCCGGCTAACTCGGAGCGCTGTTTGATTTCATCGAAGGTGGAATCGGTGAAATACACCACCATAGCGGTGAAGTCTTCGTCCACCGAGTCGACCCCGGCGATGAAGCGGAGATGCTTGACGGCGATCCCGGAGACCGGCTTCAACTGGAAATTTCCATCGCCCACGAAAACGCCAGTGGCCACCTGGCCCAGCACGGGCGGAAGAAAGCTGAACGATCCCGAACGGAACGTGAAGGTGCCGACGTCCCGGGTAAGCACCAGGTTGTCGACGCGGTACACGTTAGTGAGCTTGCCGCCGCGGAGCGCGATGTAATTCGGGTCGGAATTGGCCAGCGGGGAACGTTGGCCGGACACGCTCACCGCCTCGGTGAGCACCTTCAGCTTCAGGGAAACGGCGAGGTCGATGGGCTTGCCGGCGACGGTGACGGTACCCTGCCAGGGTTCGAAGCCATCCTTGGCAACCGAGATGCCATAGGAGCCGGCGGGCAATCGATCGAAGCGGACGCGCCCCTCGGTGTCGGTCACGGCCGCGAGAGGCGACCGCAGAGCCTTGCCTTCGGCGACCACGGTGCCTCCGGCGACAACACCTCCGCCAGGGTCCGTGACCGCTACAGTAAGAGAGGCCCCAGATAGCAGTGACGGGCAGCAGAGCAAGGCGAGGGCGGCGATCAGGCACCGGTTAGGACTGGCAAACGTTGGTATAGCGCTTGACTCACCGACTCGGCATGGAATCCCGAATTCGCGCCCGGTCACATTTCCTCCGAAACACGTCGCTGCATAATTGTAGCTGAGCAGGGTGCGGATGGCGGCATACATCGAAAATCCCCAGGATTGGCCATGGTCAAGCGCGACAACGGCAAGCTAAAGCATGCCCCACCAAAGCTTCGCACGTCGATAGCGTCCTCGCCGATCCACAAGGAGGTCCAACGCCCGAGCCTTTTGAGCCCTAAGCATGCGCGGGCTCCGCCGTCGTAACTTAGTAGATACCCATGCGCGGATTCTTGCGATCCCTGTTCTCCCGGCCCACCACCGCCGCGGCCGAAATCCCCGCCATCCGGCGTCGTGAGATTGAACTGCGCGCGCTCGACGACCACGGTCTGCGGGCTGCTTTCGGCGACTCCACGGACGTGGTGGAGGCCATCGCCATCGTCTGCGTCGCGGCGTCGCGCGTGCTCCAGTTGGAGATGTTCGACGTGCAGCTTCAGGGGGCGCTCGGGCTCGCCCGCGGGCGCATTATCGAGATGCAGACCGGCGAGGGCAAGACCCTGGCTTGCATCCCGGCTGTCGCCTGGCTGGCGCGCGGCGGCCGCGGTGTCCACGTGATGACGGTCAACGACTATCTGGCGCGCCGCGACGCCCGCTGGATGGGAGGCATCTATGAATTCCTCGGTCTCACGGTGGGCTGCGTCCAGCAGACCATGGCGCCTGAAGCCCGCCGCGCTGCCTACGCCTGCGACATCACCTACGCCACGGCCAATGAGATCGGCTTCGACTGCCTGCGCGATCAGGTGGCGTTGCGCGCTGAAGACCAGGTGCATCGCGCCTTCCACGCCGCCGTGATCGACGAGGCCGATTCCATCCTGATCGATGAAGCCCGCATACCGCTGGTGCTGGCCGGTGGAGAGGCCGATGAGGAGGTGCTGGCGCGCGTCGCCGACCCCGTGGCGCGGCACTTCCAGCAGGGTGTCGACTTCACGCTCGACGAATACGGCCGCAACATCTCTCTGGCCGACGAAGGCATCCGCGCCGCCGAGCTCGCCCTGCACAGCGGCAATCTGTTCGCGGAACATAATCTGGCCCTGTATACCGCCTTGCACAATGCCATCCACGCGCACTTCCTGCTGCGGCGCGACGTGGATTACGTGGTCAAGGAAGACGCCATCGAGAGCGTGGATGAATTCAAGGGGCGTATTGCCCAGGACCGCCGCTGGCCGGCCGGGCTGCATGCCGCCATCGAGGCCAAGGAAGGCGTGCCTTTCCGCCGCCAGGGCCGCGTGCTCGGCTCGCTCACGCTGCAGAATCTGGTGGCGCTCTACCCACAAGTGTGCGGCATGACCGGCACGGCGGCGACCCAGGCGGGCGAGTTCCGCACGTTCTACGGCCTGGAGGTCGAGGTGATTCCGACCAATCGCCCGATGATCCGCGTGGATGAACCGGATGTGCTGTTCGCGTCGAAATCCGCCAAGGAAGAGGCCGTCGCCGCGGAGATCCGGAGCGTGCACTCTACCGGCCAGCCGATCCTGGCCGGGACGGCGAGCGTGGAGGAGTCGGAGCGATTGAGCGGCGTGCTGGCCGGCATTCCTCACTCCGTGCTCAACGCGCGCAATGAAGAGCAGGAGGCGCTGATCGTGGCCGGCGCCGGGCAGCGCGGCGCGGTCACCATCTCCACCAATATGGCCGGCCGCGGCGTGGATATCCAATTGGGCGAGGGGGTGGCGGAGTTGGGCGGGCTATACGTGATCGGCATGAATCGCCACGAGAGCCGGCGCATCGATCACCAACTGCGCGGCCGCGCCGGCCGTCAGGGCGACCCCGGACGCTCGCGGTTTTTCATCTCGCGGGAAGACGATCTGCTGGTGAAGTATGGCATCGGCGAGGAGCGCATGCAACACGATGCGGAAAGCATACAGCGCCTGGTGGAGGGCCAGAATCTGGAGATCCGCCGCTTCCTGGCCAGGTACGAGGCCGTGATCGAAGGCCAGCGCCAGCGCATTCAGGAACGCCGCCAGCAGGCGCTCACCGCCGGGACAGAGCCGCTGGCCGGCACGGTCGCGCTGGCCACCATCGACGATCTTTGGAGCGACCATCTTGCGGCCGTTGCCGAACTGCGCAGCGGCGTGCATTGGTATTCGTGGGGTGGGCGCGACCCGCTGCACGAGTACCTCACGCGGGTCGATGTCCTGTACCGCGAGTTGGAGGAAGGCCTGGATGCCGAGATCGCCGCCCGGTTGGAAGACGCGCGGGTGAGCGGTGTGGCTCCCACCGGGCGCGGCGCCACATGGACCTATCTCACCACCGACCGCCCCTTCGGCAACTACACGGAGCGCATCCTGAAAGCGCTGGTGAGCAAATTCCGCAAATGAAGGGCGGGGCCGGGATGGAGCGGGCCGGAGCGGGCTGGGACAAGACTGTTTCTTGATTGGTCGACACATTCGGCTTAGGCGCCACGCAAGAATTACTGCGGAGTTGCTGCGCCACATCTGCCACTCAGCCAATGTGAGGATGTCTTGACCCCTTACCGTGTGGTAGCGCAACCCGGTAGACGATTGTGGTGCAATGGAAATGCTGGGCCTATGCAACGTCAACGAATTCTGGCCGATCTGGCCAAGCGGGAGATCAAGCTCAATCGCCAGCGCAACGTGCTCCGCGCTGCAAAGGGCGCCTGGATACAGGAAGACCATCCGGAACTGGCCCAAGGAGCAACCAAATGGGTTCGGGACATCCGTCAGGAATCCGTAAGGCGCTTCGAGAAGATCGAGCACCACCGCGAAGCCTAGCACACTGCTACGGCCTGCCTTGCTCCTTGCGAGGTCGAAAGCGGCAGCGATTTCTTCCGTGCTATAATCGTCTAGTCTTTCCTGCAAAGATCCAGGGAATAATTATGCCGAAGCTGAAGACTCACAAAGGTGCGTCCAAGCGGTTCAAGAAGACGGGCACGGGATTAGTGGTTCGCAATCATGCCTTTGGCCGTCATATCCTGACCTCGAAACCGCACAAACGCAAGAAGAAGTTGCACCAGAGCGTGGTGGCCGACAAGGCCGACCAGCCGGTGCTGAAGCGCATGATACCCTACTAGGCCCACGGGCTTGGAGGAGTGCGCGATTTGCGCGGACGGTGCGCGTGGCACGTGCCCGATTCCGCCAATGATGACCAGCCAAATAAAAGGAGACAAACGTGCCCAGAGTCAAACGTGGTACCCACCGCCGGGCGTCAAGGAAGAAGGTTCTAGCCCGCGCTTCCGGATACTTCCTCACCAAGAGCAAACTGTACCGTGCCGCCATGGAGGCGGTCGACCGCGGGCTGAAGTTCGCCTACGTCGGCCGCAAGCGCAAGAAGCGCGATTACCGGAGAATCTGGATCGTGCGCATCAATGCGTCCTGCCGTGCCGCCGGCACTTCCTACAGCAAGTTCATGCATGGCCTCAAGGCGGCCGGCATCGATCTGAACCGCAAGGTTCTGGCCGAGGTCGCGCTGCATGACGATGCCGCATTCCGCAACCTGGCGGAACTGGCGCAATCGGCCCTTGCGGTGAAGGAGTCGGCGCGGGCTGCCCTGGAGAAGGAATGAGCCCCGCCAACCAGGAAAACGATTCCCTCAGCAGCCTGGAAGACCGCATACAGCGCGCCGTGCAACTGGTTGGGCGCCTGCGGCAGGAGAAGGAAGCCGCCGTGGCCGAAGTCGCCGAAACAAAGCGCGCGGCGGCGCTGCTGGCGGATGAGGTCAAAACCCTGCACGCGGAACGCAAGCAGGTGCGCAGCCGCATCGAGAAACTGCTGGGCCAGATCGATCAATTAAGCGCCTCTTAAGCGGGGCGCTGCCAGGTTTTTGGGGGAGTTTTGCATGGAAAACAGCGCTCCCGATAGACAGCAAGTCCGCGTCACCATCCTGAGCCGGCCGTATACGCTGCTCACCAGCGGCGATGCTCGCGAAGTGGAAGAGGTGGCGGCCAGCGTCGATGAACTGATGTTGTCGATTGCGGCGAAGTCGCCGAACGCCGATTCCACGCGGATCGCGGTGTTGGCCTGCCTGCACCTCGCCGACCGTATGCGCGCGCTGGAGCGCGATCTCAGCCAGCTCAAGCAACGGGTGGACCGCAAGAGCGAGGAGTTCGCCGGCATGCTGGAGCAACTCATCGAAGACACCGGCGAGCGTTCATGATCTGGCGGATGGCATTGCCGGCGCCGGCCGGGGTGGCGCCGTTTACGGCCACCGCCCAGCAGACCGAAATCGCCCAAGGGCACAACCAGCGGGACCTGCTTATTGCGTGAGGTGAGTCTGCAGATTGCGCAGCGAATCGCCGATCTCGCCCAGGGCCGCATCCCCATCGTACCGTTCGGCGACCTTGGCCAGCATCTGTTCGTGAACGCGGATGAACAGGGAGGAGATCTCCGGGTCGCGCCATCCGCGGCCGGTCTCTTCCTGCAGGATCTCCAGAGCGTGGGCGCTTGTATAGGCGTGTTTATAGGGTCGCGGATGGGTCAGCGCGTCGTAGATATCCACCATTTGCAGGACGCGCGCCAGCAAGGGAATTTCGATCTTGCGGAGACCGTCGGGATACCCGGTTCCGTCCCACCGTTCATGGTGATGGCGGATCAACGGCAGCACCCCGCGCAGCGATTTCAGCGGAGCGCAGATGTCTTCGCCGCGCACCGGATGGGTGCGCATGATTTCCCACTCCGGCCCGGTCAGTTTGCCGGGTTTGAAGAGCACCGAATCGGGGATGCCTACTTTGCCGATGTCGTGCAGGTAGCCTCCCACATAAAGCAGCAGGAGGCTGGCACTGTCCAACTGCATCGCCACCCCAAGCGCCACGCCCGAAAACGCCAGACGCTCGCAATGACCCGCCGTATGACGGTCCCTCTGTTCCACCATCCGTGCAAGCGAGTACAGCACCCCCTCCATTTCGCTGAACGGCACGGTGCTGACCAGCGGGGCGTCCGGCCGTGGGACATCCCGCAAGCCGGTAGCGCCGGTGCCATCGCAGACTGCGGCGCGGTCGCAGACTGCGGTGGTGGTTGTGCGAACTGCGTGCGCCTGACGATTCGACGCCAGCTTCTCTCCGAGTGCGTTCATGATGCTAGCCTTTATATCGGCAGAGTTTTTGGAAATAACAGGCTTCTAGGGTGAAATTTCGGCGGCGTTAACGTCTCACCACCGTAACCGCCCGCCACGCCGAGTTCCCGGCCGCATCATAGGCACGGACCGTAATCGCATTGGTGCCGACCAGCAGAGCTATGCTCGCCGACCAGGAGGCGGTTCCCGCGGCCACTCCGGCGCTTCCCGTCGAGTTGGTCCATTTGACCGCCGTCACCGCCACGTTGTCGCTGGCCGTTCCGCTGATGGCGATGGTTGACGCGCTGGTCGACACGATGGTGAATCCCGGCGACGTGATTTGCAGCGAGGGCGGAGTGGTGTCTGCCTTCGCCGGCGGCGCAGGCGTGGGTGTTGGAGCCGGAGCCGGTGTTGGAGTTGGAGCCGGTGTAGGGGCCGGAGTGGGAGTTGGAGTCGGAGTCGGAGCCGGGGCTGGCGCCGGTGCCGGGGCCGGAGTTGGCGTCGCCGTGCTTCCGTAGAGCGCGCGAATGCCCGCGATATCGTCGTCGGTGAGCCCCGTCGACAGGTGGTAATAGGGATACATCACAGCTCCGGGGCGGTCGGAGTGGCCCAACCCGAGCGCGTGGCCGGCCTCGTGCAGCGCCACCGAGTAGAGGTCCACGTTGGTCCCCGTATGCCACGGCTCATCGGCATCCAGGTGCATATCGCCGGCGATGGGCTCGGAGTTGGGCGGATTGGGATAAAAGGTGTGCGCCAGCACGCCGCCCGGGCCGTCGAACGGGTACGCGTCGCCGTGCGCCCCGCTGGCGAAGAGGATGTCCACCGTCCGCGCGGCCCCCTGCTGCTGGCCGGGCGACAGAGTGAGATTGGCGTACAGAGTCCACTGGCGCAGCGCCCGTTCGATTTCGGATTGGGCGGTGGCCGCATCCATTTTGGTGGTCAGGGAGCGGATGAAATAGTGCAGCGCCACGTTGCCGCCGGCATCCTTCGGCCAGCCGCTGCTCACGAGCACGTAGTCGCCCACCGGGCCGGCCTCGGTCACGGCTCCGGCGCAGCCTGCTACGGGGATGCCCGCCGCCAGGTCGGCCGACGCGGGCATGATGTAGGATACGTCGTCGTACCCGGCCAGTGCCTCGAGCGCGCTGTAGGCGCCGGAGAGCACCAACTGTCCGGGGAGCAGCGACGGATTTTCCAGCACGTCGAAGCCGAGCGCGCGCACTTCCACGCGCGCTGCCGCCATATCCACGTCCGCGTAGAAGACTACCAGCAACGGGCCCGAGACCTGGTCCGCCAGCAGGGGGCTGATCTTGTAGGACGCATCCAGCGGAGTGGCTGAAAGCACTTCGAGCCCTTCCACATCGGGCGCCGCCGCGGAGGCTACCATCAGCGCCGCATCCGGCACATATTGCAGCACAGTCATGCCGCGCCGCTCCAGTTCCCGACGCATCCCGGGACCGGGTTCCGTGGGGAATCGCAGCAGGAAGTGAGTGGCGCGCCCGTGCCGGGGCAATATTTTGGCGCGCCGCGCGCCCAGCGCTCCCGCTTTCAGATGGATCACCGGCTGCGCCCAGGCGCACGAAACCATCAGGAATACAGCCACCGGGATCCATTTGAGGATTTTCATATCTTACTTTCTGAAGTTCATTTCGGCCCGGCTGACGGTTATCGGCGCTCGAAACGGCAAAATTTTGCCAGTAGGTGAGAATATTTTGCCGCTCGGGCAACTTACGGTGCGAAGACTAAGGGATGAAGCGCTACACGTGCGTCTTGGCGATTGCCGTCTGCTCCCCCCAGGTGTGGGGAGCCGATGCCGCACGTGTGACCTATCATGTCGAAACGGTGGCGGGCAGCTCCCTCATGGGCGACGGTGGATCGGCACTGGCGGCCCAATTCTCCAACATCCAGGGAATCGTCATCGACCGCCTGGGCAATCTCTATCTCTCCGATACCGACAATCACCGCGTACGCAAGGTGTCCGGTGGCATCGTCACCACGATTGCGGGTACGGGCGTGGCGGGTTTCAGCGGCGATGGCAAGAGCGCGGTGAGCGCGCAGCTCAACTTCCCCTACGGGCTGGCGCTGGATTCCGCCGGCAACGTCTACGTAGCGGATTACGGGAATGAGCGGGTGCGGAAGATTGCGCCGGATGGGACGATTACGACGATCGCGGGAACGGGGCAGAAGGCGTCGTCACCCGATGGCGCGGGGCCGTTGGATACGTCGCTGCTTTCGCCGCGCAATGTGGCGGTAGATGCGGCGGGCAACCTGTACATTGCCGAGTTCGAAGGCCACCGCGTGCGCAAATTGACTCCCGACGGAAAGATTGCGACTGTGGCGGGAACCGGCGAGGCGGGGTGGAACGGCGACGGCAGACCGGCCACCTCGGCGCAGTTGCACTATCCGGCGGGGATGGCGTTTGACCGGGCAGGGGGCCTGTACATCGCCGATTCGCGCAATTACGTAGTGCGCAAGATCTTCGCGGACGGCATGATTGGGACGGTGCTGGGGGCGCCTCCGGGGACCATTAACCAGACGCTGCTGGGGACACCGGTTGCGCTGGCGGTGGACGCGGCGGGCACGCTGTACATCGCCGACAAGTTCGGTCTTCAGATCCTCAAGGTGACGACGGCGGGGGTGATCTCGATGGTGGCGCGGGGCGCGTCGTTGAGTGCGCTGAACGACCTGGCGGCGGATGGGAGCGGGAATCTGTGGATCGCCTGCGGGGTGTTCGGGCAGAGAGTGGACGCGGCGGGCACCATCCAGACGGTGGCGGGGGATGGATATCTGCACGCGGTGGGCGACGGCGGGCCGGCGACCGCGGCGAACCTGTATCAGCCTTCCGCGGTGACGCTGGACGGGGCGGGAAACCTGTTCATCGCCGATACGGGGACGGCGCGCGTGCGGCAGGTGGCGCCGAATGGAACGATCGCCACACTGGCGGGGACGGGCGTGGCGGGGCTAGGAGTAGTGGGCGGCGCGGCAGCCACGGCGGCGCTAAGTGGCCCGGCGGGCGTAACGATGGATGCGAGCGGCGATGTGGTGATTGCGGACGCAAACAACAACCGGATTGTGGCGGTGAACGCGGCGCACCGGTTGTTGGCGGTGGCGGGCACGGGATCGCCGGGAGAAAGTCCGGCTGGCGTGCCGCCGTTGCTGGCGGCGCTGGCGGCGCCGCGGGCGGTATGTATGGACCGGGGCGGAAACCTGTACGTTGCCGACACTTTCAATCACCGGGTGCTGAAACTCCCGCCGGGCGGGGTATTGCAGACGGCGGCAGGCAACGGGTCGCAAGGATATGCCGGGGATGGGGGCGCGGCGCGGCTGGCGCAATTGAATTCGCCAGGCGCCTGCGCGACGGATTCGGCAGGCACGCTGTACATCGCCGACACGGGGAATCATGCCATCCGCAAGGTTGCGGAAGGGATGATGTCGACGGTGGCGGGGACGGGGGTGTTTGGAGTGCTGGGTGACGATGGCGCGGCCACGAAAGCACTGTTGGCCTCGCCGCGCGGCGTGGCGGTGGACGACATGGGAGACATCTTCATTGGCGATACCGGAAACAGCCGGATTCGGATGGTGACGCCGGACGGGTTGATCCACGTGATTGGGGGCACGGGCTTTGCGGGATTCGCGGGGGATGGCGGGCCGGCGTACGCGGCGCAATTGAACGGCCCGCAAGGGTTGTTCCTGGACGGCGCCGGCGATCTGTATTTCGCCGACACCGGCAACAACCGCATCCGCCGCCTGGTGCCGGACGCGCCGGCTCCCGCGCCGGTGGTGACGCCAGTCACCGCGGTGACGGTGGTGAATGCGCTTAGTCTGCTGGCGGGGCCGGTGGCGCCGGGGGAGATCGTGAGCATCTTCGGGACGGGGATGGGGCCGGATTCGGGGGTGACGGGAGGGCTGGATGCGAGTGGGATACTGCCGGGGATTCTAGCCGGTGTGGAAGTGCAGTTTAGTGGGGCGGATGCGCCCATCTTCTACGCGCAAAGCGGACAGATCAACGCGCAGGTTCCATATTCGGTGGCGGGGAGCGATGCCAGCACGGTGGCGGTGATCTACCAGGGGAAGGCAGTGGGGACGGCGGCGGTGGGGGTGGCGCCTTCGGCCCCGGCATTGCTGACGATGGCGACGAATCAGGACGGGACGGTGAACGCCCAGGCGGCGCCGGCGGCGCGCGGCACGTGGATGACGTTTTTCGCGACGGGCGAAGGGTTGACGGATAGCGGCAACATGGCGGGGATACCGGCCCTGGCGCCCTATCCGCATCCGCTGCTGTCGATCGCTTTGACCATTGCGGGGGTGGGCGCCGAGATCCTGTTTGCCGGCAGCGCGCCGGGGATGATCGGGGTGATGCAGGTCAACGCCCGCGTCCCCAGCGGTTTTGTCGCGCCCGGGCAGGCCGCGGCCGTTCTCACCGTGGGTACCGCCACCGCGCCGGCGGTCCCCATCTGGCTGAAGTAGGACAGACCATCGCCTTGGGTGGTCTGTTGGGATGGGCGTTCCGCCCGCGAAATCCCATGAAAAAGGGTGGGGCAGGCGCTTTCGCGTGCCAACTCTTGATCCGAGCCCGAGCGGTTGGCAGGCGGAAGCGCCTGCCCCACCCACGGCACCACCTGGACACGGTTCAGGGTGGTTTTTCGATCCTGTCAGCGGCCGGCAAAGGCAAGAATGTCGACAGACGACAAGAAACGATCGTCTGTCCCACAGCTGTCCCGTTAGAAGTGGAATAGATTCAACTGGTTGGGATCGGATGCCGGCTCGATCAGCGAGTTACTGCACTCAAACACCTGCAAAATGGGCATTTTCT
>Ga0182021_10005780_pt1 | contig 14695 bp, 12 predicted proteins | sample 612E3MmetaG_FD_120493 | JGI IMG/M metagenome (GOLD analysis project Ga0182021, IMG submission 120493) | Permafrost microbial communities from Stordalen Mire, Sweden - 612E3M metaG (Illumina Assembly) | ecosystem: Environmental > Terrestrial > Soil > Wetlands > Permafrost | place: Sweden... | reverse complement strand
CCTCCGTGCTCGAGGCCGGCGAGGCGACTGGTTCCCTCCCAGACCAGTCGTCCGTGGTTGCGTACCTGGACGTTCATCGTGGCTCCGAGGTGCTCCAGTGCGCCTGGGGCGGCCCGGCGTTCCTCCACCAAGGGCACCGGCAACACGAGCGCGTCGGCCAGGTGCGCGTCCCCCTGGAGATCGACCTGCCAGACGCGACCGCGGCCGGTGAGCACCCAGCTGTCGTTGGTGATCACAGCGCGTACCGGGGAAGTTCCCGGGTTCCCGAGGCGCAGTAACGTCCCATCGGGCAGGCGGACCACCAGGGCGGTGACTGTCGTGCGGACAGGGCCGGCCGACACCTCGCCGCCTGCGAACGCAACGCACGCGTCCCGCTCCGCGAAGCCTTGGGCCTGACCCCACCACCACGCCGTGGGGAACCCGTCGGATCCCCAGTTCTTCTCGGCATAGACCTGGGCGCCGTCGAGCTGCCACGTCTCGTCGCCGATCGTGGCTGTGCCAACGGCTCGTCCGCCCAACAGCCACGGGTGCCAGTACTGGTTCAGGCCGGGGATCATCTGGAACCAGCTCGATCCACCGAACGGGCGCGTCCGCGGCCACCTCTTCAGATCGGAGAATGTGACGTCCAAGCGGGCGTCGGGCGCCAGGTCGACGACGACGCGCCTGTCATCTCCGAAGAACAGGGACCCCGCCCGGGCGCCAGGTCCGTCCGATCTGGCCTGGGCATCCATGAGAAGGCCCTGACGCCAGAATCGTCCGGGATGAGCGCCCAACCCGACCAGAGCCCACGGTCCGCGGCTGGATTGCTGAACCCCGATCAGTGCGGTCACGACCTGCTGCGTGGTCGTATCCGTGAAGCGCCAGAAGTATCCCTCCATCGCAACACCGTGGCGGGAGGTGAGTGAGCCGAAGGGAAGATCGGCGCCGCTTGAGCGATATGGAGCCGCAACGCGCATGCCCGGAGCCTACGCGGCGAGCATGCGGCGACGTCCGGACCAGAAGATGAGGCCCCGTCTCGGGTGCTCGCATGGCCGCGCGAGCGCGGCGCTCAGGCAGCGTCGGACAGCAGGATCGAGTCGTACGTGTCCAGAAGAGCGAGCGTTGCCCGTACGAGGAACGGCACCAGTGACTCGCCCTGCTCCGGGGTGAAGCAGGACACCGGGAGGCCGTCGACAGGGGCAGTCGACCCGCCCAGCCGGGAGTCGAGCAGCACGGTGCCTGTTGCCGCGTCCACGCCACGTACACGGAGGGTCGACTCGACCAGGCCCCGCCTGGCGGACTGTGCCTGATGGATGAGCATCAGGGCGAACTGGGCCGACTCGAACGCCGACTCGCACATCAACGGCAGCGCTCCGTCGTCCACCTGGGACGAGACGATCCCGAATGCGTCACGTGCCTCGAAACGGTCACGTAGATCCTGGTTCATCATCGGTCGACCTCCTTCGCGTCCATACACATCAAGAGGTCGATGACCGGCGGTTAGTACACCGGGCAGTCGCCTCAATCGGCGGGACGAGTCGTGCGGACACGGATTGGGGTTCACCGTGGTGGTGAGCCGTGCGCCTGTCTCATGGTGTTCCTTGACTCGCTCGCTGGAGAGATTTGTGGGACAAACCTCACCGGCGCGCGTGGCACCATGGTTCACCATCCGCGAGCGGGCCGCCGCCAGGCAGACGGCGCGTCCCGTAGTCTGAACGGTGAAACGTCACCCGGACAGACCTCTCGTGACTGCTCCGGGACAGCAGCGCAGACCTGCCGATCCGCGGGTCGAGGGTTCGAGCCCTTCGAAGGCACGGCTCGTCAGGACGTGCATCGAGGTTGAGTTCGGACCGTGGAACATACGAGGCGGGTCAGGGCAGGGTGCGTCAGACATGTCGAGGTCTTCCGGCTCCGGCGCCCGCAGGGATCGCGGAACGAGAAGGCCATGAACAACGTCGACGAGACCGACATGACGCGGCCGCACGCGTCACGCCGTCGCCTTCCGGCGTGGTTGCGGTACGTCCTCGCAGCAGTGATCGTCGGCGCGTCGATCTGGTTCCTTGTTGTGCCCCAGTTCTCGAATGTCGAGGAGTCGTTCGCGGCCATCGAGAATCTGTCTGTCCCGCTCGTGGTCGCCGCTTTCGTGCTGGAGATCCTCTCCCTTCTCTCGTACAGCGTCCTGACCGGAGTGGTGATCGGCTGGCGGCGCCTGCGCTATCGGACACTGATCCGGATCGATCTGGCCGACCTCGCGGTCAACCACACCGCACCAGGCGGAGGAGCCGTGGCGGGCGCCGTGCGTTTTCGCCTGTTCCGCGCTCAGGGGATCTCCGATGGCGATGCAGCGGTCGCCGCGACCGTGGAGATCACCATCTCCAATCTCGCCCTGGTGGTGCTGTTCCTTGTCGGCGTGGCCCTCACTCTCGCCCGGATACAGGCCGACCCGGAGAACTACGTCATTGCCGGGCTGGTGGTGCTGGTCCTGCTTGTCGTGGTTGGTGCCGTGGTGTGGGCTCTGATGCTCCGTACGGCCAAGGTCGTCTCCTTCGCACGTAGAGTCGGCAAGCGAATCCCGTTCCTGGGTGAGGAGCGGTCCGGTCGTCTCGTCGAGAGCTTCGCCGCGAGCCTCAGGCACCTCGAGCACGACCGCCGCAGGATGTGGTCGGCGGTCGGGTCAGCGGTCGGCAACTGGGTGTTCGACGCCGCGTCGCTGTGGGTCATGCTCGCCGCACTGGGACAACCGATGGGCCTCGGGCCGCTGCTGACGGTGTACGGCGTCGGCACCCTCCTGACATTCCTGCCCCTGACTCCTGGAGGTCTGGGAATCGTCGAGGGAGTGATGGTGCCCGCGCTCATCGGGTTCGGGGTGCCGCACTCGGCGGCGCTGCTCGGAGTCATCGGCTGGCGCCTGTTCGAGTACTGGCTGCCGATCCCCGTGGGTGGCATCGCCTACGCGAGCCTCCGCTTCGGCGGTCGCCGGCAGAGGCGGCCCTAGTCGGGTCCTGGCAGTCGGCGGTCACGCATCCCGACGGCCGCGGAGGCCTCAACCAGGGCCGGGGGCGTAGAGGGCCCAGAAGGTGCCCGGGCCCTCATCGCCGCTCAGGTCGGCCTCACCACTGGTGCGCCACGTCAACGACGAGCCGGTTGCTGCTGCCCGGGCCGGACAGGATGAACACCCGGAAGGGCAAGCGAGCGCGCACACCGATCCCTACGGTGCTGTAGCCCTCGTACGTTCCGCCCCACACGACCTGGCGGAACGTCCGGTATCCCTTGACGTTGGTCAGCTCGCCGCCGTTCGCGAACACGTAGGTCGGCGCCCCGGTGTTCACGTTGTCCGCCGAGTTCATGACATTGACCTGCAGAGCTGCCCCACCCCGGGTCGGCACTGTGCTGCCCTGCCCTTGGGTGTAGATGTGGGCGACATAGCCGACGTGATACGTACCGATCGCGCCGGACACGTCGATCACCAGCCGGTCGTAGCAGGTGTGACGGCCAGTGCGCACGTTGTAGATCGCGGCGCCGTCGGACCACGCGTGGGACGGCGGCGCGCCGGTCTTGGACAGCGACCCCCAGTAGATGCCGCAGTACGGACGCGTGGCGGCCTGAGCGGCCGGTGCCGCGGTCAGGCCGATGGCCAGCACGATCAGGACCCCCAGTAGGAGCCTTAGCAACTTCTTCATCGCAGCCTCTCCCTTCGCTCGTGTACGAGCAGGTGACGGGACGCTCGGCGCCGTCGGGCTGGGTGGGGTCCAACTCATGGTGGTGAGTCGAGACGTCCCACCTCCAGCATCCCACCAAAGGGAACGGTCTGAGTGTCATCCGCCCTCGAAAGCGGGTCCGCCGGGGCAGTTCTCTGGTGGGTCCACGGTCCCGTCGAACGGCGGTGTATCAAGCTGCACCTGCTGCACCTCTGACACGCTGAGACGCCGCCCGGCGTGCACAGCGACCGCACCGAAGATGCACAAGTTGAGCGATCAATCAACCCCTTGGCAGGCGGGGCTGCTGGGGATATCTTCGATGTGCTGATGGACATTCTTCTTGGTCCTTGCCGGCGACAGTGTCGCAGGAGACGACGCCGAGGCGGCCAGGGCGGTCATGCTTTCGGTGGGGTGCACGGTCCGGGCTTGGGGCTACGGACGGCACGGCGAGGGGTTAGCTGAACGAGGGGGGCGCATGCCGGAGGGCGTGTTCGTGCACGGCAACGGACTGTGCGAAAGCGAGTCCGTGGGGTCGGGCACCCGGGTCTGGGCGTTCGCCCATGTTCTGCCGGGCGCGGTGGTCGGGCGCGACTGCAACATCTGCGACGGTGCGTACGTCGAAGGTGGAGCGCGAGTCGGCGACCGCGTGACCATCAAGAACCAGGTGATGATCTTCGACGGCGTCACGATCGAGGACGACGTGTTCCTCGGCCCGGGCGTGATCTTCACCAACGACTTCACTCCCCGCGCGTTCATCAAGAAGCACGGCGCCGAGCTGGACACGACGACGGTGTCCCGGGGCGCGACCTTGGGGGCGGGCGTCGTCGTGGTCTGCCGCACGACCATCGGCGAGTACGCGTTCGTGGGAGCCGGTGCGGTCGTGACCCGCGACGTACCGGCGCACGCCTTCGTCGTGGGCAACCCCGGTCGCGTCATCGGGTGGGTGTGCGAGTGCGGCCAGCGTCTTCGCGACGACCTCACCTGCTCATGCGGGAGGTCGTGGACGGACTCGGACGGGACGCTGCGTCGACAGGCGGTGTCCCAGTGACCGCATCCTTCGGCACGTACGCGTCCGCCCGCGACCTCGTCGCCGTGGCGCTGATGGGACTCGCGGCCTGCGAGTACGTCCCGGGCCACGAGATGCCCTTCACGCTACGCGGTGTCCCTGGACCGAACGGCCCGACCGTACGTCCCGAGGGACACAGCGTGCGGTACACGGCTATCGCCGCCCTGGGCCTGGGCCGCCAGCCGGAGCACGTACAGCGCGAGGTGCTCGGAGGCTCCGACGCGGCCGCGATGGCCCGCTCCTGCCTCAAGCTCGCCACGGCAAGCACCGATGCGGGAGGGCACGCCCTCGCACTCTGGGCTGCCGCGGAGGTCGCAGGTGCCACCGACGACGCCCTCGTGGCCCGTCTTCTCGATGCCGTGCGGCGTCCCTCCCTGCCGACGGTCGACTGCGCGTGGGCCGTCGTCGCCGGTCTGGCGATGCCTGACGGAGCGATGGCGAACAGCCTGGCCCGCGAGGGCGTGGCGAGGCTGATGGCCAACCAGGGCGCCAAGGGCACGTTCCCGCACCTGCTGCCGGCCTCCGAGGGGCTGCGCGGGCACGTCGGCAGCTTCGCCGACCAGATCTACCCGATCCACGCGTTCGTACGGTTCGCTGCTCGTACCGGCGACAGTGCCGCCATGGCAGCGGCCGAGGTCACGGCCCGCCTACTCGTCGGGGCGCAGGGCGCCGCCGGCCAGTGGTGGTGGCACTACGACGCTCGTACGGGCGACGTCGTCGAGCGGTATCCCACCTACTCCGTCCACCAGCACGGCATGGCGCCCATGGTCCTGTCCGAGCTCGCCGCGGCTGGGGGAACCGACCATCGCGAGGCCGTACAGCGCGGGTTCGACTGGCTCTCGACGCACCCGGAGTGCGTGGAGCCGGTGGTCGCCCCCGACCTCGGGGTCGTGTGGCGGAAGGTCGGGCGCCGCGAACCGTTCAAGGCCGCGCGCGCCGCTGGTGCGCTGGCCACCCGCGTGCGTCCGGGGGCGCGCGTTCCGTTCGTCGACCGCGTCTGGCCAGCCGGGCGGGTCGACTACGAGTGCCGGCCGTACGAGCTGGGCTGGCTGCTGTATGCGTCACATGCGATGCGAGAGGGGAACACAGCATGAGTGAGGTCCGGGAGATTCTCGGTTATCCGATCTTGGCCGCGACGATGAACGAGGTCGTCCGTCTCTGTGGAGACGCGATCGACCAGAGACGGCCCGTACAGATCGGTGTGCTGAACGCCGCGAAGGTGGTGAACGCAGCTCAGGACGCCGGACTTCACGACGCCATGCTCTCGTGCGACGTCATCCTCGCCGACGGCCAGTCGGTCGTGTGGGCCAGCCGGATGCTGCGGCAGCCTCTGCCCGAGAGGGTGGCCGGCATCGACCTGTTCATCCAGCTCCTCGAGCTGGCGAACGCCGAGCACTTGTCGGTGTACCTCCTGGGAGCCACGCCGGAGGTCGTCGAGCAGGTCGCCGCGGTCATGGGGACCAGGTATCCGGGCGCACGGCTCGCGGGCTACCGGGACGGCTATTTCGACGACCCTGACGAGGTGGCGCAGGAGATCGCGGCTAGCCAGCCCGACATGCTGTTCCTCGGCATGACGTCGCCGAAGAAGGAGAAGTTCCTCGAGAAGTACCAGCCGGTGATGAACGTCCCGGTCACGCACGGCGTCGGGGGGTCCTTCGACATCCTCGCGGGGGTCACGAAGCGAGCGCCGGAGCGCTGGCAGAGGATGGGCATGGAGTGGGCGTACCGCCTCGTGCAGGAGCCAGGGCGGATGTGGAAGCGGTATCTGCGGACCAACGTCCTGTTCAGCATCATGATCGCTCGGGAGCTCGTCAGTCAGCGGCTGGCCTCGGTCACCGTCCAGACGAGCGAGGTGGCGTGATGGACAACCCCTTCTACAGCGGAACCGTTGCCGTCATCGGCCTCGGCTACATCGGGCTGCCCACCGCGGTCGTGCTCGCGTCACGCGGCGTGTCCGTGATCGGCGTCGACGTGAACTCGGTGACGGTCGAGCGCGTAGCGCGGGGCGAGATCCCGTTCTTCGAGCCCGACCTCGCGACCAGCCTCAGCGGTGCGGTCGCCCTCGGGAACATCAGTACGAGCATGGAGATCCCGGTCGCGGACGCGTACATCATCGCCGTCCCGACACCGATCACGCCGAACGAGGAAGCGGACATGAGCCACGTGTTCGCTGTCGCCGAGGCGCTCGCCCCGCAGCTGCGGCCGGGTGCGATCGTGGTGCTCGAGTCGACGTCCCCTCCCGGCACCACCGAGGAGCTGAGCCGTACGCTCGCCGCGGCACGTCCCGACCTCACGTTCCCGAACGACGTCAACGACAGCCCCGACATCTTCATCGCGCACTGTCCCGAACGGGTGCTCCCCGGGCGGCTCATGGTGGAGATGGTGGAGAACAACAGAGTCATCGGTGGGCTCACGCCGGAGTGCGCCGAGAAGGCCGCCGAGCTGTACAGGGTGTTCTGCCGCGGCGAGATCCAGCTGTCGGACGCGACGAGCGCCGAGATGGCGAAGCTCGCGGAGAACTCGTACCGCGACGTCAACATCGCCTACGCCAACGAGCTGTCGATGATCTGCGACAAGCTCGGACTGGACGTGTGGGAGATCGTCAAGATGGCGAACCACCACCCGCGCGTCAACATCCTCCAGCCGGGGCCCGGCGTCGGTGGTCACTGCATCGCCGTCGACCCGTGGTTCCTCGTGGGCGCCGCGCCGGACGAGGCAGTGCTGATCCGTACGGCCCGCATGGTCAACGACGGGAAGCCGCTCCACGTGGTCAGCCAGGTCCTCAAGTCGGCGCGTCGGTTCAGGGACCCGGTGGTCGCCTGCCTCGGGCTCTCCTACAAGGCGAACGTGGACGACACGCGGGAGTCGCCCGCGATCGAGATCGTGCTCGCGCTGGCCCAGCAGGAGCCGTCGATGACGATCCTCGTGAGCGATCCGATGCTGAGCAAGCTGCCGTCGGTGCTGCAGGGGTTCTCGAACCTCCAGTTCGTCAAGACGCACGAGGCCGTCGCGGCCGCGGACATCGTGGCGCTGCTCGTGGACCACAACCAGTTCCGTACGCTCCCGCGCAAGCTCCTCGACGGCAAGGTCATCATGGACACGCGGGGGATCTGGCGCTAGCGGCGCGGGTCAGAGACCGGGGGTGAACTCCGCCGGCGCGTGCCCGAGCCCGAGCAGGTGGGCCATGGCCTGTACGGCGCGTTCGGCCGCGCGCCCGTCACCGTACGGGTTGCCTGCCTGGATCATGGTCCGGAAGTGGCCGGGGTCGGTGAGCAGTCGCGTGGTCTCGGCGACGATCGCCTCCGGGTCGGTGCCCACGAGAAGGGCCGCGCCGGCCTGTACGGCTTCGGGACGTTCCGTCGTCTCCCTCAGGACGAGCACCGGCTTCCCGAGGGCGGGAGCCTCCTCCTGCACGCCGCCCGAGTCCGTGAGCACGATCGTGGCCAGCTGGAGCGCGCGGCAGAAGTCGAGGTAGTCGAGTGGCTCGGTGATGTGGACCCGGTCCAGCCCTCCGAGCGTCGGCAGCAGCGACTCCCGGACGATCGGGTTGCGGTGAGCCGGCAGCAGTACGTGCAGGTCGGGGAAGTCGTGCACCAACCGAGCGATCGCACTGGCCGTACGTGTCAGCGGCTCACCCCACGACTCGCGGCGGTGGCTGGTCACGAGCAGCAGGGGTGCGGTCTTCGCCGCGACCAGGGCGCGAAGCGTCGGGTCCGAGATCGGGTGCTCGGTCGCCGTGACCTCGAGCAGCGCGTCGATGACCGTGTTGCCCGTCACGGTGATCGCCGCCGGGTCGACGCCCGAGGCGAGCAGGTTCGTACGTGCGATCGAGGTCGGCGCGAGGTGCAGGCTCGCAACCTGCGTTGTCAGGCGGCGGTTGATCTCCTCGGGGAACGGGTTGTACCGGTTGTCGGTGCGCAACCCGGCCTCCAGATGGGCGACGGGGATCTGCTGGTAGAACGCGGCCAGAGAGGCGGCGAAGCACGTGGTGGTGTCTCCCTGTACGAGGACGAGATCGGGGTGTTCGGCCTTCAGCAACGGCTCCAGGCCGGCGAGCGACCGCACGGTGATCTCGGTCAGTGACTGCCCGGGAGAGATGATGTTGAGGTCATGGTCGGGGACGATCCCGAACACCTGGTTGACCTGGTCAAGCATCTCCCGATGCTGTCCGGTCACCACCACGATCGGCCGCAACGCCTGGTGGCGCTCCAGCGCTTTCACGACCGGCGCCATCTTGATCGCCTCCGGCCGTGTCCCGTACACGAGCATCACCGATGCCGTCATTGGCCTGATCCCCCCTCCGGCGACGTGCCATGAGGGCACGGTCGACGACAATGCATGCGGCCACACTCAGCCCGAAACCCAACAGCGCAACGACCACGAGCGCTCGACTGCGATGTCCGTTGGAGTATTGCACGGCGACTGTGGACGGGGACAGGGCGAACTCGACCCGGGATCCCAACGGGACTTGAGCAGCGTCCTCGTGAGCGGCGACTAGGCGAGCGATTCGATCGAACAGCTCGTTCATCCGTGACTGGACGACCTCTGGCGTGGCACCGCTGGCCTGAACGATCAGCGACGACTCAGTGAAGTTGTGGGCCCATTGGCCGCCCGAATCGGGGATGAACACCGCCCAACCGTCGTAGATCCCCTCGTCGACCAGCGTCGCGTCCGGGCTCGTGGCTCTACGGAGGGGAACGCCGTCGTTGATCTCGGTGGCGATCAGGCCGGCGAGCGGTATGGCGACGGAGTCGTCGGGGGCGAGCTGGTTGGGCCGGGAGGAGGTTGCGGGAACCAGCAGATACACCTTGGTCGTGGCCCAGTAGACCCCCGGGGCCCGCCAGGTGACGACGCACATGACCGCGGTGAGCAGCAGACCCAGGAGCAGCACGTGCCACCTGGTCAGCATCGAATCGAGAAGTTGCTCGACCGTCACCTTGACCTCTTCACGAAGTGCTCCCCGCTCGCTCGCCCTGTTTAAGAGTAGGCGCCTCGGTTAGTATGACCACAGTTGACCGGTCATCGGCGGAAGGGCGTCGTGCATGCCCATGGGGGACTTCTTCGGTGCGCTGCGCCGTCGATGGTTGGTGGTGCTGGTCGGGATCCTGCTGACCACCGGGGTGAGCGCGGCCGCCTACCTCTTCTTCAAGCCCACGTACGAGACGACGGCCACGGTCTTGATGCTGCCCCCGCAGAACGCGCCCCCGGGCACCAGTGCCAACCCCTACCTGCGTCTGGACGGGCTTCAGCAGGCCGCCGACCTCGTGGGGGTGATGCTCACAGACCAGGCGATCGGCCTGGAGCTCAAGGCCATCAGCAAGGATGTCGCGTACACGGTCCGGAGCGATCCCGGGACCAGTAGCCCGCTCCTCGTCATCGACGTGAAAGACAGTTCCCCGGAAACAGCCCTGAAGATCCGCGACATCCTGGTGGCCCGAACGCCCGTCCGCTTGGAGGCGATGCAGTCTGTCCTTGGCGTCGACGCCAAGGACAGAGTCACCTCGACGGTGGTGACGCTCGACACCGAGGCGCAGGAAGTCGGACGGAACAGGCTGCGCGCCGCCGTCGTCGCCGGCGCAGCGGGTCTTGCGCTTACTCTGGCGACCGCTGCGATATGGGATGCGCGGCGTTCCCGGCGTCCCAGGCGACCCGCGTCCGACATCGAGAGTGTCGAGCCAGATGACTCAGGCTTGACTGAGTCCGAGCCCTCCCTTCCGGAGACCTCGGAAGCCCTTCCGGAGACCTCGGAGGCGCTCCTGGAGACCTCGGAGGCATCCCCCTCCAACCCTGTGGACGACCTCGACGACCTCGACCTCGACGACCTCAATCCACGGGAAGGGTCCGAGGATGCGGACGCGCCGATCGACGCGAGAAACTGACGACCTCCTGGGCCCGCCGCCGAGGCGCGGTCAGGTCCAGGGCGCCGACGCCGTGACGCTCCTGACGATCCTCATCGTGGTGCGTCTCGGCATGCCCTCTCAGTTCGTCGTGGGGGCGCTCGGTGGCGCCGGGTCGCCTGCCACGTTGTACGGGCTGCTCCTGGCTGTGTACTGGCTCTGGCACCGGCTCCGCCGGACACGTCCCGAGGTGTCGGCATCAGTGGACGCTGTCGCCATCGTCTTCGGAGCGGTCGTCCTCGCGTCGCACGTGGTCGCCGAGATCAGGCCCACAGCGGCGGACGAGCTCAATCTTTCCGTGCTCGCCCTCCTCACCCTCGCCAGCTGGCTCGGCGGTCTGCTCCTCGCATCGGACGGCGTGACCAGCTTCGAGCGCCTCCGCGTTCTTCTCTCTCGCCTGGTGATCGCCGGAGGCGTTTTCGCCGCCTTCGGGCTCTTCCAGTTCCTCACCGGGATGGCATTGGTCGACCAGGTGTCCATCCCAGGGCTGGTGGTCAATACGCCCATCTATGCCGTGGTCCAAAGGGACGGGTTCGCCCGGCCGTTCGCCACGGCCATCCACCCGATTGAGTTCGGCTCCGTCATCACGATGCTTCTCCCGCTGGCTGTCGTCTTCGGCCTTCTCGGCCGGCGCAAGGGGATCGTGCGATGGCTCGCGTGGCTGCCTGCCGCGGCGACCCTGCTCGCCGCGTCCGTGTCGTCGTCGCGGTCGACCATCATCGGACTCTTCGTCGGTGTCGTCCTCCTGTGGCCCGCGCTGACCGGCCTCCAACGGTTGATCGGGGGGGCTGCGGGAATTGCCGTCGCCATCTTCGTCTTCGTCGCCGTCCCCGGAATGGTGGGTGCGGTCAGCAGCCTGTTCGGTGGCGTGGCCACCGCCGACTCCAGCATCGCGTCGCGAGTCGACAGCTTCGCCGTGGCCGCGGACTATTTCAGCCACGCGCCGATCATCGGGAGAGGCTTTGGGACATTCCTTCCGCGCTACCGGATATTCGACAACCAGTATCTGGTGGGTCTGGTCGAGACCGGCACGGTGGGGTTCATCGCGATGGTGGTGCTCTGGGTTGTGCCGGTGATCGGAGTCGCACGGGTGATTAGGAGGAGTGCGGCCGGGTCACCGCAGCGACTGCTGGGGGCGGGCCTCCTCGCCTCGTGCGTCGTCGGCGGCGTGGGGCTTGCCTTCTTCGACGGTTTCGGGTTCCCCATGATGCCGACCATCTGGTTCGTGTTGCTCGGACTAGCAGGAGCGTTCTGCCGGCTGTCGACGACCGCTGACGCAGACGGCCATTCGTGGTCTCATCAACGGGGAGTTGATCAGGCGTGACCCAGCGCAGCCTCATCGGTGGATCGGTGCCCATCAGCCATTGCACGGAGACGGTCGGTCTCGTGTGGTCTGCTTGTGCAGGTTGCCGTGAGTGAGCCGCCGCCCGTACCCCCGACGCTTGCCAGACAGGCCTCCCGTGCGTTCGTCTGGAGCATTCTCAACACTGTCGTCTCCCGGTTCGGCCCTCTGGCGATCGGGATCGTCCTGGCTCGCGTGCTGGGACCGAACGAGTTCGGGGTCTTCGCAGTAGCAATGGTCAGCCTGGTCGCTGTCCTCAGCTTCAACGAGCTCGGTGTGAGCCTTGCGATCGTCCGTTGGAGGGAGGAGCCGGATGCAATTGCCCCCACCGTCAACGCCATCTCTGTCGCGGCCAGTGCCCTTCTCACTGGCCTGCTGGTCGTGACGGCTCCGTGGATCTCGACAGCACTCGGTGACGTGCGTGCGACACCCGTGGTGCAGGTCATGGCCATCTCCATCCTCATCAGCGGGATCGTGGCGAGTCCGGCGGCCGTCTTGCAACGACGCTTCATGCAGAAGGAGCGGATGATCATCGACCAAGTCAGCTCCTGGCTAGGTGCGATCCTTTCGCTGGTCTGTGCTCTGGCGGGGCTGGGTGCGATGAGCCTGGCCATCGGCAGGATTGGGGGCAGTCTTGCCGCGGCGGTGTTGTTCCTGCGATGGTCGCCGATCCCCTACAGGTTCGGGTGGGACCGGCGGGTCGCGCGGCACCTGTTCAGTTTCGGGCTCCCCTTGGCCGCTTCGAGCGCGGTCCTCTTCGCGTCGGGCTACGCGGATCAGGTGGTCACCGGTTCGAGGTTGGGATCCCACGCTCTGGGGTTCTACCTACTCGCCTTCAACTTGGCCAGCTGGCCTGTCGCCATATTCTCGCAACCCCTCAGGTCTGTTGCTCCGGCGACATTCGCGCGGCTTCAGGGGGACCCGCTCAAGATGTCCGCGGCGATGGCTGGAGTCGTCGGCGTACTCTCCGCTGTCGCCCTTCCGACATGCGCGTTGATCTCGGGTGCGTCGCGACCCATCGTGGGGTTCATCTACGGAACGGCGTGGCTGCCGGCTGCCGCCGCTCTGGCATGGCTCGCCGGGCAGGCCGCGCTGAGGATCTGGTTCGAGCTCGCGTACGACTACCTGGTCGTCCTGGGACGCTCGAAGGCGGTGCTCCTGATCCAGCTGTGCTGGTTCCTCATGAGCGTTCCTGCGCTCCTTGTGAGCGCCCACTACTTCGGAATGCCAGGAGTCGCGGCTGCGCAGTTCGTGGTCTCGCTGGTCGTGGTCCTGCCGCTGTACGCGGGTGTCCTGCACCGCTCAGGCATCCGCATCGGCGCTCTCGCGAAGGCCGTGGGCCTGCCGCTGGGCGCAAGCCTGGGGCTGGGGGCGGCCGTCTGGTGGACATCGTCAGCAGTGAGCAACGTCCTGCTGGCCTGCCTGATCAGTGGAGTCTTGGCTCTGGGTGTACTCGCAGCGCTCCTGCTTCCTCGGCGACAGATGTTGATGAAGCTGTGGCATGGGCGGGACAACGTGGTGGAGCCTTGACGGGCTCGGCGACGTGGCCGTGCCAGCTCCTCGGTCCACCTTTCCGCGCTATCGGCGCCAGCACCCTCCCGGTATCGTGACGGTATGACCGCCGTCGCGATCGTCGTCGTCACGTACAACAGCCAGGATTGCGTCGGTGATCTGCTCGATTCCCTCGCGGAATGCGGTGCTGACCAGATTGTCGTGGTCGACAACGGTTCGAGCGACGAGACCGTGCGGATCGTCGAGAGCCATGTCGGCGTCCACGTGATCCGCTCCACGAACGTCGGCTATGCCGGGGGAGTGAACCGCGGCGTGCGCGCTGCCCCCGACGCCGACGCCTACCTCATCCTCAACCCGGACCTGGTCGTGCATCCGGGAGTGGTCGGCGCGCTGGCGGCAGCCTTGGCGGAACCACAGGTTGGCCTTTCCGTCCCCCTCGTCCTGGACAGCGACGGTCGTCGCCAGGACTCTCTGCGCCGCGAACAGTCCCTTCTCCGAGCCGTCGGGTTGAACTGGACCGGCCTCCCGCTGCTGAGCGAGTACGTCAAGGGCGATGCGGAGTACTCCGCACCGCGGGACGCAGACTGGGCACTCGGCGCTGCTGTGATGTTCAGCCGAGAGTGCTACGAAGCAATCGGCGAGTGGGACGAGTCGTTCTTCCTGTACTCGGAGGAGACGGACTTCTGCCTGCGCGCGCGCGACGCCGGGTGGCGTACGAGGTTCGTCCCTGACGCCGTGGTGATGCATCACGGGGGCGGCTCCGGGCGCAACGACGCCACTCACGTCATGCAGGTCGTCAATCGGGTGCGCCTCTACGCGCGGCGGCACTCGAAGCCCGCGGGATACACCTACCTAGCCCTGAACGTGCTGTCCGAACTGAGCTGGATCGCACGGGGACAGAAGCAGTCGAGGGCCTCGGTACGCGGGTTGCTCTTCCCGCGCACGAGACCCTCGGAACTGGGCTGCAGTCAGTCGTTGCTGCCCCGCTGAGTCGTCTAGACGCTCACTGGGGTGAGGTTGTTGTCCCAGTAGTTGCCGCTTGCGAGGTTGCCGGACCCGTTCGGGTCGAAGTATGCAGCCGCGTCGAAGTAGCCGCCCTTGGGGTAGTAGATGGTCGAGAACCGGTTGTTCGTGATCTTGATGTTGGAGGTCAGGCCGAACTGTCGGCCGTCGCCTCCGTAGATGGTGTATCCGCCGCCGG
>Ga0182021_10005779_pt1 | contig 14695 bp, 9 predicted proteins | sample 612E3MmetaG_FD_120493 | JGI IMG/M metagenome (GOLD analysis project Ga0182021, IMG submission 120493) | Permafrost microbial communities from Stordalen Mire, Sweden - 612E3M metaG (Illumina Assembly) | ecosystem: Environmental > Terrestrial > Soil > Wetlands > Permafrost | place: Sweden... | reverse complement strand
CTCGAACAGGTCGCGCACCCGGCTGGCACCCACGCCCACGAACATCTCGACGAAGTCGGAGCCAGAAATCGAGAAGAAGGGCACGCCTGCCTCGCCCGCGATGGCGCGCGCGAGCAGGGTCTTGCCTGTGCCGGGCGGCCCCATCATGAGCACGCCCTTGGGAATGCGGCCGCCCAGGCGGGTGAACTTCTTCGGGTCTTTGAGGAAAGCGATGATCTCCTCGACCTCGTCCTTGGCCTCTTCGATGCCGGCCACGTCGGCGAACGTGATCTTCTTCTGGTTCTCGGACAGCAGGCGCGCCTTGGACTTGCCGAAGCTCATCGCTTTGCCGCCCCCCATCTGGAGCTGACGCATGAAGAGCAGGAAAACCACCGCGACCACGATGATGGGCAGCCAGGTGATCAACATCTGCTGCCAGAACCCGCCCTCGGCCTCGCGTGTGATCTCGTAGGGAATGCTGGACCGGTTCAGCTTCTCCAGCGTTTGCTCGCCGATGAAGCCGGTGGTGACGAAGGCCTCGTCACCCTTCTTGAGCGTCCCGCGAAACTCCGCATTGTTGCCGTTCATCCGGATCTGCAGCGGGGTGGCCTTGAAGTCGCCGGGCGACTTCTCGACCTTCTGGATGAACTCCGAGAATGCCAGTTTCTGGTCCTGTGCCCGCGGGTTGATCAGCTGCCACACCAAGAAGAAGGTGAAAAGCAGCATGGCCCATACGAGTATGGTCTTGTGGCTATTACGCACGCGCGGCCCTCTAATACGTTCTACTGTCTGATCAGAATATTGACAGCAAAAGGCGCGGCGTCAACGAGAGTTCCCGCCGGCAACGCTGTCAGACAGCGCGCACGGCGAGCCAGTCCTCGGTGCCGACCCGCGGGCGCCCGACCTCGGAGGGCCGAACACCCGCGACAAACAGGATGGTTCCGTCGGCGGTCGCCAGCACGGGCAGCTTGGGCCGTAGCTCGCGGGGAATCTTGGCATCGACAAAAAGATCCGACAACTTGCGGCTGCCGCGGCCACCCCGAGGACGCATGCGATCGCCCGGACGCCAGGCCCGCACCTCCAGCGGTCGCGCTATCCGGGCGGCGTCAAAGAGTGCAGCGCCGGTCGGCGGTACCGCGGGGTGCCGCCCTTCTTCCAGCTTGAGCGCGCGTCCCTCGCTTCGGCCCGGCAGACGATAGATCCCAGGGCCCGCGACCTGGACTGACTCGGACGAGAGCGGAGGAATGGAAGAGTCTTGGCGCAAACTCTCTCGCGCCCGGAACCGGACCTTTCCGTAGCTCACGACCACCTCGCCCTTGGGGACGGATACCTGCCGCGTCCCCTGCGCTTGCGTCGCCATCCGTTGGATGAGCGCCGCCGCGCGCCGCGGAACAGATGTGCGATCGAGCGTCCGATAGGTCGGCGCGCCGGAGGCCACGGCGCGTACGTCCTGTGCCAGCGACAGCAGCGCATCGACTACACGCGGATTCTCGCGGCAGAGCATGGGCAGAAGGTCGAGACGAATCCGCACACGCGTGTAGTGCCGGTTGGCATTCGAGGGATCCTCGATGAACGGAATGTGCCGCTTGGCCAGAAACGCCAAGATGCTCTTGCGTCGCGTGTCGAGCAGCGGCCGGATCAGAATCCCGCGCTGGTAGGGAATTCCACTCAATCCGGAAATTCCGGTACCGCGCACGATGCGAAAGAGCACCGTCTCGGCCTGATCGTCAGCCGTATGACCGAGGGCAACCCGCGTGCAACCCAACCTGACCGCGGCTTCCTGCAAAGCACGAAGGCGCACGTTACGAGCGGCTTCCTGCAACGACACATGGGGACGACACGCCGCCCTGACGTCAACCGCGAGAATCTCGCAGCAAACCCCGAGGGCCTGGCAGCGCTCCACCACCAGAGCGGCCTCCGCTCCCGATTCCGGCCGCAGCCCATGGTCCACCACAGCAGCGACCAACTCGATATGCAGGCGGGCCGCGAGATGCTTCAGCCCATGCAGCAGCGCCGTCGAGTCAGGACCGCCAGAGACGGCCACCAACACGCGCTCGCCGCCAGCAAGCAGCGCCTGCTCGCGAATGGTTTGCAGCACCTGGGACAACATCAGAGCTTGCGCAACATCACCACGTGTTCCCGGCGGGGACGGCCGGCGAAGATCTGGCGCAGGCGAAAATCATGCGGTGGCCGCCCCTGTGAGACCCGCGCTACCGGGGCAAGGCCCAGGCGCCGAGCTTCCTCCTCGACCGCGCGCGCGGCGTCCTCGGGAGCACCCGCCACCACGCCGTCGCCGACCTGCAGAATGATGGCCGCGCCCCGACGGGCCACGCGCGCCATCTCCGACAACCAACGCCGCCGATCGTGAAGCCAGCGCTGGGCCGCCGAACCCAACCCCTCGTCGCGCGCCCCCACTTGAACACGATCCAGTTTCTCGCGGGACAGGCCCAGCCAGAGGAAGCGCACGTCGTGGTGTTCAGCGTAGTCGTAGGTTCCGGCGTAGGGCGGCGACGACAGGATCAGATCGAAGCGATGCGCAGCCAGCAGGCCCAGATCCCGCGCGTCGGCTATTCGAATCTGCGGCACGGGCGTGCCCGCCGGTGTACGCCGCTCCAAGGTCTCCAAGCCACGGGCCAGTTCTTCCGCACGGCTCGCGAAAAAGCGCGACGGCACACCCCGGCCGATGCGCCGGGCGACCGCCTCGTCGCTACCGCGCATGAACTTCACCAGGATCGATGACAGACAGGCGCGCAGCGCGAGTCCCACATCGTCCTCCTTGGTCTCGCCGATGAGCGAGCGCAAGCCGTAGAGTTCGAAGGCGACATGGGGGAAATAGCGACTCTTCTCCCCGTGCGCCCACTTGGGGATGTCGGGCCGCGTGCGCTTGCGCGCGCGCTCCGCCGCTTCCTCGGCCATCTGGCGCGCGCACTCCACCAGAAGCTGGCGTCCTTCCGGCCCCAGGGTGGTCGAGCGCGCGCGGGCAATGATCACGGCCAGCGGGCTGGCATCGCTGCCCACGGCCTTGCGACCCGCAGCCATGGCCTCGACCAAGACCGTTCCGCTGCCGCAGAAAGGATCCAGCACATCCTGGCCGGGCTGCGAAAAGCGAGCGATCGCGACCCGCGCCGTGGATGGGTGCATGCGACCCGCATAGCTGTGAAACCCGTGGGTGAGCGCACGCGCCAGGCCCGGATCCGGGGCAAGCAGCGCGGCCAGCGCCGCCGCGGTCTCGCCGTCGCCCGCCTGCTCCACCGCGCCGCCAAAGACCGAAAACGCCTGCTTGCGACGCTCGACTCTAAGAATGGGCTCCCCCGGGGAGGATCCCTTCCCTCCCGCACTCTGCTGATCCCGCTTCTTCACCCGTTCCATCGCAAGGCCTGGGGAATGCCCCCGAGGATCTTGCCCGCCAGACGCAGCCGTTCCGCCTCGGTCGGTGGCGCGTGCGGCGAAAGGCTGGCGGGCTTGGTCATGGGCTCGCTTCCGACTATAGCGCGAGCGTGGGGCCGGACCACCTTTGGCGACCGCGTGCATTTGATCGCGTGCTCCATCTCCTGTACGCTGGCGGACCAATTTACACGGGAACCCTCAAACGGTTCCCAAACCCTCCCGCGATGGTGCACCGCCGGCAAAGCCGGCGGGTTCCCCACGCGAGTCGACTAGTCGGTGATATACACATGGAAGCACTCAAGACCAAGCCCGAAGGAAGCGCGAAGTGGGACCTCGTCAGCCTGGGCGAAATCATGTTGCGCCTGGATCCCGGAGATTGCCGTGTCGCGACCACGCGCTCGTTCAAGGTGTGGGAAGGCGGCGGCGAGTACAACGTCGCGCGCGGGCTGCATCGTTGTTTTGCCCAGAAGACCGCGGTGGTCACCGCCCTCGCCGACAATCCGGTCGGCCGGCTCGTGCAAGATCTCATCTATCAGGGCGGGGTCGACCAGTCGCACGTCAAGTGGGTTGCCTATGATGGCGTCGGACGTGCGGTTCGCAACGGCCTGAACTTCACCGAGCGCGGCTTTGGGCTGCGCGCGCCGGTCGGCTGTTCAGACCGCGGCCATACCGCCGTGTCGCAGCTCAAACCCGGCGACATCGACTGGAAGGGTATTTTCCGCGGCGAAGGCGCACGCTGGTTTCACACCGGCGGGATCTTCTGTGCTTTGTCGGAAAACACACCTCTGGTAGCCAAAGAAGCCCTGCAGGCCGCACGCGAAAACGGAACCGTCTCGTCCTACGACCTCAACTACCGTGAGTCGCTGTGGAAGGCCATCGGCGGCCGCAAGCGTGCCGTCGAGGTGAACCGCGAGGTGGTGTCCCAGGTTGACGTGCTGTTTGGCAATGAAGAGGATTTCACCGCGGCACTCGGCTTCGAGGTGGAAGGCGTGGACGAAAACCTGTCGCAACTGGACCCCGAAAGCTACCGCCGCATGATCGAGCGCGTGGTCGCGGCGTACCCCCATCTGAAGCTGGTGGCCACAACCCTGCGCAACGCCAGAAGCGCGACGTGCAACGACTGGGGCGCGGTCTGCTACTGCGGCGGGCAGCTCTATTCCGCCACGGTACGCAACAACCTGGAAATCTACGATCGGGTCGGCGGCGGTGACTCGTTCGCGTCCGGGTTGATCTACGGGTTTCTCGCCGGCCGATCCCCGCAGTGGGCCGTGGAATGCGGGGCCGCTCACGGAGCCTTGGCCATGACCACGCCGGGCGACACCACCATGGCGAGCTTGGCAGAAGTCGAGAAAGTCATGAAGGGCGCCAGCGCGCGCGTGGCCCGCTAGCAACTGGGAGGAAATCATCATGAAGTCACGCGACAAGGCAGAAGTCATCAGCCGACTCACATCGATCGGCATCATCCCCGTGGTCCGGGCCGAATCCACCGACATGGCCCGCCGGGCGGTTGCCGCCATCCTCAAGGGCGGGATCTCGGTCCTCGAGATCACGATGACGGTTCCCGGTGCCGTAGGCGTGATCAAAGAACTGAGCGCCGAGATCGATCCCGAGGTCATCATCGGCGCGGGGACGGTATTGGATCCGCAAACCGCGCAGGCCTGTATCGATGCGGGTGCCCAGTTCATCGTCAGCCCCTCGCTCAACCTCGAAACCATCGCCTTCTGTGGACAGCATGGCATCGCGGTGATGCCGGGCGCGCTGACCCCGACCGAGGTGGTGACCGCCTGGACGGCGGGCGCCGATTTCGTCAAGGTGTTCCCGGCGGGTGCCGTGGGTGGGGCGAGCTACATCAAGGCTTTGAAGGCACCGTTGCCGCATATCAAGATCGTCCCGACCGGCGGGGTTTCGCTGGAAACCGCTGCGGCCTTCATTAAGGCAGGGGCCGAGGCCCTGGGCATCGGCGGCGACCTGGTGGATGTCAAGGCGTTGCGCCAAGGACGGGACGATGTGGTCACCGAGCGCGCGCGGCTCTTCGTGGAGATCGTCCAGCAGGCGCGCGCAGAGTAGTGAGGTGATTCAGATTGGCATCCGCTCCCCGCTGAGGACGCAGAGGGGAGAAGGGAGGCCACGCAGACTACGGCCTGGGCACGGTCACTGGCGCGGCGAAGGGATGCGGAACCGCTCCCGTCACCTCAACTGCGTACCAGTCTGGCTTGGGCTCGGGCACCCAGACCATGCTCGCGGGAATATCCCCAATCTCGGTTCGATACACGACCACCTGGGTCAAGACGCCACCGGTGTTGTCATAGATGGTCGCCGTCTCGGGCTCGCCCTCCGCGGCGACCTCGTCCTCAATTGGGACTCCCCAGCGCGGCCCTCTGGCGTCAAGAAGCAACACACGCCATTTCGAGCTGGTCTCTGGAAGCATGAGATGCGCCGAACCGCCATTGACCGCCGCCACCCTGGTCGTGATACCCGCGTAGGTGTAGTCGCTCATCCACTGGGTGGAGCAGTAGCCCATGATGTCAGTGGCCTTGGCTGGATCGAAAAGAATCTGAGAGCGGCCGTCCCAACCCCAGGCTCCAAGCACTCCGCCGGAATAGGGGTACTTGGAGTCGACTCCAGTCATCGTCAGACCCTTGGGCGCGCAGGGCGCGTGCATGCGCCCATGGTTATGCCCCACTTCGTGCGCCATGGTCAGGGCCGACTCACTGTCGGCGAACCCGAGCCCCACCGCAGCCCGGCCCGACCCCTGGTTGGCGTTGGTTACGACGAAGCCGATTCCCGCCGTACAAGTTGACAGACAGTAGACGCGCAGCGAGGCGGCCGGCTTGACCAAGCCGAAATAGTAGGTGTCCGCGGAGGGCGCGTCCTTGGTTCGCTTGGCCCGCACCTGATCCAGCATCGAGGTCCAGTCCACCGGCGAGCTCACGGCAATCGGATCGCTGACCGTGAACGTGATGGCATTGATCGGATACATCGCCATCATCTGGCTGGCATAGAGATCGAGCGTGGCCTGCGAGGTGTCGGGCAGCAAGGTGCCAACCTGGAACGGGACTATCGTGATCTTCAGACCGCCGGTCGTCTTGACCCCTAGGTCGGCGTCGTCGCTGGCAGGAAAGCGTGCCGTACCCGCGGCACCGGGCTGCGAGCCACACTCCACCACCTCGACCGAGTAGCGCAACGAGTCTGTCATGGCGCTGGCCGGAACTTGGATCTGGAAGGTCGTCGTCAGGCTGACGTCAGTCGACGAGGCGCTGACCGTCTTCCTGGTGTAGTACTGCGTCCCCTGCCCTCCTGACGGAGTCAGCGTCAGCCGAGCGGACAGCTCGCGCGCTGTCCACCCGCTGTCCACAGTCACGAAGACACGGAACGTGGTGTCCCGACCCTCCACCACCGCATTCTTGCGCGACGCCGACGCTACTTCGGACCCGTCGGTCATTGTCGGAATCTTGACCGACTGATACACGGCGATCTGCTGCAGGGTCAGGTTGGCGGCCTGGCTGTCGGTGCAGCCATCGCTTCCAGTGCCGCTGACGGTCGAGCCGCCAGAACCGCCCGTGCCCCCACTGGCGTCCGCACCGGCTCTTCCAGCCCCCGCATCCCTGCCGTCGCCATCGCGCCTGGCCGCGCCGTCCGGCGTCGTGGATGCGCCGTCCGGCGTCGTGGATGCGCCGTCGCGCACAGCGGCGTCCGCGCCGCTGCTGCCGCCGGTCGGCGAAGTCGCCCCACCCGATCCCGACGTTCCACCACCTGAACCACCCGAGCTCGAGTTGCCACCGCTTGAACCACCCGAGTTCGACGTTCCACCGCCTGAACCGCCCGAGCCCGAGGTTCCGCGGCCCGAACCGCCAGAAGCCGAGGTCACGCTGCTCGTTCCACCAGCGCCCGCGCCGCCCCGTCCCCCGGAGCCCGCGCTGCCCGAGACGCCGCCAGAGACCGTGACCGCGCCGCCACTGCCGCCTGAACCCGCGCTCCCGCCGGTCGTGCCTGAAGAGGCTTTGCCCCCGGCCCCTGCAGCGGCACCGTCGGGCGCAGGTTTCACTCTGGCGTCGGCGGCTTTGCCAGCGTCGGCCGGGTTCAGCTTGGTCGAGGACTCCGATTTGCTGCTGCAGGAAGCAATACCCATCGACGCGACGACGAGCAAAACCAAAGCGATTCTTCCGCCGCACCGTGAGGTCATGAGTAGCTCCTTGCGCTATGCGCGGCCCGAATACAACAACAGTGTACCTTCCATGACGACCATAGGAAAGGCCGTCTATCGCTTGCCAATCCTCTACGCGTGCGAAACCACCACCAGCGTCTCCGAGCGGCTCACCACGCACTTGAGCACCTGGTCCATGGTCTCGGGATCAAGGGCGGCAAAGCTCTCATCGAGCACGCGCAAATCTGCCTGCTGCAGAAGAGCCCGCGCCACGCACACCCGGCTGCGCTCGCCATGCGAAAGCTGCCAGCCGCTGTCCCCCACCATTTGTTGCAGCCCCCCCGGCATGCGCGCAATCAGGTCCGACAGTCCCAGCTCGCGACAGATCGCCTCGATCTCATCCTCGTCTTCCGGGCGCGGCGGCCAGCGCCGGGACATGGCGATGTTGAAAAGCAGCGGTGCAGACAAGATGTGATTCTCGTGGCTCTGCGGCACACCGGCAGCGCGCTGGCGCCAACGCTCGGGCCGCAGGCTGTGGTGGTCGAATCCGCCCAGCAGCAACAGGCCGCCCGAAGGCTGGCGCAGCCCGCACAGAAGCGCGCCCAAGGTCGACTTGCCCGAGCCCGATGGTCCTTCGAGGAGAATCCGCTCCCGGCGTCGGATCTCGATATTGCATCCTCGCAGCACCGGATCGAGGCGGCCCGGGTAGCTGAAGCTGACGTCGCGACCCACCAGCAGCCCTCGCCTGCCTGCACTCGCCTCGTCTACTTCGGTGGGCAGCACCGCGACAGTCTCCGCCCCTTCATGGGTTGGAGACGCCGCCTCGAACAGGGGCCGCGTGCGTCTCCAGCCCAGAAAGGCCGCTGCCAGACCTGGCCCGGTTTCCAGGGCCACGCGGCGAAAGGCCAAGTAGACCAAGAGCACGCCGCCCAGGCTCACAGCCAGCGCCGAGCTCTGCGCCACGCCGGTGGCAAACCCCGGGGCGAGCGCCGCCACGCCGAGCACCAGCCAGCCTCGGGGCAAGAGCACCGACAGCCGCGCCATCTCGCTGTCGAGGGCGGCCTGCTTGCGGCCGTAGACGGCCAGGCCACGGTCCTCGCCCTCCTGTTGCCGCGCCGCCGGCTGTTGCGCCACCAAAGTTCTATAGCCCACCATGGTTTCCACCAGTTCGTCGGTGAGTGCCAGGCGCGCGTCGGCCCAGTCAAGCAGCCGCCGATAAAGACGGCGCACGAGTCCAGCGGCCAGCACCAGCCAGCAAGCCAGCAGGGCGAGGTGGAGGATGGGCGCCGCACCCAACACCAACACCACAGTGCCAAACAAGAACTGGAACACGTCGGCAAACAACGCAGGCCCGCCTGTGCGCGCGAAAGCATCCAGGGCATCAGCCTCCAGCACCGTGCCAAGCAGGTGCCCAACCCCCTTGACCCGCACCTCGTCAGCCGGCAGACGCAGGATGCCTTCCAGGAGCCGCTCGCGCACCAATCCGCCTACGTGCACGGCCAGACGACCGGTCGCCCACACCCCGTTCCAGCGACACAGCACAAAGGTCAGCAGCAACATGGCCCATGCCCTAAGCCAGCCCTGTTCCAGATGGCCCTGCAGGGCCGCGGCCCCGAGCAGCCACCACGAGCCCACCATCAGAGCAAAGGCGAGCAGATAGGAAACCAGTGCGGTGCCCAGCACGCGGACGGCACCCGATTGCTGGAAGCGTTCGACAAAGCTGCCGGCAGCCGGGGAGAGCGCCCAGCCCACCGTCGCCCGGCCAGGCCCGACCGCACCGCCCAAGATCCGTCGCGTCTCTTCTTGACCGCGAGGCGAGAGGCCCAGCCCCCCACAGAAGCGAGCAAACGCCTCTCCGGCCGGGCCGCGCTTCGCATCGTCCAGCCAGGCGTCTATCTCGGCCGCGGCAAGACGATGCACGCGCCGGTCGCCCCCCAGAACCTCGGCCACGCGGTAGCGCCGGTCGCAGGCCAGCAGGACCAAGAACTGCGACGCTCCCGAAGCCGGTCCCGAATGGGCGACCAGCACAGGTCCACCCTCGGCCAGAAGCTCACGCACGGTCGCCACGCGTGCGTCCACCGCCTCGACTTCCAGCCCAACTTGATAGGCGGCATCCTCCACGAAACCCGCGAGCGCGCTGCTGTCCGCGATGTCGGCCGGCGGATCGTGCAGGTGGGGCGCCCGTCGCTGGGGGAAGAGACGCTCGGCGATGGCCACCAGCGCGTCGCCCAGCCTGCAGGCCGGCCAAGCCGCGGCCGCAGGGCTGTCCATCGCCCTGGCTCGGCTGCTCACGTGCCTCCTCCCGGCGTACGCGACGGCGCGCGCTCCGTGATCTGTCCCTTGTCCAATCGCAAGTGCCGCCACTCGGGGCCGTCCAGGCGCGCCCGCGCCCGCACCTCGGCCATGAGCAAGCGCGCGAAACGCGTATCCGCCTGGCTGGCCAGTCGCTTCGGCGCGCCGTCCTCGACCACCTGTCCCTTGTCCACGACCAGGACGCGCGGAAAGTCCATGGTCTGGCTGATGTCGTGGGTGATGCACAGAAACGTCGCCGTCGCCCAGCGAACGCGCGCGGCGGCGAGCAGGTCCTCGCGGCGCGAACGCTCAAGTCCGCAGAAGGGCTCGTCGAAGACCACCAGGCGGGCTGCCCCCCGGCAGATGGCGCGACCCAACCGCACCCGCTGACCCTCGCCGCCCGAAAGCAAGGCCCCGCCCGCGCCCAGGGACGTCTGCAGACCCATGGGCAGGCGGGCCAGCACCTCGTCGAGTTGCGCGGCCTCCACCGCGTCGCCCACCGCCCCATGCTCGCCCTTGCTGCCGAAACGAAGATTTTCTAGCAGCGACCGGTTCCACAACTGGACCGCGGGATCGACCCAAAGGGTCTGGCGCCGCAGCTCGTCCAGCCAGCGCCCGCGCAGATCCTGGCCATCGACCCGCACCACGCCGACGTCCGGCCGATACCAGCCGAGGAGCAAGCCAATCAGGCTGGACTTGCCTGCGCCCGAGGAGCCCACGATCGCCACATGCTCGCCAGCCGCGAGGCTCAGCTTATCTACCGCCAGGATCTCGTTGCCCGCTGCTTTCACGCGCACGTCACGCAGATCCACCGCAACCCCGGCCGCCGCCGAACGCGGAACCGGCTGGTCGTCTGCCTCGGCGGTGCTCTCCGGCGCGCTCAACGGCTCCAACAGGCGCAGGGTCACGTTGCGGTGCTGGGGGTATTGCTGAATCAGAAACGCGATCTCCTGACCCAGGGAGGGCAGCATAAAGACCCAATACACGATCAAGATCGCCCAGCCCGAGCCCGAGGCAGAGACCAGGTAGTGGAAGACCACGACCGCCGCCAGACCGAATCCGAGCAAGCCCTGTGCGGTCTCGATCAGGACCGCCAGGCGCGCGGCGTCCCGGGCCGCGCGCGCCCACTCGCGCAGGCGGCCGCCGTGCTCGGCTCGCAGGGCAGGCTCTGCCGTGTGCGCGCGGATGGCTGAAAGACCCAGGAGCGCGTCCAGATAGAACCGCGCCAGACCCCCGGCATGACCGCGCATGCGCAGATCCCGTTCCACCAAGGCCGGCTGGCAACAAAGCGGCAGAACCAGCATCAGCCCCACCAGGGTCAGCACCAGGGGCGCGCCTGACGGATAGAGCCAGAGCACCCCGGCGGTGGTGGTGATCATCTCGCAGGTCGTGCGCACAAGCTGGCCGCCCTGCCCAGGCAAAAGGCGCAGCCAATGCAGAAGATGCGCACGCTCCGCCATGTCCGAGATGGGCCGGCTCTGAAAGTAACGATCGCCGAGCAGGGGCAGCTTGCGCAGAAAGGCCTCGCGCAGCCGCATCTCCAGCCGGCTGCCTGCGGCCCAAAGCGCCCGCGCCAGGGGCCACTCGACGAAGAAGAGCGCGACCAAGAACACCAGCAGCGCGCCCGCCGCGGCCAGACGCTGTTCGAAAAGAGCCAGGCGCTGTCCGATGTCGATGGCGCTGCGAAAGAGCAGCGACTCCACCACAGTCCCTGCCCCGGCCAGCGCCAGCCCCGCGACGATGGGCACAAAGCGCAGCAATCCGTCTGCGCGCAGGAACTCCACCAGCTTCCGCGCCGGGCCCGGTTGGTCATCGGCACGCACTGCCGCCAGTTCGGGCGGCAGCGCTTCCGCCGACTTGTCCTCGGCCAAGCCCGACACGCGCAGGGCGAGGGCCCCGCGCAGAAGCAGCATGGCTTGCCCATCCTTGCCTGGCTCCGCGGCTGGACGCGCGGTCCACAGAGTCTCGGAAACCAGCTCCGACACGCCTCCCTTCACCGCATCTTCCAGCAGACGGTCAAAGGCCCGCGCGGCACGCCCGCGGGCAACCACTTTGCCGCTGCACAGGCGCTCGGTGGCCCGCGCGCAGGCGTCCAGCGCACACAGGGGGCGCCATTGTTCACCGGCAGCCGCAGCTGCAACGCGCGCACCGGCGTCAGGCACGCCCAACCTCTGCAAGCGGAGCCGCAACGGATCCAGAAAGCCTGGCTCGCGCGTCCACGCCCCAAAGTCCGCAGCTAGTACAGGCATCTGGTGCACGTACAGGTCGCGCACAAGATCGCTCTTGCGCATCCAACGCCGGCCACGTCCCGGATCCATGATCTGGACCCACCGCCCCAGCACCCGCCAAACCACCACGAAGTGGGTCAAGCCCGACGGCAGCCTGACCACGACCAGGGCCGGCAGCGCTTCTGATTCGCGCATGAGAACATGCTCGACCGGCACCATCATCTGCATGGCGTCCAGGCCCAGCTTTCCGGCCAAGTCCTCCAGGGTGTCGATGGACGACCCGTCCACGGTGGTGTGACAGGCCTCGCGCAACCGGCCGTAGTGGGCGTGAATCCCGAAGCCTTCCAACAGGCATTTCAGGGCTGCGGGGCCGCAGTCCATGCCCGAGGTCTGCACCACCTCGTGGGCGAAGAAACTCCGCCGCTCCCGCGCGCTCTCCGGCTCGCCCTGTGCCTGGTCGTCGGAAGCCGTCCCGCTCATTTGTCGAGGACCGGCGCAGGGTTCGACGTGGCGGAGGCGGTCCGTCGCTCGGTACCCATGAGAAACCGGCCGGCCGCATCCAGAACCAGGGCAAAGGGTGAAACCCGTTCCACCTCGACCTCGGCAATGCCGGGCAGGCCATGTTCCAAAGGAATGTTCGTGCGCTGGGGCGATCGCAAGACCAACTCCACCCGAATCAGACCATCCTTGGGCTCGTTGCCCACGCGGTCGACCTCGGCTTGCAGCATGCCGTACTTGGTCCAGGGAAAACCAAGCATGCGCAGCCGCGCGCCCTGGCCCGTGTGCACCCTTCCGGCAGCGGTCGCCGGGTCGAATAAGGCCACCGCACGCAGCCCGCCCGTTGGAACCACGGTGGCGAGGCGGGTGCGCTCGGCCACCATGGCCCCTGCACGCAGGTTCACCATGTACCCGATGCGGCCGGCGACCGGCGCTCGGATCAGGTGCAACTCGATCTTCTGATCGAGAATGCGCACCTTGCTCTCGGCGTCTGCGCGCTCGCTCTGCAGGCGGGCAATGTCCGCCTGCAAGCGCGCAATCTGGGCCCTGCGGTCGCTCAGCTTGACCGCGCCCTCGCTGCCCAGCCGGCCAACTTGCACACGCGCCGCGTCCGTCTCGGCGTTCTGTCGCTGCGACTCGGCCTGCAGACGGTCGCGCTCCTGGGTTGCCACCAGGCGCTTGTCGTGCAGCGACTGGATCCGGGCGCGCTCCGCCTCCTTTTGCTGGGCCACCACATCCGAAGCGCGCAGCCGGGCGCGCGCCTCGGTCACCTGCGCTGCACTGGCGCGCCCCTCCCCGCGCATAGCCTGCTCGTGCGAGGCCAGCTCATCGCGCAAGGCTACGATCTGCGGACCCAAGGTCGCCAGGCGGCTCTCTTCGGCGGCTCGTTCCAGACGAAACGCCTCCGCATCCAACTCCACCAGGATCTCGCCCTGCTGCACGTGCCGGTCAAGCACCAAGGCGCTGCGTACAAGCCGGGCCGCTACGGGCACGTCGACGTCATAGGGGGCCGTCGCCACTTCCAAGCGGGCCGAGCGACTGACCTCATAGAGTCCCACCCGCGCCAGGAAGAACCAGCCCGCCCACGCGGACAATAGGACCCCGCCCACGACGGCCGCCAAGACCACCCGGGAAGCTGCGTCCTGTGCACGTGCAAAGCGAGCGAACATGAGATTCCTCGACTATCCCCACTGATGATACACGAGGGGGAGCGCAAACGGATCAGAGAGTGCATCTGATACCCGCTGGCGCTATGCCACGAGAAACTCGGCTATTGGCGGTCGACCGCTGACCACGAAGTCGACTTCGTGATCGGGGATCACGTCGCCGTCGAGACGAAGGCCACGCGACAGGTGGGAGCCTCAGACCTCCGCGGGCTCACTGCGCTTGCGGAAGAGAAGATCGTGCGACAGTTCTTCCTCGTCTCCGAGAACCCAATCGAAACCAAACGCGGACCGATCCGTTGCCTCCCCTGGCGAGCATTTCTCGATGAGCTGTGGGGCGACAAGCTGCTATAGATGCCACCCGGGGCCTGGGGAAAGACAGCGCTATTGTAGCGAGACGTTGGTGAGACAGTACGCGAATTGTTCGTCCATGGACGCGCTGCTGGGCACCAGAATGTCAACTCTTCGGAAGAGCATGCTCGGGGTGGCGAAGGTGCCGGAGTTGTTCCAGCAGTGGGTATTGAATTGGGTTATGGGAATGGCCACTCCACTGGTCCACTTGCCCTCGAGGGCGCAGTAGTAGTGGCCGTTCGAGTCAGTCAGTTCAACACGCAAGGCGGAGTTGCCAGCGAAGGCGCCCGACTTCTCAACCGTGATCGTAATGCTCTGGCTGATGGTGATGCCATCGACAGAATTCGCATCGACGCCGCCATCGTTTCCCGTGTCCTGGCTGAGGTTGAAACCAAGTCCAGCCGTCGAAAGATAGGTGGGATCAGCCGTCACGGCGCCCGCCGTGCAGAGCGCCGTCGGCGGAAACGCGGGAGAACACGACACGACCTCCGAAGTCAGCGGTGCCACACCTTCTCCATTGATGGGCGCAAATTGGAACGAATCCGGCACGGTGCAGGTAGGTGCGGCGCAGGCGATAGCGCTGGAAGTGCTTCCCACCCAGGCCCAAGCAGCCGCATAGCCGTGCAGCGAACCGACCGTGACGTAGTTGTCGT
>Ga0182021_10005777_pt1 | contig 14696 bp, 11 predicted proteins | sample 612E3MmetaG_FD_120493 | JGI IMG/M metagenome (GOLD analysis project Ga0182021, IMG submission 120493) | Permafrost microbial communities from Stordalen Mire, Sweden - 612E3M metaG (Illumina Assembly) | ecosystem: Environmental > Terrestrial > Soil > Wetlands > Permafrost | place: Sweden... | reverse complement strand
TCCCTGTTCTCTTTTCTGACCCTGATATCCTGCATCAATAAGGCAAGCATATCTACCCGGCCAGGATCTCCTACAATAACTATTTTATGGGCTATATCTTCCGGCAGAAGATTAAGATGAAAAATGCTTCCGTCTTTATTTGTAATGAGCTCTGTCTTTTTTTGCATACTAAAGGTTTAGGCTCAAATTTAATATAATCTGGTTTAACCGCAAAGTGAGTTATTAAGAGATGAATAATTGGGTTAAGGACATTGAAAATAAAAGATTGAGAACGGCAGGAGCGGCATATTCTCACCATTTAATGTGCTTTAAATCCTATAATATTGACAATAATTGCTTAAGTTTTGTCTCCGCGATTTTTAAATTGAATTCAAAATTAATGAGACGGGTCAGTGAATCAACGAAACTACCCTCAGCAAGACTTACCTCAAGAGAAGTTGTTTGTCCGAACCTTAGTCGCTGAATTGAAATTTCAAGGTTTTCTTTAGCCAATACTGCATTGTCCTTTTCAATTTTTAAAAGACTCATTTGATTGTCAAATTGCGTGAAGGCATTTTGTAACTGTCGATTGACATCGAGTTTAATGTTTTCAAGATTGTAGATATCGGATTGCAGTTGAATTTTTGCAATTTTAATTTGCCTCGATGCATTTCCCGCCTGATAAATAGGTATAGAAATAGTACCGCCAAATGATGGTCCGATTGTCCTGCTTTGTAAAGGATTGCTTCCTGGAGTATTGGTTTGCAAAAAGCCATAGTCTGCATTAAAATTAATTTTTGGGAATAAAAATGAATTCATTTCCTTCAAACTTAGCTTTGAAATATCTACTTGTTTGCGATAAGCTAATATACTTGTATTACTCGCTTCAAGCTTTTGAATAAGATCCATCTTGTCGATCAGATTATTGAGCGGTATTGAATCGAGTACTTCGAATGCTGTTTCAGCATTTCTGCCAAGAAATTGGTTAAGTGTTCGTTTTGCAGCTAATATTATTGTCTGCTGATTTATGGCATTTTCCTGGTATACGTTTAAATCGATTTTAGCCTGTAATAAGTTAGTTTTTGGAGAAAGTCCTGCATCATAGGCTGTCTGGGATATTTTTACACGTTCCAGATTGTAAGTAATAACCTCATTTATTGAAGTTAATTCCTGTTTTTGTCTTACAACATCAAAATAAGCTATAATAACATCATAAACAGTTTGCAGAACCTTGTCACGGAACTGAATTTCACCTAATGACTGTATTTCATTTAATTTTCTTTTCGTGACAAACATTTTGCCTCCGTCAAATAAAGTCCAGCTTAGTCCGACGCTGGCATCTAATGAATTGGAGTTTATATTGGAAGATGTAACTGTTGTACCATCAGAAAGCTTTCTGGTTGCGTTATTCCCTGGTGCGTAATTCTCAGCCCCGGTTATGCTAAGGTTTGGCAACATACCTGCATTTCCGGCAGTATTATTAATGCTGTCAGCCGTGGCATTGTTTCTGGAAACTAAAATATCATAATTATACCTCAGTGCAAAGCTTACAGCATCTTCGGCAGTAAGCCTGTTCTGACAATGAACTGGAGGAATAAAAAATAAAATTAAGATAAGATGGAGGATATATTTTTTCATCGAAATATTTTTTTTTACTCTGCACTTTTCTGTACTTCGTCTGAAATTACATGCTGTAGTTTTTTATCAGCCATTAATATATACATTACCGGTATTACAAACAGTGTAAGGATCAAGGCGAAAAGCAATCCACCTACCACAACTATACCTAATGGAACACGGCTTGACGCGCCAGCTCCCAATGCCATTGCAATAGGAAGTGCTCCAAATATGGTGGCCAGTGAAGTCATTAATATAGGACGAAGCCGTGAAGCTGCTGCTTCAAAAGCGGCATCCCCGATACTCAGACCAGCTTTGCGTTTTTGATTTGCAAATTCCACAATAAGAATTCCATTCTTGGTAACTATCCCAATAAGCATTATCATTCCTATTTCAGAAAATATATTCAGAGTCTGATTAAATACCCATAGTGAAAGTAAAGCCCCTGCAAGGGCAAGGGGAACAGTGATCATAATTATAAACGGATCACGGAAGCTTTCAAACTGAGCTGCCAGAATCAGATAGATCAAAACCATTGCGAAGACTAGAGCAAATGAAATATTCGAACTGCTCTCAACAAAGTCGCGAGAAGATCCAAACAGATCTGTATGGAAGGAAGTGTCAAGAAGCTTTCCTGAAATCTTCCGCATCTCGGTAATGCCTTCACCCAATGTCCTTCCGGGCGCCAGTGAGGCGGAAATAGTGGCTGATTTGTATCTGTTAAAATGATAGAGAGTGGGAGGGCTGCTACTTTCCTCTGTCTTAACAAGGTTATCGAGCTGGATTAGTTTTCCAGTCTTACTCCTGACATACAATGCCGTAATATCACCAGGCTGACTTCTCTGCGAGCGTTCAACCTGCCCGATTATCTGGTACTGTTTACCATTTCGCAGAAAATAATCGTATCTGCGACCGCTTAAAGCTAGTTGAAGTGTGGTGGATACATCAGATTCATTAACCCCGAGATTAGTTGCTTTAAGACGATCTACTGTGAGATTGATTTCCGGTTTATTAAATTTCAGATTGACATCCACATTACTGAAAATGGAATCTTTTCTAGCTGCATCCAGAAATTTGGGAAGAACATCCTGTATTTTGTTGAACTCCAGGTTTTGGATAACAAACTGAACAGGCAACTGAGAGCCTGATCCCATAGAAGTTGCTATAGTCTGTTCCTGGTTTGGAATGATCCTTGCTTCAGAATAACGCCTGTAAATTCTTGTCAGCTTGTCATATACCTGCTGTTGTGTGACTTTTCGCTGATAAGGTTCTGTAAGGAATATATTAAGGCCACCCATATTTGTACTTCCGGTGCCTGAACGGGCGAAAGCCAGTCGTGCTTCAGGAATACTGTCAAGTACCTGGTCTGAAATTCTGTCAACTAGTCTGTCAGTATAGTCGAAATCTGCACCCTCAGGGGCGGTAATGGTAGTTCGGAGAATACTATGATCCTCTAAGGGAGCCAATTCAGATTTTAGCGATCTGGCAATAATAAAAATCATAAGCAGACAGACAAAAGGTATCGTAATAGGAATCCACTTGTGTCTGATAACGTAATTAAGGACAGCTCTGTAACCTTTATCGAGACCTGCGAAAAAAGGTTCAGTTAAATTGTAAAATTTTGAATGTCCTATTCTTGATCCGCCAAGTTTTATATTAAGAACAGGGGTAAGAGTCAGAGAAACAAATGCAGAAATTATTACTGCGCCAGCCAACACAATACCAAACTCGCGAAACAGCCGACCTGTAAAACCCTGCAAGAAAATTACCGGAATAAATACGACGGCAAGAGTGAGAGATGTAGAAATAACAGCAAAGAAAATTTCACGGGTGCCATAGAGAGCAGCAGTCCATTTGTCCATTCCTAATTCTCTTTTTTTGAAGATATTTTCAGTTACAACAATCCCGTCATCAACAACTAGTCCGGTCGCTAAAACGATGGCTAGCAGGGTCAGGACGTTTATCGAAAACCCAAAAATGTACATTATAAAAAATGACCCGACGAGCGATACCGGAATATCAATAAGAGGACGCAGCGCTATTATCCAATCCCTGAAAAAAAGAAATATAATGAGGACAACAAGGATAATTGCAATCATTAATGTTTCGGAAACATCTTTTACCGATTGACGGACAAATTTTGATCTGTCATAACCAACATATAAAGTTAAACCGGGCGGCAGGTTTTTTTGAATATCATCGAACCTTTTATAAAATTCGTCGGCAATGTCAATCGTGTTTGCTCCAGGTAAAGGAATGAGAGCCAGCATTATCCCTTCGGCACCGTTAAGCTTGACCTCTGTTTCATCATTCTCCGGGCCAAGTACTGCTTCGCCTATATCACTCAGTTTGATTATCTGATCATTGCTCTGCCTTATTATCAGGTTATTAAAATCATCCTCTGTTACCAGCAAACCATGGGTTTTTACTAAGAGTTCAGTACCACTTCCTCTGATCTTGCCCCCAGGTAAATCAATATTCTCACTATTTAATGCAGCAAAAACGTCCTGGGCAGTTATGTTAAATGCAGCCATCTTATCGGGATTGAGCCAGAGTCTCATCGCCGGACGTTTTTGTCCGAACAGCCCTACCGAGCTTACTCCAGGAATAGTCTGCAGTTTTTCTTGCAAGACATTCTCCGCATAATCACTCAGATCAGTGGCAGTAAGTGTGGTACTTTGCACAGCCAGTGTAATAATAGGGTCGCTGTTGGCATCTGCTTTGCTCACGATAGGTGGAGCATCAATATCCATAGGCAGACTTCTGGCAGCCTGTGCGGTTTTATCTCGCACGTCATTGGCAGCTCGCTCTAGGTCAGCACCAACATTAAACTCAACAGAGATGTTACTGTAGCCTACCTGAGATGATGAAGAAATTGACTTAACACCCTCGATACCGTTGATTGCCTTCTCCAGGGGTTCAGTAATCTGTGATTCAATGATTTCTGCATTTGCACCTGCATAGGATGTCTGAACATTGATAGTCGGTGGATCGATTGCAGGATACAAACGGACACCAAGAAAATTGTACCCAACCACACCAAACAGCACAATGATCAGGCTCATGACGATTGATGCTACGGGTCGTTTTACTGCAAAATCTGATAATGTCATAACGGATTGCTTTTTACTTTGGAAAAATTTAAAACAGCATCCGGTTTAAGAAATAATATTCCAGTTGTTACGACAGTGTCACCTGGATTTATGCCACTAAGTACCTGCACCGATGAAGAATTTCTTATACCTGTCTTAATTGTTACAAAGCTTGCTCTTCCGTTTTTTGCAACAATTACCTGTTTGGTTCTCTCCTTTGGAATAACTGCTTCAGTTGGAACCATGAGAGCTTCTTTACTCTCACTTAGCCTTAATTCCACATTTGCAAACTGCCCTGGGATCAAAGGAGTGCCCGTGCTTTCAACAATGGCTCTACCGTTTAAATTTCGGGTATCGGATTCAATGCCCTGCTCAGTTGCCATCACAGTGGCATCGTATTTATTGTCATCACCCTGAACAGTGAATTTTACCTTAAAGCCCGGCTTGACGATACTGCTGTATTTTTCAGGTACACTGAAATCAAGTTTGAGTCGTTTTACATCGCGAATTGTTGCCAGAGCAGTTGATGGCGTAATCTGTGCACCGATACTGATATTCCGCAATCCGATTGTCCCGTCAAATGGGGCACGAACTTCTGTTTTATTGATCTGGACATTTAGTACTTCAATATCGGCTTTGATGGAATTTATTTGAAGAATAGTCTGATCCAGATCCAATTGACTTATTCCATTCACTTTCATAAGTTCGCTCTGTCTTTTTTCCGTTTGCTCCTGCAACTGAAGCTGCGACTGGGACTTCTTCAGTTGTGCCTGTAAATCTCCATCAAATAGTTTTACTAATAAGGTCCCTTTTTTTGCAATTCCACCCTCTGATAGATTTATCCCGACAACACGGCCTGGCACTTCAGGCATTAATACAGTTTCCTCAAAAGGTTTCAGGGTTCCGGATATTGTAATGGTCTGATCCAGAATAGCCGGATTAACAATGACACCATCCACTTTCAGACTTATGGCTTGCCTGATAACGTTTTTTTTGTCAATCTTCCCTGAGTGACAGGAACATATGAAACCTGAAAATGCAAATAGAATAAAGAGGTTAACAAATTTTTTTTTGAACATAATTTGTTTTATTGATTAAGATTGAAAATATAACAGAATGAAGTATCAATATTTTTAACAGTTGATTAATCTTATATTTATCTTTATTAAAATATTAATAGGCTAATTAACTGCCAAATGTATAGCTTTTATTACTATCCTTCGTGTTGTAAAACATGATTTTAATGTTAAATTTTCATAAAATTACGGAGGACTATGTCTCCCAAACCAAACATGGTTGTTACATAATTGATAAAAACAAATTACTTTTGTTGCACTTTAAAAAGAGCTTATATGATCCAGAGAATACAGTCGATTTATCTGTCAGTGATAGCATTGATATCATTGCTGTTACTTAAAGGAAACCTCATTATTTTTTCTGATAAAACCGGCCAGTCAATAAAAGTAGCATTTAATGGTGTTTTTAGTAATAATGCCGGTCAGGGGGTGGTTCTGATTGAAAAACTGATACCACTTTCCGGATTGATTATTCTCATCCCGATAATATCTGTAGCCACCTTGCTAATCTTTAAATACAGGAAGATACAATTGCGTCTGTCGTTATTTTTAATAGTGCTTTCGACTTTTCTGCTGATAGCTTTTCTCCATATTTCGTTAAGACTGATATCAAAGTTCGATGCTTCAATCGTCCCGGGGTTTAAGATGATTTTGCCTTTAATAATCTTGATCTTATCAATTTTGACCTACCGCGGAATAAAGAAAGATGATAATCTTGTAAAATCATATGACAGGCTGAGATAAAACCCACCCCCCCCAACTGGGGCTAAAAATAAGTTCCCCAAATCACCCTAGGGGCTTATAATGAATAAATAAGAATAACGAATAACGAACAACAGAATAGCGAAGTATGAATTTCTGCAGTCTTACCAACCCTGCAGGCTGTCTCCTTCGCTAAAATAGCCCACTGGGCTATTTCTTAACGCTCGGTCCTGTTCAATTGTTCTTAATTTTCACTCTTTAAAGTCCCCCCTGAGAGATTTAGGGATAAGAAATCCGGGCAGTAAAATTTCAGATTATCTGCATATTTTCCTGGTTAGTGATCTTCTCACAATAATGACATTTCAGAGCTACATTCTTCTTTGAAACAACTTTGAATCTTGTTTTAACTGCCTCAAAGTTTGTTATGCATTTCGGATTCATACATTTTGCAATACCAATAATATAATCCGGAACCACTACAACTTTTTTTTCAACTACTTCATAGTCCTTGATAATATTCAATTTGGCATCAGGAGCTACCAGGGCAATCCTGTTTATATCTTCATCTTCGAAAAAGACACCTGAAATCTTAATAATTGCTTTCCTGCCTAGTTTTTTGCTCTCCAGGTTAGTCCCGAAAGTAATTTGATTTTCAATCCTGTCCAGACCTAAGATCTGTATTACCTTAAATAGATTACTTGCAGGCACATGGTCAATAACTGTTCCATTCTGGATGGCGCTTACGCTCATTTGTTTTGCTTCCTTCATAGCTCTGACCTTTTTTATTTAATTCCTAACAATGAACATAAGATAGCCTGACGTGTAAATACTCCGTTTAACGCCTGCTCAAAATAATAGGCTTTTGGGTTACTGTCTACATCCTGATGAATCTCATTTACCCTCGGAAGGGGATGCAGAATTCTCATGTTGGGCTTGGTATTTTTCAACATTGAGTTTCTTAGCACATATACATTCTTAACCTTTTCATATTCAATGGGATCTGAAAATCTTTCTTTTTGTACCCTGGTCATATAAATAATATCTGCTCTTGATATGATATCCGTAAAATCATTGTGCTCATAATATCTGAGTCCCAGATTTTCAAGATAAAGCTTGAATTCATCAGGCATTTTAAGTTCTTCAGGAGATATGAAATTGAAGGTAGTATTCCATCTCGACATTGCCATCATCAGAGAATGAACCGTTCTTCCGTATTTCAGATCACCCACCATGAAAATATTCAGATTATCGAGGGATCCCTGGGTTTTTCTGATTGAATATAAATCGAGTAAAGTCTGAGTCGGATGCTGGTTTGCTCCATCTCCTGCATTAATAACAGGAACTGATGCGATTTCGCTTGCAAATCTGGCGCTCCCTTCAATCGGATGTCTCATCACTATAAGATCACAGTAGCTGTTTACCATCCTGATAGTATCATTTAAAGTTTCTCCCTTGGAAACACTTGAACTTGACGAATCTGAAAAACCGACAATTTTGCCGCCTAATCTGTTAATTGCACTTTCAAAACTTAACCTAGTCCGGGTCGAGGGTTCAAAAAATAATGTTGCAATAACTTTCCCTTCAAGCAATTTGCTTGTAGGTTCTTTTTCAAATTCTTCAGTCAGGTCAAGAATCCTCAGGATCTCTTCTGTTGAAAAATCATCTATTGATACTAAGCTTCTGTTTTTCATGAATATGGCACATTAAATGCTCATTAGTCGTCCGGAATCAAATTTAGTCAAGAATTGTCTCAAAATCCGAAGAATGTTGATAATTAGTTAAAAAAAACAGATAAAAAGTCGGAAGGCGGAAGACTGAAGACCGAATTTATCTGTTATAAATTTGCTTATGGCTTTGGACTTCCGACTTCTGACTGAATTAGTGTGTATCGGAATAAGTACACGTCAGTCCTTCTATTCTTGAAAGACGGCTCAGGATCCTTTCTTTCAGTGTAACTCTGAAATTCAATAATATACGGCACTTAAGGTCAAATGATTGTTCAGATTGTCCTATGTTTTCTTCCTTTAGGATCTTCATAACATCATTCATGGAAATATAAGGAAATGTAATTTCATAGTATTCCTGCAATGTTTTTTCCAGTATCTCAGCGTTCCCGATTGCAGAAGCTGCAGCTGATCTGTATGCGTTTATAAGTCCGCTGACTCCAAGAAGAGTTCCTCCAAAATATCTGCTGACAACGATAAGTATATTTGTTAATCCAAAGGAATTTATCTGTCCCAGGATAGGTCTGCCGGCAGTTCCAGATGGTTCACCGTCATCATTTATTCTCCAGATATTCCTTTCATGGCCAATCATATAGGCAAAACAGTGATGCCGCGCCTCATAATGTTTTTTTTTAATCTCGTCAATGATAGGCTTAATCTCTTTCTGATCAGATACAGGTATGGCAATTGAAACAAACCGGCTTCCTTTTTCTTTATAAATCCCTTCGGCCGGTGACTTAATTGTTTTGTAATTATCAGCATCCATTGGCGAAAATTAATACTTTTCATTGGTTCTCTATACGCTGATTTCTTATTTTATTTAATTTCTCTCTCCAATTACTCCCCCAAGAGAGAGGGGCAAAACAACACAAGGCAAGGGAGTTACCTCCTTCTCTTTTGGAAGAAAGGGGTAGGAGGAAGAGGCAGAGGCAAAAAAGCAAGCTGACAGGTGTGTATACATTGATGTCATTGCCTATTATTTATATCTTAAACGTTTACTCAATGTTGTAAAAAATAATACTTTTGTTAATAATTGAAGTCGTGTATGAGCGTATTATTAGACGAGAAAGATCTGCATAAACTAATTGTCATTGGCGACAGGATTCTTATTAAACCTAAAATTCCCCAGTCAAAAACAAAAAGTGGCTTATTGCTTCCCCCGGGGGTGAACGAAAATGAAAAGGTTCAGATTGGCTTTGTCGTAAAAGTTGGCCCCGGTTATCCAATTCCTTCTGTTAATGATAATGATGAACCATGGAAAAACAGTGCGGATGAACCCAAATATGTGCCCCTTCAGCCAAAAGAAGGAGATCAGGCTGTTTATCTCCAGAATAGTGCTATTGAGATTGAATTCAATAAGGAAAAATATATTGTAGTTCCGCACTCTGCTATTTTACTTTTACTCAGGGATGATGGGCTCTTTGAATAATATTATTAGTATCTATGGAAAATGAATTTTTAAAGGGGAAGAAAATATTAATTGTAGAAGACGATCTTTCCAGTAGGTTATATCTGAACAAAATACTAGAAAAAGCCGGTGTAATAATAATGAATGCGGGAGATGGACAGGAAGCTGTGGATACTGCACTCAATAATCAGGATATTGATATTATATTGATGGATATTCAGTTGCCAGTACAGGATGGATATTCCGCACTGACCAAGATCAGGGAGGTCAGGAAAGATATGGTAGTCATTGCCCAGACTGCTTATGGGCTATTAGGAGATAAAGAGAAAATTCTCAATTCTGGTTTTAATGATTATGTTATTAAACCTATTCTGTCGCAAAACCTGATAGAAAAATTAGTATTAAACCTTAAAAAAACATAGTTTTCTGGTTTTCAGGCTATCCTGTTTATTCTTTATAGTAAGCGATTTTGCTGAATTCTTTTTTGAATTCTTCAATTTCATATGACCACCGTTCAATTTCAGTTCTGATATTCGTCCCCGAGAGTAAAGTTTCCCTCATTCCTGAATCTCCGGACAAAATATCAAAGGGCATAAGGCTGTATTCATATTCATAAGGCGGCATCTTGAATTTGAGGGAATCAGGTACAGAGGTCTCAATAACTGCATCAAGTATCTCTAAAGTTGTTGCTACGGGTTTGAAACGACTGATGTCTGTAATATGAACCTGGAATCCGTAACAAAGCTCATCATGGAATTTATGAAAAGTCGGAATGAAATCGTGGGATCTGAATACACAACCGCTGATCTGCCTCTTAATTAAATTCATTTTCAGTTTTTCAGAATTAATAAAAGGAGCACCAAAAAGCTCAAATGGTATTGTTGTGCCTCTCCCTTCTGATAGATTGAGCGCTTCTATAAGTACATTCCCTGGATAAACCAATGCAGTCTGAAGGGTTGGAATATTTGGTGAGGGCAACACCCATGGAAGACCTGTCTCACTGAATAATGAGTACCTTTTCCAGTTCTTCATCCAAATGACATTCAGGTCACACGACCGGCAGTATTTTTCTTTAATCCATAGTGCCATTTCACCTAATGTCATCCTGTGACATAATGGAATTGATGCACCACCAACGAATGTAAAATATTCCTTTTTCAATACCGGACCATCAAATGGTAATTTTCCTACCGGGTTCGGCCTGTCGAGCAGCCATACAGGTAAGCCAGCTTCAGCACATGCCTCCATGCATAACTTGACTGTCCAGATATAGGTATACAATCTTGCGCCGACATCCTGCAAATCGATCAGAAATGCATCCAGCCCCTCTAACATTTCATGTGATGGTTTTCTGTTGGTACCGTAAAGGCTATAAAGCGGAATATTAAATACCGGATGTTTCTGGCTCTGCCACTCTATCATATTATCCTGTGTCTGACCATGTATCCCATGCTGTGGTCCAAAGAGTGCTGCCAACCTGCAATCATGCCTCTTGAAGAAGATTTCCGATATGTGTTCGTAATTTTTGGTTATGCTGGATGCATGACATAATATTCCGATATTTTTCCCTTTAAGCCTTGCAGGAAACTCATTTAATAGTGATTCCAGTCCTGTAATTACCATTTATGTTATTTTGAGCAAATATAATCTTAACATGCATAAATGATCAATAACATGTCTCATATTAATTAAAAATGATTATTCTTTCCTAAGTTTGGACATTAAAGATCCAACCGGGATAATTCTATCATGTTATAACGGGCTCAGTTGTTAATTACAGTTATTCATAATTAGACATTTATTGTATTACATTATTAAAATGAAAAAAATAGTCATTGCTTTTTCCTTTCTGATGTTTCTTACATCATTGCTTTCAGCCCAAAAGGTACCATTGGATAATGATTCGTATGACGGATGGAAAAGCATCAGTTCTCCTGTTATTTCTGACGACGGGAAATGGATCGGATATACAATAAATCCCCAGCAGGGTGATGGATGGCTGTATATTTATAATGTGTTATCCGGGCAAAAAGACTCTGTTTCAAGAGGATTCAACTTGCACTTTTCCCCGGGAGTAAAGTATATAGCTTATCAAATTGTGCCGACATATTCTGAAACAAGACAGGCAAAAAAGAAAAAACTTAAAGAGGATAAAATGCCAAAGAATGAACTTGAGATAAGATTATTGCAGGATACCCGTGCTACCAGCATCTCAAGGGTAAAGTCCTTTGCAATGGCCGAGAAAAATTCAGATTGGATAGCCTATCTTCTGGAAAAGAAAGTTGCTGAAAAAAATGCTAAAAAGGACAATGCAGATACTACGACAATACCGGAAGTTTCGTTATCCAAAAAAAATAAAATTCCGGAAGCAAAAGGAAGTGATCTTGTGATTTTTAATCCTCTGATGAAAAAAGAATACAAGTATAAGGATGTTACAGAATATGTTGTCGCAAAAGATGGTAAAAGCGTAAGCTTCCTTCAGGATATTCCTGATTCCACCAAGATTGATAACTTCAGGATTAATGTATTTGAGACCAGGGAGGAAGTGCTTAAAACTGTTTTCGAAAGCAAGGGAAGTGCTAAAAAGTTAAATACAGACCGGGCAGGAAATCTTGTCTCATTCATTTATTCAGCTGATACTGCAAAGGTTAAGATCTACAATTTATGGCTATCAAAAAACACAGGTGTCGCAGCAAAAATTGTGGATATATCCAATCCTTCATTACCAGAAGGTTGGTCAGTAAGCGAAAACGGCGATATTACTTTTTCTGATGATGCGACCCGCTTGTATTTTGGAACTGCAGCCAAACCTGTAAAAGAACCTCCCGACACTCTACTGGAAGATGAAAAATACAAACTGGATATATGGTCATGGAATGATGATCTTCTTCAGCCGATGCAGAAGAAACAACTTGAACAGGAGAAAAAACGCAACTATATGGCTGTTTACCATGTTGGCAAGGGAGCCGTATTCCAGATTGCAGATTCTGCTATTCCTGCGGTCAGGCTTTCCCGGAAAGGGAATAATGATATCGTCCTTGGTACTTCCGATCTTAAATACAGAAGATCATCCTCATGGGATGGAAGGTCTGATGAAGATGTTTATATCATAAATCTTGAAACAGGAATAAAAAAACTAGCAGTTGAAAAAGCAGGAACACGGACATTCATTTCGCCAGCCTGTAAATATTTGATTTACTGGAGCAATGAAGAGAAAGCATGGATTTCATTATCGGTTGCAGGTGGAAACAGGAAAAATCTGACATCAGCAGTTAAGGTACCTTTATATGATGAATTAAATGATGTCCCTGATGACCCTTCACCTCACGGAATTGCAGGCTGGATGGATGATGAAAAGCATGTGCTGGTTTACGACAGGTTTGATATCTGGTCGCTCGACCTGAGTGGAAAGGAAATTCCGGTCAACATTACAAATGAATTTGGCAGAAAAAACAATTTAAGATTCAGATATATTAAACTTGATCCTGAAGAAGAATCTATCAATGGTAAAAATGTCATGTGTCTCTCGGCTTTTAATTATGACACAAAAGAATCAGGATTTTATAACCTGAAATCCGGGAAGACAGATAATCCTGAAAAACTGATTATGGATAAAGTTTCATTTCCGGGCAGCCTTATAAAAGCAAAAAGCACTGATATTCTGGTTTGGCAGAAAGGGACTTTTTCCAATTCTCCGGAATTGTATTACAGTGACAGAAATTTTGGAAATGGAAAAAGAATATCCCTGACAAATCCTCAGCAGTCTAAATATAACTGGGGTACAGCTGAGCTTGTTGAATGGAGATCGTTCGATAAGCAGAAACTTCAGGGAATCCTTTATAAGCCTGAGGATTTTGACCCTTCAAAAAAATACCCCATGATCGTATATTTTTATGAGAGGAGCTCGGATGGTTTGTATAACTACATGCCGCCAGCTCCAAGTGCTTCAATAATAAACAGAGTATTTGCTGTCAGCAATGGCTATCTGGTTTTTGTTCCTGATATTCCATATATTACCGGCTATCCCGGACAAAGCTGTTATAATTCCATAATGAGCGGTACTTATGCCCTGCTTGACAAGTATAGTTATATCGACCGGGACAGATTGGGACTGGACGGTCAGAGTTGGGGTGGATATCAGATAGCATACCTGGTCACTCAGACAGATTTGTTTGCATGTGCTTATGCAGGTGCAGCAGTCAGCGATATGATAAGTGCCTATGGTGGAATCCGCTGGGGTACAGGCATGTCAAGGATGTTCCAATATGAAAAAAGTCAAAGCAGGATAGGGGGAACCCTATGGGATAAGCCCCTGCAATTTATTGAGAATTCACCTATATTCTGGGCACCTAAAATTAAAACTCCGTTATTGCTGATGCATAATGATGCCGATGATGCTGTCCCCTGGTATCAGAGCATTGAGTTTATAACTGCTTTAAGAAGACTGGATAAACCTGCCTGGCTCCTTTCATATAATGATGAAGCACATAACCTTCTCAAGCGGCCAAATAAAAAAGATATCTCCATAAGGAAAATGCAGTTTTTTGATCATTACCTTAAAGGTGCCGGGATGCCCTACTGGATGAAGTACGGTATTTCCCAGACTGAGAAAGGCAAGATTGACGGCTATAACCTAATAAAATAATTATATAATTACAAAAATGAATTTCAGATCAATAACTTTCAAAGCATTTAAATGTACTCTGATCATCTTACTTGTTTCATGTTCCAGAACAGTTAACAAGAGCATAAGCATAATTGAGTCAACAGACATTCATGGAGTAATACTTCCATACGATTTTATTGAAAAAGGCAAGTTGAATTTCTCAATGGCTTCTTCATATGATTATATTAAAGCCGTCAGAGTAAAAAAGGATGCTACATTTCTCCTCGACAACGGTGATAACCTTCAGGGTCAACCTGAAGTGTATTACTATAATTATATTGACACTCTGCCACCACATTTTTTATCAGAAGTAATGAACTACATGAAATACGATGCCGGAACTGTCGGTAACCATGATATAGAGGCCGGCCATGCAGTTTATGACAGGCTGGTTAAAGAAGACGCCTTCCCATTGCTGGCGGCCAATGCAGT
>Ga0182021_10005776_pt1 | contig 14699 bp, 8 predicted proteins | sample 612E3MmetaG_FD_120493 | JGI IMG/M metagenome (GOLD analysis project Ga0182021, IMG submission 120493) | Permafrost microbial communities from Stordalen Mire, Sweden - 612E3M metaG (Illumina Assembly) | ecosystem: Environmental > Terrestrial > Soil > Wetlands > Permafrost | place: Sweden... | reverse complement strand
TTTTTTGCTGATAGATTTCGGGATTGAGTTAATTACGCCAAGTCTTTTTAAGTTTCGTAGAATATGTCGATCGAGTATAGCAAGACCGTCGTTCCTGCCGATATTACGTAAAAAATGCGATGCTTCTTTATACCCTAATCCAAGAACATTTTTTACAAGCCATTCACGTAGCTCTGAAGCCAAAACAGGTTCCGATAATTTTTGAGCGATAACAGAAAATTGTTCTTTCATCCGGAGAAGATGACGGGATTTTGTTCTATGAAAACGGATATAACATTCCTTTCGACGAAGAAAAGGCTCTGGATTTACATTTTTTTTACGAAATCCGGAGGTAAGGAGCAATGATACGACCTTATCCGCATGCACAGCGCTCGATTGCGGAGTGAGTAGGCAATAGACAAGTTCGTAGAAATAATCCGCCGGTTGGATTGCAGCAAACTCCGACAAACGGGTGCGAATTACAGCTTGGTGTGTCTTATAAAAACACTCCATCTTTTCGATCTCAAGATCTCGCTGAATTGATTTTTTTTTCATCGTGGCAGAGAAATATAGATCTTCCTGTTGCGAGAATGAATTTGAATCAATCCATCACGCAGAAGACTGTTGAGTAATGTGACCAACCATTTTTTTTGCCGGCTCGAGAAGTCCGGCTTTACCATTTTTGCCACCCGATTTGTTTCAATCGATCGGTGATGAGCTATCTTCCGCAATGCTGCAATGATACGTCCACGATAGATTCTATTTGGAATAATAGTGTTTGTTTTCCTCTCAACCTGCTTCTGCTTCATAGGGAGAAATGCACTTGGACAATACTGTTTGAGCGGGCACTCGATGCAATACGGTTTGGATGCAGTACAAATAATACCGCCGAGTTCCATGAGGGCTTGATTCCAGTCGTATGCTTTTTCCCTCGGAAGCATCTGCTCGGCAAGTTTCCACATGTCTGCGGATTGAGTACGCTGTGGGAAAAGTCTCGAAAGTACTCGCTGCACATTTATATCAACAGTCGCAGTCTGCATCCCAAATGCAAAACATGCAATAGCATGAGCCGTGTAACGACCGATACCTGGAAGCTGCTGGAGCGTTTCAACATTTCGCGGAAGCCGTCCTCCGTAATCAACTAAGACACATTTGGCGATTTGTTGGAGGCGCAATGCACGATTGTTATATCCCATTCCGGACCAGGCGCGGATAACATCAGCTGTGCGAGCTTGTGCAAGTGATGCAAAATCTGGAAATTGGCGCAGAAATTCCGGGTACTTCAACTGTACACGGTTCACCTGCGTTTGCTGGAGCATGACCTCTGAAAGAAGTATGCGGTATGGATTCTTTGTCTTTCGCCAGCGGAGAGAACGCGCATTCTTCTGATACCACATCAAAAGATGTTTTTGGATTTTCAATTTTCGATTGAGGGCTAACGAAGGAAGCATTATGAGATTTATTGTGTTAGTTTTTCCACAAAAGGTTTGTTGCCTTCAAGCAGATCCGTTTCTTTCAATTCCTTTGTCGTAACCCAGCGCAATTGTTCGAAGACATTATTATGCGGCTCGCCGTCGAATCCGGAAACGAAACAATACGAGACATTGAACATTCCGCCATCTTCGTAATATGCAGCTTCGGTCTGGATGTGTTCGATAGAGTGCAACTCTATCGATAACTCTTCCTGGAGCTCGCGACGGAGACATTGTTCCACCGACTCGCCCGGTTCAAGCTTCCCTCCGGGAAATTCCCATTTTAATCCATACCTGCCATGTTTTTTCCGTTGGCAGATGAGGATGAGATTATTCTTTCTTAGAACACCGACCGCAACTTCTGTCATCTTATTCCTTTTCTAAAATATATCGAAACCTGATTGGATTTCCAATTGTGGTGGAATCAATTGCGGTATGAAGGAGAAATTGGTTATATTGAAAACAATAAAAATATGATTCATCGGTCTTTTCTAAGGTGGTTGATATGAAAAAGTTGATTCCTGGCGTAGTATCTCTTGTCGTTCTATTAGTTCAATTTGTGATCGCTCAGCCTGCTGCACATATCGTTATAAGTGAAGTGGGACCAATGGGTGGTGCAAGTAGCGCATATAATACAGGAGAATTTATTGAACTTTATAATCCGTTCTCGGTTGATGTTACGTTCGGACCGTACGTCCAAATCGTATCAGGCGCTGTACCTGCAGGTTCTAATGCCGCTGAATGGCAAACTTCTCTTGCTGGAAAGACAATTAAGGGGTATGGTTTTTTATTAGTTGGAGATGGAGGTCAAACTTCACCTGCAGTTGATATTGCATTCCCAGGGAATAAAAATTTATCAAACTCCGGAGTTAGAAGTTGTGTACAATTACGCGATGGTGCTACAGTTATTGATGCTTTTGCGTGGGATGCAAGTACGACTTTAACAGGGGAAGGGACGAAGTTCACGCCTTCTACAACAGCTTCTGATAAAAAAACATTTGAACGAAAAAGCGGTCCGTCTGCTACCTCGCATAGTACCACAGGCAATGCCTGGGATTCCAATGATAATGCAACAGATTTTTTTCAGAACACAAGCAGCACTGCAAATCCACAGAATTCCTCAAGTCCGATTGCAATTAATCCATATAATAATGTCCCTGCAAACGGAATCGGTACAGCTTCTCTCCTGCCCGGTCGCTGGTCGTCTGCTTCACCAATGACGCTTACCTTCACGTTCTCCCCCGCTGGAGATACTGTACGGGGTTTTAAGTTTACTAAACCGCGGCCTTTATCATGGAACATTGCATCAATCATTGTCCAACCAAACACGATTGTTCTTTCTCAATCAGGCGATACCACAATCCTCCGTAATTTTATTTTGAAGGGAACGGATAGTATCGTGGTTACAATTCCCAATGTGAGCTCTGTCGATACAACAAATGAATTCTCTTTTTATGTCCAATCAGCGAAGGATAGTATCAATTTCTCTCCGCTTCAGGGGCAGCCAAAAACACTTGTCTACGGTGCTGCGCGTCCGATGAGTTGGGTGAAGGCGAAAGATGGAGCAGGAAATCATCTTTACATTGGCAAATGGGTTGTTGTAAAAGGTGTGGTGACTGTCGCAAATGAATTCGGTGGACCATCGTACCTCCAAGACGCAACAGCCGGCATCGCCATGTATGATTCGTCTGTTTCGCAAAATGTAGCAGAGGGAGATGAAATTCTTCTTCTAGGAATTGTCTCACCCTACAATGATATGTTTGAACTCAATCCCTGCCAGCTGCTTCAGACTGTCAGCCAAGGAAATGCAGTCGATACCCTTGTAATGTCCATAGTGCAGATAAAAGCACAAAATCAAAACGGCGTTGAGCCGTACGAATGCCGCCTCATACGGGTCAATGGTATTAATAAGGTCGTAACAACTACCGGTTCAACAGCAACATCCTGGATAACAACAGGGAGTGGAACAAATTATGAATTAATATCTGGAATCGATACCATGGAAGTCCGGATCAGCACAAAAGCCAATCTTGCTAATTCGTCTGTACCATCGAGTCAATTTGATATTGTCGGCACACTGGGGCAGTTTACTACATACTATCAAATCTTGCCCCGTTCATACAATGATATCATTGTTGAAGGCGCGGGGCCGCACATTATTTCTGCGGCGCCCTTTGAAAGCAATATGACGGCGTCAGGTATGAAAATTTCCTGGCAGACGGATTCACCGGGAAGTTCCATTGTGATTCGCGGGTTGACTGCGACGTACTCGGATACATTAGTGGATACGAATCGGCTCATCAATCACGAATTATTCATGAGTGGATTATTGCCTGCAACGATATACCATATAAAGATCGGATCGAAAAATTCTGCAGGCACTACCTACACAAACGACTACATTGTTTCTACGGCTTCACAAACATCGAAAGGAACGATGAATGTGTATTTCAATCATTCCGTAAACACAGCATTAGCAAAAGGTGAGAATGCACAGGTTGTCGATATCTCAAGTAAAGTTATTAGCAGGATCAATACAGCAAAGCATTCCATCGACGCCGCATTGTTCAGCTTTAGCGGTACAGTAGGGATCAACGTTGCAGCAGCCTTGGTTGCTGCAAAGAATCGCGGTGTTCAAGTTCGTATGATTGGCGAAGCCGATAATCTGAGTGCAGGTACGCCTCCTTGGTCTGCATTCAATGCTAATGGTATCCCGAATATTCTGGATACGTACGATGCAGTGAATGCCGGCGCTGGATTGATGCATAATAAGTTCTTCATCATCGATTTACAAGATCCTGCATCAGATACAACAAGCTGGGTAATTACCGGCTCTTGGAATTCAACTGATCCTGGTAATATTGATGATGCTCAAAATGTGATTGAGATTCAAGATAGAGCTTTGGCAAATGCTTATACGATAGAGTTTAATGAAATGTGGGGCGGTAGTACAGCTACACCTAATGCAGCGAATTCTCGTTTTGGTGCGCGCAAGCTTGATAATACGCCACATAACTTTATTATTAACGACATACCGGTGGAATCATATTTTAGCCCTTCCGATGGGATATCGAACAAAATCATCAGGACTCTTAATAAAGCGACATCCACTATTAATTTTTCTCTATTGACATTTACGAGGAGCGATATTGCGAATGTTCTTATCGCAAAAGAAAAAGCAGGATTGCGTATTCATGGTGTCATGAGTAATAGTACCGATCAAGGAAGTGTATTCAACATGTTAAAGAGCTCGGGTGTTGATGTTTACCTGAAAAATAATTCTGATGTGAGCGGATTTCTCCACCACAAATATGGTATTGTCGATGCCGGCACGAATGCATCGGCGCAATATGTGATAACCGGATCGCATAACTGGACCAGTTCCGCTGAGAATGCGAACAATGAAAACACCCTCATTATTAACAGCCCGCGGTTGGCAAATTTATTTTTACAAGAATTTTCCAACCGTTACACTGCGGCGGGTGGTACAGATGTGCTGACGGGCATTGAACAAATTTCAACCGAATTGCCAAAAACCTTCACAATGTCGCAAAACTATCCGAATCCGTTTAACCCGACGACAACATTCCAATTCCAGATGCCTCTCTCCGGATTAGTTACTGTCAAAGTATTTGATATCCTCGGCCGTGAGGTTGCCATTTTGTTGAATGAAGTAAAATCCGCCGGTGTCTATCAGATTACTTGGAACGCATCAATATTGCCAAGCGGCGTTTATTTTTATCAATTACATGCCGGCAGCTTCCTTGAGGTGAAGAAAGCTGTATTGCTCAAGTAATGTGTTGGCGCCAAATGTCCAGAGCCCAATCGGATTTCATCTGGTTGGGCTTTTCTTTTGTTTCTGGAGTTCCTTTTGGTTAGATTTTTATTATTCTCATTTCGAATAACGATGCCAGGAGGTTGTATGAAAAAAAACCAACTCGTTATACTCTTTTCTGTGATCCTGCTTATGCTAACCATCGTTCTTCCATCATCAGCTCAATTGGCAACGAAGAAAGCACTAACATTAGAAGCAGCAAAGAAACTAGCAGCTCTTGCCGAATCAGAGGCAATGAAGAACAAGTGGACAATGGTGATCGTCATAGTTGATGATGGTGGCAATGTGATGTACCTGGAACGAATGGACAATACTCAAATCGGAAGTATTGAAGTCGCACTACAAAAAGCAAAAACAGCAATATCGTTTAAGCGTCCAACGAAATCATTTGAAGAACGAGCTCTTGCCGGAAGAAATGTTCTCCTTGCATTGCCCGGGGTTGTTCCTATTGAAGGAGGAATGCCGATTGTTGTCGACGGACAATATCTAGGTGCACTTGGTGTCAGCGGCGGTGCTTCTGACCAGGATGGTGCTGTTGCGAAAGCAGCTCTAGATGCATTCTCGCCGAAATGATTCATATAATATCTCGCATTGATATTTCTGTCAAGATGATGAACAATGAAGATTGGGATAAAACCATGCGGTGCCGTACGCGATCGAACCAAATATTCAACACAACTTTGTCAATAATCATTTGTCTCGTACTCGGTGCCTTCCATTTATTTTCAGCCGAGACACATTCTAAGAAAACAGATCCGGGATTATTGTTTTATCTCTCGGGTGACCAGGGATTCAAAGCAGATTATTCAGCAGGAGGAACACCGGAGCCGAATTATTTGGCACACGTGGATATCATCAAGGACGGAGCGAAAGGCCCGTGCTTTCGATGTGCTGATAAACAATTGATGTCGTATTGGGCGCCGGAAAATATTTATGCGGAACGGGGAACATTGAGCTTTTTCTGGAGGGCGTGTGAAGCGGCAGGGAAGACAGAGTTTCCGATTTTTCGGGTCGGGTTTGCCGATCATTCCAGCTGGGACATGGTATGGATGCGTATTGATTACAATGGTCATGGCTTTGATGCATTCGTGACCGATGTGAATCTTGCCCGGGTTCGTGTTTCGTATACGATGACCCCATTTCCTGGTCCGGGCAAGTGGACCCATCTTGCACTGGCGTGGGATGAAACAAGCGGAATTCGTTTTTATGTCAATGGGAAATTAGCTGCGAAGAAAGACAGCAGTGTGGTTCTTTATGCGGGTCTGGATCAGTTTGGGCCGCATTCACGAATCATTGCTCCATCGCAGGTACAAAGTGCGTACAACTTTCAACGCGGCGGCGATATCGATGAAATCAGAATTTATGATCGTATGCTTTCCGATGCAAATATTGCCCGGTTGGCGAAGGGGCTTGCTGCAGGAGATGTTCCGAAAATTTCGCGAACAATGAACGATGCAAAGTGGCGGGCAGAATGGAATTTGCGGTATGGATGGAATCGAAAGGGAGATTTGCCTTCTTATCTGCAGCAGCATTTCACACGGGTAAAAAAAGTTGAAATTGAAGATGTCTTTGATTTAAAACGATGGTGGTGGAAGGCAACAGATGGGATTCGGGAAACAACATGGCCGGGTGTCTACAACCGTTCACGCTTGCCGGGGCGAAATGATTATTTTCAATTGCCGGACTGGGATTGCTATTCGCTCTCCGGTAAATCTGTAACATTTTTCATGCCGGATGAATTGTGGAATCATTTGGAAATATCCGGATCGGCATTCGGCAAAATGGAAGTTTTATCTTCGGCGCAGGATACCATGGGTCGGATATTATTTCAGCGGCCGCAAGGCCAGGAAAAAACCTTCCATGATATTGCAAAATCGATTCGGGGTGAGAGAATCCGCTTTACAAATGTTCAACAGGAAATGCCCATCGGCGAGTTGTCTGCCTATAACATCGATGCTGGAAAAGAACCAGCGGGAATTTACACTCTTTCGTATTCGCTCATAAATACAATAAACGAACCAAATGACCAGCTCCAGCCGTTATTGAAGTTCATTGATGGAAGATATTTGCCGGATGAACGAACTGTGATGGTTGCTGTTCAGCAGAAATCAAAACAGAAATCTTTAAAAAAGAACATTGAAAAATCGTTGCCATTAGTGCATCTGCTCATTCCGTGTAACTCTCAGTTTGATTCTCAAACTACGATGCCTTCCGGGACCACTGATTCTTTATATATGTGGGAAATGATCAATAGGGGATTAGATGGCATCGCTATTGATTTACCGGCTATGAATGTGAAACCTGTCGAAGGCGGACTCATACCAATGAATATTCAGATTAAAGATCCTGTATGGCCGATGCGCAATATGCTGGACTTTTCTTTTTCGGTGAAGCCGGGTGAAGCGCGCACGCTTTGGCTGGACACACGGGATAGAATTTTGCCGAAAGGAACTAGCCTCTACATAACCATTGCGAGCGCTTGTGCTGATTTTGGTTCAGTTGCATTGGATGGCGCACAGATCCGGTTGATATTCAAACCGTGGAAAGAAGCGTATCGGGAACATGTGCAGGATCGTTTTACACAAGTACGAGACAACTATGCAAATCTTGTTGAAGAACATCCTGATGATCCGCGTTTGAATCTTTATAATAGATTTGAAGCAGACATTTTGGATCTTTTGCGTGTTGATCCCAAACATTATCCCGGTCAGAACTATTGGTACGATCATGATCATAGTAATGGAAAGCCGCCTTTTGCACAATCGGCTGCCCCGAAGGGAGTTCCGCTCTGGGCGTTCCGACAGGTGGAGGACCTGAGGTACTTCAAACGATTTGTGCTCTGGTGGATCGATCATCGTCAAATTTCCAACGGTGAATTGGGCGGCGGGCTCTCGGATGATGACGATCAAACAAATTGCTGGCCTGGTGCTGTACTGATGGGATGTGAACCGGACAAGATCAGTCATGCAGTTTTAAAGATGGTCGATGCGATCTATGATCAGGGAATGTTCACCAATGGTCTATCGACGATTCAGACTGACGGCTTGCATGCACATGAAGAGGGGATTGAAGCCCAAGCACAAGCAATGTTAGTAGATTATGGAAGTCCGAAACAAATTGAACGGATGATGGAAACTGTCCGTGCAATGGATGAGAAGATTATACTGAAAAATAAGGCAGGCCATCGTCATTTTCGTTCAAGTTATTTTAGCGGGACAAAGATTGCTGATGAAGGTGTTTGGGAATGGACATTGCAGCCCCAGGAATTCCTGCTGCTTCAACCGGCGCTCACGTTGGTCGAATTTAATGGAAATCCGCGCGCACGTCAGCTGGCAATTGATGTGGCGGACGGATTGTTAGCGCATGCGCGAAAAGATAAGGATGGGAAACTCATACTGGATACAGAAATCAATTTCTCGAGTGATTCCTCGCGCCCATCACCGCTCGGCTTTAAAGGTATGCTTCATTCTGCACTGGGAAGCGGCGCCACTTTGAGTACTTCATCTGCAGGATTACAATTAATGTGGATGGTGTACAGAATAACGGGTGATCAGAAGTATCTCCAACCGCTCTTGGATCTTGGTGATGGAATTCTCGGAACAATATGTCATAATGCTCTTGATCTTCTAAAAATACGTGAAACGTGGGGGAAACAAATTCTCGAGAAGACCACACCAACTACTGGATTCGATCTTTTCCGTCATATCGCATGGCAGATGACGGGAGATAAAACCTATTTGGAAAAATACTATGCAGATCAGATCGAAGAATCAGCGCTGCGCGAATATATCAACACAGAGGGATCGCTGTGGGCCGATCGCGTTGTCGTCGCGAATCGCGAGCTGCAGCGTTCACGTCTTGGCGGAATTGCGCTGGTGCGTGGGGCAATTCATTCGGGTCAGGCTGTCAGCTGGAAGTTCAAATCACCTGCCACCGAAGAAAGTGCAGCGATCCTCATTCCACAGTCTACACCGTCTGAAATCAAAATTCTCGTTTATACACTTGATCCGAAACCGATAGAAGCGTTGATGACAGGGTGGGATATCGAGCCGGGAACTTGGGAAGTCACTCAAGGGTGGGATACGAATGGAGATGAAAAAGCAGATACTATTCTGTCGACGAAGGTAATTGATTGGGAACGAAGTAAAGGTTTTAATCTCACATTTGCACCGCAGAGGACAACGGTTCTGATGCTGAAACTCCAATCGAAAACATTGCCTTATTGGCAGCGTCCCGATTTAGGAATTGGGAAAGAAGATATTGAAATAGTGAACAACACAATCAAGATAAAAGTGCACAGCCTCGGTTCGGTAGATGCACCAGCAACGGTCCTAACGTTGATGGACAGCGGGAAAGTGATCGTAACAGCAGCTGTTCCATCTCTTCGCGCCCCAATTGATCTGATACCGAAAACTGTTGAGGTTATGTTAACCGTGCCACCCAGTGTCGATCTAATGAATTGCAGTATCTCTATCGATCCGGACAAGAAATTGAATGAAGTGACAGTGCAGAATAATTCTCTAACATTGAAGGAAAGTATGAACATGGTCAATCAGGCTAACCAACCGACGTCAATCGACCAAATTGTTTCGTTGAAGAAACAACCACGTCTAGAACATATTGCCTTTAATGTGAAAGATCCGGCGAGCGTTGCCACATGGTATTGCGATCACTTGGGAATGAAAATCGTGCGGAAGAGTCTTCCTCCTGCTAATACCCATTTTATCGGAGATGCTGCTGGTAATATGATGTTCGAGCTTTACAACAATCCGGATGTGCCGATTCCTGCATATGCGTCATTCAGTCATATGTCGATGCATCTGGCGTTTATGGTAGATGATGTGAAAACAATGCGTGATTCACTTCTTGCGTCAGGAGCGAAGCTGGTGGAAGATGTAACTATAACTCCGGCCGGGGATCAGGTACTCATGCTGCGTGATCCATGGGGATTGGCAATTCAATTTGTAAAACGAACCTCACCGATGCTTGAGCCCGCAGGCATACGTCCGGAACATTTTGCACTTAATGTTGCAGACCCGCAAAGCATGACGAATTGGTATTGTGAAAATCTTGGTATGAAGGTTAATCGGAAAGGCACTCCGCCAACGTATACAAATTTTATTGCAGATGCCGGCAACAATATGATGTTTGAATTATTTAACAATAGCGCATATCCGTTATTGGATATGTCGAAGATAAATCCTTTGTCGATCCATATTGCGATTGTGGTAGAAGATGTACGCGCAATCCGCAACGGATTAATTGCAGCTGGCGCAGCGATTGTTGATGACATGACAATAAGCGCAAGCGGCGATGAAATCCTTATGCTGCGTAATCCGTGGGGGATACCACTCCAAATTATCAAACGTGCGAAGCCGATGTTAAAATGATGTAGCAATTTATTTAAAAAAAACGAACGCCAGATACTTGCAGAAATCTGGCGTTTTTATTAGATGAACATGAGATTGGTGTTTAGTCTATCTGTTCCCATTCTTCAAAATAAGACTCGGGGTGCTGGCAGGCAGGACAGTTCTTAGGAGGAGTTTTCCCTTCGTGGATGTAGCCGCAATTTCGACATTTCCACCGAACGACTTTATCCATTTTGAAAACTGTTCCGTCTTCCACACGTTTTTGCAGTTTGCGATAACGTGCTTCGTGATGTTTTTCTACAAGTGCGATCGTCCGGAACGCTAGCGCGACCTCAGAGAATCCTTCCTGTTTGGCTACTTCAGCAAAATGCGGATAGAGTTTCGTGTGTTCTTCCTGCTCTCCGTCTGCCGCAGCTTTTAGATTATCCTTTGTTGTGCCGATGACACCTGCCGGATACGACGCAGTGATTTCAACTTGTCCGCCTTCAAGAAACTTAAAAAAACGTTTGGCATGTTCTTTTTCATTATCAGCAGTCTCTAAGAAGATTGCGGCGATATGTTCGTACCCTTCTTTCTTCGCTGCGGAAGCAAAAAATGTGTAGCGATTTCGTGCTTGCGATTCTCCGGCAAATGCCGCCAAGAGATTTTTTTCTGTTTGTGTTCCATGCAGATTTGGCATGTATTTTCTCCTTTCAAATTATTTGTGTTGCTTTGTTTCTCAACTATGTCTTATTGAAAGAATATCTCCATCTTTTACAATATACTCTTTTCCTTCAAGCCGCCAGTGTCCTGTTTCCTTTGTCTTAGGAAAAGAACCTCCAGCGGCAATAAAGTGATCGTATGAAACGACCTCCGCACGAATGAATTTTGCAAAAAAATCTGAATGGATCACACCTGCCGCATCCTGCGCTGTCATTCCTCGTCTAATCGTCCATGCCCGGCATTCATCTTCGCCAACTGTGAAAAAGGATTGAAGCCCGAGCAGGGCATATGCTTCGCGAATTAATGTATTCAGTGCGGATTCTTTTATCCCGTATTCTTCCATAAATACTTTCGCTTCGTCATCCGCTAGCTCGGACATCTCCATCTCTATTTTACCGAAAAAAGAAACTACCTTTGTATTCTTTGCTTCTTTCTTTTCAGCCACTTGTTTTACGAGATCATCCATTTCGTTTCGCTGAGATTCATCTAAGTTCAACGCGATGAGCATCGGCTTGATCGAAAGAAGCTGATAGGTTTTTAAAAGATGCAGTTCATCTTTTGTAAATTCACTATCGCGCAATGGTCTCTCGAGCTCAAGTAATTGCTTGCACTTTTCTAATACAGGTAGTTCCCGCTTTGCAAGTTCATCCTGCATTTTTAAAAGTTGTTTCTTAATCCTCTCGATACGTATTTCGACAAGAGACAAATCGGAAAGAATGAATTCTGTTTCAAAAGAATCAATATCCCGCATTGCATTGATCGAGCTGTCGGGATGCGGGACAGTATCGTTTGCAAATAAGCGAACAACCTGCACAAGTGCATCGTTTGTTTTCACATTCGCTAGAAAGTTTGTGGAAAACTGAGTCGAGCCGGACTCGCCTTTCTTCAATCCCACTACATCGACAAACTCGATAGTTGCATGCACTGTACTTTTAGGTAAGAATATTTCAGAACATCTGTCCAGCCGGACGTCAGGTATTTTTACTACGGCATGGTGAGCTTCTGCTTTCGCAAGGGCTGTCGGGTCAATATGAGTTTTTGTGATTGTCTGAAACAATGTGGATTTCCCACAGAACGGGATGCCAACAATTCCTATTTGCATAGAGAACTCTCATAGTGTTTGATGTGTTTTGAACAATATACGATAATATTTGAAAGGAGAAAGCAGATGACTAAGGAAAGAAATGAGTTGATGGCTACAAGAATTATTGTAAATGGATTTCCTTATGACTATATTTTGGCTAAATAGTAAGAAAATTCAATATGAACATTCAGGCAACATCATTGGAACCCTGATAAAGAGGAATTAGCAAATTCATGAAGGATGACAAACCGCTTCTCATTCTATGTCCGAATTGCAACCAAAAACACGAGCCTGATTTTAATGACACCACGCGGCGCTTTGTGTGTCCTATTTGCTCCGCTCCACTCGATGCTCAAGTCATTATCGAGAAAAAGAAACGCGGACTGAAGTAATGAAACTATTCCGATGAAATATTCCTGGCGATTATCACCCTGATAATAGAATTCTTATGAAGAAAATCCCAGACGCTTCGGCAGCAATTATACGGATTACCTTTAGTCAGATGGAGCAGGAATTTTTTCGTGTGCTCACACAGTTTGGTTTTACGCCGGAAAAAGCAAAAATATGTGCACAGATTTTTGCAGAGAACACTCTTGATGGTGTCGCAACTCATGGTATACATCGATTCCCTCGATTTATTAAATATGTGAAGGATGGTCATATTAACATTCAGGCAGAACCAACCAAGCAGCATCGTGCAGGATCTGTTGAACAATGGGACGGACAATTAGGTCCAGGGATTCTGAATGCTCTTGTGTGCACGGAAAGGGCGATGGAACTTGCGCAAGAATGCGGAATAGGATGTGTCGCACTTCGCAATACAAATCACTGGATGCGAGGCGGAACGTACGCATGGAAAACAGCGAAAGCAGGATTTGTATTTTTCGGGTGGACAAATACCATTGCAATTATGCCTGCGTGGGGTGCGGTGGACTGTCACCTCGGGAATAATCCGTTTGTGATTGGAGTACCTTACAACGATGAAGCGATTGTGCTTGATATGGCGATGTCACAGTTCTCCTATGGTACGATGGAGGCACACAAACTGCGTGGAGCGCAGTTATCGGTCCCTGGAGGTTATAATGCGAATGGTAAGTTGACAACTGATCCTTCGGCAATTCTTAACTCAAAACGTGCTCTGCCAATCGGTTATTGGAAGGGGTCCGGATTAGCATTGCTGTTGGATATTGTAGCAACGGTTCTCTCCGGCGGTCTACCAACGGCTGAAATCAGCAAACATGAAGTGGAATATGCTCTCTCTCAAGTGTTTATTGCAATTGATATTTCAAAGCTCGGCAGCAATTCTGCCATTGCGAATACAGTCAATTCGATAGTGCGGGATTATAAAAATTCAAAGACAGAGTCAGGATTGCAAGAAGTCTTATATCCTGGTGAACGAGTGGTTCGTGTACGAACAGAGAACTTAAAAAACGGTATTCCTGTTGATAAAATTATTTGGGAAGGAATACAAAATTTGTAAACCGAAGTTTTTATTAATTCCTTAATTCTTCTTAAACTCTGCAACCAATTGCTGCAAAACATTCTTCGCATCACCGAACAACATTTTTGTGTTTTCTTGGTAGAAGAGCGGATTCTCGATACCGGCGAATCCGGTCGCCATGGAGCGTTTCATTACAATAACCGTGTGCGCTTTATCGACATCAATAATCGGCATGCCGTAAATCGGACTTCCTTTATCCGTGCGTGCGGCGGGATTGACAACATCATTAGCGCCAATGACGATGGCAACATCTACCGTATCCATGGTTGGGTTGATCACTTCCATTTCCAGCAATTGATCATACGAGACATTCGCTTCAGCGAGAAGTACATTCATATGGCCCGGCATGCGCCCTGCGACAGGGTGAATAGCATATTCAACTTTCGTTCCGCGTTTTTCAAGTTCATCGCTGAGTTCACGAACTGCATGCTGCGCTTGTGCAACCGCCATTCCATATCCAGGAACAATAACTACACGGTCTGCTTGTTCAAGAATAAACTTTGCATCCTCCACAAATATTTTTGTAATAGGCCGATCTTCATGGAGCGTCGAAGTGTCAACTTGCGGAGAACCAACAGCACCAAAGAGTACGTTTGCGAATGATCGGTTCATCGCTTTGCTCATAATAATGGAAAGAATAAATCCTGATGAACCGTCCAATGAACCGGCGATGATAAGCACTTTGTTATTGATTGCAAAACCGGTTGCTGCAGCTGCGAGACCGGCATAGGAATTCATGAGTGATAAAACCACCGGC
>Ga0182021_10005775_pt1 | contig 14699 bp, 12 predicted proteins | sample 612E3MmetaG_FD_120493 | JGI IMG/M metagenome (GOLD analysis project Ga0182021, IMG submission 120493) | Permafrost microbial communities from Stordalen Mire, Sweden - 612E3M metaG (Illumina Assembly) | ecosystem: Environmental > Terrestrial > Soil > Wetlands > Permafrost | place: Sweden... | reverse complement strand
GGCGCCGACGCGTTCCTGGAGCTTGGACCGGGCGCCGTGCTCTGCGGCCTGGTGCGACGCATCGTTCCCGAAGCAGCCACGGCGCGCGCCGGCGACGTAGACTCCGTCGGGGCACTGGACGAGATGTGGTTCACGCCGTGAGCGGCGGGCAGCACATCCGGGGCGGGCCGCCCCGAGGCCTGCGGCGGCCATTCCGGCGTCCGGGCGTCCACGGCCGGGCGCCGATTCGCAGCATCTCAAGCATCTCGACCCACCGGGGAGGACGACCGTGAGCATCGGCATAGACCTGACCAGCGCCGTCGCCCTGGTGACGGGCGCCGGCCGCGGCATCGGCCGCCAGATCGCGGTCACGCTGGCCGCCGCCGGCGCCGACGTAGCCATCAACGACTTCGCCGGCCAGGAGCTGTGCGAGGAGCTGGCGGCGGAGATCCGCGAGCTCGGCCGCACGGCCATCGTCGTCATGGGCGACGTGGGCGACGAGGCCTCCGTAGACGCGATCGTCGAGCGCGTCGAGTCCGAGCTCGGCCCGCTCTCTCTGCTCGTGAACAACGCCGGCATCACGCGCGACGGCGTCGTGCTCACTATGGACGCGGCCGACTTCGACGCCGTCCTGCGCACGCATCTGCGGGGCACGTTCCTGCTCAGCAAGGCGGCGGCGCGAAAGATGTTCCGCCGCCGCCGGGGTTGCATCGTCAACCTTTCGAGCGTGGTGGGCCGCCGCGGCAACGCCGGCCAGGCGAACTACGCGGCGGCCAAGGCCGGCATCATCGGCCTCACCAAGTCGATGGCCAAGGAGCTCGGTACACGGGGCGTGCGCGTCAACGCCATCGCCCCCGGGTACATCGACACGGCCATGACCCAGGCGCTGCCGGAGCCGGCGCGCAAGGTCATACTGGACGCCACGCCCATGCGCGCCATCGGCCTGCCGGAGGACGTCGCCAACGCCGTTCTGTTCCTGGCCTCGCCCCTGGCGCGCTTCGTCACCGGCTGTGTGCTGCCGGTCGACGGCGGCCTGGGGATGTGAGGGAGGCGATGATGGCTCATCGGACACCGGCGCCCGTCGCGCCGCGCCGTGTCGTCGTCACCGGCCTCGGCATCGTGAGCCCGCTCGGCAACACGGTCGACGAGGCGTGGCGGCGCGTCACCGCCGGCGAGTCTGGCATCGCGCCGATCGCCAATTTCGACCCCTCGCGGCTGGCCGTGCGCTTCGCCGGCGAGGTCAGGGGCTTCGACTTCACCGACTTCATGGAGAAGCGCGCCGGCCGGCGCATGGATCGGTTCGCCCAGTTCGCGGTGGCGTCGGCCCGTATGGCCGAAGCCGACGCGGGCCTGGATGTGGGCGCCGAGGCGGAGCAGATAGGCGCCCTGGTGGCCAGCGGGGTCGGCGGCCTGCAGACCTTCCAGGAGCAGATCAGCATCCTGGTCACCAAAGGACCGGACCGGCTCAGCCCGCTGTTCATCCCCATGATCATCGCCAACATGGGTGCGGCTCAGGTCTCGCTGGAGCTCGGGACCAAGGGACCGTGCAACGCCACCTGCACCGCCTGCGCCGCCGGCTCCAACGCCATCGGCGATGCGTTCGAGATCTTGCGTCGCGGCGACGCCACCGTGATGTTCGCCGGCGGCGCCGAGGCGCCGATCAACGAGACCGGCGTCGGCGCCTTCGCCGCCATGCGGGCGCTCAGTACGCGGAACGATGATCCGGAGAAGGCGTCGCGGCCCTTCGACATCGGCCGCGACGGCTTCGTGATGGGCGAGGGCGCCGGCATGCTCGTGCTCGAGGAGCTCGAGCACGCGCGGGCGCGCGGCGCCCGCATCTACGCGGAGATCGTCGGCTACGGCATGAGCGCCGACGCCTTTCACCTGACGCTGCCGGACGAGACCGGCGAGTCGCAGGCTCGCGCCGTGAAGAAGGCGCTCGCCCAGGCCGGTCTGGACCCGGCCGAGCTCGACTACATCAACGCCCACGGCACCAGCACGCCGGCCGGCGACATCGCCGAGACGCGCGCCGTCAAGCTCGCCCTGGGCGAGCACGCGGCGCGCGTCGCCATCAGCTCCACCAAGTCGATGACCGGCCACACGCTGGGCGCCTCCGGCGCAATCGAGGCGCTCTTCTGCGTGCTAAGCATCGTCCACGGCGTCATCCCGCCGACTATCAACCTCACCGACCCGGACCCGGAGTGCGACCTGGACTACGTGCCCAACGTCGCCCGGCACACCGCGGTGAACGTGGCCGCCAGCAACAGCTTCGGCTTCGGCGGCCACGACGTCACCCTGGTCTTCCGCCGCTTCCAGGAGTCCTGACGGCCGTGCATCGTCACTCGTCGTCGACAGCCGCCCGTAGGCCACACCGGCGCAAGGCCGTCAGATGACCGACGTCACCGTCGAGGTCACCCGTCTCAGCGGCGCCGCAGTGCCCCCGTGGACCTGTCCCAAGTGCCACGCCGAGGCGGAGCGGACCGCCTTCGTGGCCAACCTCAAGGTGTGCCCGTCGTGCGGCTTCCACAGCCGCATCGGCGCCCGCGAGCGTATCGCCCAGCTCGCCGACGCCGACAGCTTCGGCGAGCGATTCTCCGCCCTGCGCACCCTCGACCCGCTCACCTTCACCGACCTGGAGACGTATCCGGAGCGGCTGCGCGAGGCCCAGGCAGCATCCGGCCTCACCGAGGCGATCGTGACCGGCGACGCCGCCATCGACGGGGTGCCCTGCATGCTGGCCGTCATGGACTTCGGCTTCATGGGCGGCAGCATGGGCAGCGTGGTGGGCGAGAAGCTCTGGCGCGCCGCCGAGGCGGCGGCCATGGAGCGGCTGCCGCTGGTGGCCGTCTGCAGCTCCGGCGGCGCGCGCATGCAGGAGGGCATCGTCTCGCTGATGCAGATGGCCAAGACCGCCATGGCCGTGGACGTCCTCAACGAGGCGCGGACGCCGTTCATCTCGGTCCTTGTCGACCCGTGCACCGGCGGCGTGGTCGCGAGCTTCGCGACGCTGGCCGACATCTGCGTCGCCGAGCCGGGATCGTTGCTCTCATTCAGCGGGCCCAGGGTGATCCGCGAGACCACGCAAGAGTCGCTCCCGGAGGGCTTCGGCAGCGCCGAACGCAATCTGGAGCTCGGACACCTGGACGCCGTAGTCCCGCGTGCGGAGCTGCGGACGCGCATCGCCGCCTACCTGCGGCTGCTCAGCGGCGGCGCCAGCGACGAGGCCGGAGTCGAGACGCAGCTGCCGGAGCGGCGCGGCGTCACCCGGCGTGGCTGGAACGCCGTCCGCAGCCGCTTCCACTGGCGGTTCGTAAGACATGAGTGACGCCGGCGCGCCAGACGTGACTGAAGGTCGCGACGTGGAACCGGACGCAGAGCCGGCCGCCCAGTCCGCCGGCACGGTGTGGCCGGCCGGCTCCACGCCGCCCGCCCCCCGAGCGCCGGAGCCGGAGCCGGGGTTGGCTCCCGAGACGGCGTACGACCCGTACGACCCCGGGACGGTCGATGAAGGGGAGGCGCCGGAATCGGAGCCCGAGGCGACCCGGGCGACGGCGCAGGAGGAGGCGGAAGAGGAAGCCGCCGAGGCCGAGGCGGATGCCCGTGCCGGCTGGCTGCACGGCAGGCTGGAAGAGTTGCGGCGGCTCTCGCGGATCCCCGGGGTGCATCTCAGCGAGGAGATCAACCACGTCACGGGGCGGCTCAAGAAGCTGCGCCACGAGAAGCGCCGGCACGACACGTGGATCACCGTAGGCATCGCGCGCCACAAGGACAGGCCGCGCACGCGGGACTACATCGGCCGCATCATCGAAGGCTTCGAGGAGCTGAAAGGCGATCGCCTGCGGGCCGACGACCCGGCGATCGTCGGCGGCCTCGGGTGGTTCGAGGGCCGCGCCGTGGTGGTCGTGGGCCATCAGAAGGGGCGCGACCTCAACGAGCAGACGGAGGTCAACTTCGGCATGGCCCGGCCGGAGGGCTACCGCAAGGCGCAGCGGCTGTTCGCCTTGGCAGAGCGGCTGCGCCTCCCGGTCCTCACGTTCGTCGACACGCCCGGCGCCTACCCGGGAGTGGCGGCCGAAGAGGGTGGCCAGGCGCGCGCCATCGCGGAAACGATGCTGGCGATGGCGCGCCTCACGGTGCCGGTCGTGGCGACCGTCATCGGAGAGGGCGGCTCGGGCGGCGCGCTGGCGCTGGCCGTCGCCGACCGCGTCCTGATGCAGGAGAACGCGGTCTACTCGGTCATCTCACCCGAGGGCTGCGCCGCCATCCTCTGGCGCGACCGCGAGTTCGCGCCGCAGGCGGCCGAGGCGCTGCGGCCGACGGCCTCCCAGCTCCTTGAGCTGGGCGTGATCGAGCGCGTCGTCCCCGAGGCGCGGATGGGAGCGCACCACAACCCGGACTGGTCCGCCGTTCAGGTGCGTGAGGCCATCCGCGAGGCGCTGACGGAGCTGGACGCGCTGGCGCCGGCGGAGCGCAAAGCGCTGCGGCGTCAGCGCTTCCGCAAACTCGGCGTGTTCAGCGAGGGCGGCGGGCCATTTGCCCTCCCCGCCACCCCATTCGGCCCGTCCATGACGACTGCCTCGATCGACAGGATCTGAACCTTCTCGATCGGTCGGAGCCGAACCCGGTATGCTCAGCCGGTCAGCGGCCCGCGTGTACGAGCCGCGCGGCAAGGGAACAGGTGGGACGTGGCACGTGCGTTTGACTCCCCGGCAGCAGCAGAGATGACGACCAGCGATGCGGCGGCTGCGCCGCACTCCGAGCTGGTCGTCATGTGCCGTGGGCTGCGCAAGGTCTACCACGACGTCGTGGCCGTCGACAGCGCCACCTTCAACGTTGCGCGCGGCGAGATCTTCGGCCTGCTCGGGCCCAACGGCGCCGGCAAGACGACCACCGTGGAGTGCCTCCAAGGCTTGCGCAAGGCCGACGGCGGCGAGGCGCGCATCTTGGGCCTCGACCCGCAGCGCCAGTCGGGCGAACTGCGGCCGCGCATCGGCAGCCAGCTCCAGCAGAGCGCGCTGCCCGATCACATCAAGGTGTGGGAGGCGCTCGACCTCTTCGCCTCACTGACGCCCGGCGGCCGTGACTGGCGGGTCGTCCTGGAGGAGTGGGGTCTGGGCGCCAAGCGCAAGGCCGCCTTCTACAGCCTTTCCGGCGGCCAGAAGCAGCGCCTCTTCGTCGCCTTGGCGCTGGTCAACGAGCCGGAGCTCGTCTTTCTTGACGAGATGACGACGGGGCTTGACCCCGCCGCGCGCCGCGACGCGTGGGACCTCATCCGCGAGATGCGTGAGCGTGGCGCTACGGTCGTGCTCGTGACGCACTTCATGGAAGAGGCCGAGCGGCTGTGCGACCGCGTTGCGATAGTAGACCGCGGTCGCGTGGTGGCCACGGGCGCGCCGCAAGCGCTCATGGCGGAGCATGCCGGCGGCGTTCACGTGGCCTTCACCACAGACGTCGCCGATGTCGACTGGCTGACCGCCGTGCCGCACGCCGGCTCCGTCGTGCGGCACGGCCCGCGCGTAGAAGTCGAGGGCGACGGCCCGGTGCTGGCGCACGTGGCCGCCGCCCTCCTGGCCCACGGCATCGAGCCGCACGACCTGCATCTGGAGCTGCCGACTCTGGAAGATGTGTTCCTGCAGGTCACCGGCCACTCCATGCGCGACGAGCCCGAGCCGGCGCAGCGCGCCCGGCGCCTCTCGTTGGGCTGACGACATGCGCACGCTCGCCAAGATGGTCTGGCTGGAGATCAAGCTCTTCGCGCGCGAGCCGATCACCCTGATCTTCACACTCGCCCTGCCGCTGCTGATCCTCATGGTCCTGGGCGGCATCTTTCGCGGTCACCCGATTCAAAGCGGTCGCTACGTCGGCATCAGGACGATGAACTACTACCTGCCAGGCTACGTCGGGCTGGTGCTGGCCTCCATCGGGACCATCTCGCTCCCGGTGCACCTGGCCGGCTACCGGGAGCGCGGCATCTTGCGCCGTTTTCGCGCCTCGGGCATGAAGGAATGGGCGATGCTCGCCTCCCAGACCCTGGTGAGCATCGCCATCGCCATCGTCGGCTCCCTGCTACTCTTCGCGCTCGGCGCCGGCGCTTACAACGTGCATGCGCCCGTCTCGTTCGGCGACGTGGCTGTGGTGTTCGTGATCAGCGCCTTCTGCTTCTCATCCCTCGGCGTGCTCCTGGCCAGCGTGATGCCGACGGCACGAGCCGCGCAGGCCGTCGGCCTCCTCGTCTGGTTCGTGATGATGTTCCTCTCCGGCACCGACGGGCCGCTGGACCTCTTACCGTCAGGACTGCTGAGCGTCGGCAAGGTGTTGCCGCTCTACCACGTCGTGATTCCCATGGTGGACGCCTGGAACGGCTTCGGCATCAACGTGACCCAGGTGCTCACCGTGGCCGCGATCGGGCTGATCGCCACGGTGATCACGCTGCGGGTGTTTCGCTGGGAGTGACGGGCGCCCGACCGCTGCGCCCCGGCGCCCGCCTGGGCATCCCGCGCACGCGGGCTTCGTGCACTCGGGCCCCTCGTGCGCTCAGAGCTCTTCGAAGAGGCGCTTGACCCGCCGGCGCAAGCTGCCGGCGGCCTTGAGCAGCTCAGGCTGACCGAAGAGCCAGACGCCGACGAACGGGTCGGTGATGGCGATCTGGCTCCCGTCCCCGATCGGATAGACGGACATCGGTATGGTCAGCGAGCTGGGTACGCTGGGGTCGGCGGCCAGGTCGACGGCAACCGCGACCGGCACGAGGGCGTGTAACAGCGTGTACGTGCCGGCCGCGTCCTGGTCCCGGGGCGTGATGGCGATCTCGGCGACGACCTCGAAGCGGTGCTTGAGCAGCATCTCCTTGAGGTGCGCCAGGGCGGCGGCGGGCGCCATGTCCATCTCGAGCACGTAGCGGAACAGGCCTGCGAGCTCGTGTCTGGCGGCGTCCGGGGCGGGCGGATAGGTGGCGCGCAGATGCGCGATGATCGCGTCGCCTCCGCTGATCACCCTCTCGCCGTCGAGGATCGCCGGCACGCCGTCGCTTCCGATGGCCTCTCTCAGCTCGACGCGGTCGGATTTCTCGGCCGGCACGTTGACGAGGACGCAGGTCAAGCCGAGCTCGGTCAGCGTCTGGCGCACGCGATGGCCCTGCGGGCACCATTCGGTCTGGTACAGGGTGATCATGACCATGCCTCCTCGAGGCTGCCCAGATGTCGGCGGTCGTTCAATGATACGGCGACGGCAACGCCGGGGCCGCCGTCGAGGCAGAGCGGGTGGCGGGCCGGGCCGGGGCGACGTCGCCGCGACCCGGCCCGCCTCATTCGGAGTCCGGCCAGTCGCCGGAGTCCTGGTCTCGCCCGCCCGGCTGCGCGAAGCGGCGGTAGGTCGCCCAGAACAGCGCTCCCGCCACCAGCGCGCCGGCTATCGCCAGCAGCTTGCCGGCGGGAGCCCGCAGGCGACCGCAGCAGGCGCGTTCCGCGGCGGCAGATGGTTCGTCCGACTCGCTCATCAGTCACCTTCCTCGACAAGGCCGGCGGCCAGGCGGGTCAGCTCAGCCGGCTCGGTGGTGGGTGGCAGACAGGTGGATCCGAGGCACACATACGCGACCGGCGGACCGCCGGTCGCGTAACCGTCCCGCACGAGCCGCTCTACGTCGGCGAGCGGGTCGAGCGTCTGGACCGTACGCAGCGGCGCGCTCACGTTCAGCGCCGCCCGCACCAGTGCCCGCGTGGGCTCGGCTCCGGGCGGGCCGACGACCACCACGTGCACGTGCGGCCCGTCGTAGCGGAGCAGCGCTGCGGCGAACGGGGCGGCCATGAGCCCCAGGTCGCGGTAGAGGCCACCGAGTGAAGCCAGAGCGCGTCCGGCGCGCTCGCGGTAGCGCGGCTCAGCGGTGTACGCGGCCAGGCGCAGAAGGTCGTCGGCCATGACGGCGGCATGCGACGGGTCCGCCACGGCCTGGGCCAGAAGGCCCTGCGCGTCATCGTCGGCCGGCCGGTCGAGATAGCCGCCGCCGGGCGCGCCAAGGTGCTCGTCGACCCAGTCCGCCAACAGCTCGGCGCGCGCCAGGTACGCGCGCTCGGCGGTGTGTTCGTAGGCGTCCAGCAAGGCGGCCGTCATCAGCGCCTGGTCGCCGAGCAGGCCGGCGACGGGCCCGGGCGTCAGGTTGTCGGGCCCGGGCCCGGTGGCCACAAGGTAGTGCGCCATGCCGTGACGCCCGTGGCCGCGCTTCCAGAGAGTCTCGAGCGCCGCCAGCGCCGGAGCGGCCAGCTCCGGCTGCGCGAGAAGCTGCGCGGCGCGCAGCAAAGCGCCGGCCGCCAGCGCGTTCCAGTCGGCATAAACGGTGGCGTCCACAAAGGGGGTGCGGAGCTCGCGCCGGCCGGCGGCGTCCTGCTTGTAGTAGACCTCGTCGGCGTCCTGGCTGCCGCTGAAGGCCTGGACCGCCGGCTGCCACAAGGTGCTGAGCAGGTAGCGGACGATGCCCGCGGCCGTCTGCGCATAGGCCGCGTCGTCGTACACAGCGTGGGCGTCGGCGTACACGCGCAGCAAGCGGGCGTTATCCTCCAGCATCTTCTCGTAGTGCGGCTCGCTCCAGTCGCGATGGGTGGCGTAGCGGAAGAAGCCGTCCTCGACCTGGTCGTAGATTCGGCCGGCTGCCATGCGGCCGAGCGTGGTGGCGATCGCTTCGTCGACCCTCTCGTCACGGCAGGAGCCGGCCCGGAGCAACAGCAGCCCAAGCACGTCGGTCTGCGGGAACTTGGGCTCCGTGCCGAAGCCGCCGTGCAGGGGGTCGAAGGCAGCCAGCACCTGCGCGAGCACCCAATCGGCGGCGCCGACCTCCACAAGTTCGTCCGCCGCGTGCTCGGTCGCACGAGGCCGCCCGGGCCTGGACGGCTGGGGGCCGCCCGGGCGCTCATCGGCGTCGCTCGACGGGCCCGCTCCCGAGCGGCGGCTGCGGTGGTACTCGGTCACCCTCTGCAGGGCGTCCAGCATGGCGTGCGGCGGCACGTAGGTGGCCCCGGTGATCACCTCGCCGGAGGCGGTCAGGAAGCCCGTGCTCGGCCAGCCACCCATGTTGTAGCGGCGGTTGATGTCCGGCCGGCGATCGTTGTCGACGCGCACCGGCACGTAGTCGGCGTTGATCGTGGCGATGACGTCGGGGTTGGAGTAGGTCGTCTCGTCCATCACGTGGCACCAGTGGCACCACACAGCGCTCAGCGAGAGAAGGATGGGCTTGCCGCTCGACTCGGCTTCGGCGAACGCGTCGTCGCCCCAGCGTCGCCAGGCGATGTCGTGGGCGCGGTTGGCGCGGGGCGAGAAACGGAAGTCGTCATCGGCCGGCATGGCCGACAGATTCCCAAGGCGGCCGACTCCGAACCGCCGGCTGCCCTCACGCCCCGGCCGGGCCAAGGGACGGGGCACCCGACGGCGCACCCTGGCGAGGCGCGACGCACACAGGGGCGTTGCCCAGGGTCGCCGGCGCGCCCGGCGGCGGCCGGCCTTCTGGGCCGGACGCGGGTCGCCGCCGGGCGTCGTAAGATAGCGGCCGTGATCGCAGAGATCCCGTACATCCGTGTCGCCGGCACCCACCGCGAGGTGGGGCGCCAGATCGGCGAGGCCGCGCGAGAGCTGGTGGCGCGCGGCCTCGCGTACTACGAAGAGAACTATCCGTTGCTCGCCGGCGTCACGTTCGCCGAGGCGCTGGAGCGTACGCGGCCCTACCTGATGGCGGCCGAGCGTCACGTCCCGCAGGTCGTCGACCAACTGCGCGGCCTCGCCGAGGGCAGCGGCCTCACGCTGGAGCAGCTCTTCGCCTGGAACTGCTGCGAAGAGCTCACCTGTCTGCCCGAACGGCCGGATGGCTCGGGCGTGGGCGGGCCGGGGCGCTGCGCCGGCCGGCCGGAGCACTGCACGTCGTTCGCGTTCGTGGTCGGTGGCCGCGTCGTCGCCGGCCACAACGAAGACTGGTATCCGGGTGACGTGGACACGCTGGCCGTCCGCCACGTCACCCTCAGCGGCGGTCTCGGGTACATCAGCGTCGGTCCCGCCGGCTACCTGCCGATCACCGGCGTCACCTCCAGCGGCTTTTCCAGCGCCGCCAACACCCTGTACTCAGAAGACATGCAGGTCGGTGTGCCCAACAACCTGCTGCTTACCGGCGTCCTGGAGTGTCCCGATCTGGACAAGGCGCTGGCCCACATCGCCCGCCTGCCGCGTGCACGCGGCTCCAATCACCTGCTCTGCGACGCCCGCGGCCGCATCCTGGACGTAGAGACGACGGCGAATCACCTGGCCACTATGGACGGCGGTTCCCGCTTCGTGCACACCAACCATTACCTGTCAGCGGAGATGGCGCCGCTGGAGGCCTACCGGTCGGAGGGCACGCCAAAGCGCTACGCCCGGGCGACGGAGCTGCTGGCCGCGGGCCTGGCGGCCGGCGACGACCCCGTTGAGGTAGGCAAGCGCGTGCTGCGCGACCACGCCAACGCGCCGCTCTCGATCTGCGCGCACTGGAACGACGAGGATCCCGACCAGGACCAGACCATCACGACGGCGAGCATGGTCTGGGAGCCGGCCGACGGCAGGGTGCACGTGGCCGTCGGCCCGCCCTGCGAGCACGAGTTCGTGACGTACTCGCTGTAGCCGGCCTGACCTGGCGCGACCGGCGTAGCGCGCCGGCGGCGCCCGGCGGCAAAGGCAGGCCCGCATCCGTCGGGCGCCGCCCGTCGCGTCAGCTCAGGTCGTCCTGCACCGAATGCCTGAGCGTCACCTGGCTGCGCTCCGGCGAGTCGGTCAAGTACATCCCGACGGTCGTCAGCGGCGGCGAGTAGATGTGGATAGTGACCAGCTCTTCCGGGCCCGGATTGGCGAGCTGATGGATGTCGGGCCGGTCGACGGCGGCGAAGCCGCCCGGCCCGACCACGGCGACGTCGGCCAGGCCGGCCGGCCGGCCGTCGGGGGCGGCGAAGAGGCGAGAGGTGAGGTTGCCCCTGTACACGCGCACCGCTCCGACGGAGCCGCCGTGGTCGTGGATGATCGTCTGCTGGCCGGGAAGCCAGCAGAGGGCCAGCAGCTCGAACGCCTGCGTGCGAACGATGAGATTGCGGGCGTAGCGCTGCGGATCGAAGTGCAGGTGCGCCTCCACCAGCTCGGGCGAGAGCTCGAGGCGGCCGGCGAGGTCGATCAGCTCGCCGTAGTCCAGGCCCCTGGGGCCGCACCGGCTGGTCGCCAGGACGAAGTCGTCGAGTCGCACGGTCTCTCCTCTCGGTCGCGTGCCCCCATGTACCCGCGCGAACCCCAAAGCGCACCAGCAGCGGGCGCGAGGGCCTCAATGCCTGGGTGTCGCAGCGCGACGCTCGTGTGCGCACATACGCCCGCCTAGCGTGCGCGGCACGCGCGTGCTCGGAGCCGGCGCGACCGCCCGCAGCATGCGAGCGCGCACCGCACCGGCGCATCCACGGCCGCGTCACCCCTCCGCCTCCACGAGCCTCGGGTTGCGCGCCGCCGAGCTGCTCTCATAACATATTCACATATCCGGACATGCGGATATCCGCATGAACGGAGCATCCATGGACGAGAAGGCCAACCGGTACACCGGACGAAAGGCTCCCGGTCGACCCGGTCAACTCATAGGAGGTACGTTGGACGACACCATCAAGGTCGAAGCGAACCTTCTGCACGACCACGTCTGCCAGGCGCTGGCCGACCCCAAGCGCATCGTCATCCTCTATCTGCTCGCCGAGGGTCCGCAGAACGTCGGCGAGATCGCCGAGGCGCTCGACTCGCCCCAGTCCACCGTCTCGCGCCACCTCAAGGTGCTGCGCGATCGCAGCCTCGTGACCACCGAGCGGGACGGCGCGACGGTCGTCTACTCCCTGGCCGACCGTCGCATCATCCAGGCCCTCGACCTCATGCGCGCCATGGTCATGAGCTCGCTCAACGAACAGGCGCGCCTGGCCCAGCAGCTTTCCTGACCCCACGTCGCCGCGGCCGGGCCGCGGCCGCCCGCCGGTTCCCACGCGGCCGGGGGCGGCGAGCCCCATTTGCAGGCCGCGTAGCCGCCCGGCAGAAAGGATCGGAAGACCGTATGTCCAGCCTCTCCAAGACGCAGCAGAAACAGCTCAGCGCGATGTTCGGCGAGCGCCTCACGTTCGACAAGACCGAGCGCATGCTTTACGGGCACGATATCGCCGCCATGCCCAGCATGGTCAGGCCGGTCATCGGCGACACCACGCCGGACGCGGTGGTGCAGCCCGCCTCGGAGGAGAAGCTCGCCGAGCTCATGAAGTGGGCCGACGCTCAGCACGTGGCGCTGACGCCGCGCGGCAAGGCCAGCTCCGGCTACGGCGGCGTGATCCCGGTGAAGAACGGCGTGGTCGTCGACTTCTCCTTCATGAAGGACGTTCTCAGCGTCGACACCCCGGCCCAGACCGTTACCGTGCAGCCCGGCATCACCTGGGAGCAGCTGGACCGCGCCCTCAAGCCGCACGGTCTCACCCTTCGCCTCTACCCCACGAGCTATCCGAGCTCAAGCGTCGGCGGCTGGCTGAGCCAGGGCGGCGCCGGCATCGGCTCGTATCGCTACGGTTACTTCGCCGACAACGTAGTCAGCGCCAAGGCCGTGCTGCCCAACGGCGCAGTGCACGAGTTCGTCGGCGACGACCTTGCCCTGCTCTCCGGCGCGGAGGGCATCACCGGCTTCCTCAGCGAGGTGACCCTGCGGGTCATGCCGGCCTGGGAGCCGCACGTGATCTCCATCGGCTGCACCAAGGCCCTTGGCCTGCAACGGATCATCGAGGAGATCGAGGCCGCCGACCTGCCGATCTGGTCGATGTGCTTCATCAACCCGCGCATGGCCGAGATGAAGAACGAGGCGCCGGTGCGCATGCACCTCGGCCATGCGGTGGAGAAGCCCGTCGAGCTGCCCAAGTCCTACATCCTTACCATGTGCTGCGACGCCCAGGACACGGAGGCCGTCGAGGCCGGCGTGGCCGAGATCCTGGCCGCCCACGAGGCCACACGGCTCGGCGACGAGATCGCCGAGCACGAGTTCGAGCACCGCTTCAAGTTCATGGTCGTCAAGCGGCTCGGGCCGTCGCTGGTGCCGTCCGAGGTCATCGTGCCGTTGCGCGAGCTCGGGCACGCCATGAGCGAGATCGAGACCGTCATCGAGCAGCCGATCGTCAAGGAAGGCGTGATCGTCCGCAACGGGCCGAAGGGCGAGCCGGAGGCCGTGATCCTCGGGTTCATCCCCTCCGACGAGCGCAAGTTCAACTACAACTTCGTCTTTGGCCTCGTGCTCAGCGTCATCAAGATCGCCGAAGCGCACGGCGGCCGCGCCTACTCGACCGGCATGTACTTCGGCGGCAAGGCGGACAGCGTGATGGGCGCGGATGTGGTCAAGCGCATCCGCGCCTACAAGGCCCAGGTAGACCCCAACGGCATCCTCAACCCGCGCAAGGTGCTGGACAATGGCGTCACCGGCTCGTTGCTGGAGTTCGCGAGCAAGTTCGAGGGTCAGATCAGAGCCATGGGCAATCGCGTGACCATCGAGGTCGGCGAGCGGCCCGGCGACCCGGTCAAGGGCATCCCCGGCGACGTGGCCTGGTATGCGTACTCGTGCTCGCAGTGCGGCTACTGCATCGACCAGTGCGACCAGTTCTACGGCCGCGGCTGGGAGAGCCAGAGCCCGCGCGGCAAGTGGTACTGGCTGCGCGAGTACATGGCCGGACATGTGGAGTGGGACCAGAAGATGGTCGACACCTTCCTCGTCTGCACCACCTGCGAGCTGTGCAACATCCGCTGCTCGGCGTCGCTGCCGATCGAGCCGAGCTGGATGAAGCTGCGCGGCAAGCTCATCCAGGACGACAAGCACATGACCTTCCCGCCCTTCGAGATGATGAGCGCCGCGCTGGCGGACCAGGGCGACATCTGGGCCGGTTACCGCAAGGATCGCGGCGCCTGGTTCCCGGAGGACCTTAAGGAGAAGCACGGCCCCGGTGTGGCGTCCAAGAACGTCTACTTCGCCGGCTGCACCGCCAGCTACGTGGAGAACGACATCGGCCAGGCCAGCGTTCGCCTGCTCGATGAAGCCGGCATCGACTTCACCTACCTGGGCACCAAAGAGCTCTGCTGCGCCACGCCGATCCTGGTGGCCGGCAAGTGGGAGCAGTTCGTCGAGGTGATGCGCACCAACATCGCCAACGTGAAGGCGAGCGGCGCGGACACCGTGATCTCGAGCTGTCCGGCCTGCGACATGATGTGGCGTCACGTTTACCCGCAGTGGTCGGCCAAGATGGGCATCGACTTCGACATCACCGCCAGGCACTACAGCGAGGTGATCGCCGAGAAGATCGCCGCCGGTGAGTTCGTCTTCCCCGACAAGGTCGAGGCCGACGAGAGCAAGGGCCGCACGGCGCGCGACAACACCACGCATGCCAAGAGCAAGGTCGCCTGGCACGACAGTTGCCACATAGGTCGAGTCAGCGGCGTCTACGAGCCGCCGCGCGAGCTGATCAAGGCGAATCCAAATGCCGAGCTCGTCGAGCTGCCGTTCAACCGCGAAGAGGCGCACTGCTGCGGCAGCGTGCTGACGCTGATCAAAGAGCCGGTCGTTGCGGCTCGCATCGGCAACGACAAGCATGAGGAAGCACGCTCCGTGGGCGCCGAGAAGATCCTGGCGCTCTGCCCCTGCTGCGAGTTCCAGCTGAGGGTCGCGGGCGAGGCCAACCAGAGCG
>Ga0182021_10005774_pt1 | contig 14699 bp, 13 predicted proteins | sample 612E3MmetaG_FD_120493 | JGI IMG/M metagenome (GOLD analysis project Ga0182021, IMG submission 120493) | Permafrost microbial communities from Stordalen Mire, Sweden - 612E3M metaG (Illumina Assembly) | ecosystem: Environmental > Terrestrial > Soil > Wetlands > Permafrost | place: Sweden... | reverse complement strand
GATTTCTCCTTGAGCTCCTTGAACTCTTGGCCGCCTTTGGCCGTGATCTCCATCTCGAGTTTCGCGATGCCCGCGTCCATATCGATGATGGACCGGATCAATTCTACCTTCCTCTGCCGGAGCGTCTCGATCTCCCGGCCATAGGATTCGACCTGGTTCTTGGCGGCGGTCACCTCCGCTTCGGCCTGGTCCTTCTTCTTATAGGCCATGCTGGACTTGGCCTGGGTGAGCCGCTGTCGGGTCTCGATGAACTTGATGGCGGCGGCCTTCTCCGCCTCGAGCTGCTTCAGCTGTTTGTCCAGCTCGGCCATGATAATCGTGATGCGGTCGATGTTCTCGTCCGTTGCCTTCTTCTCGACGTCCGCCTTGGTTATCTCCTCATCGAACTTGCTGATACCGGAGATGTCATCCAGTATCCTTCGCCGGTCCAAAGTGGACATGGCTACGATGCGTGTAATGTCCCCCTGTTGGACCAGATTGTATCCTTCCGCACTGATCCGGGCGCTAGAAAGCAGGTAATCGAATTCAGAGAGGGACGATTTCCGGTCGTTCACGTAGAAGTATGAATTGTAGCCTTCTCCGCTCTCCGACAGTTTGACCAGCCGGGTTAGCTTGACCAGGTCCGCGTCGACCGGTATCATCCGGTCAGTATTGTCGAACACTAGAGAGACCTTGGTAAAGGTAGCGGGCTGTTTCGAGTTCCCTCCGTTGAAGATCAGGTCGGTGAGCCTCTCCGCACGGAGCGCCTTTGAGCTCCTTGGTCCGAGGACGAAAAGGATGGCATCGGAGATGTTGGATTTTCCGGAACCATTCGGTCCAGTAACGGCTGTGAAGCCGTTCATCATCGGGATGGTCATCTTCTTGCCGAAAGACTTGAAGTTCTCTACTTCGATCTGCTTTAGAAACATCCAAAACCTCCATGAATGAGGTTTTTGGTGCGATCTCCCAAATAGAGCCTTAGCTCCAGCTGCATCCCATCCCTCGAGTCCGACACGTGTCAGACACCTAAATGTATGGAGAACTAGATATATATAGGTTGTTGATATTTTTCAAACAACAGCCAGCGGTTCTAATGAGCTTTCGTTATAGAGTTCTAGCCCCTCTATTCTCGAACGCATGGGATCGAGTTTGCGCACAATGTTCCAGCCAGCAATCGAATTATCAGCAAAAGGTTATTAATCAAATAGACCGTTGGCGAGGTTGGATGAAACAGGACGACAAACCTCGAAGCTATAAGCTTCTGGCTGACTTCTATTCGATCAATGATTGTGATATCGGAGAGGGCACCATTGTTAGGGATTTCGTCAATCTATACGGCTGCAGGATTGGAAAAGATTGCAAGATCGCCGCCTACGCCGAAGTTCAAAGAGGGGTGGTCATCGGCGATAGATGCAAGATCGAGGCATTCGCTTTCATTCCCAGTGGCGTGACCATCGAAGATGAGGTCTTCGTCGGACCGCACGCCGTTTTCACCAATGATCTTCGTCCCCGGGCGATGGGCGACTGGGAGGTCACTCCGACCATGGTCCGGAAGGGAGCGTCGATCGGGGCTGGCGCGGTCATTGTATGCGGCGTCAATATCGGGGAAGGTGCCATGGTCGGTGCCGGAGCAGTGGTAACGAAGGACGTCCCACCTCATTCAGTCGTGGTAGGAAACCCTGCAAGAGTGATCAAGAAAAATAATGACGGTGATTAAATGAACAAGGTACCATTTGCCAAGCCCGTCGTGGACAAGGAAATGCTAGACGCGGTCTCGAATGCACTCCAGAACGAAAGGCTGGTGGGAGGGGAAAGCGTTCACAAATTCGAGGAAGCTTTCGCCAAATACTGCGGTGTCAAGTACGCAGTATCGCTTTCATCGGGAACCAACGCATTACAGATGGCGTTAATTGCCTTGGATGTCAAAGGGAAGGAGGTCCAGACCACTCCGTTCTCGTTTATTGCCACCGCTAATGCGGTCATTGAAGCGGCCGGAAAACCGACGTTTTCGGACGCATCGGAACAGGATTATAACATGGACCCATCGGTAATCGAGAAAAAGCTGACCAAAAAGACCGCCGCATTGTTGCCAGTGCATCTTTTTGGCCGCCCTTGCCGCATGCAGGAAATAATGGATATCGCGGTGGACAAGAATCTGAAAGTGGTCGAGGATGCTTGCCAAGCCCACGGTTCGTTGTACAGGGGCAGGAAGGCTGGAGCGATCGGGGACATCGGCTGCTTCTCTTTCTATCCGACCAAGAACATGACCGTTGGCGGTGACGGTGGCATGATAACCACGAACGATGCCGACATAGCAAAGGTTATCGCCAAATACCGGGACTGCGGGCGCATCTCTAGATACGTGCATGACGTGGTCGGTTATACATCCCGGTTAAACACCGCAAACGCCGCCTTTGGCCTGGTGCAATTGAAACACCTGGACAGATGGAACGAGCAAAGAAGGACAATAGCCAAACTTTATGTCAAGTTCTTATCGGGCATCGACGGGATCATATTGCCGCCGATGGGCGACAAGGACATCACCCCAGTCTTCCACCTCTACGCCGTCAGATGCACCAAGAGGGATCAGCTGGCGGATCACCTCAATAAGAATGGCATCGAAGCCGGGGTACATTACCCGGTGCCCATCCATCTACAGCCGATTTATAAACAACTGTATGGGTTCAAGGGCGGAGAGTATCCCGTCTCGGAAACGCTGGCGAACGAAATGATATCATTGCCGATGTTCCCAGAGATGAGCGAAGACGAAGTAAAACAGGTTTCAGAGGAAGTTAGAAAGTTCTATTCGAGGTCGAAGTAAATGAGACAGTTCCAGATCGGGGTGCTCGGGGTCGGGTATTGGGGAAGAAAGATCGTGGAGGAGTACAGTGCGATCCCGAACGTGAAGGTCCAAGCCGTGTCCGATCTGATGGACAAGAATCTTCAGCATTGCAAGGACCGATACAACGTCCCGGTGCTGGTCAATGATTACCACGATGTGATCAAGGTCGACAGCATCCATGCGGTGCACATTTGCCTGCCGAACCCACTGCATTTCCCAGCCTGCAAGGAAGCTCTCGAGGCGGGGAAGCACGTGCTGGTCGAAAAACCGATAACACTTTCGAGCAAGGAGGGCAATGTCCTGGTGGACCTGGCGGCGGAGAAGGGACTGACCCTTTCGGTCGGCCACATCTACAGATTTAACAATGCCCTGGCCGAGGTCAAACGCCTGATCAGCGAGAACTTCTTTGGCAGGGTCTTCCTGCTTAACCTGACCTGGACGAACCTGGAACCGATCTTCACCGACAGGGATGTCATCGTCGACCTGGCGCCGCACTACTTCGACATCGTTAACTATATGCTCGATGCCTGGCCGGCGAAGATCACCTGCGTGGCCAAGCCATACAGGCAGAAAGAGAACCCGGAGGCCACGTACATCAGCTGTGAGATGCCGAACGGGGCCATCGCTCACGCCCATCTCAACTGGTTGTCACCGAAGAAGGTGCGCTCCATTGAATTGGTGGGAGAGAACCGGTCGGCGGTCATCGATGCGGTCGGTCAAGAGGTCACGATATACGAATCGGGCTACACCTACAAACTAGGGGTGGAAAGAAATAACACCATCAGGACCGAGCTGCTGCATTTCATCAAGTCCATCTCGGACCCGGAGACCGAGACCAGGAATTCCGGGGCCATCGGCGTGAAGACGGTGGAGATGATCGAGAGGGCGAAGGAATCGCTGGCCCAGTGCAGGACGGTTTGAAACGGCTGGTCACATGAGCGCTAAGATCCTGATGCTGCTGTCCAACGAATACCGGCCGGACCCCCGCGTCAGGAAAGAGGCACTGACACTTCACGAAGCCGGTCACGAGATCACCGTACTTTGCTGGAACCGCTCCCATAAAGCCTCCGACCATCAGAATGACGGCGGCGTGGCGATAGAAAGGGTGCGCACCGGTAAAGTTGGAAGCAACCTGGCCCTGAGCATGAATATGCCATTGTTCTTCATCAAAGCCTATCTTCGCTCCCGGCATCTCAAGTTCGATGCCGTTCATTGTCATGACTACGACACGTTGATGCTGGGAACGTTCATCGCCAGGCTCCGCGGGGTGCCATTGGTCTACGATTCGCATGAATGGTACTCGAAGATGGTGGAGGACGACCTGCCCGGCCTCGTTTGCCGCATGATCGAACGCACCGAATCACTTCTGCTGGCGAATTGTGACGCCGTGATCGCCGCCAATGATGCCATTGCGGACCATTTACGATCGTCTGGCGCCATCAGCGTCATTGTGGTCATGAACTGCATTGACCTGCCCCCGGATGCATCTCGTGAGGCGTACCTGGAGAAGAGCAGGATCTCCCTTTTCTACGGGGGTAGCTTGGAACCCGGCCGATTCGTGGAGGAGATGCTGGAGGCCGCCCAAAAGAACAAAGACAGCGTCCTCCGGATCGCTGGTAATGGGAGGCTGGTCGGGGAGGTAAAACGCGCGGCGGAAAAATGTGAGCGGGTCCAGTTCCTCGGATATATCCCACAGGAACAGGTCCTCGAGAACGTATCCCGATGTGATGCGGTGATCTGCGTAATGGAGCCCAAAAATGGAAATAACGCGATCGGTACCCCGAACAAGTTGTTCGAGGCGATGGCCTACGGCATCCCTGCCATAGTGACCGAGGGAACTTTCAGTGGAGACCTGGTCAAAGGGCTTGATTGTGGGATAGCGGTCGAATATAGCACCAGGGGAATGACATTGGCCATATCGTCACTGAAGGACCCATCGTCCAGGAAAAGGATGGGTCGGAATGGAAGGGCGGCGGCAGAGAAGGATTATAACTGGAACGCGATGAGAGAAAGGCTTAGCCAGGTCTATACCAGCCTACCATACATTCGCTGATTGAGATTATTCCATCAACGATTATATAGTGCACCTGCGGTTCAAGTGGCGTCTGGAGAACGATAAATGAAGAGGCAGATCACGTCACCACTTATCGCATTCTCGATCTGCCTTATGCTGTTGCCCCTTTCCAGCTTGGCGACGGTGGCCGGAGATGGAATGGACGCACCCCAGATAATGAGCTCTGGCGGTTGGGGGTCGGGGGAGAACTTCGACGAGGTCCAGACCGGTACCAATCACTCGTTCAACGATTTCACGCTTTCACCGAACTATAACACCGATGCAGTAGTAATGGATGGTCAGCTATGGATCATGTTCAGGGGGAACGATTCGTCCGCGGTGGCAGGGTACTCACCTACAACATCGCAAAACACCTGGAACGTTTCATTTGATGCATTCACACCGAGGAATGGTGCGTCCTATCTGGTGGAGAACCCAATCCCAGGAACCTATGGGCTCAAAGCTATGCTGGTCGGGGCGGATGGCAACAATCTCACCGGCATCGAGCTGTTGATCGGCCCTAAGAAGGTCGAAGGTATTCTCAGCTATGATGCCTCCACCGGGAATTGGAATAAGGAGGCGGCTGGAATCTTGCCAGCCCTTTCTAACTTAAGCTCGGACCAGGAATCGTCGCCTGACCACTACACTGTATCCATGGCGCGCACCTCGCCCTTGGCGATACAGCTGACAGTGACCCACTCCAGGGCTGGGACCATCTTCGCTAAAACAATAGGAGTGGACGCAAACTCAGATCTGTCCCCAAGGCTCCGTTTCTACTCTGACGCTTCGATCGGTTTCATTCAAACGGCGGACAACCACGGCCCCTATCCGGTCTGCGGTGGTTGGATGCTGGACAACTTCGAGACCAGATCGATAGGTTCAGGTTTTGCCGAGGTCCAGCCCTACGTGGAGATCAATCACAGGTCCGATCCACAATGGGTGAAGGTCGTCAACTCATTCGGTATGACGATCTCAGACGCCGTGGTGACCATTGGTGGAAAGCAGGCCACCTTCAACCCCGACAATGGCCGTTACGAGATCACCTCACCGAATCCATTGGTCGACTGGGCGAAGCCGACGGCCTATACGATCACCAATGACGGGGTCACATTTTCAGGTCTGATCAAGGTGACCACCACACCCGACCCATGCGCCGCCTATGTGACCAAATGGTGGAACGGCTGGACCTGGGCCACGGTCCTGGGAAGGGACGACTGCAGCGGGCCTCAGACGGTGCTGAATACATACAATGGATACGACCATCCATTGACCGCTTATGTGTTTACGGACAACCCTTCGGGAAATTCCTCCATGATCCTCCCGACCCAGTCCGAGATAGCGAAGCACGGGCCGCATGATTACTATAATTGGATGAGGAAGACCTGGAATGAATCCGTGGCCTCGGCGAACGCGGGGCAGCAAGCCCTGATGAAGGCATACAGCTTTGCCAGCCGCTGGGATGACCCTTCATACGTTGGAAACGGAGACACATACATCTCGTTGGCCAATCCAGGCAACACCGCGACCATTCAAATGGAATATGCCCAATATTTAGCCGGTGTGAGGATCGAAGGGACGTCCTCCAATCAGGCAAATGGGGCACCGGGGAATGATTCTTTGCTCGGTTCCTGGGGTATCAATCAATGGGCCAAATGGGACCCGATGACACCGATGGACCTGATGGACGCGGTAAGGCAGTTCAATTTGGATGGCAAGATCAACTTCACAACGCTCGTCTCGGTGGCGGACGCAGGCGGGCTGGCCCGGCTGTACACCCACGGAACGATAGCCGATCCGAACATACTGCATTGGATCTGCGACAACAAGACCGACGGAACCCCGGAGAATTGGAAGGCGACGGATGGGGAGGCGGCGAGCTATGTCTACGGTCTAATGACCACTGATGTCCAGAGGAACGCCTCGGAAACGACCTCAAGCGTCCAGGCGTACGACGTTAGCCGCCTGGACCCCAAGGCGGCCGGATACTGGCTGGTACCGATCACGGTCGCTGTCCCCATAGGCAACAACACCATCGAAAGCGTTGAGATAATTGGAAGTGACATTACCCTTAGCTCCCTCGACGCCTCCGGTCCGACGCTACACAACCTTTCCGGGGCGCGGGTGATGGACGTCGGGTACGACATCCGCGGTGGCATCCTCTATGTCTCGGCGTTCTGGAATGCCAGTTCAGAGCTTCGGATCCATTTCACCCCGCGCGACCCGTCGATATTGAACCTACCGAAGGTGGCCGTCCCGTTCGGAACGTCCTACGAGTTCAATGCCACATCCACCAATGGGACGGGGGAAGTTGCCTGGACATTGAACACGGATGCCCCCTTCCTGACCATCCAATGGAGCGACCGCACGCATTGCCTCGTAAGGGGGACACCGACGGCACCGGGACATTACCGGGTCAGCCTCACGGTCAGTTCGCCGCTCCGTTCTGATTCGGTCAACTATACATTGAACGTGTGGCAGCCACCAGACACAGACCCGCCTGTAACTGAGATATCCGGAGATGTTGGATACTGGGTCAACCATTCATCGCTGTTCGACCTGACGGCCATCGACCAGGTCAGCGGATTGGCACAGACCAATTATTCCATCGATGGCGGCCAGTGGAAAGCATGGACCAGGTCGGTGCAGATCAGCGACGAGGGCCATCACGTCGTCCGGTACTATTCCGTGGACAATGCCGGAAACGTGGAACCGATGAAACAGGCTGATGTCCTGATCGATCGCCATGCACCAGAAGCACGCTTCGACAACCCGCAAAAGCAACAGTTCTTCGGCGGTAAGGTTTTATTGAGCCTCAGCTCCTGGGACAATCTGAGCGGGATCAGCTCCATCATAGTCCGCGATGGATCCGGCCACGCATACTTGGTCCGACCGGGGGAATCTTCCCTGACGCTCGAGAACGTATCCATGGGCAACCATACCTTCAGCCTGGAGGCCAAGGACAATGCCGGGAACTCGATGACCGCCACTCTGACCGTCGAAGAAGTATCGGGCGGTCCGCTGGTCTGGAACGATGCGGTCATGGTCAACGTCATGATCCTAGCGCTTGCTGCTGGGCTGCTCTGCTTGCCAGCCGTCATCTTGGGACGCAGGGCGAAAAAATAGTCAAAGAACATCCCCGCTGGAGCCGAAAGAGTATTAACTTATCTGCACGTTTGTGCCGTCCGGTACATGATGCTCGCTAGCATTGTCCTGAACATAATGAACGAGGAGAAGAACATCGCAGACCTCCTCGACAGCTTAGTGGTGCAAGAAGGCCCCATCGAGATCATCGTCATAGATGCTGGCTCGAAGGACCACACCAGGGACATTGTCAGTTCATATACGGAGAAATATCCCTTCGTAAAGCTCTATGTTAAGCCAGGGAGGCGAGGCGAGAGCACCAACTATGGTGTTTCCTTGGCTCAGGGGGAGATCGTCGTGTTCACAGGTGGCACCTGCATCGCCAATCCTTTCTGGGTGAAAGAGTTGCGTGCTTCAGTTAAGGCCGGAGCCGCCGTCGTGGTCGGACGGACGATCAACATCGGATACCAGCCCTGGGAGAGCCTGGACCGGGTCGAGCTCAACCACAAGGGTAATGACATTTCCTATCCCAGCTGCAACGAGGCCTTCAAGAAAGAGGCGATAACAAAGGTGGGCGGTTTTGACAATTGGTTCATTACCGCTGAGGACATCGACCTCAACATGAGGGCTGTGGATGCTGGGTTCAACATCGTCTACAATCCGAACGCGGTGATCTATCACCGGACCAAAGCAACGGTATACCGTTTCTTCAAGCAGGCCTTCTGGAATGGTGCGGGGAGGAAGCAACTGACGATGAAGCACGGCAAACTGTGGGGATCCTACGACCCGCTGAAGATGTTCAGACAGAAGATGTCATTGTGGGCATTCATTCGGTTAGGCGTCGCCTTTATGGGTTATATCGGTTTCAAACTGTTCGGGGACAAGCGTCTTGAGACGCCCTGACCGCCCTATTATGCCTTAGAATTGCAAAACATTATTAGCGATAGCCCGGAATACACAACTGGCTGGTGCGTCAACTGAAGATTAGCGTGGTTATACCGACAATGAACGAGGAGCAATCCATCGGCCAGGTGCTCGATTCCGTACATTCAACATTGAAACAGGCCGGGATAGACCACGAGATGCTTATCGTGGACACGAACTCGAAGGACCGCACCCGGGAGATCGGTAAGGAAAAAGGAGCCAGGGTGATCGAGGAGCCACGAAGGGGCTACGGTAGGGCCTACAAGACCGGTTTCGAGAATGCCATAGGGGACATCATCGTCACGTTGGACGCGGATTGCACCTATCCAGCCGAAGATATCCCGAAGTTGGTCAACACCCTGGTCCATGAACAATTGGACTTCATCACCACCAACCGGTTTGCCGGCCTCGAGCCAGGGGCGATGACCTTCGAACACCATGTCGGCAACAAGTTGCTGACGATGACCATGAACGCTTTGTTCCGGGTGAAGGTCCGGGACTCACAGAGCGGAATGTGGGTCTTCAAGAGGGACAAGTTGGCCAAGATGAACCTGAAGGACGACGGAATGGCCATGTCGGAAGAGATCAAGATCGAGGCGTTCAAGAAGCTGAAGTCGATGGAGTTCCCGATCTACTACCGCAAACGCGTCGGTGAAGTGAAGCTGTCCTCTTGGAAGGACGGTTACAAGAACATCAGGTTCCTTTTCAAGAAGTGCTTTGAGTACGAGTGATGCCGCACCGACCCATGGCCAGGCCGATCCCTTCCTTGAGCCCTTTCCGCGCGGTCAGGTTGAACAGGCAGGCCGATGGATGATAGGTCGGCATGACGCTGATGGTCTCTTGTCCGAGATCGACCTGGAACACTTTATTGGCATCGACCTTGAGGGACACCTTCCGGCCCAACAACCCTTCTGAGGCCGTGAGCCCCAGCGCCACCACAAGGCAGCGGCCGCGCAGGTCATCCACAAGGTAGGGTCGGCAAGCATCCACCTCCTCCCTCGTTGGGCGGCGGTTGTTGGGGGGGCGGCACTTGACCGCGTTGGTTATCATGATCCATTCCCGGGGGAGTCCGTTCTCAGCCAACAACCGATCGAGCATCTTCCCGGCCTTGCCGACGAAAGGTTTTCCAATGATATCCTCGGTTGCCCCGGGTGCTTCCCCCACGAACACCAACCGGGCATTGAGGTCCCCGCTCGGTCCGACAACATTGGCCCTCCCTTCGCAGAGCTGGCATCTTTGGCATTCCCGGTCGAGCTTCATCAACACGACCCCAACACGTCAGTAGCAGTGACCAGCGCATGCAGTTTGGTCGACATCGATTCTAACTTTTCCCGGCCGCCTTCCTCCCGGTCCACCACAGACAGGACGTGGTCGACCTCGGCTCCTGTCTTCCGCAGAACCTCGATGGCATAGGCAGCTGAACCGGCGGACGTGACGACATCCTCCACCACGAGCACCTTCATTCCCTTTTCCAGGGTACCTTCGATCAACTTGCCTGTGCCATGGTCCTTAGGTTCCTTGCGGATCATCACGAACTGGATCCCGGTGCGTAATGAGAGCGCGACGGCCAAGGGCACAGAGCCGAGCACTACGCCGGCGATCCTATCGACATCGATGTTCTCGTTCTCGATTATGTGCGCCATCTCATCGGCCACTTCCTCGAGGATCTTCGGGTCGGTGCTGGCCTTCTTGATGTCGATATAATACTTGCTTTTCTTGCCCGATGACAAGGTGAAGTCTCCATAGAGTATCGCACCGCAGCGCACTAACGATTCTTTTATTTTCGACATGTTTGAATCACCATGGTTCTTTCTTTAGGCCCAACCGGTGGCCGTAAATGTTCACTGACCTGTGCAGGATCGGGGTAACTATCAGCACAGTAAGGAGCCCCAATAAGCTCGCCCCATCAACGAAAGAGGACATGAACCAAGAGGGGAAGAACAGGATGACGGCGATCAATGCCCCGGCGATGAAGTTATATTGGTCCAGGACCGGCGCTTTCGCCCCCCTCTGTAGACCAAGTCTCCTTTTGATGAAGGCACCAGTAAGATCGCCTAACAATGATCCGACGGCAAGTGCGATGACTATACCGAAGGCGGTCGGCAGGGAACCGAACCCCCACAATCCGTTCTTGTCGCCCATGGATGCCCCGAGCATCATCTGGATCACGCCGACGGCTATTCCCGCGGATATCCCGCCGATCAGCCCGGTCCAGGTCTTTCCATCACCGAGGATGCGCTTCCCACGCCAGGATCGATTGAGATCGATCGGTTTACCGCCCCCGAACAGTACTGCTGCAGAATTGGGGACGAAGGCCGGCAACATCAACCAGAAGCCGCTCAGGGCGACGATTATCGCATCCATCGGCAGCAGATTCTGACGGCCGATTAAGAACTTTTGCTCCGGTTCGCCTGGTCGAAGAACTCCAGCACCGAGGACAAGGGGTCCTCGGTCACCTGTAGCTCTATCCTGTCAGTGAACTGCTTCGCCCGGCGGTCCAGGATGACCGCGGCACCGATGTCCGTCTCGGTCCTTATCAGACGGCCAATGGCCTGCAGCATCTTGCGGCTGGTGGGAGCCTTGACGGTTATCTCCCAGCCCTTGTGGAACTTGCGCTCATAGTAGTGCATCAGCGCCCTCTGTTTGGCCGTGGGTTTCGGATACGGAACGCCAATGATCACCGCGAGCTGTAGTTCCTTGTCCGGGAAGTCCATGCCCTCGCTGATGCGGCCGCCCACGACCGAGAAAAGAACGGCGCCGACCTCCGCCTCGCCCTTGAACCGGGTGACCACGTCCATCAGGTCCGCCTGGGCCATGCCCCTTTCCTCCAGCATGACCTGGCGCTTGATCTTGGTCAGGATCTTGTCCGCCAGGAATCGCTCCATCAATGAGTACGAGGGAAAGAAAATGACCGTGTTCTTCTTGACCACATTGCATAGCTGGACAACTGTCTCCTCCATCCTGGGAATGATCTCATCGTCCTGGGACATCTCTTCGAACTTGGTGGTGACGTTCTCCGTATAGAACACCGCCCGGTTCTCCTTCGGGAAGGGGGAAGGGAACACCCGCATCACCGTCTCTGAAGGCAGACCTATCGAGTCCCGGTATTCGGCCAACGGTGACAGTGTACCGGACATGTGGATCGTCCCGCCACATCCCAACAGGACCGAAGTGGTCACGATAGGGTCCAGGCAATAGGCTTTAAAGTAAGGGTTCTCGCCCCCCACGATCAGTTTCACGAAGGTCCAGTCGTCAGTGGCGAACCAGTTGCTGAGGAACGCGCCCATGGAGAATATGTAGGACCGGGGGAGGCGGTTCTGCTCGATCCTCTGTTCGCGGACGATCTCGCCGTGCTCCATCAGTGCTTTGGCGGCTATCTCGATGGCCCGGGACGACGCCGTGAACCCGCTCATCAACCCCTCTTCCAGGAAGGAGGGCGGTATCAGCCCGTCCTCTTCGATCAGGTACTCGTCCACCGCCGCATTCAGGAGCTTCCTCAGTTCGATGACCATGTCCATTATGCTGACACCCTGGAGGATCTCCGGGTCACCATACTCATCGACCTCCTTTTGGACCATGTCGAGCAATGCTCGAGAAAGTTCGAACGATTCGATCTCTCTGGTATAATCAGGAATATTGTGAGCCTCGTCGATGATGACGATCAATTCGTCCAGGCGGACCCCCATCCAGTCAAGCAGAGAATGCCTGATGAACGGGACGAAGAAATAGGCATATGGGGCCGCGACGACGGTGGTCGAGGACACCATCTCCTTCATCATCTCATGCGGACAGACATTCTTCGAGTCACAATAACGTACGAACTCCTCTGCCGTAGGCAGATTGGACCGGCAATACTTCTCCACCTCCTCGTGGTCTACATTGATCAGCTCGGCATAGAAACGGCAGCCGCCGGGCTGGTTGCTGAGCACCTTCTTCTTTTTCTCACCACAGATCCGGGAAAGCTCTTCTGGATTCCCACCCTTGAGCTCCTGGTCTCTCCTGATCAGAGGACAAGTGACCTGCCTGCCCTGGATCGCCAATCCGAAGACGGGGATCTTCTCGTTTATGCGGCGTAGCTCCCGCACCACCTGCTCTTCCTGCGAATTTGTCCGGGTGAGGTATAGGACCTTCCTTCCATGGGCAAGCGCTTCCTGGATCGCGCCAGAAAGGGCACATACCGTCTTGCCCGTCCCTGTACCGCTCTCTAGGACCAGATGCCCCTTGCTCCTCGCAACATCCTCGACCAGTTTCACGAACTGGAGCTGATTGGGTCGAGGTGAGTAGGGGAAGACGTCCATCGTGATTCGCGAGCGTGCCTAGGATAAATAGGGTTTCGGTGACCTCATCGAAACTGCAGTCGATCGATCGAAAAGAGGATTAAGAGATTTTTTGAAATGGTTTGTCTGCAGTCTACTCTGACTTGGGTTTGGCATCCTGTCGGGTCCAGATGTCCTCTGGTACCTCATCATAGCAGGACTGCGCATCCTCGCCTAGCGCACCAGCATGGGCGTTGCCGCTGATGAGTTCGAAGATGCGCTCTTTCCGGAACAGCCAATAGTGGATCCTCCACTCTCTGCCGTCGTAGAGGGTCGTCTCTTCTCTCTCGGTGGTCAGAATGCCCGTGTCCTCCAGCATGTAGAAGGCATCCCGGTCCTCTGGTTCCAGGATGTTGTCGATGATGCGCTCGCTATAGCCGAAGAAGTTCATCACGTGCTGCGCCATCATTCGGGCTTGGTCATCAGGCATACCACTGCGGTCGATGCTATTCTTGATGGCGTGCGTCAAGTCATCTACTGTCAGGGTGGTACATTTATCATCAAAACATATCTGGAAAGAAGGTTCCTCGGATTTACCTCCGGCGGTCACAGGTTCAACAGTCTTCACGCTTGCTCCACCCAAAGCGGGGAGTGCGGCTGTCTTTGCCTTGCCAACCTTCGCGGATGGTAAAGCTCGGGACTTTGCGCTTCCATTGCTTTTCATTTTAGTTGCCCCTTGTCGTTAAGCGTTATAATTAAAGTAAATTGAGTTTCTATTCATTCAGGAAACAGTATATAAGGGTTTGGATTAAGAGCCCTACAAAGCTTGAATCGTAAAGGTCGAAATCCGTTACAGGAATCGTTGTCGACTCGATGCATCGTAAACAAAAACCATAAAAACGAAATGAATAAGTGGCAAGAGTGTCAATATTTATTCCAAATTAAAAACCCTCACCCGACGAGGTGGACGCGAACTTTCTCTCATTGGAAAGTGCTAAAACCTCTAGGCCTGTTTGTTATGTTCTATTAATGGGTCAGGCGACCCGGATTCGACCGCGTTCCTGATTGCTGATCGTGCAGCCTTGTGGTCCAAATCCGGTCGCTTCCGTTATAAAAACCGGATCATAATCTGAATTTGAAAATGCCCGCCCATTCAGCTGCCGTGTTGTCCTGTAGGTTATCGGTGGATAAATTCCAGAATGATAATTAATGGAATGCTATCCGGATATTGAAAATGAAGAGTTGAGAGAAATGGAGACAAAACCCCCAAAGGTCAAGAGCAAATTCTATTGCCCAGCATGCGGAAAGAAGAAGGGTATCGAACCGAAGCTGCGTCGGTCATTGGAAAAGTGCTGTGAATGCGGCGAGACCAAGCTCTGCTTTGATGATAAACCGAAGGCCGAGTTCAAGAAGGGCAAGAAGTAAGGACCTGCTGAAACCAGTAAATCCGGGATCTGAAGGCTCGGAAAAGGACCAGGTCGGAAGTAGGTCGGACAAGCTGGATTGGCGATCAACGCATATGGGGACGATCGAGCATCATTCTCTCTATCTCGGCCACGATCCT
>Ga0182021_10005773_pt1 | contig 14701 bp, 18 predicted proteins | sample 612E3MmetaG_FD_120493 | JGI IMG/M metagenome (GOLD analysis project Ga0182021, IMG submission 120493) | Permafrost microbial communities from Stordalen Mire, Sweden - 612E3M metaG (Illumina Assembly) | ecosystem: Environmental > Terrestrial > Soil > Wetlands > Permafrost | place: Sweden... | reverse complement strand
TTATTTCACTTCGCCATACTCCTTTTTTTGGAGCGCTGATTTCGTGAGTATTTTTGAGTCGCGAAGGAAAAAGGCCCAGGAAACTATGGTCCAGATGGGCGTTTCTGCCATGCAGATTACAGGGAGAGAAAACTACTATTACCTCACGGGTGACGTTCGAAACGTTGCGCGGCTGTTTTTGCCGCAACAGGGCGAACCAACGATAATCGTTTTCGACGAGGAAGTCGAACCGGCAAAAGATGCATCCGGAATTAGCGACATCCGCGGTTGGCGCAACCCCGCGCAACTCATGGCGCACTTCTTCACACTCGTCAAACAGCACAGCTTATCGGACAAGAAAGTGGGGTTCTGCGTCCACACGAACCCCGGCTTTCTTGTTTACAAATTCCTCAAATCCAACCCCAAAATGACGGTCATCGAAAACGAGGAAATCCTAATGCCCCAACGGTACGTGAAAACAGCCGAAGAGCTAGCCGCCATGAAGCGTGCCGCTGAAGCTGCCGACAAGGGATTAGCCGCCGCTCAAGCTGCAATCAAGCCGGGCGTGTCGGAAATTGAGGTTGCAGCCGAAGCCGAATACGCCATGCGACGGGCAGGCGCCATGCGTTATGCTTCGAGCACGTTTGTGGACAGCGGACCCCACAGCATCTGGCTACACGGCGGAACCAGCCGAAGGAAAATCGAGAACAGCGACCTCGTCGTTGTGGACGTGCACCCCGTCGTGGACATGTACGCCAACGACTGCGCCCGAACCTTCACCTGCGGACCATCCAGCGAGGAACAGCGCAAACTCATCAACCTCTACCGCGAAGCCCAGCAAGGCATCATAGCCCAAATCAAGCCAGGCTAGAATGTCATGCAAGTAACCAAAGCCTTCACCGACGCATTCACCGCCAAAGGCTACGGCGCCCAGTGGATCCCCGGGCACGGCGTCGGCTTAGAATTCGAGGAATGGCCCCACCCAAGCCATTACGGCACACACGGACAACTGGACATAGCCGAAAACTGGACTTTGGCAATCGGGCACTCGATCCTGCCAGTGAAAGGCGTTGGCGGAGTAAAATTCGAAGACACCGTGCAGGTAACGAAGGAAGGCGCTAAAAGTCTAAACCAACCGCCAGGCAATAACATGTAATCAATAGCCGCCATATGCGGGGTTGTATAGTGATTTTGGGGTAAATCCTAAATTTTCGAATCTCCTATTCCTTAGCGAAGGCCATTACTATGTCAATTGTGGAAATTGACGAACGCGGCAGAATGACCCTGCCAAAAAAAATTGGTCTCAAAAACTCCCGTGCAATAGTAATACCTGCCGGCTCCTTTTTCGTCACCATACCGCTCCCAAAAACTCCTCAGAAAACAGCCGAAAAATGGCTGCCCACAAGCAAGGAACGCAAAGAACTGAAAATCCAAGCTGAGAAACTTGCAATGGAGGACACGGTTACGCGGACAAAAAGGCGAAAACAACTTTGATTATTGAGAATTGCGACGCATACACACGGCAGCTACGCTTTAACTGAGTTAAGCAAACGGATTTGACGCCTTAACGAATTTGTAGCGTTTGAAATCTGCAACGTTCTCTGTAAGGATAGCTTCTACATCATTCTCTTTGGCGGTTACAGCCAAAACGCAGTCGAAAATCTCTGCACGGGAAAGTTTCAATTCTTTTGTGAGCTTGAAAACCTCGATAGGCGCTATTCCTGACGGATTTAGTTTTTCAATCTCGTTGCATTCCCAAAGGTCGATGCAAAGATCTGCGGCTTCTTTGGCCGATATTGGGTGCTCTACTCTTTTGGGGCTGGTAACTACAGCGAAGAACTCGTATAGCACTTGGGGTGACAGGCAAGTTTCGGTTTCGCCCTGCATTGCTTCCCTGAGGATTCGGCTGGCTTGTTCATGATTGGGCGAGGATTTGTTGTACGCGTGGACCAAAATGTTGGTGTCAAGTAATATCTTCATAAATTTCTTCTCGGGAAAGTCGCCCTTTAACGGCTCCAAGGTCTGGTGGGTTATCCAGCTTTTCCAGTGCTCTTTTAGCCGCGCCGCACCTTCGGACAACGCTCATCTTGGCAACGCCTCGCTCAACAACCTCAATATGTAGAACGTCGCCGTCAACTAACCCCAGCTTTTCACGGACCTGCCGGGGAAGATACACTTTATCTTCGTGATAAGTAGTCTCAGTCATTCAAACTACCGTACATTACCCAATTAATTGGGCAAATATTAACCTTGCGAAAGCAAGAAGGCAACAATTACGTGTTCAATCCATCGCGCCAGTCATTACGGCACCCGCCGGACAACTGGACACTGCAGAAAACTGGACGTTTGCTATCGGACTCTCGATCCTGCCCTTAAAAGGCATTGGCGGGGTTAAGTTCGAGGACACTGTGCAAGTTACAGCGGAAGGCGGAAAAAGCCTAAACAAATTGTCTTAACGTAGCCGCGCAGCAAAAACTCAAAGGACTCTGCCCAAAGCTGGCGTCTAGTAGTTTTGTTTTAGTTTCCAGCCTGTGCTTTCGATGGCTTCTTGAATGTTTTTTAGTGCTTCTTCTTTGGTTTTGCCTTGGCAGCTTAAGGGTACTTCTACGCAGTAGGCGGTGAAGCAACCGTCTTGGGTGGGCTTTAGGAGAACCGTGAATTTCTGGGGAGTTTCTGATAACATGTTAGTCTTTTCGTATCTATTTTTGCGCTGATATGAATCTTTTCGGGAAGAAAATCTGAAAGTCACGTAATATTAGAGCCAAAACAAAAACCTATGAACTATCTGTCTTGCAAGCCTTTCCGCAATAAGCGCCTCATTAGAAGGCACTATTCTTAAATTAATTGGCAGTCAGAATATTATCCATGGATACTTTGGTTGATGACGTTGGGAGTTTCCCTTTACCCCAAAACGTGGACAGAGAAACATTCAACAAGGCTTACCGCGCAAGTAGAGAAGCGATAGCTAAAGGTACAGACTTGAGCAAAGAGGAGTTCTTGAGGAAGAACTTTAGTGAAGTTGTGCTTGACTCTTTCAAGAAAAAGCTTCAAGCCGGGCTTGATGTACCTAACTTTCCCCAGCACTACGATGGCGTAAAGCAAATCGGCGAAGTTATCCATAAAGCCATGGATAACGGGACGTTTGTCGTTGAAGAAAGAGACGCTTTCTTGCCGGAAGTGCACGTGATAAACGAGGAAGCAAAGAGGCTCAGTGAAGAGTTTGGCAAGAAAATCCTGCTTCGTGTGTCCTTGTTTGGACCCATGGAAATGTATCTTAAAGAAGTTGGAACTACTCCTTACCCCGACGTCCTCGAAGGCTTCGCGGAGAACATTCGTCGCTTTGCCAAAAACAGCATCTTGAACACCAAGTACGTAAAGACAGAGGTTGTTTGCATCGACGAGCCCAGCTTCGGGTTCCTAAACATCAATGCGGAAAAAGACGAGCTATGCGCGGTCCTGGAGAAAGCTTTTGCCTTCGAAGGTGCTACCCGCCAGATTCACCTTCATTCCTCAACGAGGCTTCCCGATTTGCTCCGCGTCAAAAACATCGATGTGCTCACCTTTGAGTATGCAGCATCGCCCATAAACATCGAGGGAGTATCCAAGAGGATGCTTGAAGCCGCAGACAAGCATGTTAGAGTGGGCATTTCGCGAACAGACATAGATGCAATCACGGCGGAGCTCAATGACAAAGGCGTCTCCAAGCCGACTGCAGAGCAACTGGTGGAAACGGAAGAGACAATCAAGAAAAGATACGTTTTCGCTAAAGAAAAATTCGGAGAACAAATAACCTTCACGGGCCCAGACTGCGGCTTAGGCGGTTGGCCATCTCAGGAAGCCGCCCAATTGCTTTTGGAACGAACCGTCAGAGCCGTAAAAGCTTGCTAAACACGCGCTTTGCAAGGATCAATGCCTAAGAGAAGCGACTTTAAACTAGCATCTATTTCCATCGATTTTTGCGTTCTTGAGGGAAATCGTTGCATTTGTAAATATGAATGGGTCTTTGAGGTTCAATGCGGCATCGTTTCCTAGCGTTTTTCCTTCTAATCAACGGAGCCAGTTGAAAGAAGGGGCATTTCGAGCAGAGTGTATCCATGATTGTTACTCCAGGTACCGTAAACCCGCCAAGTCCGATGTGGGGTCGTTGTCCAGATATATTTGAATCAGATATAAGTATTCCGATTATCCCCAACGATTCATATTCAGTCAAATCAGTTATCAAACCATGTATGTTTCCGTGAACGAACAGTTTAAGTCACCCAGTCCGAAATGTTGTTTTGGGGAAACTGCTTGAAGGAACTTGTCTTCATTGGCTTAGGCTTAAACGATGAGAAAGGCATCAGCCTCGCCGGCTTAGAAGAAGCAAAAACAGCAGACCACGTGTTCATAGAGCTCTACACAAGTCTGCTGCCGGATTTCTCGCTAGCAAGCCTTGAGAAACTCGTAGGAAAATCGGTCCAGACTCTCTCAAGGCGCGATTTAGAAGAAGAAAACGGAAAACGCGTACTTAACGCAGCTCAAAACGGAAAAGCAGTTTTTCTGGTCCCAGGCGACCCCTTCATCGCCACAACACATGTCACCTTACGAATCGAAGCGGCAAAACGCAAAGTGGCTACCCGGGTTATTCACGGAGCAAGCATAGTCTCCGCCATAATTGGGTTGTCCGGTTTGCACAACTACAAATTCGGGAAAACAGTCACGATCCCATTTAGAGAGAACTTCAGCGAAACCCCATACAACGTTATTGCACAGAATCGTCAACTTGGACTTCATACCCTATGCCTATTGGATCTGAAGGCAGACGAAAAACGTTACCTAACAATCAACGAAGCCCTAATTATGCTTCGAGAAGTCGAGGATAAGAAAAAACAGAAAGTCGCCTCAGACGACGCGTTAGCAGTTGGATTGGCAAGGGCTGGAAGCAGCCAACCTACCCTCAAAGCAGGCTTCGTAAGCGAACTCTTAAGCTTCGATTTCGGAGCGCCCCCTATGACTCTGATTTTTCCTGGACAACTGCACTTCATGGAAGCCGAAGCACTAATAGCATTGGCGAACGCACCTGAAAAACTTAGGAAGATGACAACATGAGCGCACAAGAGCTTAGCACAAAATACATTAACGCAATGGATAAAACCGTTAGCGGCATGCATCGAATCCAAGGCTCCATCTCGGTGAAGGAAGAGTGCATCAATGAATTGTTAGGCTACGTAACAGCTTACCTTCAAGATGCCAAGTATTTCCAAGAGCAGAAAAAGTTCGAGACCAGTTTAACCTCAATTGCCTACTGCGAAGGCTTGCTTGACGCTTTGAAGCTGATTGGGGCAGTTAAAGTACCAGTTGGACCCTAAAGCCGCAAAAGTTGTTGTCACTTCTTGTAATCACACATTTTAAAATACGAGTTATCCAGCACTTTTTCTCAGGAAGTCGGTTCAAAAACTTTGTTTGCTAACAAGTTCTGAACGTTTTCATAGTAACGGATGGAATTCCCGAATAGTGCGAGTGGTCACTTGTATCTGAAAAAGAAGCTAACTCAAAACGGCAACGGTCAAGATAGGGGAGAACCTGAGCAAGGTGCCGAAGCTATCATTGGCTACCTGCAGGATTTCGGTTTAACCGCTAAAGAGGCAACAATCTATTTTCTCCTTTCCAAAATGGGTTCAGCATCAGCCAACGAAATCGCAACTACAGCCCAGTTCAGCCGAGTCCAAACGTACCGAGCTATCAAAGGCTTGTTGGATAATGGCTTAGTCGAGATGTCACTTGACAGGCCTCGAAGATTCACCCCGCTCAAAATTGAGCAAGCACTAAACCTTTTAGGGCAAGAAGCCGAGCGGAAAATCCTTGAGCTGGAAAAGAAAACTCCACTTCTGCTAGAAAAATGGTCGGCAGTTAGCGATTTGCAAGTTGACAGAACAAAATACACGTTCCGTATCATTCAGGGACCCAAGAACGTTTCAAAATTTAGAAACATGCTTTACGAATCCGCCAAGAAAGAAATCAATGCGACCATGAAACCTAAAGACCTTACAAAGCTCGTGTTTGAAGGGGCTGACGACATTTTTGAGAAACTCACGAACGACGACATCTCAATTAAAGGGCTTTCTGAAGTTAACATATTCAATTTGGACGCGTCCAAAAGGTTCCTAGAATTCAGCAAACTTCACCACATCGCGCATCCGAACATCTTGCCCTTCACAATAATAGACGGTCAAGAAGCGCTAATCTGCCTCTCAAGAGACGGAAGAGATGGGGTACCTGAAAATGCAATCTGGACAAATCACCCTGAAATGGTGGAAATTCTAAGACAAGTTTTTGAAATTCTTTGGAACTCCTCCCAAGACGGAAAGATCCGAATCCAAGAAATAGAAAGAACCGCTATCCCTAACTGAAGAGATTTCTATTCTCGCTCCATGTATCCAGTGAGCTTGTGATAACCAAATTTTTATCTCAGGAAACAGATAAGAACAGCAAATGCCGACCCAACCGGAAAAGAGAACAATCGTTTTGGCTTCAGGCGTCTTTGACCTGCTACATCTGGGACACGTGAAGTTCCTTGAGGAAGCAAAAAGGGCAGGCGGCAAAAACGCACAACTCGTAGTCATCATTGCGCGCGATAGCACGGTGGAGAAAACTAAGGGCAGACGACCAGTCATGCCGGAAAACCAACGCCGCAAACTTGTAGAGTCGCTTAAAGTGGTTGATGAAGCGATTCTGGGTATGGAAAACTTCGACATCGGCGATGTCATCGCAACTGTCAAGCCAAACATAATTGCCTTGGGTTTCGATCAGTCAGATATGGAGCAGCGCGTCCAAGAATACGTTGAAAAAAACGGTCTAAACGTGAAGGTCGTGCAGGTCGGCAAGTTCGAAGCAGACGAATTGGACAGTTCGTCTAAGATTAGGCAGAAGATAGTTGAGAAATTCGCATGACAAACAACTTGAGCAGCAGTCAAAGATACAAAATAACGTTTGTTCTCATTGCCCTAAACGTTGCAGTTTACGTTTACACCTCTATAGCTGGCGGTAACTGGCTCATAACCAGCGACAGCATGGTTTACCAGTGGGGCCAAGTTAACGGGTATGTGATTTACAACGGAGCGTATTATCAACTTTTTACATCTATGTTTGTTCACGCAAGCATCGTTCACATTGCTGGCAACATGCTTTTCCTGCTAATCTTCGGATTACGCGGAGAAGAAATGTTCTCTCTCCCCGAATACTTAGGAGTCTACTTATTGGGCGGGTTGGCAGGCAATGTTCTTTCGTTAACGTTGGGACCCAACTTGGTTTCAGTAGGCGCCTCAGGGGCCATTTTCGCATTGTTTGGAGCAGTTGCAGTCTACGCGAGACGCAGTATCGGACAATCCATCATAGGCGCAGTGATTTTCGGTTTCTTCCTTTTAATAATCAGCTCCGGCGCAGACGTGAATTACCTCGCCCACATAGGAGGCTTGGTCTCCGGCTTAGCCATGGGTTATGTTTTAACTAGGATACGCAAACCCAAAGCCTACGAAACGATCCACCACTACATAACGCCCTTTTAGGTTACACTGGAATTATTACTTCAATCTTAACCTTATTTCCATCTTTGAGGTTCAAATGTTTGCGGAGACAAACAGGCGCGATGATCTCAAGCACTGACACATCATAGTGACTTCTCAACGCCGTAACCAAGGCACCTTTAACTTTGTTGTCGATCAAAGCGGGATAACACTTGACTAAACCAAAAGTGCGGTCTTCGTTCTTGAACCCCTCAACTTCAACAGCTGGATACGATTCAAGTTCCGCGCGGGCTTTGACGTCGTAGTCGCTGGTTAGTTTAAGGTTTAGAGTTCCGGGGTAGGGCTCAAAACCCAGTTTTTCCACGAATTGCTTACGGTAATGTTCCTTGCCAATGTAGTAGGCGCCTTCTCCTAACCCCTTGAATACTGTTCCCTCCAACGTGACGCTTGGCGGGTACGCCGCTTCCATCAGAGAACGCAAATTCGAGAACAACTTCTGAAGTTCCGCGGTTCCTGATGTCTCAATTTTTATGAGGCACCCGTCATGGGTCATGTTTCTTTTTATCAAGCCTTTGCGTTCAAGTTCAATGAGGTAACGCGAAGCAGTCTGCTGGCTGGTCCCAAGTTTCTCCGCTAAGTATTCGGTGCTGATTTTCGCGGTTCGCTTATGAGCGCCCATTTCAGCCAACTTTAACAGCGTGAAGATATGGCGCCATTCTTGTGCATCAGTCATCCGGGTTCAGCTCTTGGAGAACTGTGATGTTTGAGGTCAAATTTAAACAACTCGAAGCTAAACAGGAATACTGCTAAATCCTAAAAACTCTAACAGATAATTGAAAAAGCGGAGTCAGCCATGAAAAGTCCATTTCCAACCATCAAGTTTTTTGATGGCATGAGCGGTTACTGGGTAGAAATAGCCGACGCCCGCCCTACCGAAGAGCAAGTGAACTTTGTAAAAGAAAAAATCAGCGCCGGGGGTTTGGTTTTGGATTTGGGTTGCGGAAACGGCAGACACGCTATTCCCCTCTCCAAAGCAGGCTACAACTTGGTGGGACTGGATTTTTCGCTGCATCTTCTTCAAGCAGCCAAACAGAAAGCAGCTGAATCAGGAACAAAGGTAGCATTTGTGAGAGCAGACATGAATTATTTGCCATTCCGAGATAGGACTTTCACCGCTATTATCAGTTTGGACACGAGTTTAGGGTATTTTCCCCAACAAAACGAAGCCATCCAAATGTTCAGAGAAGCAGCCAGAACCCTAACTCGAAACTGCGTATTACTTCTCGATGTCTTCAACCTCGAATACATGCTACAACAGTACTCAAAAACGTGCTCCGCAAATGTAAAGCCGCTATATTTTCGCCTGTTAACGTGTTTTCCATTCCTCGCAGGGCTGTTTAAGTGGCGCGAATACCGCAGCTTTTACCTGCTCCAACAACGAAGCGTAACGGAAAACGGTGACAAACTTGTGGATACCTGGGTCTTCCGCGACAAGAAAACTGGGAAAATCACGCTTGCCCAACATGTAGTTTGGCTTTATTCCTTTTCAGGTTTAGAAGCGCTCCTCCGGAAAGTAGGTTTTCGGATGGAAGAATCTTATGGGAGCTACGAGGAGCAGCATACGAGTCAGATTCGAAGCGGTTGATAGTTGTTTCGCGTTTGATAACTAAACCAACAATCTCCTTGAATAATTGTTAAAGTGAGAAATAAGAAAAAGGCGGTTTACGCTGGATTTTTAGGCTGCTGGATCGGAGTTTATCCCAAGAATCTTTTGCAACTCGGGCAATAATTCACGTTTTCCTGAATTTCAGGATTGCAGAACTGGCAAACGGGCGCCGGAGCAAACCACTTTGACAGCACTGACTGGGCATTTGCTGTCCCTGCTTTGTGCTTGACTCTTTTTCCGGCGAAAACCGCCACCTCGACAAGGACAACTAAAGCAATGAACAGGTACAAGTCGCTTGTTGGGGTGGCTCCTGGCGAAATGAGCATTGCAGCAACGCCTAATCCAGCGCGCCAGCGCGTTTGCTGCCTATATTCTTGAGAAAAAAACTATAAGGAAAGAAAGTTTAGTCACTGCTAAGCAACTTTACTTTTATTCCAACTTCTTCAGAAATTTGCTCTCGGGTTTTGCCCACGGTATCAATGCCTAAGCTATGTGCGGTTTCCAAAAGCATTTCGTCCTTGGATTTCAGAACCGGAGCAGGTTGCATAGCGGGTGCAGGAGCAGCAAATGTCGTTGTCGTAGGAGAGTTTGCGGTCATAGTAGCGGCGTCACTGAACTCTTTGGATGCCTTGTTGAATTCGCCTTTGGCCCTACCTAGGGCTTTAGCAAATTCTGGAATTTTGGCTGGACCCCACATTATGATAACAATGGCTACAACACCGATTACTAACCATTCCCAACCTTCTAACATACATTTTTCTTCCTTTAGAATTCGTTGATTACATAAATTATTGTGAAAACTTAAAACGATTTGTTGTTGTCTGTTTACAGTCACACGAAAAAAAGTAGAGAAACCTTTCAGAAAGCACGGTTATCGGTGCACGGTAAACATTATTTTGGTTAGCTTGTTTGAAAACCTCTAACATTGATACGTACCTGTTTATTTATGGTATTGCCTCTATCAGGTGATACGAACAACCTGAAAACCGGAAAAGTTGTACCATTAATGAACAAGTGGATATCGTTTCTTGTTGCTTCTAAACAAGCGCGAAAGAAGCTGGCGCAAATATTTTCTCGACCGTGTGCTTGCTAAAAACTGTGGCGAAGCAGCCAATTATTATGTGTGGGTCATTTGTGATTTCCTTTTTTCGAAAATCAGTAAAGCATTAATAATGTTGAGACGAATAATTAGTTGAAGTAGCTCCGATTTTTAGCCAGCTAATTTTTATGGTGAAAATGAGAAACAAAGAGAAGAAACGAAATGTACACAACAGACATCAACAAAATCAAAGAGCAACTAAACCAAATTTTGGCAATGGTTGACCCAATCTATGTTGACGCACTTTTGGCCCTGCATAAGAAAATTGGAAAGGAACATATAGATTGGGCAGTAGGCGGCGACCTAGGCGAAGCCCTTCGTACAATCCAGACTCAACCTGACTGTATCGAGATTGTAACCAGTAAGAAAGGAGCATCCCAGATCTTCCTCGCCTTTGAAAACTTATGCTCCAAAGGAATATTTTGCGAAACAAGAAAACTCGAACGAAACGCCATCGTTGCTGGGAAAGAATATTCCGCTTATATACGAAGCTATTACTTCGATTTTACTATCGGAAACGCAAAAGTCAAGGTTTATGGAGACCTGCAGTACAGAATTGGAAACTGGGAGTGGGGCGACAAGCTCGAATTCACTCCCGAACACGTCAACGTGGTTGGAACCAAAACACCCATCGTACCTCTTCAGGTGAAATACGATATTTATCAGGGCTTAGGCTGGACAGACCGAGCAGAGAAAATTAGGCGACTACTTACAAAGCAACCCCCGTCTGCAACCGCAAGGTGATTAAAATATGCCGGGAAGCTCAATCAACGTGTTTTCAACCAGAAAGGACCACATCAAAGGAGTTGAGGCATGGCGCAGCAACCTTCGGCTAACAGCATTTGCTGCCGAACGTATCAGTAGCAGCCTTGGACCAAACGGCGCCTACAAAATGGTCTCATACAACCGCGGACCAGAAAAAATCGTCAAAGTCACCAAAGATGCAGTTGCCGTCTTGGAAGAGTTAGCTATGCAGTACCCGACGCTTGTGGTGCTTTCGGAGGCTGCGAAGATTCAGAGGCAAGACTTGGGCGACGGTGTTAAAAGCTTCGTTATCTTGGCCGCGGGATTGCTCAAAAACGCCGATGAACTAATCGCCAAAGGGTTACACCCGACCGTCATAGTAAAAGGCTACGAGGAAGCCGCAAAGAAAACCCTCGAAATAATCAACGCAAACTCACAAAAAATAAATCCCGAGCAACTTAGTGACGTCCTAGACTCCGTGGACTGCGGCAGAGGCTGCCTGACCCCTGAACTCCGAGGGTTAATTATCGAAGCCGCAAAACATGCAAGCAAAAACGGCAAACTGGACAAAGAAAAAATCCGCATAACACGCAAACCAAGCGCCAGCCAACCCGAAACTGGACTTGTCAAAGGATTAATTGTGAAGAAAACCAAACTGCACCCTAACATGCCCGATGCCGCGGAAAAACCCAGAATTGCACTCACTAGCCAACGCATAGGAACAAACAGGCTGGAAATCAAGATGCCCGGAAAAGGACCGTTTCACATGAAGTTCGCTATCAATAGCCCTGAGGACTTAGCGGGCTGTAGGGACGCGGAGAACGAACGCAAAGCCGATGCACTAGACAAACTTGGAGATTTCGGCGTGAACGTGCTTTTCTGCCAGCAGCCAATCGACGCGTTTTCCAAGAGCAAACTTCTCGTCAATGGCATTTTGGCTTTTGATTCGGTGGATCAAGCTGATTTAGCGTTGATTTCGAAAGCTACAGGCGCCAAAGTTGTTGGTCCTCTTTCAGACTTGAAAGCAAGCGACCTTGGAGCTGCCGAAAAGCTCGAAACCGACAAAATCGGGCTAGAAAAAACCGTTACCCTAACGGGCTGCGACTTCTCGACTTTCCTGATACGAGGGTCAAATCAGCAAGCGCTAGATGAGTTAGAATTATCAATAGGCAACAGCTTAAGCCTGCTTGGAAACGCTACGGGTTCGGGTAAAGTTGTTGCGGGTGGAGGAGCCATCGAAACACAGATTGCACGCGAGCTCAAAAGGTTCGCTTTGCAGTTCCCAGGCAGAGAGCAGCTTGCAGTTAACGCGTTTGCCCAAGCAATACTTGAATTACCCAAGTCTTTAGCAGCCAACAACGGGTTAGATGCTGACGCTGCTGTCCGAGAGCTTGGGAAACTTCACGCGGAAGGTTTCTCTGATTTCGGGGTTGGCTTAGATGGATGCCGAGGAAACGTATGCTTGGAAGTTGCAGAAGCAAAAGCCGCGGCTGTTCAGCGAGCGTTTGAGGTTGCAACCTTGATGCTGCGAATCGATGAGCAGATAACGGCAAAAGAGATCCCGAAATTCCACAAATAGTAACAGTTGTTACTGTGTTTAGACAGGCACAAATAATAAAATAAAAGAAACAAACACCTCGTAAAGGGAGAAAGTACGAATGAGCATCACCACGAATTTCAGTTACATGAACTCGTTTCTTGTACAAGAATCTATATCGTTAATGTTCGTGGCCTTAGGGCTATCAATCATCGGCATAGGCTATGCGAGACTTAAAAGCAAAGAAGCCCTTCAAATGCACCGCTGGATAATGGGAGGAGCCATAGTTCTAAGCTTGATTTCAATGTTTTTTGTTATGATTCCATCATTATTCCTCTACTACATCAACCCAAATGACGGCTTTTTTTCCGGCTTCTCAATCTTGCAAATAGTCCACTCCGTCGAGGGTGTTCCCGCCATAGTCTTGTCGGTAATGTACCTGCTCAATGATTTACCTCAGCCAGCCAAAAAATGGATGCGAATCACCGCCATCTTGTGGGTAGTAGGCATTGCATTAGGGGCAGTCGTATACTACACCATGCCAAGCTAATTTCTATCACCTTCAAAATGAATATGTCGATAAACACTCGATCTTAGAATCGCGAATGCCTGCTTTGCCTAAAGCTCCCAGATTTTTTTCTATTGGACAAGTCTCAAGATCCCACATAGATAATTTGGCTAAAAAATTCTTGCAAAGAACAATCGGTCAATAACTAAGCCGACCATAAGAAGCCCCAAGTAAGGCATCGAAGCCAAGAAAACCCGAAAGCCCAACGTTTCAGAGGGAGATACAAGAAGTTTTCGATTTTCAAACATGAACCACGCACCAGCTGAGACAGCAACCAATGCGTACAGCATGCCAGACACGCCTAGAAAAGGCAAAGTCAAGCTGAAGCCAATTGCTGCAATGTTGAAAATAAATGTAACTTTCGCAGCTTTCTTTAACCCCAAAGTTACCGGCAGCATTGGAATCCCGGCTGCCTTATACTCCTTGACCTTTTTCATGGCTAGACCCCAAAGGTGACCTGGAGTCCACAGAAAATCGACGGTGGAAACTAGCAATGGCAACATGCTCACATTGTTAACTGCAGCTGTCCATCCTGAAAGGGCTGCAAAGCACCCCGCTAATCCACCAATTACCACGTTTAGGCTACTTGTACGTTTTAGCAAAAAGGTGTACACGAGGAGATAGAAGGCAGTGCCTGCAACCATCATCAACGAAGTTAAAAAGTTGAAGAAAAAGTAGCTGATACCGATACCTGCTGCTGTAAGTGCGGAGCCGAAAACGAGTGCTTCAAACTGTGAAATCGTCCCTGATGGTATGGCTCTTTTTGAAGTTCGCTGCATGAGCTTGTCGGTATCTTGATCGTACACGCAGTTGAGCACACCGCAGCCTCCACATGCTAAGTAACCCGCCAAAGCAAACAGCGCCATTTTCAGCAGGTTAACTGAGGGAAACGCTGCAAGCGTGAAGCAGGTGACGCCTACCAGTAGGTTTAGGAGGGTTACTTTTGGCTTTGTGAGTTCAATGTATTTGTTTATTTTCTGCTTCATGGTGCTTAACCTGTTTCGATTATGAAAGGCTACATTCCGTTTCCGGAGCCTGAAACTCCACTTATAACAACTGAGCCGTACATTCCAGCTTCAGCTTCTCCTGAAACTGGGCTGATATAGAAGAATGCCGAGCCGGCGTTGTTTGGCGTAAAAATCACTGAGCCGCTTTGACCTGGCTGAAGAGGATTGCCAGCTGAGCCGATTTCAGCGTTGAAGAGTATCGTAGCTCCAGTTATTGGCGCGTTGGTTATAGCAAAAGCGTGAGGCACATTCCCAACATTGACGACAGTTATGTTAACAACATCAGAGGTTGTGAATCTTAGCGTAGGTCCCGGCGAAGTTAAGATGTTTGGCGAGTAGCCAAAACCGTACTGGCTACCGGATATGTCGCCCTCGTAAAGCAATATGTTCACGGTTGGTGTTTTGTCTGAAAAGTTTGAACTTGCCTTCAATGGCGGTTGGAGGTTAAAAACCAGCACTGACATTGCTGCAAAGTAGAAGATTATTGCGAGCGCTATTATGGCTATAAGGGTCAGGTTTTTTTGCGTTGGTTCACATCCCCATAGTGATAGTAAGCGCAGCAGAAACACCTAGGAAAACGACGCCTACGACAGCAGCTA
>Ga0182021_10005771_pt1 | contig 14702 bp, 11 predicted proteins | sample 612E3MmetaG_FD_120493 | JGI IMG/M metagenome (GOLD analysis project Ga0182021, IMG submission 120493) | Permafrost microbial communities from Stordalen Mire, Sweden - 612E3M metaG (Illumina Assembly) | ecosystem: Environmental > Terrestrial > Soil > Wetlands > Permafrost | place: Sweden... | reverse complement strand
GTGCGGGCAGCAATGTTCCGGCGATGGCCTCGTTTGCACCGGCGTTCCTCCTGGCTGGCGCGGTCGCGTTGTCGGTGGGCGGTGGCGGATCGCTGTTCTTCTTGGGTCGGGTGGCCAAATGATGGGCAATGAGGCCAGTGTCCCGCCCCGCAGGTTCCAGATCGATCTGTTGTTCACGTCCGTAGTGGCCACTTTGCCCTTGGTCTTGCTGGATCTTGCGGCGAGCAAGCGGGGAACCAGCGGGCTGGAGCGGGCTCTTTGCGTGCCCCTGCTCCTGAGCACAGGGCTGTGGCTAGGGTTGGTGGAGGTGGTCGCGCTGGCATGGTTGGGCCGGCTGGCAGGTCGGCTAGCGGCTGCTACCGCAATTCGGCGCCCGGAATGGATTTTCGCGGTCCTCAGTTCCATCCTCCTCTCTCCGCTCTATGTCTGGGGCACACTGCAGCTGTTTTCCGGGGCTGGCATCCGACGCTCCTCGCTGGCCGGGGCAGGGCCGTGGGTGGTGATCCCTCTCACTTGCCTGGCGTTGATTGGGGCGTTCCGCTTGTTTGGCCGGCTGCGCGCCCAGCCGCCACGCGCGAAACGCGTGATCGCGGTGTTGCCCCTGGCCCTGGCCATCGGCGCTTTCGCCCTAGACTGGCGCTGGCTGCCCGACGGGTATCGGTACTTGCACAACACCGCCGCCATCGTGGCGGTGGTTCTGGTTCAGGCTGCCCTGGACCTGGCAGGGCTTTGCCCCTGGGCCCGCCATACGCGCGCCCACCGGCGGGCCGCCGTGCTCATGGCGGCCCTTCTGGTCGCCATGGCTGCTACGGCCGTCGCGACGAACCGGGTGCGTTCTCCGACCATGCTGTCGTCAGGCAAGCTCTACACCGGTCGTGCGACCAGGCTTTGGCGATCGGTTGTGGATCTGGACCGCGATGGATTTTCGCCTTTGTGGGGAGGGGGCGATTGTAACGACCTCGACAGTACGATCAATCCGTTGGCCCTCGATATCCCGGGAAACGGCGTGGACGAGGATTGCGACGGTTCTGACATGGCGCCGGATCACGCGCGGTGGTTGGCGGCGTCCTTCCCGGCGAAACGCTGGCAGCCTCTGCTGGCCTCTCCCGAGGTGCGGAATCTGGTGGACCGGACGCAGGGAATGAGCATCGTCATGATCACCGTCGACGCTCTGCGGGCTGACTACGCGGATGGCTCGCATCGGCCATTGGCCCACGCGGCTGCTCCCTTGCTGAACGGAAGCTTCAGTTTTCGCCACGCGTACGCCCCATCGTCCTCAACCCGGCTCTCTTTGCCCATTCTGCAAACGTCTCGGCTTGGCCCCTGCGCCGACGACGCCAAGACGACCCTGGCCGCACGCCTGGGACGTCTCGGTTACCACACGGCGCTGGTGTCGTCGATCCGGCCGGTGCGTTTCACCTACGAGGAGCGGCTGGAGTTGCACCCCCGATTTGATCTTCGCGAGGGCTTCGCCCGCGTCGAGCTGATCCCTGACAGCGCCGGACAGATCGAAGGTCCCGCGGGGGCGCGCCAGCCGCAGAACCAGACGGTGGTGCAGCGTACGCTGGCGGTTCTGCGTGAGCTGCGCGCCGGAGCGCCGTTCTTCCTCTGGGTACACCTGTTCGACTTGCACGACTGGCAAGAGTTCACGACAGCGGCGGACGGATCGCCCGCGGCCCGCTACGAAAAGTTCGCCGAAGCGGCGACCGAAGACATCCGGCGTCTGGTTGATGCGATCGACAAGGATCCGCTTGCCCAGACGACGATCGTGGTCGTGAGCGCAGACCACGGCGAGGCCCTCGGGGAGCGCCAACTCCTCCATCACACGCGCTTCGTCTACGACTTCCTGGTTCATGTTCCGCTGCTGATTCGAATCCCTGGCAGCGGAAGCCACACCATCAGCACACCCGTCACCTTGACGGACATTGCTCCCACCCTGCTTGCCCTGGCGGGTGGCGGGGGGTGTGACGACTGCCAGGGCGACCCGCTTCTGCCCGCGATGGTTGGCGGCATCAAGCTGTCGCAACGGGCCATCCTGCTACGGGACAACGATCAGGTGGCGGTCGTGCAGAGCGGCTGGAAACTGCTTTGGGCCCCGGTCGAGCAGCTGCTCGAACTTTACCGCCTGGGCAATGAGGACCCGGACGCGGAGCTGTCAGGCCAGTATCCCGAGATCGCACGGGAGCTGCGACGGCTGATCCTGTACTCACCGCTGCGAGGGCTTCCCCCGCTGGTGGTTCTGGGAGACCACCAGTAGCAGGAGTTCGGCGCCGGCGACTGCGTCGTCGAGGGTTGGGCGAATGCCCTATGGAAGAACGGCAATCCAGCCCTTGACGGTGCCGCTTGTGTCCGCAACGCCATAGCCAGCGACGATCTTGCCATTGGTGGAAATGCTCGTGGCAGTCATGGCCTTTCCGGTGGGCACAGTAGATATGAGCGACTGCAAGAGGCGGGTTCCGCCGGCCAAAGTCCAAACAAAGGCCTCCGAGGGAGAAGCTGACGTCGTTCCCGCGATGACAGAGCCGTCCTGGCTAGCCGCATAGGCAATTCCGTTTGTCGTAGAGCCGCCCGAAGCTGACAGAGTCAAGGCGGTCCCGGCCGCATTCCAGCGCACCGCGAAGTTGCCAACTGACCCAACAACGATGGATCCGTTGCCGCTAATGCCGCGCGCTGTCCCAGAGCTGTAGCCCGCCATCGAAAGCCCCAGAGCTCCTCCAGCCTGGGTCCACTTGAATGGGCTACTGCCCCCCCCAAGATCGAGGTAGCCCACGACAACCGATCCGTCGCTGCTGACCCCAGTGGCTCTGCTATATGCGCTCGACAGCTCAGATGGGTCACCACCCGAAACCCATCTAACCGGAACAGGGGTCCCGCTTGAGGCGAATCCAACCACGACGCTTCCGTTGCTGCTGACAGCAGTTGCCCCACTATCGTCGAATCCTCCGTATGGCAGGGCTGCCGGCTCGCCGTTCGTCCATACGGTAGCTGGTGAGGATTCACAGTAGATCCCACTGTAGCCCACAATCACGGTGCCGTCGCTGTTCACGCCCAAGGCTCCCGCGCACTCGGCAGCACTGCTGACCGCCGCTACTCCGCCAACCTGTGTCCACTTCCAGGCGAGGTCGTCCACAATGAAGCCCCCCTTCGTACCGTTCACCGTCCCGACTACAGTCAATCCGTCGCCGCTGATGGCGTTTGCATGGGCCGTAGATCCAGCGTCATATCCACCGGGAAGCGGCAACCACTGGAACTTCGCCGTGCAGGTAGTTCCCGCCCAGGGAGCGGCGCAATCGCAGGTGAAGCTGTTGACGCCGTCAACACAAGTGCCACCATTCTGACAGGGATTGGGGCTGCAGTCATCGATGTTGGTCTGGCAGGTGGTCCCGGTGAATCCGGTCACGCAGTGACAGGTGTAGGTATTTACGCCGTCGGTACAGGTGCCGCCATTCTGACAGGGATTGGGGCTGCAGTCGTCGATGTTGGTCTGGCAGTTGGTCCCGGTGAATCCGGCCACGCAGGTACAGGTGTGGGTGTTTACGCCATCGATGCAGGTGCCGCCATTCTGACAGGGATTGGGGCTGCAGTCGTCGATGTTGGTCTGGCAGTTGGCCCCGGTGAATCCGGTCACGCAGGCACAGGTGTGGCTGTTGACCCCATCGGTGCAGGTGCCGCCATTCTGACAGGGATTGGGGCTGCAGTCATTGACGTTGGTCTGGCAGTTGGCCCCTGTGAATCCAGTCACGCAGGAACAGGTGTAGGTGTTGACGCCGTCAGCACAGGTGCCGCCATTCTGACAGGGATTGGGGTTACAGTCATCGACGTTGGTTTGGCAGTTGGTGCCTGTGAATCCCGCGGGGCAGGTACAGGTGTGGGTGTTGATGCCGTCGGTGCAGGTACCCCCATTCTGGCAGGGATTGGGGAGGCAGTCATTGATGTTGGTTTCGCAGTTGGTACCCGAAAAGCCCGGCCGGCAGGAGCATGTGTGGGTGCTGACCCCATCCGTGCATGCGCCGTCGTTCTTGCAAGGGTTGGGGGTGCAGTCGTCAATGTTGGTTTCGCAGTTGGTGCCCGTGTATCCGGCTTGACAGGTGCAGGTGTAGGTGTTTCCCGCTCCGTTTGTGCAGGTGGCGCCGTTCTGACATGGATTTTCGGCGCAGGTCTGGACCGGCACGGCACAAGTCGGCCCGGAGAAGCCGTGGGCGCATTGGCATGTGTATTTTGCGACGCCATCGACACAGGTGCCGCTGTGGAGACATGGGTTGGGGGTGCAGTCATCGATGTTGGTTTCACAATTGGTCCCAGCGTAGCCGGCCAAGCACTTGCAGGTGTAGCTTGCGGTCCCGTCTTGGCAGGTAGCGCCGTTCTTGCAAGGGGCCGAGGCACATTCATCGATGTTGGTTTCGCAGTTCTTGCCTTCAAAACCCGCGGCACAGGAACAACGGTAGGAGGCGCCGTCAACCAGGCACGTGCTGGCATTCGTGCAGGGATTGGGCAGGCACGGGTCGGGACCATCGGTGGGCGGAGCGGCGTCGGGCGGGGCAAGATCCGGCCTTAGGTCGGATGGCTGGGCATCAGGGAGCACCTCGGGCCGAGAGACTGTCTCGCTGCGGCCCAAATCCGATGGCGCGACGTCAGCGGGGTGGGATTCCGGACTTCCATCCAGGGTCTGCAGCGCGAGATCTGTGGCCCCACTGTCGGCCAGAACCGTTGCGTCGGTGGCCGAGCTATCTTGGTTCAGGCTGGGCTTGAGCGCGGTGTAGCAGGCAGAAAGAGAAGTCGCGGCAAAGAGGAGGATGAGTCTTGAGGCAGTGATGTTCGTGTGCATTTGCGTTACCATTAGAAGGTCCCCTGGATGGTTAGGGCGAGTTGTTCGGGTGCCAAGATCGGCACAAGCGCGACAGGCGCCGGCTTGGCGTCGTGGCTTGGACGTCCCACAAGATAGAGGATGCCGCCCAGGAGCAGCGAACCGGCACCTGCGCCGTAGCAGATGAACGAGGCGGTCTTGTAGGAGGATTGGCTGGATCGGGTGGACGGGTCGTGGGTCTTGTTGAAGTCATTCGCCAGGTTGTTGGCCTTTAGATTCAATATGCCGCCAGTTGCCAGGGTCGCGACGCCGATGGCCGCGATGACAATCCCGGTCGCACGCAGGCCAGCACCCTGCGAGCTTGCGCGGGGCGCCGGCTCGGCCGCGGTGGTGGTGCTGACCGGAGGAGGGAGCCCGGGAGGAGGGGGCGGCGGCGGTGGTGGCGCCGGCGGGGGTGGTGGGAGAGGAGCAGGCGCGGTCTTGGGCTGTTCCTTTTCCAGGAAGGCTTCGCAATCTGCGATGTGCTTCTCTGCGTCCGCCTTGTCACCGGCGGTCAGGCGCTCGGCATTGCGCAAGTACTCGCGGAAACGGTCGATGGCGTTTGCCCATTGGTGGTTCTGCTCGTAGCAGCGTCCCTGGTTGTAGAGATATGTCGGCTGGTTGGTATCCACATACAGACCGGCGAGAAGCTCTACCCCCGTGTGAAGGTCCCCGGCAGCGCAAGCCTTCTTGGCGGCCTTGGCCCTGGCCCCGGCGCCGCCCGCGGCCTGGGCCTGGGGAAGGCAAGCAAGAGTGAAAAAAAGAATCGAAGAGAGGGAGAAGATTCGCATGGGTCGACGTTCTTTCGAAGGGAGGCTTCTGGGAAGGATTGGCAACTGTGTCAAGATATTGCTCCACGGGGTGTGGTCGTGGCAAGCGCGGAGGATCCTCGGAGGGGACAGGTGTGCGCTCGGAGCAAGCGCGGGGATTTGCCCGTAGCTGTGTGAAATGCAACCCGTGGCGAATGTCTGCGCGTGCATCGCTGGCCAGGTGTACGCGGCAAGCGAGCCGCGTACACGCCACGATTGACGACGCCCCAAGCGCCGGCCAGTATTAGACCGTCGCCGCGCGAGAGCCGGCGACACCACCATGGGGTCGGATTATACTGCCGCCGCACTTGCGATCCTTGCCGGGGTCGGGATGGCAGTTGCCTTCAGCGCGCTGGCCAGATTCGTCGGTGAGCGCCGCATGACCTTGGCCAAGCAGATTACCTACGAGGCTGGCTCGGATCCTGTGGGCAGCCCGCGGGTGCGCATGCCGGTCCGTTTCTATCCGGTCGCGATTCTTTTCCTGGTGTTCGATATCGAAGTGGCGTTCCTCTACCCCTGGGCCGTCAACTACGCCTCACTGTCGTGTGCGGAGCCGCTACTGAGGGGCACATGCCAGGCGGGAGTTTCGTGGTTGGGCTTGGGCGCTCTGGTGATCTTCATGGCGGTGCTGCTGGTCGCTCTCGCGTACGTGTGGCGCAAGCGCGCTATCGGATGGGACTAGGACATGCCATTCTCTGTCTACACTTCGAAACTCGCCCAGGCGGTGAACTGGGCCCGCAAGTTCTCGCTGTTTCAGTATCCCTTCGTCACCGCGTGCTGTGGCATGGAGTTCATGGCGACCTGGGCGCCCAAGTACGACATCGCGCGCTTTGGGGCTGAGCTTCCGCGCTTCTCCCCGCGCCAGGCGGACTTGCTCATCGTGGTGGGGACCATCACCGAGCGGCAGGGCCCCGTGCTTCGTCGCATCTACGATCAGATGTGCGAGCCCAAGTGGGTGATCGCGTACGGTGTGTGCGCGTCGACCGGCGGCTTCTATCAGAACTACTCGGCCATGCCGGGCGCCGACCAGGTCATTCCGGTGGACGTATACATTCCCGGGTGCCCGCCACGGCCCGAACAGATGCTGGACGCCCTGGTTCTGCTGCAGGAACGGATTCAGAAAGGCGAGGGGCACAGCCAGGTGGTGCTCAGGGCCGAGCGGGGCTATCTGGCGCCCGACGCGACCGTCCGGCCCGACGGGGACGCAGAGAAAGCACAGGGGCGCTAGGCCCATGGCCAAGATCATCCTCGACCGGCTCGCCCAGCACTTCGTCGCGGGCGAAATCCTTGAAACCGGATCGCAGCACGGCAACGAGTGGGCGCGCGTGACGCCGGCCAAGTGGCGGACCGTGGCTCAGTTTCTGCGCGACGATTTCACCACCGCGCTCGACATGTTCATCGATTTGACCTGCGTGGATCGCCTGGGTCGCAGCCCGCGTTTCGACGTGGTGCTGCACCTGTATTCCGTCGACAAGAAGCACCGGGTGCGCTTGCTCGCCGGCGTTCCCGAGGACGATCCGTGCATCGATTCCCTGGTCGCGCTGTGGCCGGGCGCAAACTGGTTCGAACGCGAAGCCTTTGACCTGTATGGCGTGCGCTTCGTGGGCCATCCGGATCTGCGCCGCATTCTCATGTACCCCGAGTTCGTAGGTCATCCCCTGCGCAAGGATTTCCCCAAGGAAGGGCGCCAGCCTCTCTTGCGCCGGCTGCCCGGCAGCGTGGACTAGGATCGAGCGCCATGGATGACCACTCCCCTCCGCCGTCCCGCCACTTGGTGATGGGGTTTGGTGATGCCGCCAATCTTCCCGAGGCCGATGAACTTCCCACGGAATCAATGCCGCTCAACATGGGGCCCTCGCACCCAGCCATGCACGGCACGGTGCGCATGGTTCTTGAAGTCGAGGGCGAGAAGATTCGCACCGTCGACGTGCAGATCGGGTATCTGCATCGCTGCTTCGAAAAGGAAGCCGAGAACGCCACCTGGACCCAGATCTTCCCCTACACCGACCGCCTGAACTACGTGTCGCCCATGCTGTGCAACGTGGGCTACGCCCTGGCGGTGGAGAAGTTGCTGGGCATCGACAACAAGATTCCCGAGCGCGCGCAGTTCATCCGGGTGATCGTGGGCGAGATCTCGCGCATCACCGACCATCTGACTTGCCTGGGGGCCAGCGCGATGGAACTGGCCGCGTTCACCGTGTTCTTCTACCTGATGAAGGCGCGCGAATGGCTGTGGGAACTGCTCGAAGAAGTCTCGGGCGCGCGCCTGACCCATAGCTACGTGCGCATCGGCGGCGTGGTCGCTGACTTGACCGATGACTTCTGCCCCAAGCTGCGCGACGTTCTGCGCCGCTGTCGTGGCGCCATCTCCGACGCGGACAAGCTGCTGACCGGCAACCGCATCTTCCGCGACCGCATGGACGGCATCGGCATCATCACGCGCGAGGATGCCATTGGCTGGGGACTGACCGGGCCGGTTGGCCGCTCGGCCGGCCTCGCCTACGACGTGCGCAAGGACCATCCCTATCTGGTTTACGATCGTTTCGACTTCGACGTGCCCGTGGGATCGAAGGGTGACAACTTCGATCGCTACGCGGTTCGCCTGGAAGAGATGCGGCAGTCGATGCGCATTCTGGAGCAGGCCATGGATCGCTTGCCGGCCGGCCCGGTGCTCATCGACGACGCGCGGGTCGCGCTTCCCCCCAAGCGCGAGGTCTACAACACCATCGAGTCCATGATCGCGCACTTCAAACTGACGATGGACGGCATCGTGGTGCCCCCGGGAGAGATCTACTCATTTACCGAGGGTGGTAACGGCGAGCTGGGATTCTACATCGTATCCGACGGCACCGGCCGGCCGTGCAAGTGCCGCGTGCGGCCGCCCTGCTTTGCCAACACCGCCGTGCTGAACAAGATCCTGCCCGGGCTGTTTATCGCCGACATCGTCCCGACCTTCGGGATGATCAACATGATCGGCGGGGAGTGTGATCGCTGATGGCGGGCGACACGCAAGGCTTGCCCGCGCCACCGGCCAGGGTGAAGATCGTCATCGACGGACAAACTCACGAAGTCCCGGCGGGCGTGACCATTCTGGATGCCTGTCAGCGGGTGGGGGTCAAGGTGCCGTTTTTCTGCTGGCACCCCGGGCTGTCGGCGCCGGCGGTCTGTCGCCAGTGTCTGGTCGAGATCAAGGGATTTTCCAAGCCCATTCCATCCTGCTACACGCTGGTGGCTGACAAGATGGAAATCAGCACCAACTCGCCCAAGGTTGTGGACGTGCGGCGGCAGATGCTGGAATTCACCCTACTCAACCATCCCATCGACTGCCCCATTTGCGACAAGGCGGGCGAGTGCATGCTGCAGAAGCACTATTTCGATTGGGACGCGCGCCTCGCCCGCAACGACGGCAGCAAGCTGCGCAAGGCCAAGGTGGTCGACCTGGGCCGCCACATCGTGCTCGACCAGGAACGCTGCATTCTGTGCTCGCGCTGCATCCGGGTGTGCAACGAGGTGGCGCGCCAGCCGGATCTGGTGATGGCCTTTCGCGGTGATCGCCAGCTTCTGACCACCGCGCCCGGGCAGCGCCTGGACAATCCCTATTCGCTCAACACCGTCGACGTTTGCCCGGTGGGCGCTCTGACCGCAAAGGACTTTCGCTTCTCCATGCGGGCCTGGGAACTGTGGGCCACGCCGTCCGTGTGTCCCGGCTGTGCCACCGGCTGCAACATCGAGATCCACGCCGCCCACAACGTCATCCGGCGCCTCGTCCCGCGGCCCAACCCGGCGGTCAACAAGTACTGGATGTGCGATGAAGGGCGCATGACCTACAAGCGCGTGCACCACAATCGGCTGGTGGCGCCCATGGTCGTCGGCGCGCCAACCAGTTGGGACGCCGCCCTGGGCGAAGCCGCCCGTCTACTCGGCTCGGTCCGCGACAAGACGCCTTCGACCCTGGGAGTGGTCCTGTCGGCCCAGACGACCAATGAGACACTCTTCGCTTTCTCGCGTCTGTCGAGCGAGGGCCTTCGAACCGATCGCGTCTACCTGGCGGGAGAAGGGGAGGGCTCTGCCGACGACATCCTGGTCAGCGCCGACAAGAATCCCAACACCACCGGCACCAAGCTGATCGGCGGGCCGACCCTGGGCACGGCCGCGGACTTGAAGCAGGATCTGGAGACTGGAGTTGTGACGGCGCTACTGGTTGTCGGCGCAGTCGGCGTGGTCGACCGGTTCGCTTCGCTTCCGACCCTGGTCGTGCTGGATTCGCATCAAGGGCCGATGGTTTCCGCGGCCCGGGTGGCGCTGCCCTTGGCCATGTGGGCCGAGGTTGACGGCAGCTTCACCAACCGGCAGGGCAAGGTGCAGCGTCTGCGCGCGGCCCTTGCACCAGCGGGGCAGTCGCGCCCTGGCTGGGAGATTGCGGACCAGTTGGGACGGGCGCTGGGGGCCACGCGGAGGTATGCGAACGCGAAGCAGGTGTTCAGCGAGGCCTGTGAGAAGGTCACCCTGATGAGTGGGGCGGACTGGGGCAATCCGGAGATCCCGGTTCAACTTCGTTTCGCCAACTCGAGGGGGTAGGGGACATGTCAGGCGCACAATTCTTCTGGTACGGTCGGCCTGGCTTCGCCATTGCGGCTGCGGTCATCAAGATCTTGGTGTTCGTGGTGGCCTTCGCCATGGGCTTGGCCAGCCTGCTTACCTGGTTGGAGCGGCGCCAGTCGGCCATGATGCAGGATCGGCTGGGGCCCAACCGCGCCAACCTGGGGCGCTGGCGCGCCTGGGGGATCCTGCACTTCGTTGCCGACGCGCTGAAGATGATGTTCAAGGAGGACTTCATCCCGCCCAAGGCACACCGGTTGCTGTTCACCCTGGCGCCCATCCTGGCGCTTGCGCCGCCGCTCATCGTGCTGGCCATCATTCCCTTCGGGGCGCCGCTCTGCTGGGGGCAGATGCAGACGACGGTTCCGCTCGGCACCTGTGTGCGGCCGGTGGACTTGCAGATCGCGCGGCTGGATGTGGGCGTGCTGTTCTACTTCGCGTTTGCTTCATTGTCGGTCTACGGCGCCACCCTGGCGGGCTGGGCCTCGCACAACAAGTGGGCCTTGATGGGCGGGATGCGGGCCGCCTCGCAGATGATCTCGTACGAGGTCACCATGGGCATGGCGGTGCTGGCCATGTTCCTTTGCTATGGGACGCTGGAGCCGGGCGCGATGGTGGTTCAGCAGGGGCCGGCGCCCTGGCAGTGGGGGATCGTGCGGGGCGTTCCGCATTTCATCGCGTTCTTTCTGTTTCTCAGCGCCGCCATGGTCGAAACCAAGCGCACGCCCTTCGACCTCCCCGAGGGCGAATCCGAGATCGTGGGCTACTTCGTCGAGTACTCGGGCTTGCGCTTCGGCATGTTCTATCTCGGCGAGTTTCTTGAAGTGATCGGCTCGTCCGCGCTGATGGTGACCATCTTCCTGGGCGGCTGGCAGATCTGGGGCGCCAGCGTCCTGCCCAACTGGGCCCATGTTCTTCTGTCGATGCTGGTGTGGGGGGGCAAGGTCCTGCTCTTCTGCTTCGCCCAGTTGCTGGTGCGTTGGACGCTGCCTCGCTTGCGCGCGGATCAGCTGATGCGCCTGGGCTGGCAGCGGCTTCTGCCGCTGTCTATTGCCAACGTTGTGCTGGCTGCGTGCTGGCATATGTGGATTCACTAGAACGCCATGCCTCAACCCACTGAAGCGACGACGGCCGACGATCCGACCCGATGGCTGCGTCGGGCCTGCGCTTCCGGTCCTCAAGTACATCAGTACATTCCGGTCCGGTTCTCGGCCCTCCTTGCTTTCGGGCCGGCTTGTCGGCCGGATTCCAAGCGCCATTCCGATTCTTGCCTGGGCGTCGGGCATCTGAAACCTGTCCCCATTTCTTGCCTGTGTGGGGGGGTCTAGGCCATGGCCACGATGGTGAAGATCGTTGACCGGCCCGCGGGATGGAGGCGGCAAAGTTACTTGTGGGGAACGGTGCAGGGGTTGCGCGTGACTTTTGGGCATTTCCTGCGCAACTGGCCGCGCAATCTTTTCGGCCGGCGTGCCCATTCGGACATCGTGACGCTGGCCTATCCCGAGGAGAAACGGCCCTATCCGCCGCGCAACCGGGGTCTGCATCGCCTGATGAAACGAGATGACGGCCAGGTTCGCTGCGTGGCCTGCATGATGTGCCCCACCGCCTGTCCCGCCCACTGCATCAGCATCGTTCCCGAAGAAGCGGAGGACCCGCGCATCGAGAAGCGGCCGCGCATTTTCCAGATCGACGAGCTTCGCTGCGTGGTGTGCGGGCTGTGCGTGGAAGCCTGCCCTTGCGACGCCATTCGGATGGACACGGGGATCCACGCCCCACCTTCCACCCGTCGCGTCGATGCTATCCTGGACAAGGAACAATTGCTCTCGCGCGGCGAAATTTCCGCGGCGGTGCAGGGCGGCGCAGGAATCTTCTGGCGAGAGAAAAAGTAGTGGAATTCTTTCTTGACCGTCGCCGAGTGCAGGCTCAACATTACTAGTGAACCCTCTGTGCGGTTCGACAGCCGGACGAGATTTTTTTCCCTACAAATTGAATTCTGGGAGCTGCCTCTGGCCGTTGGAATGAGCACGCCCGCTAGAGTCGGGAAGCCCGATGCGGCTATTCTGTGGCTCCCCCCTTACCAAGGTAGGGGCTAGGAACTCATCCGGAACGGCCGAGGCGGAGGGTTCACTACTTTTCTCCTCACCGCTGCGCCACGACCAGCGGAGCTATCCGTTGCCGTTGTCGTACAACGTCCCGAGCTTGATCACCCGAAAATCAGCCAGGCGGATCTTGTCGAGGAGTTCGTAGCTGTCCAAAACGCCGGAATCCCAATAGGCCTGGGCATCGGGCGAGCCGTCGGCGTACAGGCTCATGGCGCCGGAGAAATCCCCGACGTAGGCGCCGAATTCCTGCAGGGCCTGCATGATGATGCGGCCCGAGCGGGTCAGGTTGAGGGTATCCAGACTGATACTGGGATCGAACTGGATGCGGCCACCACAAGGGATCCCGCGATCCTTCTGCGCGCCGACGCCGTTCGCCGCTTGCGCGGTGCTGGCCGGCGGCGTGTAGAGGCCGGCGCGGATGTGGGGGTAGGCAACCACGAGCGCATGATCGATTCGCCCGGCCTGGATCTCATCGACACGGATCAGGCCGGCTGCCAGCGGAAAGCCGCAGGCGCGCGCGCCATGCGACGTGTACCAGGTCGGGTTGCCTTCGGCGATAGGGCGCACGCCCGTGCCGTTCAAGTCGGTCGTGGCGCAGAGTCCCGCGTGCCAGCCCGCGGTCTCGCGCACCATGTTCCAGCAACCCCACTCCTTCATTTGCTGCTTGTCGATCACTAGCAGATGGTGGTCGCTGTCGGGATCGGGGACGGCGTTGCCCGGAATGGGCATGTTGCCGGTGGTGTTCATACCGTTGACACCGGACCAGCCCGAACCGCCGACATCGGCGCGAACGGTGTATTGCGGCGTCGTCGCGTCGGCGTAGAAGAGCGGAATGGAGTAGCCCTTGATGTTGACGTCCAGGTGCTCGCCATAGGGCGAACTGGTGACCCAGTCGGCAATCAGCGTCTTGCTGTCGGGATCAATTGTGGGACTGGACCCGATGGGGGTGTTCCAGGGGCTGTCGGCGGAGAATGGCCGCCACGCGGCCGTCGTCGCGCCGCCTGTCGTTCTGGCGCCGCCCGTGGCCGTGGCCCCACCAGTGATCGTGGCGCCGCCCGTGCCCGTGACGTCCCCGCTTCTGGGATTGCCACCCGCGGCGGAGTCCGCTGCCGTGCCAGCAGGGCTGCTTGAACCGCAGGCGAAGAGCAGCAGCGTGGGAAGGCAAGGCCCAATCATCTTGTACATGGCCGAATCTCCTTTCATCCCAGAGCCCCCACAAGACCCCGCACCATATGAGTTTAGGCGCTCCGCATCCGCGCGGTCCAGGCTGAAGATGGAAGGCGAATCCACAGTCAGGTGGTCTGGGCACGGCATTCGCATCGTTCACCGTGCATGAAACCCCATGTCCGAAACAGCGACCAAGTTGCCACGATCATTCCCCTTGTCCGACCGAACCCTGGACAGGCGTCTGGGATTCCGGCCAAACCACCGCGTCTGCTGGAGCAGGTCCGACAAAGTCTGCGCGCCCGTCACTACAGCCCGCGCACGGAGAAGGCGTACGTGGGCTGGATTCGCCGGTTCATCCTGTTCCATGGCAAGCGCCATCCCGAATCCATGGCCGAGCCTGAGATCGGCGCCTATCTGTCCAGCTTGGCCAGCAAATCCAAGGTCAGTGCCTCGACGCAGAACCAGGCCCTGGCCGCGCTGCTCTTCCTGTACCAGCAGGTGCTGGGGCGGGAACTGCAGTGGTTGGGAAACCTGGTCCATGCCAAACGGCCCACGCGGGTGCCCGTGGTACTGGGACGGGAAGAAGCGCGCAATTTGCTGGCCCGCCTCGACGGTCCCGTTTGGCTGGTTTGTGCCCTCCTCTATGGCGCGGGCCTGCGCTTGCTCGAGGCGCTGCACTTGCGAGTGAAAGACATCGACTTGGACCGTCGTGAAATCATCGTCCGAAGAGGCAAAGGCCAGAAAGACCGCCGAACCGTTCTGCCCGACGTTCTGGTCAAACCACTGCGCTCCCATCTGGCGGTCGCTCAGACTCAGCACGATGGGGACATCAGCCTGGGCGCGGGCAACGTCGCCCTGCCCGACGCTCTCCGTCGCAAGTACCCGAATGCCTCGCGCGAGTGGATCTGGCAATGGGTCTTCCCGGCAACCCGCACCTACACCGATCCGGACACTAGGGAAGTTCGCCGTCACCACCTACACGAGAGCGTCATTCAGCGCGCCGTGCGCAAAGCCGCCGTAGCCGCGCGAATCTCGAAACCCGTTAGCCCTCACACCATGCGGCATTCGTTCGCCACACACCTGCTTGAGAAGGGCTACGACATTCGCACCATCCAGGAGTTGCTGGGCCACAAGGACGTCAGCACGACCATGATCTACACACACGTCCTGAACCGCGGCGCC
>Ga0182021_10005770_pt1 | contig 14702 bp, 10 predicted proteins | sample 612E3MmetaG_FD_120493 | JGI IMG/M metagenome (GOLD analysis project Ga0182021, IMG submission 120493) | Permafrost microbial communities from Stordalen Mire, Sweden - 612E3M metaG (Illumina Assembly) | ecosystem: Environmental > Terrestrial > Soil > Wetlands > Permafrost | place: Sweden... | reverse complement strand
TTCGCCGCCAAGACGGTGACCAGCGTGCAGCTCAACGTCACCGCCGTGAGCTCCACCACGCTCAGCGTCGGGCTCGCCGAGATCGAGGTCTACGGGCATTCCCAACAACTGTAGGCGTTGCGCGAGTCATGTCGGTTTGCCGGGCTATCAAGTGGCGCCGTGCGAAGAGCCATGTGAACAACCTGGTAGGCCGAGGTCTTGCCGTTTGGCCCGGGCAGACTCCGGAAGTGGCGTGCCGGATTCCCCGCGGGAGCCGAAGGTTACCTGTCGGAGTAGTGGTAGCTGACGTCGTCCACGTGTTCACGAACAGTAACAACGCCGACCTTGCGGCACGGCAGCGATTCAAGAATCTCGCGGCCGTCCTCCAAGAGGGGCCGGCGTGCTTGCTCAATGTCAACGATCATGAGAAGCGCGTCGGCCGAAGCAGCCATGGCGCCGACGTCACCGACGCCCAGGATCGGCGGCGCGTCAACGAGCACATAGTCGGCGTCTGAGTCTGACATCTCAGTGAGCCAGGAAGCGAAGCGCCGCGAGGCTATGACTTCACCGGGATTTGGTGGAAGCGGCCCCGCAGTCAGGACGAGGAGCGAACCCTCCCACTGAGCGTCTGCGGCCGTGGCGCTCGTCGACATGCGAGCCTGAGGGAAGCGCTGTGCTGCTCGGTCGAATGGAGTCGTGCCCAGAAGCACGGACGTTAGGCCAGTCACGTTGGGCAGGCCGAACACACTATGAACGCGGGGAGCGCGAAGATCAGCGTCGACAACGACGACTCTCTTGCCCGCGCGAGCCAAGGTCACGGCGAGATTGCAGACCGTGAGCGTCTTGCCTTCGCCTTTCGAGCAGCTTGTGACGATCAGCGAGCAAAGTCCGTGATCGATGCCAGCCCAGTCCAGGTTGCTACGCAGCATCCGCAACGCCTCGCTCATGCCGCCGTGGGGCTCTGTCATCGCCAACAGGCCCGTGTTGTCTTGCGCGATGCGACGCCGAAGCTGCGGCACGCGACCGATGATCGGCATTCTGAGTATTTCCGCGACTTCGCGATGGGTGCGGACCCGCGTATCGAACTGCCCCACAACAAACGCAAGACCAACGCCCGCGACCAGGCCTATGCCGAGACCCAGAGCACCGGACCGCGTGGGATGCGGGGCCGCCGGCGCCCCAGGAGTTGTTGCGGGAAGGACCAATTGGAAGTCTCCGGTCGCGGTAGCCTGGGCGATCTGCAGATTGCGGAGGAGTACCACGAGGTTTGCATAGTCTGTGGTCAGCCGCGACGCGTTGGTCTTGAAAAGGTCGAGCTGGCCCTGGATCACCTGCTGGGCAGCGGCGTCGCTCGCCTGTTCGGATTCCTTCCGCAAAGCGATCACGGCGCCGGAGTATGCGTTCGCAATCCTGGCTGCTGCAGCGGGATCAGTGGCTAGGACGGTCACTTCGACAGTATCCGCTATGGCCGAGCCCGAAGTGGTGCTGGCCGGAGCGAGGATCTTGGCGTCCACCGAGTAGTTGAGCCCGCGATCGTGGGCAGACATCGTGCGTTCGGCTCGCTGCTCCACCACTGGCGTACCAATCGTGTTGCCGATGCTCTGAAGCTGCAGGTTGAGGGTGTTTAGGTCGATGGACGAGTTTGTGTCGGTCGGATTGGAAATATTCGCCGGTTGCACGTACATCAGCCTAGCTGAGGCGGAATACTGCTTGGTCTGCGTGATGGCGAGAAGAAACGCCGCCGCGGTGGCTAGAAGCGCGACGGTGATCACAAGCCACTTGCGTATCCATACGACTCGGAAGTAGTCACGCAGTGTTGCGGTCGAGTTCTCTTCTGGGTCAGCCACGCATCCGCTCCAGGCTTTGCTGCAGTTCTTCTATGATATCAGCCGTGTATTCCGACGGCTTCCGGAGAGCGTCAGCGGAGCGTTCTCGGGAACCAGATAGCTGGAAGCAGGGCGACACGATCGACACGGCTTCGCGCCCGAGAGGTTGAGGCACGGCGACGGCAGGTTGTATGCCGGCGGCTCGAATGCGCTTCTGGGCGGATCCTGCCGAACGGCTTCGAGTGGCTGAGTACGTTCAGCGTTTCGTATACGAAAGGCATTCTGCGGATGCGCACTCGCTGGCGTTGGCCGGCCTGATCAAGGACCTGATCAGCAGCCGGACCGGACAATCTGTGAGTGAAGCCAAGGTAGGTCCTACGTCCGCTTCCTGAGATCAACGGAGCGGGGCGCTTCCCAGCAGTGGACCGCGCGCAGGGGTCCGGCTCGACACGGCTCGGTGCAGACGTCTGGGAGAGCTGATCCGGCTGCTGCTCTTCTGGCAGGTGTCGTTGACTCGTCTCTGGGCGACTGGTAGCTTCCGGTGGTCCCGTCGTCCAGAAGAAGAGTGTCGGCAAGTATGAATGTGCTGTCTGAGTCAGCGCCCAAGCACGTCAGCTGTGAGCTCGCGCTGTCCGGAGACCCTCGCCATACGCGTCAAGTTGTCACGGGGTTCTTCGAGCTGGCGGCGGCTGGCATCATCGATCTCACGGTTCGGCCCAGCGACGAGTGGCCGGAATCGGTATGTGCAGTCAAGGCCACGGTAAACGGTTGCCGTCTCATCTACGAGACGATGGATGGCTGGAACATACCGGCAGATCTGCACGCCAGCCTGAAGGATATCGACTACTACTTCAAGCGCAGCCTGGACCTCACACGCCGACAGGATGTGCCTGCCACTGTGAGGCTGCTTCCGCTAGGACTCAACTATCTGGCGGTGAGCCGTCACAACACCTGGCACCGCGGGACCAGACCCCTCAACGCACGCAGACTGGCCAACCATCTCGTTCGCCGCGCTAGTGGAGCGCTCGTCTGGGCCGGTCTGCGCGATGTCCGCGACATGCGTATCGCCGATCTTGAATGCTCGCCGGCTGTGAGCACCCGGCCGACAGCGCTGTTCATGACCAGAGCGTGGGATCCCAAAGGCTGCGACTCCCAGGTGGCGGCCGGCCGGCAAGAGCTTAACGACGGACGTGCAGCCTGTATCAAGGCGGCTCGCCACGAATTCGGCGAGCGGTTCTACGGCGGCTTTGCCGCCGACGACTTCTCTCGCCGCGAGTACGGGGATTGCCTGTTGCCGGGCAGCAGAGACGGAGAACAGTATGCTTTGGTACAGCGGGTGAGGCAGGCAGATGTGTGTGTGGCGACTCATGGGCTTCACGGGTGCATAGGCTGGAAGATGGCTGAGTACGTGGCTGCATCGAGGGCGATCGTCTCAGAACCGCTTCTTCACGTTCTGCCCGGCGGGTTCGCAGCGGGGATCAACTACCTGGAGTTCTGCTCCGTGAACAACTTTGTCGAGGCGATCGGGACACTCTTCACGGACGCCGACTTGCGCCTGCAGATGATGCAGGCTAACAACGCGTACTACAGACAGTGGGTTCGGCCGGATGCACAGGTCCTGCAAACGCTACGCATTGTTCAACAGAACCGCTGACCGCGGGCCGCACAAGAGGTCCGCTCACATCTACTTGAAGTCCGGCTGAATCATGTGACGACCCATCGTCCCAGCTCGAAGTCGAACACGATACGTGGATGCTTGTACCACGTCCATATGCCTGCGTGTTCGAGCCCGCGGACCAAGAACTTGCCCCGGCCAGTGCCCAGCGCTCGGACCATGCGAGCACGTCGCCGAGTACGCTCGTCGGCCGCGGACAACATGCGCGCGCATAACATGTTCATCTCGCGCTCATACAGACCGTCGCCCACATCGGCCAATCTGTCCCCATGGACGCGGAAGCCTCCGAGCACTGTCTGAACGTGGTAGAGCGGAGCAAGGCGGAAGAATCGCAGCCAGAGGTCGAAGTCGCCGGCGCACCTGAGTGTCTGGTCGAGAGTGGCACCGGCTCTGTCCCAGAGGCTGCGGCGCCAGAAGACAGATTCCTGCTGGATCGTGCCTGCGCTGCCCGCCAGAACGTCGTAGATGTTCGTGTAGGCCGGCCACACGCTACGCGGGCCTCCAGCCATTCCTAGCTCAGTAGGAATGCCAGTGATCCACTCGACCTGCGGCAACGCCGAGAAGACCTCCGCGACTGTTGCCAAAGTCCACGGGTAGTGGATGTCAGAGCTGTTTATCCAGCACATGATGTTGCCGCTGGTCCGCGCGAAACCTTTGTTGAGGGCGTCGCTGTGGCCACCGTCCGCTTCACTGACCCAGTACGACAGATGCTTTTGGTGCTTTCGGATTGCCTCGACGCTGCCGTCAGTAGATCCGCCGTCGATGACGACGTACTCGAGCCCGGGGTACTCCTGCTCGATGACCGAGCGCATAGTGGACTCGAGGTACGCCACCTGGTTGAACGACGGCGTGACTACCGAGATCGTGGGCTGCATGTTCACTGCGCACGCTCCGCTGCAACGATCTCTTCATAGACCGCTTTGACGCGATGAGCAGCCACCTCGGCGGACCACCCGGTGCGCGCGCGATCGTACGCCCCCGCCGCCAGCGAGACGGCAAGCGCGGGTTCGTCGAGCAGACATGCGAGCGACCCGGCAAGGGAGAACGGATCACTGTCGTTATAGAGAAGCCCGTCCTCGCCGTCGCAGAGCACGGATGGAACTCCTCCCACCGCCGCGGCAACGCAGGGCAAGCCGATGAGCATTGCCTCGATGAGAGCATTGGACTCGTTCTCGATGTGGGACGGGAGTACGAACATAGACGCCTGTGCGAGTTCGGCGGCAAGTTCTGCGGCCGCCAATCTCCCAAGCCAGGTCACTAGGCCTTCGAGATGCCGGCGTCTGACGATGCGCTCGACCATAGGCCAGAGAATCGAGCCGGGGATGCGTCCCGCGACCCGCAGTCGTATTCCCTTGTAACCCGCGTCGCGGAGGAGGGCGAAGCCCTCGAGAAGTGTCTCTATACCCTTATATGGAGCGGGGCCTGATGTGCAGAAGATCGTGGTCCCGGCTCCGGAAATACCGCGCCAACGAGCACGGTAGTAGTCCGGCTGAAGAGCACGAGGGCATGTATAGTACTTCGCGGATGGGTTTAGCACCCTGAGCACGTTGCGGTCCCACGACGTCTGTCCCATGAAATGGTGCAGCCCGCCGACGACCGTGCGCTCGGTGGCAGCAGCGCGCTTCATACGGACGGACCAGTGAAGATAGCTGTCACCCCGGAGGAAATTCCGTGTGGCCAGCCCACGGAGGATCTCGGAATCGGGAACGGGCTCCAGGACGAATCGCTCGATAGCGCTGGCGATCCCCTGGAGCGTGGCGACCGCGGGGAATGGCAAGCGCAGGGCCGCCAGACCTAGCGGGTGCTCGGTGCCGTGCACATGCACGATGTCAGGCCGGAACCGCCTGGTGACGGATGCCGCGTCGGTCACGGCCTCCGGTGGAACGAGACGGCATCGCCACGCCTCCACCATGCGCTCGCCCCTGGTCCGCGGCCGATGTGCGTTCAATGCGAAGTACGTAGCATTGTCGCGGGTAAAGGGTTCATGGAACGAGTGGCCCCACGAGCAGATTCCGAGCTCCACGTCCGGCTCGTATTGCTCGAGGGCCCAGCGGAGGCCCTCCAGCCATCCCGCCGCAGTCATGGCACTTTCGCCCGTGACGGCAGGCAGCTGAAGCTGAGTGAGCCACATGACACGCATGTCGATCTCCTACCGCTGATGCTGTGGGCTGACCCGTGACCAGACCGACGAGGCAAGTCTGCGAGCGGTCCTCACGTCGTCACGGGTCAGCGCTCCAAGCACGCCGCTCACCCCGACAGAGAAGGCCACAAACACGCACCACAGCAGGAGCGTGACGACCAGGCTGTGGCAGAGCGGCCTCAACAGGTAATACGCCGCGGCACCAGTCAACCCTGCGCCGATAACGGTGGGCTGGTAGCAACGGCGCCACACCAGCCAGGACGACTCAAGTAGGATACGTTTGTGTCCCCAATGCAGGAAGAAGGGGACGTTCGCCGCGCCGCAGAGTCCGGCCAAGGCCGCCCCATTCACGCCCCAACGGACCGTCAGGGGATAGACCGCTGCCAAGCTTATGACGCTCGACATGGTCGAGAAGATCAGGTTGATTCCGGGGCGAGCAGCCGACAAGTTGATGTACGACGCTGACATCGTCGCGGCGTGAATCGACTGACCGATTGCGAATATGGCCAACGCCAGCGCGCCTTTGCTTGCATACTCCGCACTGACCCAGTACTGCAGGAGCGGGTGTGCGAACACGCAGAGACCGACCGCGACGCTGAAATTGCCTGCGAAAAACAGCCGTGACGTTCGCAGATACAGACGCCGGACGCCGTCGAAATCGTCTTTGGCCAGGAGGCCGGAGGCCGTGGGGAAGAGCACCTGGGCGACGGTCGAGAGCATCGCGTTCACTCGGGACGCCAGCACGTATGGCACTTGGTAGTAAGCTGCCGCGGCAACGCCGCCTGCCATGCCGACCACCAAACGGTTCGTCTGTTGGGCGAGCGTGTAGCCGATCTGATTGAGAGCAGTAAAGCCGGCGAACGAGAGGGTCTTGCGACGAATCTCCTTCCAGGCTGGTCCCGCGGTAAGAGCGACCGAGCGGAAGAGGCGGTACCCGACAACCGTGTACAGTATCAGCACGAGGGCCTGAGAGATGACAGTAAACCAGACCACCGCGACCAGTCCGTGTCCGAGCAACACCACGACGGCGGGGCCAGCGGCGGAGATCGTGCCCCAGACCCCACTGATAGCGGCCGAGATGTCGTATCGAAGGAAGCTCTGGGGTATCGCCGACCCGACGCTGACCACGAGCGCCAGAAAGAAACTCACGCCGGTCAGCCGCATGACTGTGATTGCCGTGGGGAGCAGCTGGTGCGAGACGTGCAGAACAGACGCGGCGAGCCACGGTGCGGCGATCCACAGGAAGACGCCGCCGGCCGTGCCGGCCGCACAAAACCACGTCAGCGCGAACTTGATGACGCCGATCATGGGGCGACCTTCGTTGAGCGCTCGGTAGTAGGAAAGGTAGCGCATGATGGCAGTGCCCAAGCCCATTTCCATGAGCCCCAGGTAACCGGTCAGTGACGCGGTCAGTGCCAGTAGCCCATATTGACTGGCGCCGAGACCCCGCACTGTGATTGGCACTGCAATGAGCGCTGTGATCGCCGGCACGGCCCATCCCACCATGGTGAGGACGGCATTGGCGCCGAAGCTTCGCTCGCCCTGTGTCACGATCGCGTTTCCGAGACTGCTCCGAATCCCCCTGATGGCTTGATGGGTGCCAGCGTGTGTCCAGCCGGCGCGCCTTCGGCTGCCTCGACGGCTCCTTGCGCGGTCCGGGATGCCCGCGACAGGTACAGCTTACGATTCTGATACACGATGAGGGCGACCGGCAGGAAGAAGAGCGCTATGTTCTCAGGCAGGTCGATGTTCGCGTTAAAGAGGCACATGACCAGGTAGAACGTGAGATAGGCGAGCATCACAGAGCTGAGGTTGTCCCGTCGGTTCCGCCAGCCGATTGCCAGCGATAAGGCGATGATCGCGAAGTAGAAGGCGCTGGGCACGATGCCCTGAGTAACCAGCATCTGGACGACGAAGTTGTGGGGCACGAAGTTCTGATCGGGTGATACGTTCGTGAGGTAGTACCGTTGGTTCCAGACGTAGTCGCCGAGCGGGTGCTGAACGAAGTAGGCCCAGGCCAGCGTGCTGTGCGTCACGCGGTCGGTGGCCGTGGCGTCGGCGTTCGGGTTGAGCATGGTGCTGAGCGAGTACTCGAGATTCAGCCTTACTGAGGGGGCTGCCATGAGGACGATGACACCAACGGTGGCAAAGGACACCAGCGCAAGCAGTGCTCGTCTCGTGACTCCCCGCATGGCCGCCAACTGTACGGCCAGTGCCGCGCCGAGCGCAAGAATGCCCGAGCGGTGATTGGCAAGGACAATGCCGACGAGCGCGAGTCCAGCGAGCGCGAGCCGCCAGAAGCGGGTGTTCCAGTAGAAGAGCGATGTGAAAAGGAGCCAGGCGAACAGGAGCGTAGCGCCTCCCCAGACGGCTCTGAGTCTGAAGACGGAGCCATCCCAATAACCCTGTCCTCCGACGGTGAAATAGCGAAAGAGAACCCACAAGACCAGACCGACTGCCGCCACGTCGACAAGAGCTATGATCGTGGAGGGTTTCCAATAGCGAAGTACTACACTGGAGATTGTCGGCACCATTATGAGCGCGAGGCGGACCTCCACTAGACGAAGCGCGTCGACGGGCCGAATGCCATGGGCAACGACAGCCAGGGGAAGGACGACGGCCAGCTGATAGATGACGTATGCGGCGCAAAGCCATAGAAGGTATCGATTGGCCGACACCGGGTCGGGTCGGAGATGGACGGCGTTGTGCGCGAGGAGCAGAGCGAGAGCCGTGACAAAGACCAGATCGAACGTGGAGACGCTGATGGACCCTAGGCTGAAGACGGTCAGGTAGGTGAAGTTCGGCTGAATCGCCATTGACAGTGCCGTATACGCCACCATGGTTGCGGTGGTGAGAATCGCGAGGTACTTCAACTTCGCCTCGGCGGGCCTTTGGCCAGCACGCCAGTTGGGTTTGACTCGGCTAGTTTCGAGAGGATATCTCATCGCCCGCGCCCGCGCCCGCGCGGCGACGCGTCGTCAAGCAAATGCTGTCGACCGGATGCATCCTTGGGGCTCGTGTCCTCGCGACGACTCGGTCGTCTCTGCATTTGCATCCAATCGCGCGCTTCCAGGCGCTCATATGGGTGAGCGCCGACCTCGAGGTCCAGTCGGCGCACCTTAGGAGTGCGACGCAGTGCGTTTCACTCGCAGTAGATGTTGCCTGAGGTGGCTACTTCCGTCGAGATAGGCGGCCGGCGCGCCAAGCCGTTCGCGCAACAACGGCGTTGGCCGGCCATCGTGCTAAACTTTGCCGTTCGCGGTTGGGCGACGGAGGAGGTGATTGAGGGTTCGCTACCGTTATCGCATGTGGGCGCTGGCAGTCGTCCTCGTGGTCGTCATCGCGGCCTGCGGTGGAGACACCAGGATCCCATCGGTCGGGTCTTACGGTGCGCGGGGCGACGGTGTCACGGATGACACGGCTGCCTTTCTGGCAGCTGCTCGCGCGGGCCCCTTTCGTGTGCCGGCCGGGACGTACAGGGTCACCGATCTCGTCTTGCCAGAGGGGACGACGATCCACGGGGCAGGGGATTCCTCCTTCATCCGGGGCAAAGTAACGGTTGCCAGTCGCTGTACTCTCGTCTCTCTCAAGGTTGGCGCCGCGGGCCAGTCATTCACGGCCGCAGCCAAGGCACAAGGGGTACGCTGCCGCGATGTGACATTCATCGGCGGCTCGACGGATTCGGCTGTCGTGTCTCTCATGCTGCCCTGCAAGAATCTCGCCTTCACGCACTGCACCATCGCCACAGGTGGTGGGTGGAACGGCGTCTCCATACTCGATCACAACGGCACAATTCGCGACGTCACATTTGACCATTGTCATTTCATGTCGCAAGGCCGCATGGGCTTCGAATGTATTAGCCGCAATCTCCTCAACGATCGTGCCACAGGCAACGCGGTCTATCAGCGGGTTAGCCTCCTGGACTGTGTCTTCGAGCCGCAGGGCGCCGAGGCAGTATCCTTCGACGGACCGCCTGCTGTCGCGAACTGCCTCATTCGCGGCAACGTCATAAAGGGTGCCGGCATCGGCCGTTACCCATGGGACCAGGGCCTCGAGATCAACGGTCCGCGCAACATGACCGTGAATCACAACACGTTCTATGCCTGCAGGGGCGACATCTGGAACCTTGAGATGCACAGCGCCGTCGACTGTGGGTGGCTCTTCTCGGACAACGAGATCGACGCTTCGAAGAGCTTCCAGTCGGTGCCGATGAACGCCCACTCCGACTGTGTCAGCATGAGCGGCGTGCACGGCGGCGTGTTCGCTCGCAATTCCATCACTTCGGCGGCGCCAGGCGGGCCGGTAGCCTGGATGAGGGACTGCAATGACAACGACTGGCGCACGACGACGTGGCACGATGCTCGGGGCTCAGCCTACTCCACCCCACAGCAGGTCGATTGCACAGGGAACCGGTTCTGAACGCGAGCCGCTCAAGATCGCGCCGGGCGCCTGGTTGGTCTCAGAAGGTGCGGTCCACAGTATCGTCTCGGGTCGTTTGCTGGCAGGGCCGGTCCGAGGCCTTGGCACGCAGTCGAGACGTAGCATAGAGTGCGGGCATGAGCTGGCGCGATGACTTCCTGCTCGACCTTGCTCGCTATCGCCGCCCCAAGAAGGGGCGGGAGACGGCCCCATCAGTGCGTCGAGACCTCTGGCTGGTACTGCGCAGTCCCTCGCTCTGCGCGCTGCTTGACTATCGCCTTGGCCGCGGCCTGGCTCACGCACCGCTTCCGGCTCGCCTGAAGCGGCTCACAGCCCACGCCTTGGGCGGGCCCAGGGCCGTCATCCAGACAATCAGTGGGATCCACATACCTGTCGAGGCAGACATCGGTGCGGGCCTCTACATACCACACCACGGCGGCATATGGGTGAACCGTGAGACCGTGATGGGGCGAAACTGCCTGATAAGTCAGGGTGTCACGATAGGCGTCTCGGGTAGCAACGAGCAGCGTGGCGTTCCCCACATGGGTGACCACGTCTATATTGGGCCCAACGCGGTGGTCGCCGGCAAGATCAAGCTTGGCGACGGTGCTTTTGTTGCCGCCAACTCCCTCGTGCTGCGGGACGTTCCGGCCGGTGCTTTGGCACGGGGCGTTCCGGCCGAGATAGTTCCCCGGGCATCTGGCGAAGGTGCCGATGTTACCTCTTCGTCAGGTGGGTCCAGTGCCGGTACCACGGCGGTATCTGAGCCCGACGACTGATGCACGTCGATTTGTCGCGACGAAACGCTCTGGCCTCAAGTATCTCTGTGGGCTGGGAATGCTGCGCGTCTGTGTGGCTCGCCTGGCCAGCGGGCTTGAGGGCGGCCCATATCGCTCCATCGTCTGTCGGCGCGGTCCGGTTCCGGGGCCGGCCCGGATGTTGAACATGACCTCGAGCACAGAGGGGAGCCCTCTGGCGCCGTTTCCGCGATGCGACTAGTCGCTCGCGCCCGTGCGGTTACGTGGTCGCAGGCGTGGTGTGCAACGGTGTTCACGTGGCCGCGAGTCGACCGCTCGCGCAGTTGCGCAGCGACATCTCAAGTGCGGCGACCGGAGTTGCCGGCGGTCATCCGGGTCCGCTGTGAACCGCCGGTCGGCACGGTAAGCGACAAGGCAGCCAGCGAGATCTGCCTTCTCCATGGCGAGCTCTCGGGGCGCCAGGTGCGCGAGCTACCCGACCTGTCCGAGGTACTCGCGGCGCACGCGCCGGGAGGGCTGGCGTTACGGAGCCAACCTTGCGGCCGCGAGCTCGGCGAGTAGGTCGCAGCGCGCCAGCGGCACGACACGCGTCAAGGCGGCGCGCCACGGGTAACAGGGTGACTTCGGTTTGGCGCAGCCAAGAGTCTCGCCCAACTGACGGCGGCCGAGCTCGCCTGGCGGCTTAGCGAGGAGCACGAGGGTCTCGGCCGCCTGCCTGTGACAATTGTCGACAGGTCGGCTGCGTCCCCTTCGACCCCGAGGCGGCTGCGCTGGTGATCGCCCTCGGCTCAAGCCGCTGCGAACCGCAGTTCGATCATTATATGCTCGGCCAAGACCTTCTCGGGCCGTGCTCAGACCCTAGGAGACGCGGTGGCCGTGGTGGCTCCGGGTCGACCAACTCGGGCACCGCACAACGTGCTTGTCTTGCGCGGCGAGAGCACCAACTCAGAGCCAAGGACAAGGAATACAAGGCGAGGGTGAAAACTGGCGGTGCTGGGTCGTGGGCCGGCCAGAACTGTTCATGAGTGGGCTACGTTGACAACTAGAGCCGGCCAACAAAGCATCGCGTCGCCGTAGTCCCTCGAGGCGACATCGCGAGATTCCGCCGTCGCATGCGAGCAGGTAGACTCGTCGCCGGGTTCGGCTTCCGGCCATCCTGGTTCAGGTTGCTCACCCGCGCTCTTGGGTGAGGAGGCTTCAGGCGCTCCGCTGGGGCCGGCCGCGTGCCCTCAGAAGAAGGGTGCCGTACTCAACGGGAAGGGGGTCACGTGCGGTTCAATTCTCTCGCCTTCGCCGTGTTCCTCACGGTAGTGTTTCCGTGCTTCTGGGCCATCGCCCGAGTGACGGCTCGAGCGCGCTGGCAGAACGCCTTCCTTGTCGTCGTCAGTTGCATCTTCTATGGGTGGGTGAACCCCAGAGTCATCCTGCTCCTTCTTGCCGTCGTGGGCATCGCCTACGTGACCGGACTTGCCATGGCAAGGCCGAGCTCTGGGCCGCGAGACAGGAAGCTCGTGTGCGCCGCGGGCATCGTCGTGTCCTTGGGCATTCTCGGCTACTTCAAGTACGCAGGTTTCTTCTCCAACTCGTTCGCCCGCCTGCTCAATGGTCTTGGCCTGCACGCTGACAAGTTCACCCTCGATGTTGCCCTCCCCGTCGGGATCAGCTTCTACGTCTTCATGGCCATTGCCTACATCATCGACGTTTATCGCGGACGCGTGCCCGCCGAGCGTGATCCCATCACGTTCTTCGCCTTTGGCACGTTCTTCCCGCAGCTACTCGCCGGACCGATCGGCCGCGCCCCTGACCTTCTACCCCAATACGCGGGCCTACGGAGATTCAACGACGACGATGCACGCGATGCGCTGCGACAGATCATGTGGGGGCTCCTCAAGAAGATGGTGATCGCTGACAACATTGCAGTAGTCGTCGATAAGTCGTGGGCGAATCTCCCATCCGGTGGCGGACTGACCCTGCTTGCCGTGGCCGTGCTCTACTCCATACAGATCTATTGCGACTTTTCCGGCTATTCCGATATCGCTATCGGCGTGGCGCGCCTCTTCGGCATCAGGCTGATGCTCAACTTCCACTATCCATACTTCGCCACCAACGTCTCGGACTTCTGGCGAAGGTGGCATATCTCGCTGTCGAGCTGGTTTCGAGACTACGTCTACATCCCGCTAGGGGGAAACCGCCGGTCCGGCCGCCGCCGTTACGCCAACATCATCGCCACATTCACTCTGACCGGTCTCTGGCATGGGGCCGGCTGGACGTTCATCCTCTGGGGCCTTCTGCACGGCATCTACTACCTGCCACTTCAAGTGTGGCAGCACGCCCATCGTGGCGCATCACGAGCCGTCCTTCCGGGCGCCAATGCGGGTGTCGTTCAGGAGGTCGAGGAGCTTGGTTCGGTCAGGCGCGTCTCACGCAAGAGGGGGCTGCTGATTCTTGGCGCCGCACTGCTCACCTTTGCTCAAGTCACGCTTGCCTGGATCCTCTTCCGGGCGCCGAACGTGTCGAGCGCTGGCGACTACTTCGGCCGACTGTTCGGCCCTACTCGAGACTGGGCTCAACTTCGCGCATGCCTGCCATGGCTGGCAGCCAGCGTTCTGCTTCTCGGATGGGAATGGACACAGCGACACCATAGCCACCCGCTCGAGCTGGCCAGACTGCCGGTGACGATGAGATGGGCCCTCTACTGCACCATCGTTCTCCTCGTGTTGTTTGTCGGGAGTTTCGGATCCCGGCAGTTCATCTACGTGAGGTTCTGATGAGGACGAACGGCCGCCGCACGGGCGTAGTGCACTATCTAGGACGCGTCGTCGCCTTTCTTGTCCTCTCGTTGGTATTGGCCGAGCTCGTGCTCCGCTTCGTCCTTCCCGCATCCTCCGTGCCGTCCTGGTACCAGGACGGCACCTGGCGCATCTTCCACTTCGATCCCTCACAAGCGGGACAGACCGGTATGACTACCTATGGACGCTACTGCGTCAAGGAAGGCGTCTGGCACATCAACAACGCGGGTTGGAACAGCGCCTTCGACTACTCGAAGAGAACGGGCTCCTCGCGTCTTCGGGTTGCGATCTTGGGCGACTCTTCGATTGAGGGCTTGGCTACGGACTACCGTAAGCACATCGACGTCGATCTCTTCGGCGACCTTGGCGGACAGGCCGAGGTCTACAGCTTTGGCATGGCCGGCTGGTACCTCGCTCAGTACATTCCCCTCGCGACCTACGTTCTCGACAACTACCAGCCCGACGTCTACTTCGTTTGCGTAGGCACCGGCGATATCGCCCAGAGTCTGCGAGACCGCGGCTCCTCAACGCCCAACGGTTACCAAATCGAGCCTAAAGGCGGCAGTTTCGTGGTCGTGCCCCCTCAAGAGATCTACGTGAAGAGCATCAAACGCGAATTGGCGTCAAAGAGCGCCCTTGTCAGGTATCTGCTCTACAACGCCCAGGTTGCGCTTCCTGGAGAACGCGTTGTCGGCCAATCAGACGCGGCGCCCGCTGGGGCAGAAGAGTCCGCTGCGTCGAGTGCGGCGGCGGCCGATCCGGAACTGCGTGCCGCCGCCGACTTCATGGTTGCCCGACTCTCGTCCGATCATCCGAACGCGAAGATCGTCTTCGTGGGCGATACGTCGGATCGCTCAGTGTACGACGGCACGCCAGAGGCAAAGCCGGTCGACTCCGCCCTGCTTGTTCGCAGTGCAGCAGTAAGACACGCCAACTGCAGCTTCCTCGACCTGGGTCCGTGGTTTGCCCGTGACTGGGCCTTACATCACCAGCGCTTCCAGGCGGCCGACGGAGGGCACTGGAATGCACATGCCAACCAAGTTGTAGCAAGCGCAATGAAGCAGTACCTGCTTGACACGCACTTGGCGTCATTGACGCCGTGACGGGACGAGTATC
>Ga0182021_10005769_pt1 | contig 14702 bp, 10 predicted proteins | sample 612E3MmetaG_FD_120493 | JGI IMG/M metagenome (GOLD analysis project Ga0182021, IMG submission 120493) | Permafrost microbial communities from Stordalen Mire, Sweden - 612E3M metaG (Illumina Assembly) | ecosystem: Environmental > Terrestrial > Soil > Wetlands > Permafrost | place: Sweden... | reverse complement strand
CAGCACCACCGGTCCTATCGTGAACCCCACAATCACGATTTCAGGTGGCGGCGGCGCAGTCGCGATCTCAAGTATCAACACCGATGTCGCGATGGTTCCGGCCGTAAATAATCCCGCGATACCGTTCCCCTTAAGTTGGATACTTCCTACCGACGGTGGCGCGGTTCCTTCTGATATTTTGAACGCCAGAATCGGCGGCGTGCCCGACCCGCGGACCGTGGGCCCGGACTGGATCCAGATTGGCACCGAGGGTGGTTTCCTACCGGCGCCGGTTGACATTCCAGCTTCACCTGTCGGTTTCCAGTACAATCCGAGAAACATCGTTATCGGCAACGTAACCAAACATTCATTATTAATGTCTCCGGCAGAACGCGCCGATGTTATCGTCGATTTTTCCGCTTTTGCCGGTCAAACATTGATTCTTTACAATGATTCACCGGCTCCTGTACCGGCTCCTGATTCCCGGTACGATTATTTCACCGGCGACCCTGACCAGACCGCATCCGGCGGCGCGCCGACAACTATTCCGGGTTATGGCCCGAATACCCGAACGATCATGCAGATAAAAGTTGCGTTAGCAACTCCGGTCGCTTACTCTCAGATGGCTTCCTTGAATACTGCATTACCGGCGGCTTTTAAAGCTTCCCAGCCTCCGATCATCGCACCGGAGACCGCTTACGACGCAGTCGGAGCCCCCGGCGCAAATTATCCGAATAATTACGCGAAGATCCAGGACACGGCTTTTGCCGCGCCTGCAAGTGCACAATTAGTACAAAGCATTACCGTCACTAATGGCGGCAGCGGTTACACTTCAGCTCCTATCGTTGCTGTCTCAGGTGGCGGCGGCACAGGTGCAACAGCACACGCGGTGGTGGCTCCCGCCGGTGCAGTTACAGGATTCACAATTACCGCTATAGGTTCGGGCTACGATAAGAATCCAAATGTAACCTTCACGGGCGGCGGCGGAACCGGAGCGGCAGCTAGCGCAATTGTCCTTAACGGTATCCTGGCCGCGGTTAGAGTAACTAATACCGGTTCCGGCTATACGTCTCCGCCAGGGGTAAATATAGTCGGCGGCGGTGGTACCGGTGCGGCTGTTACGGCCACGCTGACTACCGGCGTAGTGACAAGTATTGTTGTTGATAATGGAGGAACTCCTCCTGGATTTACATCCCCGCCTGCGGTAACCTTTAGCGGCGGCGGCGGGACCGGAGCGACAGGGTTTGCTAATCTCGCCAACACTATTACTTATCAGATGGAGCCCAAGGCTATTCAAGAACTGTTCACGGCAGACTACGGCCGCATGAACGCCATACTTGGAGTCGAGTTGCCGTATACCAACCAGACAACGCAAACAACAATCCCATACGGCTATATCGATCCTCTTACCGAGTACATCGATGATAATATCGCCATAAATTCGCCTCAAGTGGGTGACGGCACCCAGATCTGGAAGATCACACACAACGGTGTAGATACGCATGTCATCCACTTCCACCTGTTTAACGTGCAGGTGATTAACCGGGTCGGTTGGGACGGCGCTGTCAGACCACCCGATGCCAACGAACTGGGGTGGAAAGAAAGCGTGCGTATGAGTCCGCTGGAAGACTGCATCGTGGCTTTACGTCCGATCGCGCCTAAATTGCCGTTCGGTCTACCCGACAGCATCCGGCCGCTTTCCCCGACACAGCCAATTGGAGCGACCATGGGCTTCGCTAATATCGCTCCTAACGGCACCCCTGTAACCATTACTAACCAGCTGGCTAATTTCGGTTGGGAATATGTTTGGCATTGCCATATTCTCGGTCATGAAGAAAACGACATGATGCGCCCGATCGATTTCGTGTTTGTTTCCACGGCGCCGGCAGCCCCGACGCTAGCGGTATCCAACTCCGGCGGAAATCTTTTAACCTGGTCGGACGCGACCCCGGTAGTCAATCCTGTAACTCCGTCAAATCTGGGCAATCCGGCGAATGAAATAGGTTTCAAGGTTCAGCGCGCTACTGTTACCGGCGGTGTAGTCGGTGCATATTCCACTATTGCTACCCCACCGGCTAATACCACGACCTTCCTGGATGGTACTGCGGTATTGAGCCAGCGCTACAGCTATTTCGTGACAGTATATAATCAGGCTGGTAGTGTGAACTCACCTGCCAGACAATTTACGACCCTTGCAACTGTTCCGTTTACCGCCGCGCCGACTTTAACGGCACCGGCTAATCCAACTACCGTTGTTGCTACAGCTCCAATTAACCTTACCTGGGGAGCTGTTACCGGCGCGACTTCTTATCATCTGCAAATATTGAACGGGGCTACTGTCGTGGTAGACATGCCTGGTCTTGTAAACAATTCATGGAATATCCCGAACGGTTTGCTGCCGGGAGGGACGTATACCTGGAAAGTCAACGCAACCGGTGCACGTAATACATCGGCATTCTCAGCGCCGTTCACTTTCACGGTTCCCGCAGCGGCGACCGCACCGGTACTGAGCGCACCGGCAAACGCCAGTAAAGTAGCTGCCTCCGCGGCGATCGTGCTGACGTGGGGCGCAGTCACCGGAGCAACTTCGTATAACTTAACCGTTACTGCTGCCGGCGCATTCACCGCGCTTATTAGCACATCTGTTACCGCGCCAACATATACCATTACAGCCGGTACCCTGGCCCGCGGCGTCACATATACGTGGGCTGTAACGGCGGTCAGCGGCGGCGGTAATTCAGCACCGGCTTCGTTCACGTTTACAACCCTGAAGGGGACTGTCGCCGATTTTGATGGAGACGGCAAAGTGGACCCGACTGTCTATCGACCTTCTAATGGCTTCTGGTATTCCCTGTTGTCGGGTGCCAACTACAACCTGAGCCAAGACCTGGAAAAATTCTGGTGGACACCTGGCGATGTCCCGGTTCCCGGTGATTACGATGGTGATGGCAAGACGGACATGGCTGTTTACCGGCCTTCCACAGGTTATTGGTATGCCTTGTTATCGGGTACCAACTTCAATCCAACTCAACCGCTAGTTCATTGGTGGGGGATAACTAGCGATGTCCCGGTTCCCGGTGATTACGATGGTGATGGCAAGACGGACATGGCTGTTTACCGGCCTTCTACAGGTTATTGGTATGCCTTGTTATCGAGTAACAACTACAATGCAAGTCAACCGCTAGCTCAGTGGTGGGGAATAACTAACGATGTTCCAGTTCCCGGTGATTATGATGGTGATGGCAAGACGGACATGGCTGTTTACCGGCCTTCCACAGGTTATTGGCTTGCCTTGTTATCGAGTACCAACTACAACCCGAGCCAAGACCTGGAAAAATTCTGGTGGACATCTGGCGATGTCCCGGTTCCCGGTGATTACGATGGTGATGGCAAGACGGACATGGCTGTTTACCGGCCTTCCACAGGTTATTGGCTTGCCTTGTTATCGAGTAACAACTACAATCCAACTCAATCGCTAGTTCATTGGTGGGGGATAACTAGCGATGTCCCGGTTCCCGGTGATTACGATGGTGATGGCAAGACGGACATGGCTGTTTACCGGCCTTCCACAGGTTATTGGTATGCCTTGTTATCGAGTAACAACTATAATCTAAGTCAACCGCTAGCTCAGTGGTGGGGAATAACTAACGATGTTCCAGTACCGTAATTATAAATTGCTAAAATAGACACTCTTCAATTGATGAAATGTGCTCTAGACACAGGGATGAATAAAATCATCCCTGTGTCTATTTTGTGTATGAAAACGGGATAAAAAATAAGAAGAATTTTTCAGAATGTTAAATATTATGACATCATATCTTAAATAACGTAGTAGAATATCTGAGGCGGCTGGTTTTGACTGATCGGTTGACAAGACCGGGGTAGTTTGGTCATCATACCCCAATCTCCAACAAGAGCCGAGCAGTTTTCAGTGGTGATCTGCTCCCCGGAGGTGGTCCAAAAGATACTGCGACTTTTAGGAATCCTAATTAGCATACGTTAGCGTGTCGAGTTATCAGGAATTTATTTTGGGTTTGTTCTGGACACTACGCTGAAGAAACAATATTATCATCGCATATTTAGCGGTCGTCTTGGCCATATATGTCGGCACTTCCATTCTTGGCGCCGCGACCGCCATGGACATCCGCGGATATCACTTAACGGGTCTCCTGCTTCTGTTGGTCTAACTTTTCAGGATGTCGGGTTTGAAAGTCGCATAGACAAGATTCCTCTCACCGATTGGTTTATAGTATCGTCGAGAGACGCGGTTCTGGTTATGAATAATGGTGGATTTCAGAATCGCATCGATCCGGTTATTGATACGTTTGGCCTGCTACACGACCTGGCGCAAAATTGACCCCATGTTTAGTATCGCTCGGCTTTAGATACTTTCACATTTGACGTTCCCGCCTAAAACCGCTTCATTGCCGTTTTGCCATACAGCGGATGCTGTCCGACGCCATCGGTGATCGTATCGTGCACAATTCCAATACCATCAAGATAGACGGCGACTCTATGAGAAAGCAGAAAAGCATCTCCGAATAACCAACTCATGCGCGCCGGCTGACTCCCGGTCGGTCGCTGCGCACAAATAAAAAATTGTCGGACTTCGCGGCCCGGGAGTCGGTATTTTCCGGCCAAGGTGTAGGATTTAAATGGCCACGCCGTCGTTTCGCACCGGCGTACGCAGGTGGACTCCGGTAGCGTTCTATACTGCCGGCCAGGATATTTTTGAAGCCAAACTGGATAACAGCGGCAATCTCGTCTGGAATACCTTCCTCGGCCGAGATTAAGTGTTTTATAAAATCCGGCAGGGTTTACTATCTCCCGAGAATTATGCCATGGAGCCCTTTATGCGAATAAACATACCGCTGCTTAGCGTAAATATTAATCCGTTACATTTATCCATAAATCAAGATTTTGAGAAGCTTCAATCTCACCGTTTTTGTACAGTAATAACTCGACTTCTTGTCGATCACCTTTCACCAGCGGTGTAATATTGACGAGCCTTTCGGATTTTTCTCCATACTCCAGAACAATCGGGTCAATGGTGTCATAGGGTACTCCGTCTATTTTGATTTCGACTTGGTATGAAACCGTTTCATACTCATGATTGACGATACCCAAGGTAATATAACTGGTATCCCCCAATCTAATGTCATTTATGTAGTCGGTAGAGTTGCCTTCGGCATTGAGTATATAAAACTCCGTGAATTTCTGACCGACTTTCGAGGCGGTAATTGCGTATATTGATGTCCCGATCGCTCCGACAATTGCTATCGTCAGGACGACAGTTAGTACTTTATCCAACCTGTTTCGACTTCCCCACGAAAACCGCGGGATGGAAACCGCAATAAGTTCTGAATCTTGATATCTCCTCAGTCTGAACCATGCGATAATCGATATTATCAGAATAAAACCGCTTATCGAAAGCAGTACAGAATCTACAGTAAACCCCGTGGTATAGTTTAAAATCAACCCTATAAGCAATATGGTTGCTATAGAAAGTCCGAAGCTCAGGGCTATCCTCTGGACTCCATCCATGCTACTTTTTCTAGGGAGTAGGGCAGTTATAAGGTTATAACCGGGGATAAAAAGCACAAATGGTAACCCGATTATTATCCGCAAAACATTAGCCTGAGCAAAATGGATGATCATGATCAATATTATGGTAAGCAGATCTAGAATATAAAGAGTCAATGTAGATTTAATTTTCAAACCAAAATTGCTCCTAAAATGCCGCCTCGAAGTGATTTGGAGGGTATCTAGTTTAAAGTGTCTTTGTTGATAGCTTACTCCATTATAGGCCTATTTTGCACGTGTTACCTATGGTAACTTCACGATTCCGTTTTACACCTCCAAACACCATAATTGTAACATCAATTATCTTTTAACAGGTTATTTATTATCATTGGACATTATTTCTCATATGGACAACCGAAATCAAAGCTGCCCCAATCCAGAGCAAAGGGAGTGCCAGGTAAATATACCCAGCAGCGGTTATGTAGGTAACGGTGGTAGTAACATCAAACATTGCAAAGACCGCCCCGGCAATCACGCTGCCGATCAGACCAATTCCGATCCAGTAGTCTGAGTTATGTTTGGATAATTTGACTAGATTTAAGGACAGACGTACAATAATTATCCCGGCTAAAACCATCGCAACCATGCCTAATATGCCAGTATCACAATAGAGTTGCAGGTAAGAGTTGTGCACATGCGGCACCGGGTCACCGTAACGGTTGCTGTATATTTCATGCCAAGATCCCAACCCCAGCCCCGTGAATATTGTCCTGCCTTTCAGTAATGCAATTGTATTCTGCCAATAGTCTATCCTGCTAGTGAGTGACGAGGATGAAAAGGTGATTCTCAGCCACTCCATTTTATCATAAGACATGATCGCGGCAGCCGTGAATAGTCCTCCCAGGGGAACGAATATCCATATCAGCCACTTCCGCCAGCACACTAGCATAAAGGCCAGACTAATGGCAAAAGCTATCCAGCCGGCACCACTGTCGCTTAAAAATAGGATTTCTGTAAAGAATATCCACAATAGCAATGCGGTAAGCTTGATAATAAATTTATATCTATAGAAGAAAAACACAAACAACGGCGGTATCACTACTGTCACCAACGCTCCAATTGTATTGAGCTGCATTACCGGGCCAGTGTACCTGGGGAGTCCGGCTAACAGATTGAATGCCCATTGGTTGAAAAAGAGCACTCTGTGGTCGCTTTGATAGAGAAACCATAAAGACAAAACCACGGTAATAAAACACATTGTCCCAGCCGTGCACAGCCAATACTTTCTGGTGGCGCGGCTGTTTTCGGTTATACCATAATAAACAAGTACGGATGCTATAGTCGAGCATAACGCTCCCGAGGCCACACCTTTATCGGGCGCAACTATCACCCCGATCACCACCCCGCCCAAGAATAGTAATATCGGTATATCGAAAGGTGTTCGCGTAAAAATTCGCCGAGTGTACCGGAAACGTATGATCAATGGTATGACCGCGATCATCAAACCCAACCACACCGGTGGACATCCGATCAGCACCGCGAAATAGATCGGCACCGGGAACAGAGGCTGAAAGGCTAAAATACTTTTTACTAATTTTGTTTGCATAGGCGCTCTCGTTCAATATTTTTTACTTAAAAATATTTCCTGAAGGATTTTAAGCGCATTCAATAATGTGCGTATTTGCATAGGTTTAGAATTTATTTTCATGCCCATTTTCGAATATCCCATATTAGTGCTAACTGAAATATGCAAAAATGTCACGAATAAAAATACGAGGTCAGACTTTTGGCTAATATTAGACTTGTGAAGTTTTTATATTCTTGAGTGCTGATACAAGTACAACACCAGATTTTTCTGGTTTATCATTCAGTTTGACAATGTTCTCGTAAATTCCAAGTTTACTAGTAATGGGGGTCATTATTAAATACGGAAAGAAATTCCAGAACCCGTTGGTCTGTCCTTTTTTTAAATCGATATCAAAATATTTACCGATTAATGACAGGAATTCTTGATATGATAATTCTTTAAAATGATACGGGTTTCGTCTGAAGAAAGGAGTATTATCTTTGTTTGGTGTTGATAAACATACTCTACCACCGGGTTTCAAAACCTTATACACTAAAGATAGAAGTTCATCCTGATTAGTAATATGTTCAATGAATTCCATCAATATCACAATATCAAACTTGTCTTTTGTACTTGAAAGAAATTCAAATACATCTGATTCCACGAACGAAATATTCTTTTGATTTTCGTACCTTTTTCCAGCTAAAACAATCCCTTCTTTCATTCTGTCAACTCCGATGACAGATTTTGCTTTCATACTTAAGATGTTGGTACCATAGCCGTATCCACAACCTAGATCAAGCACATCTTTACCTAAAACATATTGAAGAGCAAATTCGTATCTAGTCTCATGTTCTCTTCTAAGGTGCGCAGGTATTTTTGTATTCCCAGTAAAATCTGCATTCTCCGAAAATAATCGCATTTTGGTTACTTCCTTATCTAAAAGCTTTATAAATCCTCACATGTCCATTATTGTACCAGAGGGATCCCCATGAGCTTAATTTCAATCTCTCTAGAAAATCATAGCCAATGAAATATTTATACTCTTCCCTTTCTGCATCTGAATCGATAATATAGTCAGATTCTCTAAGCACTACTTCTTCCGCTGGCTCATTGCTATATACTTCACTAAGTGACCAAACACGTGGTTCTGTAACCTTAGGATCCCAAGGTGGATAAGTTAACCCTAATACTGTGTCTCCACTTCTAGACGGATCGGTAACGAATGTCTGAGTGCCTCCTTGATAGAAAAACATGGCATACCGAGGAGTGTACCTTGCATAGGCAGCGGTACCCGATATCTCTGAGTCTGTTATACTACGCTGGGTGTTGCTTGCATATCCGAAGCGAGCAGGTATATTGATCAGGATCAAAATTACTAGTAATGCCCCCAGAACTATTTTCTTTTGTCGTAGAATGGTGACACAGAAAAAACCGACCGGAATTAATCCGAGAGCTAAAGCTCTGGTAAGAGCTTCGCCGCCATACAATAAAAGTCCAGCAGACACCAAACCGGCAATCCAAGCCATCCAAAAGGCATGATTAGCTCTGGAGTTTTTTCCTCTTTTTAGAGCAAGGAACACAGCCAGCCCACATATAAAGACATTGAGCGCTGTTATTAAATAATCCAATGTAAGTGTCCAGTTATAATATGGAGAAGCTGTACTACTGAAACGTAGTATATGTCCACCAGCAATAGCTGCTTCACCAATAAAGATAGCGTACACTTCTTTTATTCCTTGCTCAAAAATTGGCATGGTGATATAAATGGCATAAAATGCAAAGATAGCCATAAAAATAATTGGTATGGTGTACTCCGTCCTTTTACCTGTAAAGAGGCGAGTGAGGATGAATATTCCAGCTATAGCAAGTGCAGTGGCTAGAGCAGTGAAAGCATGTGTAATAATTAGAGCCAGAAATAGGAGCGTAATCATTACTCGACCGGAAATGGATGACGATTCAGCATACCTTTCATGGGCAACCAGGTAGAATATCGGTAGGGTTAATAAAATACCCAACCCTTGGGGCAAGAAAGCCAGGTGTGGTTGGAAATTGCTAGCTAACACCCACATTGTTCCAATAAGCGAGAGCTTGATCTCCAACTGTATTCTTAAGATGATGAAAGAAAATAGACCATAGAGAGAGGCAATGAAAATGGGGAGGTAATGAGGCATAACAAAGCTTTGTATACCAGTTATTTTCGACAGAATTGCAGACAGATACAGAAAACCCGGCCAATCGTGGTACCTTACGATGGCGGTAGTAGCATTAGTCACCAAGTGCCCATTTTGTGCTAACAATAAACCCTCACCATATGTAAAATAAGAAGCTAGTGGCTGTTCAATACTCTGCGCATTTATGAGTTCCGGGATACAATAGAGATAAAATAGGAGTAATATCGCAGAGATGACTAATATTTTAGTAGTATTTCTACCTATGTATATTAGTAAAATGACCAACCCAAGTCCCACCCAGAAAGTAACGGGCAGCTTGCTCATAAGCCCCCATTCTGAAGCAGGATAACCATTGGTTATCCACGTATTCGTCAATGTTATTGCGCCTAACCACAAACAAAGGCACATAACTACCCACGGTAAATATTTTCTCACCATATAATTCATTGTGAAGCTTCCACAGGGTGCTATAAATTTATAAAAAAGCAATATCTCTAATTGGTTAGTGGTAAATTTTAATTCCGAGCATATAAGTAACCACCTTGTTTGATTATGTGAAATCCTTTTGCCCTTAGTTGAGGTACCACAGTCTTGATTGTATGTTGACCATTTATAATATGGTGTTCTGCGGCTATGATAGTTTTATTTGCAAGGACTTCATCCATACCTTTAATCGCGTCAATTTCAGCACCTTCTATATCTATTTTTATAAAATTTGGACGCACTACTCCTAATGTTCTTAAAATATTATCCAAAGTATCTACTTCTACCTCTTCGAATTGTCGTTTCTCCCCTTTCATGTGTCCACGAATATATATACTATTCTCGGTACTGTTTTGAGAAGTATCAATTCTAATCTTACCACTACTTGACCAAACACCTTTGGGTACAATAACTACATTATTTAGTTTGTTTATTTCTACATTTTTCCGCAAATATTGAAGGGTGTTTGTTGATGGCTCAATAGCTATTACTTTACCACTGACACCTACTAATTTTGCTGCTTGAATTGTAAATGCACCTATGTTAGCACCAATGTCGATGACAATATCTCCGGGTATAGGTTTATAATACTTTATATAAGCCTTTCCTAAATATACTTGGCCAAGTAATTCAAGAATTGAGTCACAGTTTTCCAGGCATTTGAATTTCTCTATTCTATGTGATATTGTTGGATAACCTTTTATTTTATCTTTGGGACCTAAAAATTTTGTGCCATCGAGCAATTCAATAAAACACGTACCATTCGAACATTGCGTTTTAGCCGTAATTTTGCTCAATGGCCACAAATATAAATAACCGTAAATATAACTTCGCAAGTATTGTTTGTACTTATTTTCTGGCAGATGTTCGTATATATTACGACCTATGGATTTCAGGTACGTTTTTAATTCACATCTTATCATTATTATCCAACGAAACATTATTATTTTTTTTCATTTTTCCCCATTGAGCTTGAATCCATGGGACCCATGTTTCTACAATATCTGGGAATATGTTATAAACAAGCAATAAAGATTTCAAAATAAGAGGCCGAATCACCTCGCGCTGGGGATTCTCTGTAGCTTTGAATATTAGATTCGCAACTTTTTGAACGGTCATTTCTCTTATCATTGGCTCTCCACGGTTTACGCTCCGGACTACTGCATGATTCACTATGCCAGTTTTGGTACGTCCAGGTGTTATTAATGAAACGCCAATTCGCGTTCTGATTAACTCTCTTCGAAGCGTCAATACAAAAGCACTTAGCGCTGCCTTCGAGGCCTGATAAGCAGCGTTGTTTGGCAGGTAAATCCTGCCAGAGATAGAAGAAACATAAACCAAGCTTCCATAATCCTGCTTACGCATAATTGGCAGAATCGCCTTGGTTAGATATACCCCGCCTAAATAGTTTACGTATATCTGATTCTTGAAATCTTCAACTTTACAATCTTCAACAGAGCCATAAACTAATGAACCGGCATTACTTATTAGAATGTCGATTTGACCCCATTTATCGATTATCTTTTGAACAAAATCGTTCACTTGCCTTTCATCACTAATATCCGCAAAAAATGTCAATACTTCAGTCAATAATTCAACCTTGGAAGCAGATCGTTTCAAACCTTCTTCATCATTTGCTACCATAACCACACGATCGCCTCGACGAGCAAATTGAAGAGCAACTTCCAGGCCGATACCACGTGATGCCCCGGTGACCAGTACAACCCTTGAATCACTCATACTTCAAGCTCTTTGCCAAGTATTTTCCTAGTAGCGATGTGGACTGTTTCGTCCGAGCTATGATCGGCTTGCCGGCCGAGGTCGCCGCTAGTATATTTAAAGCCAACATTTTTCAACTTCATCTCATCACCCAATATCTCGGCTATCATTGTCACGGTAATCGCAGAGCTAACCCCAATGTTAAAAATATCGCACTGCTTCTTCTGAAAACATAGTCCATGTATGATACCTTCCAGATAATCTTCTGCCAGAAAATAAGGCTTTCCCTGAGTTCTGTCTTCTGAAATCTCCGGTGGAGCTACGGAAAGAGCGTATTCCGAGATATCTGCACTTTGAGTAACTACTCCTAATTTGCGTAAATGATACACAAAAAAACCTTCATGGCAACCGATATCAATGGAGGTTGTCGGATGACAATTCGCTTTCAGTCCTCGTGCTTTAGGTTCTGGCTGAGCATAACGGACTAAGCTTCCTGAACCTAAAATATAATTTTCGTCGTATGGATTCAATTTAATTCCTTTTCTTGGCTTTAATAATAATTTCTACCCGTTTTCGAGAGAAACGAGTCAAAAGAAGCGATAAAGGATAGGTCAAAGGGAATAGCATTTCCCCAAGCAGCATAATGGTTGATTCTCGGATATAGGAGATATTCAGAATATGAAAGCCGTTACGTTCAAGTAATGTGGTCAATCGTTCTTCATTATATCCGTTCCTCCAGTGACCTCCCCCTACAAATAAGTCACTGGGCACTTCTTTATCGGATTTGATAGCCGCAGCCAATTTGGGATTCATATAATCCTCTACAACGTCAGTATAATCGGTTGATAGAATGAAAATACTACCATTCTTCAATACCCTATTTACCTCTTTTACCAGTCTGTCTTCATCCTCAATATGCTCAATTACTTGAGTCATTAGAACCGCATCAAATTCCCCATCGGCGAATTCATTATTTAATATATCACCATGAATGAAAGACACATTCTCAATTTGAAGGATTTCCTTTATCTGATTACCAAGTTTAAGGCTATCCTGGTCAATATCAATGCCAATAACTTGAGCGCCGGTCTTCTTTGCAAGCTCATAAGAATGAACACCGAAGGAGCAACCGGCATCTAGAATCTTTTCCTCGCTCCTATTGAAATAATCGAGGATAATCATGGCTCTTTGTCGTGCTTGAATATTTAACGGCCACCCTAATATCCGCAGAATGATATGACCATACTTTTCAAGAAGCCATCGCTGGAACGGAGAAGCAAGATACTCAGCCTTTCTATTTTCGAGCATCGCCCTAATTACTGCACGATCACCAAGGAACGAGTTCAAAGCCATTAAGATACCTCATTGCAAAGTATTTTCCTGATGGCGATGTGCATTGCTTCATCAGAACTATGGCTAGTTTGCCAGCCGAGTTTTCTCATTTTCTGTACATTATAGCGGAACTGTGGAACATCACCGAGCCAGCCGCGGTTCCCACCGGTATACCTGAATCTGACATTTTTCAGTCCCATCTCCTCAACCAGTATATCAGCAATCCGTGTCATAGTAGTTGTACTGTTTACACCGATGTTGAAAATCTCACACTTTTCTTGCTGAACACTGAGGCCGTGCAGTATACGTACCAGGCAGTCTGCTACCAGGATATATGGCTTTTCCTGAGTTCCGTCTCCCAGAATCTCCAGATCAGCAGGATTTTTCTTTAGTTTGTTGATAAAATCAAATATTGCGCCATGAGTCGCCCTCGATCCAATGATATTAGCAAAACGGAAGATACCGGCTTTAATATCGAAAATGTGGCAAAAGGCGCTCATCAAGCCCTCAGAAGCCAACTTGCTGGCTCCGTATAAAGAGATAGGTAAAAGAGGCCCATAGTTCTCAGAGACGGGCATTTTTGGCGTCTCACCTGTAGCTGTGCCGCTCGAAGAAAAAACAATGTTCTGGACTTTATTGACTCTCATTGCCTCTCATTGCCTCAAGGACATTATAAGCTGCGATGGTGCCTATTTTCAGGTCGAGGTCAGTGTGGTTTATGTCTTCTCTGGCCTCAGGATTCGCCGCCAGGTGCCAGACAACATCGTGTCCATGTAGCGATTTTTTCAATGTTTCCAACTCTAACAGGTCGGCTTTGAAAAATTAAAGTTTTTATCACCATAGTGATGTCTGACAAAATCCTCCCTGCCCGAAGTTAAATTGTCATAGACGGTAACATATTTCCCATCCTTTATCAATCTATCAACCAGGTGACTGCCGATAAATCCGGTTCCCCCCCCCGTTATAAAATTTCTGTTCGATATTGCTTGACGATCCGTTTAATGTCCTATTTTCTTAATTATATTATTCTAATTTTATTGAAAACGCTGTTTAATAATCATCCAGAGTATCTTGCTGCCATCGGGGAAACTCCGCAGGTTCCCTTTCCCGCTAATCCGCATTTTCTCGAAGCTGGGGACTTCAGTAATTTTCAGTTTCGACTTTTTGGCTTTCAAACTTATTTCAGTCTCGATAGTGAATCCCGAAGATTCCGGTTTTATTTTCGGCCAAGCTTCACGTCTACACCCGAAATATCCGTATGCCAAGTCTGTAAATCGTGTTCCGTAAAGAATATTCGTCAGGGCTGTAAAACACCGGTTCCCGAAGACACGGTGGCGCGGCATGTCTTCCGTACCGCCGCCCTCAATAAATCTGGAGCCTTTACACAAATCCGAACCTTGTATAAGCGACTCCGCATATTTTCCCATTTCTGCCGGATTCATCGAGCCATCCGCATCGATTGCAATTATTATATCGCCTTCGGCTTTTTCGAATCCATACTTTATAGCATCTCCCTTGCCTTGTCCCGGCTGTTTCAAAATCCGGATCGAAGGTAAGAGATTCGCGGCTATTTCGGCAGTCCCATCCTTGGAATGTCCGTCAACAAGTAATACTTCAGATACCCACGCGGGTATTTGGGGCAGAATATGAGGCAAATTCTCTGCCTCGTTCAATGTGCAGATCACAACTGATACCTTTATATCTCCCGGGTGGAAAACCTCCGAAAACTTTAGCGATTCTTTTCGCATAATTATAATTCTGCCTCTATATTCATAGTCTTATTGTCCGGTTACTATGAACACTCTTTGAATATTTCCAGACCGCTGCCGCATTGTCTGCATACACGTTCGCGCGGATTGGTAAGCGCCCAGCCGCAGTAGCGCGTTCCGCATTTTGGACAGACTCCTGTGATTGCACTCATCTTT
>Ga0182021_10005767_pt1 | contig 14708 bp, 14 predicted proteins | sample 612E3MmetaG_FD_120493 | JGI IMG/M metagenome (GOLD analysis project Ga0182021, IMG submission 120493) | Permafrost microbial communities from Stordalen Mire, Sweden - 612E3M metaG (Illumina Assembly) | ecosystem: Environmental > Terrestrial > Soil > Wetlands > Permafrost | place: Sweden... | reverse complement strand
CTTTGGCTGCTCATCTTTGGGGAAGTATTTTCACGTAGTGGGATGATGCACACGGGCAATATTCCTTATCTGGATTTCATTGCTCCCGGCATCCTTGCGCAGAGTGTTCTCTTTGTGGCAATTTTTTACGGTATAAATGTTATTTGGGAACGTGATCTCGGCATTGTGCAAAAATTTCTTGCAAGTCCAACTCCACGCGCTGCATTAGTACTTGGTAAAGGCTTCTCTGCTGGAATTCGGTCTCTATCACAGACTATTATCGTTTATGGCCTTTCGTTGCTCCTTGGGGTGAATCTGAATTGGAGCCCCCTCGCGCTATTCAATGTGCTGGTTATCGTTATTCTTGGCGCAACGCTGTTCTCGACGTTTTCACTCATCATTGCATGCATTGTGAAGACGCGTGAACGTTTCATGGGCGTCGGCCAGGTGCTCACTATGCCGCTGTTCTTTGCGAGCAACGCGATTTACCCCACCGGCATCATGCCTGGCTGGCTGAAAACCATTTCTCATCTCAATCCGTTAACCTACGTTGTAGATGCCCTCCGTACTTTTATGCTTGCCGGCAGCACGAGTGCCTTTGGATTAAGTCATGATTATGCTATCATTCTCTTTACTACGATCATTCTTATTGTTATTGGCGCTCGATTGTATCCTCGTCTTGCAACATAAACTGTAATTTTCAAGAGGTTAGCACGAATATAAATACTTCAGCCCAATTAAGAAAGGATCCACAATGAAAACCAATTATGTACTACTCCCGGCAATCATGATAATCGTTTTAGCAATGACGGTTTTTGGACAACAGAATCATGACGGAACAACACAGAAAGATATGAAGAAGCATCTTATGATGAGCATGATGGGCAAGCCAACAGTCGATGCGACAGTCGAAGGGCTTCACATGACGGTGTGGCTCATGACGCAGAAACATCACAAAAAGATGATGAAGGTAATGAAACACGACGATTTGAAGATGGACAAGACAACCATGGAAGTGATGATGGCCGGCACGCATCACATGATGCTTCACGTTACAGATGTTCCAAGCGGGAAGGAAATCACCGATGCCGGTGTCAAGGTCCTGATTGTGTCTCCTTCGAAGAAGAATTCTTCAGTTGAGCTCAAGCCAGTGATGAACCATTTTGGAGACGGTCTCACACTCACCGAAAAGGGAGAATATCAATTTAATGTCATCGTTAAAGTTGATGGAGTCCCAAAAGCAACGCAGTTCAAATACAAAGTGAAGTAGACAGCGTCTGAATAAATTTTTAGTGTTAGCAGCGAGAAGAATAAATGATCCTACGGATGACTGTTAAAAGGAACACGTGGCTGAAATGATCGACCCGGAGAAAAAGGAGTCTGATGAGGGCGGCACCGCGGCTCTTGCAAATCATGCGTGTACTCGTCAGGCACAAATTCCTGAGAGTTCTGTTCGGTAAGAAACATTGGCCGCCTCCGAAAGATGTGCGAGAAGCCCTCGAAGAACTGGGGCTCACCTTTCTTAAATTCGGCCAGGTTCTCGCAATGCGGCGCGATCTGCTGCCGGCCGCCTATACTGATGAGTTAGAGTTGTTGCACGATCATTTGCCGGCGATGCGCTTGAAGACGGTACGTGCGAGGGTCGAAGGCGAACTAGGTGCCCCATTATCGGAGTTGTTCTCGTCGTTCAATGAAACGCCGTTAGCCGCCGCCACCATCGCTCAGGTACATGAAGCGACAACACACAAAGGACGTCACGTGGCCGTGAAAGTACAGCGGCCGGGCCTTAAAGCAATAATATCGACGGATATTGCGGCATTGGCTTCCCTGGTTGCGCTGGGAGAAAAACTATTTCCGATTTTACGTGCGCTTGACCTCCCTATCGTAGTTCATGAATTTGCCAACAGTCTGAACCGGGAAATCGACTTTAGTCACGAAGCGCGCTCTATAATACTCTTTCGTACAGCATTGGCAGATGTTCGAGGTCTCTGGATTCCGAATGTCGTTGTGGAGTATTCAAGGAAAACTGTGCTCACAATGGAATACTCAGCTGGCGAACGAGTGGATCTTTATGCCAAGCGACATCCAAAAGCGATGCCGCGGGTGATCAACACCCTGGTAAAATTGATGCTGCAATCGATCTTCGAAGAAGGGTTGTTTCATGCCGACCCGCATCCCGGTAATGTTTTCGTCCTGCCCGACGGTCGTCTCTCCCTTCTCGATTTCGGGATGACAGGCAACCTTGATGAGCCAATGCGCGAATCGCTGATACTCCTGCTCGAAGCGGTTGTCAAAGGTGACGCGCGGGCTGCCACCGAGGCTTATCTTGAAATGGCACCGGCAAGCGAAGAAGTCAACCATGCGGCGTTGTTGGTGGACATTAAGGCAACGCTCTATGAAATCCACAAGAGCGGTGTGGAGGATGTCTCAATCGGGGATGCTTTCGAAGCCCTGTTGCATGCCGGAAGCAGGAACGGGGTACACAATCCAGGTGAGTTCTTCCTGTTGACGCGTGCTTTCGTTCTCCTGGAATCTCTGATGAGCACACTCGCTCCTCACCATAACTATATGAAATCGTTTCGAGAAGAGATCTCACGCTTGACCGCGCAGCACTTCTCACTGGCGCGGATAAAAGAAAAAACAACCAAACTTGCGCGCGATATGGAACGCTTTATCAATGATGCACCCGGTGACACGCGACGTCTCCTCCGGCGAATCGCCGAAGGCAATCTTGGCCGTCTTCCGAGTTTAGAGGCTCTGGGAAGCCGCTTAAGCCGCAATCTCGGGCGGCTCACAGGTGCCATCGCTTTTGCAGCTCTTGTGATTGGCGGGTCGATGCTGTTGATGACTCCGATGAGCGACTGGCATGATACTCTTGGCGAAACAATGGTTATCAGCGGGATTGCTGGTATGCTCTTCACCAGTATTAGTGCATTGCGTCGCGGCCATGGAAAACATTGACGTTTACCACTTCCATGCACCTGCGGATAAATGCAATGCAATTCGAAGCCCTAGCATCTAACCGGGAATAATTGATACAACACTAACGTCTGACACACTTCCTTGAACAGATCCTATTCCAACTTCGGTGCAAAGCCACCTGACATCGACGCGAAGACATCTGACAACTGCACGAAGCTAACTGACTTCATCACGAAGACATTGACTATCGGCGCGAAGACATCTGACAACTGCACGAAGCTACCTGACTTCATCACGAAGACATTTGACAACTGCACGAAGCTACGTGACTTCATCACGAAGACATCGGTTATCGGTACGAAGACATCTGACGATCACACGAAGCAGTTATACTCTTACGCGGAGTAGTTAAACGGGAAAGAAATGTCAGGCGAGAATGACACAAAGACAGTTAACAATGACACGAAGCAGTGTGACGAGGACGGGAAGAAGTGTAACGAACACACGAAGCATTGCAAGGAACGCACGAAGCAGTGTACCGAACGCACGAAACAGTTTGATGAAACCGCGGAACAGTTAGTCGCGACTGCGGAGTAGTTTGCCGAAGCTGCGGAGTACTTTGACGGTGGTGCGAAGTTCGACGGCCATTCAGACTAGTTCGCATTCCTTTTGACCCCATCGTCCCGACCGGCTCCCGCCGTTCGTGACACTTCCCCTTGAGAAGGGGAAGATAATCACATGCCCAACATTTCTCACATCAACGAGGGGAAATATTCTGATGAATGACATCCATGGTGACAAAATGATCGCTGTTGGTCTTGCGCAATTCTTCAGCAGTCTTGGTGATTACATCTAAGATAACATGCAAACCTTTCCTAATATCCTCATTCGTGAAGCGTAAAAATTTTATTCCATATTGTTCAATATTATTTTGGCGGTTCCTATCGTACTCTTCTGATTTCTTATTGAAATGGCTATCACCGTCAACTTCGATGGCAAGGTGAAGTTCAGGACAATAGAAATCCAGGACATATGGCCCCACTCCATACTGCCGACGAAATCTGCATCCGGCAACCTGCTTTCTCCTGATTTGAGACCAGAGAATTAATTCGGTTTCCGGCATATGTTTTCGGAGTGTCCTTCGCTTGTTGGTTTCGGAGGATTTGTTAAAGATTCTATCGGTAGTCATCGCTCTTGCTTATGTGGCCCCTTTGATTTATGCCATCATTTTTCTCCCCTCACGGAGGGGAGATGTCACGCAGTGACAACGGGGTTGCTTTATTTTCCGGATTCATGCTTTTAAAACCCATCGTCTCGATCGGCTTCCGCCGTTCGAGACACTTCCCCTTAGAAAGGGGAAGAAAGTTCCTTACAACTCCAGCGCGCCCTGATTTTCTTTTCTCTTCCCGCTGTGTTGTGCGGCTTTGAAGGTGATATTCGTCTGCGGAAGTTTGGGGCGCTTGCCGGCAAAGAAATCCTTCAACGTAAGAATTTGCAATTTGGGAAATTCAAACCCGGGTAGTTTTACAAAGCCCACGCCTGCAACAGTATCTAACATCGGTTTGGTTGGTTCTGCGGTTGTGAGAAAAACGCCCATATCGCATTTGTGTTTTTCTATTGCGCCAAGCAGCGCATCGATATCTTTGGATTGCACTTTCTCACCGCCCTTTACCTGAGACGCAACACGCGCGGTTGTATCCTTGTTATCCATCGCGTAGAGAGCAATGCCATCCACGCCTTTATCTGCGCCTTTGGTGCCGAAGGTTGCAGAAAACGCTTCAAACTCCGTAATCCACCAATCCTGAAACGCAAACGCATTCTCTTTCCACAATCGCTGTGCACTTTGTTCGTCTGTGGGCGTGCCGCGGACTTCAAATTCAGATAAACTCTTCTTGTAGGTATGATGAAGCCGCCGCTTGATGAGCGAGATAGCAATAGGCGATATATCTATACCGATCCATTTGCGATGCAATCCTTCTGCCGCATCGATAGTGGTCCCGCAGCCGCAAAATCCATCTAACACTATGTCGCCTTCGTTGGAAGATGCTTTGATGATCCGTTCTAATAAAGCTTTTGGTTTTTGTGTGGGATAACCGAGGCGTTCTATAGACTCTCCTCTTGTTGCCATTTGTTCAATATCGTCCCAAATGTTATCTATTGGAGCACCTTTTGTTTCGTCAAAATATTTTTTATAACGCGGGTATTTCATGCCAGGTTCTTCTCTGATCTCACCAGATTTTCTCAATTCAGCAAGTCTTGCTTTTGAAACTGTTTTTAAAGGTACCCACATAAATCTGCCTATGGTATCTTCTTTATCATATCGCTTTAACGCACCTACAGCATAAGGGCGATACATTTTATTAAAAGTAAATTTGTCAGATTTTGTATAGTAAAGAATAGAATCGGTATTGATCGGAAATTTTTTTGCGATAGACTTGCTGCTTCCAGAATTAAAAGTCCTTTTCCAAATAATTTCATCCTGAAAATGTTTTTCCGCAAATACAATATCACATACATTCTTCAAATAATGACTCATTGAAGAATCGCAGTGCAGAAAGAAACTGCCTGTCGGTTTAAGCACACGGTATAACTCTAGAATTCGCAGGGCCATCATTACCAAATAGGGGAAAGCATGCGGTGCAACCTTTTGATACACGGCAAGGAGCAAATGAATATTTTCCGTGCGCATCGTTTGCAGCTCGTGCAAGGAATCCAGAACGTTCTTGAGCGACCATGTATCTTCAAACGCCAGCCGTTGCGATTGTATTTCTTTATCGTCGAAGAAAATATTGTAGTCACGCTTGCTGTTAAACGGGGGGTCGATATAAATGAGATCGACGGATTCATCTGCAACGCTATCACGTAGTACGTTGAGGCAATCGCCAAGGTAGAGTGTATTCATGGAATGATCGATGAATAGTGATAAGTGATGAATACTGAATTGAGAACTGAAGAAAAATAACAGATTTGCAGGAAGGATACAAGAGGAAAGTGCGGCATCTAACCCTTTCATTACGCCGAGAAATATTAGTTCTCTACAAAGGATTAACTACTCTTTCATCCCTTTGGCTGATTGTTGTGTTCTTCAGTTATTTGTAATATAGGAAGCAATGATGATGACCGCCAAAGAGACGACATGTTGAAATCAAAATTCATTAAATGTATTCTGCTTTGTGTTTTGGGAATACTCTGTACCCGGGCACAGCAGAAAACTTCGGTACTCATCCAGTCTACGGACGAGGATGAGAGGATCGATATCTCGGTCGACAAGTCGATCTACTTTCCGGGTGACACGGTTCTTTTGGTTATTCAGCGAAACGACAATACCGCGACAGCGGGAATCATTTCTCCGATACTGCTAATCGAAGGGACAACGTTCAAAGCAATTGGACGCCTGAGATACGTTGCTGTCATTCCTAAAACTATAACACCAGGATTATTTCCCATCGGGCTGAGAGTAACGGACCCCGCAGGCCGGCGATTTCGGTATGTTACGGATTGTGTTGTAACGGTGGAAGAACACCAGGATGTTGAACAACTCAGTAGATACGTCAGTGTCATTCCCGAAGCGGGCAGCAATAATATCCGGACAGCAACTACACTGGATCGCGAGCAAGTTCGAAATCTCATGGTGCGGTTTCAACGCGATAGTATTCGGCTTAACATGGGACCTCAGTTTGTGAGAATAACAACGACGGTCCTGTTGCGAGACGGCATGGCCACACCATCGTACGAACGGCGTGTCGTAACGTACCGAAGTCATGGCGATCCCTACAAAGATCGCGCAATGTTCATTCAGTATCGTGCCGCGTACGGTACGTTTGCCAATATCCGTACGGAAGAACTTGAAAAAGTGATGGTACCGGTAGATTCACTGCCGGACTGGGCTATTCTTGGCGTCCATATTGAACCTGATTACACAATTAAAATCGGCGCGGTGGATCGTACCAACAGTATGACACAATATTTTCGGGTGAGAGGTCCAAAAATCGAATTAGGATTTTCACTCGCCATCCCCAAAGTTTTATATGATACACGAGCATATGATACAGTACAATATGGAAATTATAGTGCGATGGTACGGTGCTATTATATTGATCCAGGATCAGGAAATCGATTTCCTATCAGCTTGGGGATAGGAATGTTTGGTGTGAATTCACCAGTTGACGTTGGAATCGGCCGAGGCGGTTTTGCCTTGTCGATGTTTCTGGATCTGGCGGAGATGGTTCGAATAGTCAATATCGGTTTTACAAAAAAAATAAATATTGGTCTGGAAATGGATCCTTTTTTTCCCATTGAAAAAAAAGGACGATTGTTGTTTGTTGCGCAAGCGGGTTTTTCCTTTTGATAGATAGCAACAATTGAATGGTCAATGAAAATATTTTCTACATATGTCTTAGACAATTATCAATCAGTTGTTGGTTAGACCAAATGCAATACATATGATGTCCATCAAGGAGAGGTACAATGAACAACGTTGAATTGTTAAGTCCGTATAAATTGGGACACATTGAGTTAAAAAATCGAATCGTTATGGCACCCATGACGCGTTCTCGTGCTGTGAGTAATATTCCAAACGACTTAATGGCTGAATTCTATGGACAGCGCGCTGCTGCAGGACTCATTATAACGGAAGGGACATCTCCTTCACCGAACGGGCTCGGGTATGCTAGAATCCCCGGTATCTTCAGCGGAGTACAAGTGGAAGGTTGGAAGAAAACGACAAACACCGTGCATGCAAAAAATGGAAAAATATTTGTTCAGCTCATGCATACCGGACGTATCAGTCATTCTGCGAACATGCTCAAAAGTGCAAAAATTATTGCACCTTCTGCCGTTAAACCTGCCGGGCAAATGTGGACAGATGCTCTTGGCTTGCAGGATTTTCCAATCCCGGCAGCAATGACCATTGAAGAAATAAACCACACAAAACAAGAATACATTTCTGCATCAACAAACGCAATAAAAGCTGGGTTTGACGGTATAGAACTTCACGGTGCAAATGGATACCTCTTGGAACAATTTTTATCTCCTGTGAGTAATGTAAGAAATGATCATTATGGGGGCAGCATAGAAAACCGTTGCCGATTCCTGCTGGAAGTAGTAGGAGGCGCAATTGAGGCAATTGGAAAAGAGAAGGTCGGAATACGCCTATCTCCGTACGGTGTCGCAAGCGATATGCCTCATTATCCTGAAATAGAAAGCACATATAAATATCTTGCTGAACAACTCAATCGCATGGACATACTGTATATCCATCTAGTGGACCATAGCAGTATGGGGGCGCCGGAAGTGCCCATCGGAATAAAAAAAGCGATCCGCGAGAGTTTTCACGACACAATTATTCTTGGGGGCGGATATACAAAGGAACGCGCTGAAAAAGAATTACAAGGCGGACTTGCAAACCTTATCGCATTCGGACGGCCATTCATTAATAATCCTGATCTTGTCGAACGATTCGTTTATGGTTGGCCGCTTTCAAAAGAACTTGATATGAAGACATTTTATACACCTGGTGAGAAGGGATATACAGACTATCCCAAGTACGCTCAATGATCTAATCAAATAATATAATTTATTGAGGAGTAAGGAAGCACAGTGCAACAACAAATCAACAGACAAATCTTATTAATCAAACGGCCGATCGGATTACCGGATGAGAGTTGTTTTAAATTGGTTATATCCGAAATACCTCGACCGGCAGACGGACAGGTGTTGCTTCGGACACTGTTTCTTTCCGTTGATCCCTATATGAGAGGCAGGATGAATGATCGAAGATCTTATGTCGCTCCATTTCAACTTAACGAAGTTCTAACCGGTGGGATTGTCGGAGAGGTCGTTGAATCAAAATCAAGTAACTTTGTTGAGGGGAATTTCGTAGTCGGAAATTTCGGCTGGCAGGATTATTCCATAGCCGACGAAAAGGAAGTGCGGAAGGTAAATCCTGAGATAGCTCCCGTGAGTACAGCGCTGGGAGTATTGGGAATGCCCGGGCTTACTGCATATTTCGGATTATTGGATATTGGAAAACCAAAGCAGGGTGAAACAGTCGTTGTTTCTGGTGCAGCCGGCGCGGTAGGAATGATTGTAGGACAAATTGCCAAGATATATGGTTGTCGTGTCGTCGGAATTACCGGTTCTGAAAAAAAAACCATATACCTGGTTACTGAACTAGGTTTTGATACTGCAGTCAATTATAAAGCTGTTCCTCATTTGAGGAAAGCATTGAAGGAAGCTTGTCCGAATGGCGTTGACATTTTCTTTGATAATGTCGGCGGCGATATCTCAGATGCGGCTATTTCTTTGATAAACAATAATGCCCGCATTCCACTGTGTGGACAAATTTCCTTATACAATGAGGCACAAATTCCGATGGGTCCCCGACTCCAGCCTCGCTTGCTGACATTCAGTGCTCTGATGAAGGGCTTCATCGTGCATAATTATGCGGATCGGTTCGATGAGGGAATACGTCAGTTATCGGATTGGTTGAAGGAAAAGAAACTGAAGTATGCCGAACATATTGTCGAGGGATTGGAAAATGCTCCAAAAGCATTCATCGGATTGTTTTCAGGAGATAATCTTGGCAAACAGATTGTGAAAGTGAGTTGAATTGTCATTGAAGGATAGATACGCAAACAAATTCAGCACAAACAGGAAATAGCGGTTGCCTAATGTTAAAAAAAGCAATAAAAAAAATAGAAACAAATAATGCTAATAATCTTTTCAGGCAAACGGAAAGAGGGTTTGAAAAACTTACATCTATAGCCACTGCCATACTCGGCAATTCCATCACATTTATTATTGCCTTAGGCACGGTAATATTCTGGCTTACCAATAAGCGGTTTTACACTCAGGATATTCATTCCGCCATTGGAGACGTCATCCTCGGTGTTACGTTTTTATATTTGTTTATTATTCAAAAGTCATTCATTCATTTTTCCGCCTCGCTTCATTTAAAATTGAATGAACTTGTAGCATCACATAAAACTGCAAACAACGCGGTGATAAATGCAGAAGAAAAAACAGAAGCTGAAATAACTGAACTTTCAAAAGAATATACCGAACTGGTTGACGAGATAAAAGAAAAGAAGGAAGAAGGAAAATCCTGAACCAATCTCATAAAACAAAGGTGGGCGAATAATACTAAAGGTGCTCAATGGAAATACGCATACACGAAAATGAAAACAATTTATTGCCGCCGGCCGACCTGCCAGGAGAAATTGAAAAATTGCGGGACGATTTAAGTGCAGAGCGTGATCGGTACCTGCGCATGATGGCGGATTTCAAAAATTATCGCCGCCGCATTGAAAGTGAGGGCAATAAAATTGCCGAGGAAAGTAAACGCGGAATGTTACTTCCTCTGTTAGACATCATCGACGATATGGAGAAAGCATTGCAGTCTGCGAATGACGCAAAGGAACCTTTTGTGGAAGGAATGCGAATTATCCATCAAAAGTTTCTTGCGTTGTTGGAGACGTATGGAGTTCTCCCTTTTGAAAGTGTGGGGTTGCCATTCAACCATAATATGCATGATGCTGTGGCAATAGCGAAACATAAAAGCAGTGAGCCGGGAACCATTATTGATGAACTGCGTCGAGGCTATCTCTGGAACAATGAACTGCTGCGCCCTGCGCAAGTACGAGTTGCCGGATAATGTACGCAGGCAAACTAAATTGCCATCAGAGGGGAAAGTTGTCAGCTTTTGATTGAAGAAAGAAAAGGTGTTTATGCCTAAGAAACCTGACGTAATCAACGGAACGCGTTTCCTCGTTATCGCGGCAGCGATTGTGATCATTATCTATGGCATCAATTCCGCTCAGTCGGTTGTTGCATTGTTCCTTGTCTCTGTGTTCCTCGCTCTTATCGGAACACCACCGGTACTTTGGTTAGAACGGAAACGGATTCATTCTTTTGCAGCAGTGATGATCGTCATGATAGGTATGATCACTCTTCTGCTGCTTATCGGTGTGGTAGTAGGAACGTCTCTCAACACCTTTTCCAATGCGTTGCCTTTTTATCAGAAGCGTCTATACGAGCAAGTCTTGACGCTCCAGCCCTTATTGGCAAGCAAGCATATAGTCGTCACTGATTCGGTCTTACTAGAATACCTCAATCCGGGTCCGGTCATGGGTCTTTTTTTTGGCATGCTCTCGGAGATAGGATCAGTGCTTTCCAACATCGTACTGATTCTGCTCACGGTAACATTCATACTTCTTGAGGCATCAAGTTTTCCCATTAAGCTCCGCTCTATATACGGTGAGCCTCATCTGGTCTTTCCACAGTTCACGAAGTTTGTTAATGATATCCAGCGATACATGATCATCAAGACGATCATTAGTCTCACAGCTGCGGCCATACTCACACTTTGGTTGATCGTTCTCGGTGTAGATTTTCCTATTCTGTGGGGTTTCGTGGCATTTCTGCTACACTTTATTCCCAATCTGGGCGCAATTATAGCCTCCATTCCTCCGGTGGTATTGGCACTCATTCAACTTGGTCCGGGACCTGCTGCTCTTGTCGCTGCCGGTTATCTTGTGGTTGGCTTCACATTCGGAAACGTGGTTGAACCGCGGCTTATGGGCCGCAAACTTGGATTGTCTACCTTAGTCGTCTTTCTCTCGCTGATTTTTTGGGGGGGCTTGCTCGGTCCGATCGGCGTGGTTCTATGCATTCCGTTTACAATGACCCTTAAGTTTGCTTTTCAGAATAATGAAAGCACGCGATGGATAGCGATCTTACTCGATTCTGAAAAGCCCGCTGAGAGTATTCCACCGGTATCGAAAAAGGGAAACCATTCTGCAAAATTAAAAAAATGATTGAAATGGTTTGATAAATAAAGTAAATATTAAAGAGATAGTAAATCAATTTTAACTATGCAAGCAGCAAGAAGTTAATCGGAATTTGAAAACATGGAACCAATTTTTTTCCTCAAAGGACTGATTATTGGATTTGGGATGGCGGTGCCTATTGGACCAATCGGAATAATGGCCATCCGCAAGACCTTGGCTGAGGGACACTCACGCGGTATGGTTATCGGTTTTGGAGCCGCTACCGCAGATTCGCTGTACAGCAGTATTGCTGCATTCGGTCTCACATTTATTTCGGATATGATCACCGGACAGCATTTTTGGGTGACTCTGCTTGGAGGAGGATTACTTATATTCCTTGGAATAAGGACATTACGAACAAAGCGCAAGGACCCTATAGCGCCCTACGACGACAAGGGATTGTTAGGATCGTACATCTCTGCCTTTCTCCTCGCACTTACTAATCCAATGACCATCTTTGCCTTTGTTGCTGTGTTCGCTGCCTTTGGGCTGGGGCATAGACTGGGTATCATTTCAGCATGCATTCTTGTCATCGGAGTATTTATTGGTTCAAGTCTCTGGTTTGTAACTCTTGGTTACGTTGCTACACTTTTCAAAAAAAAGTTGGACGCTGGTGGACTGAGATGGGTTAATAGGATTTCGGGTGGCTTGATCATTTTATCCGGAATTGCTGCCCTCGTGAGTTTGATATGACATTCGTATCCATTATTTTTTTCTTTACACATTTGAAAACAGCACGCACATTGTAATTGTAACAAAATAAAAAGGTGATAGAGCATATGCAAAATGAGAATATACAAACTGATCGGCGAAAACTTTCGCCGTTGAAAAAAGCAATGTATGCGGGCTTTGCCGCAGGAGCAATAATGCTTGTTTGTGTTCTGACTCTCATGTTCTTCTCAGATTCCCTTGTGAACAGGTTCATCAAGCCCCGGATTACAAAGGCGCTTGCTGAGGCGTATCCAGCGTACTCGATACACATCACCGATATGAAGTACAGTATCCTCAATAACTGCTTTGGATTTGACTCAGTTGCGTTGAGCGCTGTCGACGGCACATTCTCTGGCCACATAAGTCAGTTCTCCGTGAGCGGGATTCACTGGATACATCTTCTCTGGGGAGATAGTCTTGGTCCTAATGACATTGCCCACTCAGTTGTAGGGGCAAACGATATCATCCTGAACCTAACCAAACTGCATTATAAAATTCTCTGTAAACGGCTGCGAGTATCGGTGTCAGATTCAGAGATGGTTGCTGAATCATTAAAGGTTCATCCGTTAGTAGATGATGATGCATTTTTCGGAGGAAGTAAATTCAGAAGAACTCGATTGAGCATTGTGGCTCCACATTGCAGCGTGATGGGTTTGGCCTGTCTCGAATTGTTGCAAGGGAAAAGTTACCATGCCCGTTCTATTCACATCCATGATGCATCCCTTGACATTCTGGTGAACAAGTACAATCCCGACAGCAGAGACACTTCAGGTCCCTTTATGCCAAACGAGATTCTTTCTTCGATAAAGCAAACCCTGCAGCTCGATAGTCTGAGTTTCATGAACGGAAGGCTGAAATACGGTGAAGGATTTGTATTCGGTTCGAAGCCTGCTTTCGTAACGTTTGATAACATGGAGGTGATGGCAGAAGGAATAGCCAATAATGGCGGCCGCGAAGCCGTTTTAGTTATTCATGCGCAAGCTAAGTTTGTGGATGCCGGGACGATGAAAGTGGTTATGAGAATTCCTGTTGCATCGCCGGAGTTCTCGTTCCATTACTCTGGTTCGCTGAGTAAAATGGATCTCATCCCGATTAATTCAATGCTTGAGATATCCGATCAGATGCGCATCAAGACGGGTGTCCTTCAGGAGGCAACATTCGATATCAATGTTGTTTCGGGGCGCGCCAGCGGCACCTTGCGGGGTGTCTATAATGACTTAACACTTGCAGCCATTGACAGACAGACTGGAAGTGAAAAGGGATTATCCAACGGTATCAAAACGTTTGTTGCCAACAAATTCAAGATTCTCAAGACTAATGTGCCGGATAAATCGGGTTCAATGAAAATCGGACAGGTGAAATATACCCGGCAACCGGACGACCCATTCATCCAGTTTGCATGGTTCGCACTTCGAACCGCAGTCCGTGATGTTGTCGGATTTTGAATGATATGGCTGCGCTTAGTATGGATGTGTTTCCTTTTCCTATTTCGAGTACCGATCCATATCCAGTAGTTCACAAGAGATCCTCACTGTAATTAAAGAGCAGTAAGGTTGTCTGAAAGGATTAATCCTTTTTTCATCCTTTTGGTGTATTGTGCAGTGTTTTCCTTTTAGATAGTATAATTCAATAGGAATTTGTTATTCATTCAGGAATAATGAAGACAATCTTATAAAACAACGGACTTTCATCTAAGCTAAAAGGAATAGATCATGAGCAAAGGACAAAGCAGTAAAAAGGGTTCCAAGAAACAGCCGGCAAAAACCATGCAAGAAAAAAAAACTGCTAAACGAGAGAAGAAAAATGAAAAAATGAACCAAGGACTTCTTACTCAGGTACCCGGTTAAGGTTTATTATCTCGATTTAAAACTTCCCCGCCTCAAGAACACAAACGGGCAGACTTCTGAAAATGCAATTTAGTGAAGTTCAACTTGTCTGTTGGCAGGTTTCGCAAAAATATATGCGAATTAAAATATTAACCAAGGAACATTATAATATATTCAGAGGTAAAATATCATGAAGAAAAACCAAGCGCAATCTCCTCGTAATGTACTTCCAAAATCCCCCACAAGTATTCAAGGGTTGGACGAAATTACGGGTGGTGGATTACCAAAAGGCAGGCCGACGCTTGTGTGCGGCGGTGCGGGTTGCGGAAAAACCCTCTTTGCCATGGAGTTTCTCGTACGCGGAGCAATAGAGTATAATGAACCGGGTGTCTTTATTTCGTTCGAGGAAACAGAGAAAGAACTCACGGCAAACGTTGCTTCG
>Ga0182021_10005766_pt1 | contig 14708 bp, 6 predicted proteins | sample 612E3MmetaG_FD_120493 | JGI IMG/M metagenome (GOLD analysis project Ga0182021, IMG submission 120493) | Permafrost microbial communities from Stordalen Mire, Sweden - 612E3M metaG (Illumina Assembly) | ecosystem: Environmental > Terrestrial > Soil > Wetlands > Permafrost | place: Sweden... | reverse complement strand
TGGGGAAGGGTACACCCGCGAGGTGAACATGAAAGGCGAAACTGTGTGGGAGTTCACACGGGCCGACGCACCTTTTACAATCGGGAATACGCAAACCGCAAACCGGTTAGCCAACGGCAACACGGTTATATGCAATTGGATCGCCGGAAACCCCAAAACGGAAGCCTGGCCCGGCACAGTTCAGGCATTTGAAGTTACACCGGACAAGAAGATTGTCTGGGAACTGTCTTCTTGGGAAAATCCCGATTTAGGTCCGTGTACCTACGTACAGCTGCTCGACGAACCCGGGGTGGCGGGAACAATGGATCTGCAGCGGTGATGCCACATTCTCTGTCACAGTGCGCCGTATGAAACTATCTCATTTCCTCCAACTTTTCTTTTTGCTCCTGATTGGGCCGATTGTCTGGTGCGCCGGCCCGGACACCCATCAACATTTGTTGATGGATTACAATTGGAAATTCGCCCAATCTGATGTACAGGGAGCAGAAAGGCAGGAGTTTGATGATACCGGATGGCGGACGCTCAATCTTCCGCACGATTGGAGCATCGAAGGTGAATTCAAAGAAGATGCCCCGACGAAAGGGAACGGCGGTTTTCTTCCTGCGGGAATTGGATGGTACCGCAAACATCTGGATCTGCCTGCAATGACGAAGGGACGGAACCTGTGGATTGAATTTGACGGCGTGTATATGAACAGTGATGTCTGGGTAAACGGAGAGCACCTGGGCAGACATCCCTATGGCTATACGAGCTTCAATTACAACGTGACTCGCTTCATTAAAAAAGGGGAAAACATCATAGCGGTCAGGGTTGACAACTCTCTTCAGCCCAACAGCCGCTGGTACTCAGGCTCAGGCATATATCGCCACGTGTGGTTGAATGTCGCCGGCCCGGTGCATATAGCCCCATGGGGAACGTATATCACCACACCGTCCGTCGATTCATTATCTGCAACAATCGAGGTCCGCACCTCCATTGAAAACAACCTTTCTGTTGCCAGGAACGTCCTTTTGAGGTCGGTCATCACCAACGGGGCTGGCGATAAGGTGGCAGCCTTTGAAACCCCTGTGTCGCTGGCCCCATCAGCCACACTGGATGTGAACCAGACAATCAAGGTCGCTTTCCCTTCGCTCTGGTCGATTGAAAGGCCGTCATTATACGCCCTGCATTCATCCATCGTTGAGGGGTCAAAAGTAGAAGACAATCTTATTTCGCCTTTTGGCATCCGCTCAATTGAATACGACAGGGACAAAGGTTTCCTTTTGAACGGAAAGCATGTGAAGATGCACGGTATGTGCCTGCATCACGATGCAGGCTGTCTGGGGGCCGCAGTTCCCGAGCAGGCATGGAAAAGGCGTCTGCAAATTCTCAAAGAGATGGGCTGCAATGCCATAAGGACGGCACACAACCCCCCGGCTCCCGAGTTCCTTGATCTCTGCGATTCCTTGGGCTTCCTGGTCATGGATGAAGCGTTTGACGAATGGGAGATTCAGAAAGGACAGGTGGAATACAGCTATCATCTCTATTTTGCGGAGCACTCCCAATCCGATGTGATTTCCATGATTCATCGTGACCGGAATCATCCATCGGTGGTACTATGGAGCGCCGGCAATGAGGTCCTGGACCAGGGGACGGACAGGGGGACGGAGGTGCTGCGGGCGCTGGTTGCGACATTTCACAGGGAAGATCCCAGCAGGCCCGTGACGGTGGCGAATGACAGGATTGCTGACGTTGACTATCCGGCAAAGCCCCGGTTTCTTGAGCTGGAGGACATCGTGGGTTACAACTACGTTGACCGCTGGCTGACACGGAGGGAACTGTATTACAGCGTTGACAGGCATGATCATCCGGATTGGAAGATGATAGGGACGGAAAATGTCGGTATCTCGGGGGTGCGAGGAAAATACACCATCGCCGATCCGCCGAATGTGAATCCGGACCGTCCGATATTTTTGTATGATTACAACTCTATGATCCGGGCTGAACAACTATGGCGGGTCACTTCGGTGAATGATTACGTCATAGGCGATTTTATGTGGACGGGCATTGATTATCTCGGAGAAGCCCGCTGGCCGCGGAAGAGCTCCAGTTCAGGCGTTCTTGACCTTTGCGGCTTCCCCAAGGACGGATATTACTTTTATCAAAGCCAGTGGACGGACAAGCCGATGGTGCATCTTTTCCCCCATTGGAACTGGGCAGGGCACGAAGGCCGGGTTGTTCCGGTGATTGCATTTTCGAATTGTGACACCGTTGAGCTATTTCTGAATGGAAAGTCTTTCGGTGCAAAATCTGTCGTTTTTCCGCAGCAGGGCAATTCCGGAGGCTGGAACAAGTTTGATCACCCGTATGTTGCAGCGACGACTTCCGATCTGCATCTATCGTGGGATGTTCCGTATGAGCCTGGCGCATTGAAAGCAATCGGCAAAAAAGACGGACAGGTCGTTACCGAAGAAGTGCACACGACGTCCGGGCCCGCTGCTCTCCGTTTGTCAACGGACAGGAACGATATCACTGCGGATGCCCGGGATATTGCAAACATCAAGGTCGAAGTCGTTGACGACCGCGGATTGCTTGTTCCGGGCGCGAATAACCTTATTGAGTTCAAGGTTGAGGGTGAAGGAACGGTGGCCGGGACTGACAATGGAGACCCGCAGGACAGGACCCGGATGAAAAGTACGCTGCGCAATGCCTTCAACGGACTGGCCCTTGCTGTGATTCAGTCGACGGGAACAGGCGGGATAATCCGCGTTACTGCTGTATCCGCGGATCTCAAACCCGCCGCACTGCAAGTCCGTTCACATATCTCGGCCGCTGGTGTGAATACAGTCGAGAGCCTGAGGTAAGATGATTTGAAATACACGAGGACAAAGAGATGAACTTCTGGAGGGTTGTTCTTCCCCTGGTGGTCTTGTCGGCGGCAAACGGTTTCAGCCAGACCGAAAACGCCCGTTCAGGCCGGGAATCACAGGATGCTTCCGGGGAAATTCCCCATCTGGAAAAACATGGCACGGCGACGCGGCTCGTTGTTGGAGGGAAGCCGCTCCTCCTGATCGCCGGTGAGCTGCACAACTCCACGTGCGGCGGGCTGGAATACATGAGCCCCATTTGGAAGAGGCTGGCCGGAAAGAACCTGAATTCTGTCATTGCGACCGTCTCCTGGGAGCTTATAGAACCGACCGAAGGGAAGTTTGATTTTACGATAGTGGACGGTGAGATTGCGGGGGCAAGAGAAGCACACCTGAGGTTGGTGTTGATCTGGTTTGGCAGTTGGAAGAATGCGAGTTCGGTGTACATCCCTTCATGGGTTAAAGAGAACTATGCGAAGTACCCGAGGGCGGAAGATGAGTATGGAAAACCGTTGGAAATCCTGTCGACGTACGGCGAAGCTTCCTGTGAAGCGGATGCCAGGGCGTTTGCGGCGTTGATGCATCACCTCAAAGAAGTCGACGGCAGGAAGCACACCGTGGTCATGATACAGGTTGAGAATGAAGTAGGGGTGCTCGATCATATGGGACGAACCCCCGGTAATGCGAGGAGGGATTTCAGCCCTCTTGCAAATGCTGCATACCATGCTCCTGTTCCGCAGATGTTGACGGACTATCTTGTCGGACACAAGGGTAACCTGTTCCCCGGGCTCTACAAAGTCTGGGGGGCGAATGGTTTCAGGACCTCCGGCAGCTGGGAAGAGGATTTTGGCAGAAGTGAATTCAGACCCGAACGGGAGAACTGGCAGTTTTACTCCTACTATACCGAAGAGCTCTTTTCTGCGTGGAGTTACGCGAGTTATATAGAAAAGGTGGCTTCTGCCGGCAAGAAGGAATATCCGTTGCCGATGTACGCCAATGCATGGCTGAAACAACCTTACAGCTATTGGCCGGGGAGGTATCCCTCAGGGGGGCCGTTACCGCAGGTGCTCGATGTGTGGCGGGCCGCCGCGCCGTCGATCGATTTTATTGCTCCGGACATTTATATGGATGAATTCGCATGGGCGTGCCAGGAATACACGCGAAGCGGCAATCCGCTGTTCATACCGGAGTCGCGTGGCGGGGAGCCTGGTGTCGCAAGGGCGTTGTATGCTTTCGGGCAATTCGATGCCGGATGTTTTTCGCCGTTTGGCATTGATGACAATCGGTATGCAGAAGACGACCCCCTGGATCAGAGCTACTCGGTGTTGCAGGCGCTGGCGCCCGTTATTCTCGCTCATCAGGGGACGGGAACGATGAAGGGAATGCTGGTTGACACGCTCTCGCCGGTCCAGCGGCTCGAGCTGGGAGACTATGTTATCGAAGCAAGGCTCGCGGGATCGCCAAGACCGGCGGTCGCCGGAGGCCTCATAATCCAGACAGGTCCTCAGGAATTCGTTGCGGCCGGCAGGGGGCTTGATATTTTCTTTGTCCCTAAGAATGATTCCGTGCGGATAGGAATAGACGCAGTTGACGAGGGGACTTTTGATGAAGGGAAATGGGTGGGGAGGAGGAGGCTCAACGGAGATGAAGTGCATGCAAGTACATTCGACGGGACGGGGGTGATACTTCGGAGCGACGGTGTCGGCATTCAGAAGATATCCCTCTATTCATATAAATGAACCCGTAAGGAAAGCCCGGCCGATCGGGGCCGGGCTCCTGGAATGATTCGCCGCTCCTTGAGAAGCCTATTTCATGAGGACCATTTTTCGTGCACTCTCAAAGTTCGAGCCAAGTCTCAGGCGGTAGAAATACACGCCACTCCCCACGGAGGATCCCCGCTCGTCCCTCCCGTCCCATTGTGCGGAGTGATTGCCGGCCGCCACGTCACCGCTGAGCAGTGTGCGGACGTGCCTGCCCGTCAGATCGTAGATCTCGAGCAGGGCTGACCCGCTCTGAGAGACGGAAAAGCCGATGGTGGTCGAAGGGTTGAACGGGTTCGGATAATTCTGCAGAAGAACGAATGCAGACGGTGGTCCCACTCTTTCGTTCACGGAGGTCAGGGATGTCGCTCGAAGTTGTACCAGCTCGATGCCGTTGCCGGTCCCGAGGTTCCTGGAGTACTTCTTGTCGACGGCGTTGTTCCAGTGTTCGTGCACTCCCAGACTCTGTAGCCTCACGCTGTCCCCCGAGGGAGCGTAGTAGGTTCCCGAGGGGGGGCTGTTCGCCTGAGCGGCTTCATGGAGGTAGTTGTCGGTCGCTCCATTGGTGAGAGTGTAGTTCGCATTGACCGACTGTTCCGTCCTGAGGAAGTCGAGGCAGACCGATTCGATGGCGACATTATCCTGGGAGAGAAACAGGCTCGATGTCCAGCCGTGATTGAACGGGGCAGACAGCCATTTGCTCGTGGAGGAAAACGGGGTGCCATGCTCATCCGGTACAGCATACAGCGCGTCGACTATAAAGAGGAGCGTTTTTCCACCAAGGTCCTTATGTCCCATAAGATCAACGAGTGGGTTGTATGAACCCAGCGGCCTCGCCTTGAAGTTCAGGTCTGCGCTCCAGGCGGCGTTATGAACAGCAACATACGCATGTACACCGGCGGCATGAGGGGCCCACACATATGGTTGGCCGTTGTCATCATCGACACTGAGCGTGCCAAAATGATTCTTGGCGCATGAAGTAATGCCCGCGTAGCTGTGCCCTTTGAGATTGGCGAGATTGATGAGATACGAAGCTTTCGTTACGACAGTCGGCAAATGCGTCGGATTTCCACCTTTTGCAGAGACAGAAACGTCCTTCTCCAGAATCAGGCTTTGCGACCAATGCACGAGGGTTGTATCGCGCACGTATTGTTCCCGTCCGTTCATCTGGCTCCAGCCGACAAAGTGAACCTTCGGGAATTCAGTCTTGCATTTGGTATAGATCGGATCCGGTACGTAACGGATGAGGTCGTAGAATGTGATATTGCTGTCAGGAACTCCGGCGTTGTTCACCAGTTGCCTCAGGAGACTGAGTACTGTCTGGGGCGACGCCAGTGACGTGTTGCCCGGATTCCCCCCGGATGTGGAGTTGTTAAGATTGATCTTCACGGCAATTTTCTCGCCGGCACTGTATCCAACGCTCCCCTTGCCGTGTGCCTCGTTGAAATATGTGAACAATCTGTCCCACGATGCGGGATCAGTAGATTTGCCGGTGAGCGTACGCAGGGATCGGGAGAGCATTGAATCGACAACAACCTGATTGGTGTTTGCCTCACTCCACCAGTAGCCGGAAGTGCCGTTCCACCGCGCCGCAGTGGAATCCCACATCCACACAACACGGCCGGGGAAAATGCCCCGTGCGGCTCCCACCGGGGTATTCGGGGAGTCGCTCGGGACGAAGAGTGAATCGGTGGCCAGGATGCCCGCATGGGACTGGGAATCCGTCTTGAGGACGGTAAACATCCCGGCTGTGACGCCGCAAATGACGAGGGCAGAAGCAAAAATGAATCTGCTCTCCCTGAAAAGATGACGGGCTTTCTTGAATGAGAAAAGGACAATTGTCATTCCGGCAATGTAGGCGATGAATCCGCCCGCGAGCGGTGCTGCGACTTTCATGCATGGATACTCCGCCCGGCTTGGTTTCGGGATAACCCGGACGAGCATCCAGACGAGGCACGCCAGCCCCGTGAGCGGAAGCAGGAAACGCGAAAGCCCGCGGCTTCGGGCACCCCCGGTGACAGTCGATGGCATCCGTGCGTGAGGGCAACGGGAAAAGTCTGATGGCTCCATCTGGTCCTTTTTCCTGGAGAATCTGAATCTCATGATCGGCCCCCTGGTCCTTGCAATTCGTCTCACACCAATAGAAAAGGTCCCCCCCATCGAATTGATGAAAAGGACCTGCGAATGAACATACACTATCATAACATACGACAAAAAAGCGGGAATAGCGAGTCGTTGAGCGGTACTCACGCTTGTTTGCATTCCGCAGCTCACGACGGTATCGTATTTCTCCGAAAAAAGGCCAAAACAGGATGGATGATCGATGACAACGAGAAAGACAGTTGCGCTGATTGCGGCGGTGACAATCATTCCGTTTGCCGCCAGGCACGCCGCGAGTGCTTCCATTGTATCCTACACGAAAGATCCTGACGGGATCACATTCAAATTGGACAGGGGTACGATGAAGGTGAAAATCTGTAAAGACGACATTGTTGAGGTGAAGTACACAACTTTGCCGGATATGCCATCAAAACATTCACTGGTAGTAACCAGCGAATGGGCGGCGACACCGAAATTTGAAGTTGCTGAACGCCCTGATAAGATCATCATCTCTACAGGCAGGATAAGGATCAAGGTGAACAGGTCGACAAATTCGATCAGATACACCGATCTGAACGACGTGACGATTCTTGCCGAGGATGATTCCGGCGGAAAGAAGATGGTGGCGGACACGGTTGCAGGTATTATCACGCACGATTGCGAAACAGGGTTTCTATCACCCGCAAACGAATCCCTCTTTGGACTGGGATGTCATCCCGAGGATTCTCTGGCGATGAATTACAAGGGCCGTAACCAGGACCTGGCAATCAGGTATATGACAGGAGCCATACCTGTTCTCCTGTCAAACAGGGGCTACGGGCTTATGTGGGATAATTACTCGGCATCGAACTTTTACGGTGCCGAAGCGGATAGTACAAAATACAGGTATGTGTCGGAAAGCGGCGATATGGTTGACTATTACTTTTTCTACGGGCCGGAGTTCGATCACATTATTTCCCTTTACCGCGCTGCGACGGGACAGGCTCCCATGTTTCCAAAATGGTCTTTTGGGCTTTTCCAGTCGCAGGACAGGTACAGGAGCCAGGCGGAGGTGTTATCGGTAAAAGATGGTTACCGGAAGAACAATATCCCCGTTGACTGTATTGTTCAGGATTGGTTCTACTGGGAGCCCGACGTCATCGGCTCGCACGTCATGTGGCCCGAACGTTATCCCGATCCGAAGGCGATGGTTGATGAATTGCATCGGGCGAATGTCCATGCAATGATCTCCATCTGGCCCGTTTTTGCCAAAGGGACCAGAAACTATGACGCGATGTCACATGCGGGGAACTTAACCACGATTCTGTGGGACAATGTCATGACGCACACGTTCGACAGTTATTACGATGCTCACAGCCCGAAAGCCCGGGAGATGTACTGGCAGCAGGCCAGAGATAGCCTGATAGCGCCCGGCGGATGGGATGCCTGGTGGGTGGATCAATGCGAGCCGGACAACGGCAATCTCCTTGATGCAAGAAGACAGAGCATGTTTGCCACCGGCAGGGGGATCGATTATTTCAACACCTATTCCCTGGAGCACTCGACCGGTTTATACAAAAACTGGAGGACTGACGTCGCCGGGAAACGGGCGTTCTTCCTCATCCGTCAGGCCTTTGCCGGACAACAGCGGAATGCCACGACCCTGTGGTCGTCAGACATCATGTGTACGTTCGATGCGTACAAAATTCAGGTACCGCAGGCCATCAATGCCTGTGCATCGGGTATACCGTACTGGACGTCGGATATCGGCGGGTATCACTACCACTGGACGCCCCCCGATTGGTCGACTCCCGCCAACAGGGAGCTGTTCACACGCTGGTTCCAGTTCGGCGTATTCTGTCCGGTATTCAGAATACACGGGAAAGGCGAGAGGGCGCTGTTTTCAGAAAGCTGGGACGCAAAAACCAAAGAAATACTCCTGAAGTACGACAACCTGCGTTATCGACTTATGCCGTACATCTATTCACTTTCATGGAAAGTGACGAGTGAATCCTACACGATGATGCGCGCGCTCGCATTTGATTTCCGGACGGATCCCTCTATCAATGACATCCGTGACCAGTACATGTTCGGCCCCGCATTTCTGGTAAACCCTGTAACTGAGCCGACGCATTGGTTCTATTACGGAGCCGCTGTTGAACAAAAGAGAGCAGTGTACCTTCCGAAAGGGACTGACTGGTTCGATTTCTGGACAGGCAATTTCTTCCGGGGGGGGCAGACTATTCACGTACCTGCACCGATAGAGATTCTGCCTCTGTACGTCAGAGCCGGTTCGATAGTCCCGATGGGTCCGTTTCTCCAGTATGCCACCGAAAAACCCGCCGATCCGATCGAATTGCGGATTTATCCGGGAGCCGATGGAGAATTCACCCTGTACGAAGATGAAAACGATAACTACAATTATGAAAAGGGATCATTCGCGACGATTAACATCCGGTGGGACGAAAAGAGGAATACGCTTACCATCGGCGGCCGTCACGGGAAATTCCCGGGCATGTTGAGTCACAGGACTTTCCGCGTGACCTGGGTTGGACGATTTCACGGAATCGGGGGGGATCCGGAGAACCGTGTTGACGCCACGGTGTCGTACACCGGGAAGAGAATCGAAATCAAACGGACTACCGGCAAAGATCTCAAATGAACAAACAGGCCTTTCTCACCGTACTCTTCTCTGTTTTCTTCCTCACGGTACAGTGTTCTCCTGTCGACGCGCAGGTGACAACGATCAGGAACGGCGTGGTGCTGGATGCCGGCACTCTCCATTTGAGGGCTCAGTTCTACGCCGGCCGCATTCTCAGGGTCACAAAATGGACATCGGGAGGTACTCCCGGCAAAGTGAGTCTCTCTGTCATCAGAGACAGCGTCCCTGATCTGGGGATCACCGTCAATGAATCCGGTGATGCAGTGAGCCTCAAATCGCCGGCAATGTCCGCCAGAATCTCGAAGACAACCGGCAACGTTGAGTTCCTGGCGGCCAATGACAGCACCATGCTGAAGGAGAGCGGTACGCCGTCGTTCGTCCCGGTTGTCTATTACTCAGATTCCGGCTACACGGTTCAACAGAGTTTTCAGCTCGATCCCCGCGAAGGGGTGTACGGTCTCGGCGAACAAGTCGAGGGGTATATGAACTTCCGGGGGAAAAGAATTGTACTCGCGCAGGCGAACGTCGGGGCGGCCAACTCATTCCTCGTATCGACGAAGAATTATGGCATTCTCTGGGATAACTATTCAAAGACCGTTTTTGAGGACAATGCTGACGGGGCTTCGTTCTGGTCCGATATCGCGGACAACATCGACTACTATGTTGTCTGCGGGAAGGATATGGACGGCGTGATATCCGGTTATCGCACGCTGACCGGGAAAGCTCCCCTGTACGGCAGGTGGGCGTACGGCTACTGGCAAAGCAAGGAGCATTACCGGACGCAGGATGAGGTTCTGAGCGTCGCGAAGAAGTACCGTGCGCTGAATATGCCCATCGATAACATCATCCAGGACTGGGATTACTGGAATGGCGCGAAAAACTGGAGCGGAATGTTCTTCGACAGGACGCTCTTCCCCCGGCCGAAAGAGATGTGCGATGAGCTTCACAGGATGAATTTCCACATCATCATATCCATCTGGCCGGCGCTCGGTCCGGCGACGCCGATCTATGCCGACATGGCGAAAGCGGGGTTCCTTTATCCGCCGGTCGGGTGGGGCGGCTTCAAGTACTACGATGCATACAATCCTGCGGCAAACAGGCTCTACTGGCGCTATCTGAAGGAAGGGCTGTATTCGAAGGGCCTCGACGGGTGGTGGATTGACTCCACCGAGCCCGATGTGATCAACGCCAATACAAACGAATCCAGCGAGTACGAGCTGAAAAAAATGGGGCGCAACCATCTTGGCTCATGGGCGCGGTATCTCAATTCGTACTCGCTGGCAATGACTGACGCCCTCTACAGGGACTGGCGGGAGGAAACTTCCGATCGGCGCGCGTACATCCTCACCCGATCGACATTCGCGGGCCAGCAACGTAATGCAGCGACAACGTGGTCGGGTGACATCGGTGCAAACTGGGAGATTTATCGTAAACAGATTGCAGCCGGAATCAATCACTGTATGTCGGGCATTCCGTACTGGACATTTGATATCGGTGCGTTTGTCCTGGGCTCCTATGGGGGCGTATTCATACAGGGAGGTAAAGATCCCGCCTATCAGGAGCTCTATGCACGCATGTTTCAATTCGGCGCCTTCTGCCCGATTTTCCGCTCACACGGCTCGGAGACCCCGCGCGAGATATGGGAAATGGGTGAATTCTCGAAACCCATCCTTGCGATCGATAACCTCCGGTACCGGTTACTCCCCTATATCTACTCCCTGGCGTGGATGGTCACGGATGGAGATTACACGATCATGCGGGGACTTCCGATGGACTTCGCCGCTGACGCAAAGACGCAATCGATCAACGATCAGTTTATGTTCGGTCCTTCGATGATGGTATGCCCGGTGACGGAGTACATGTATCATCGTCCGCCGGAATCGACCGTCCTCGTCGGACCGGAATATTTCAAAACACCCGGCGGTGCGCCCGGCCTGCTCGCGAGATATTACAAAGACCCGGCGCGCAAATCCCCGGGGAAGGAACAGATCGACCCGGACATTGACTTCACCTGGTACACAGGCCGCCCGGAATACCTCACCGATTCCGCGTATGCGGCCACGTGGCGGGGGAAACTCGTTCCAAAGGAATCCGGCAAACACCAGTTCCATCTGATAAGCTACGATGCGAAGCGCATCATCCTGAACGGCGACACCCTGCGGATGGCGTATTCGAGTGTTGAACAGTATACGGTCCCGGTTGAGCTGGAGAAGGGGAAAGAGTATGACTTTGTCCTTGAGACGGAAAACAGATCGACGGGGGCCGCCAGAATGCGTCTCTTCTGGAAGACGCCCGCTATCTTTGCCGCGGAACAGCTGCAGCAGCACAAAGAGAAGGTGCGGAAGGTCTACCTTCCTGCGGAGAGTGTCTGGCACGATTTCTGGACGGGGCAAAGATTTGCAGGGGACACCACAATAACAACCGATGCCCCGATCGAGAAAATTCCCCTGTTCATAAAAGCGGGTTCAATTATCCCGATGGGGCCGTTCCTGCAGTACTCGACCGAAAAGCCGGCCGATCCGATCGAGCTGAGGATTTATCCGGGTGCCGACGGACAATTCACTCTTTACGAGGACGAAAACGACAATTACAATTACGAAAAGGGGACCTGTGCCACTATCACGTTTTCCTGGAATGATCTGCGCAGAACGTTGACAATTGCGGATCGCCGGGGAAACTATCCCGGCATGCTGCAAACGCGGGCGTTCAATATTGTCCTGGTGCGCGATAACCACGGGACCGGAATTGCGATTTGCCCGAAACCGGATAGAACGACGACGTACGCAGGCAGGAAGCTGGAAATAAAACTGTAAGACGCACACCGGAAGCGAATATGACAGATGCACGACAAACATTCGACACAAAACCAGGTCCAAATCCCATGACACATACGGCCGCACGATTGCTGCTCCTTCTCGCGCTCAGCTCTTCAGTACTTTCCGCGCAAAAGAACCGGGACTTTGAACTAACGTCGCCCGATAGTGCCATCAGCGTGAAGGTCGAGGCTGGAGCGAAACTTCAATGGTCAGTACGGCTGAGAGGGGAACAGACTATTGCTCCTTCAATAATGTCGTTGATACTGGAGGGGGGGGATACGCTGGGTGATAACGCAACAATCACATCCGCCGATAGAGAAAAGATCCGCAGCGCATTCGCCGGCATAAACTACATAAAAGCGCGCATACCGGATGAGTATAACCAGCTCACGATCAATTGCAAGAATGGATTTGGCGTGGTGTTCAGGGTGTATAATGATGCGGTTGCCTACCGGTACTTTACAAAGAAAAAAGGAGAGATCATCGTACGAAATGAAGAAGCCAACTTCAATTTCACCGATGATCATAAAGCGTTTCTCCCGTATATGTGGGACTACCGGGGGGGTAAGATTTTCAACTCATCGTTTGAAGCCCTCTACAGAGAGATCACTATCTCCCGGTTCCTGAGTGATTCGCTGGCCTTCCTTCCCGCGCTGGTCGATGTGGGCAATAATGTCAAAGTTGTGATTCTGGAAGCAGATCTCGAAGACTATCCCGGTATGTACCTGGACGTCAATCGCACCCGCAAAGGGTTTACCGGTGTGTACGCGCCATATCCGCTGGAGGCGACGCTGGGCGGGTTCGGAGGCATCAATTACGTTCCTACGAAAAGAGCCGACTATATAGCGAAAACCAGAGGGACGCGCAATTTCCCCTGGCGGGCGATTGCCATCAGTCGCAGCGACAGAGAATTGTTGAATAATGACATAGTGCAGAAACTGGCATCGCCCCCGAGAATCAACGACATCTCATGGATCAAGCCGGGCCAGGTCGCCTGGGATTGGTGGAACAATTGGAACATCTCTCACGTGGATTTCAAGGCCGGCATCAACACGCCGACCTACAAGTACTATATTGATTTTGCCGCCGCCAACAAGATCCCGTACATCATTATGGACGGAGGCTGGTCGGAGGGGTTGGATCTCACCAAAGTGGTCCCCGCGATCAATCTTCAGGAAATTCTGGCTTATGGCAAACAGAAAGGTGTGGATGTGATTCTGTGGGCCTCATGGTATGCGGTGACGCAGCAGATGAATACTGTGTTTCCTTTGTGTGCAAAAATGGGCGTGAAGGGTTTCAAGATCGATTTTGTCGACCGCGACGACCAGATAGCAGTGGCTTCTCTCTATGAAATAGCCGTGAAGGCGGCGGAGAATCATTTACTCGTCGACTACCACGGTGTATTCAAGCCCACCGGCCTGCAACGGACGTACCCCAATGTTGTGGGTTATGAGGGGGTGAAAGGATTGGAGAACTATAAATGGGCGGTGGAGGATCAGCCCCGTTACGTTGTCAGCATTCCTTATATCCGCATGATGGCGGGTCCGATGGATTATACGCCCGGCGCCATGAGAAACGCCGTCAGGGCCAACTACAGGCCTATAAACGATAATCCCATGAGCCAGGGTACCCGCTGCCAGCAGCTGGCAATGTACGTTGTCTTTGAGGCGCCGCTTCAAATGCTGTCGGACAATCCCACGACGTATATGAAAGAACAGGAGTGCACGGATTTCATCACGAAGGTTCCCACGACATTTGATGAAACCGTACCGCTGGATGGAAAGGTCGGAGAGTACGTGGCTCTTGCCCGCAGAAAAGGAGACACATGGTACGTGGGGGCGATGAGCAACTGGGACGCACGGGAGTGCACGCTTGACCTCTCATTTCTGGGGAAGGGAACGTATCAGGCGACGGTGTTCAAAGACGGCATCAATGCGGACCGCGATGGGACCGATTACAGGAAGGAAGTGATCACGGTCTCAATGGAGCATCCATTGAATATTCATCTTGCGCCGGGTGGAGGTTGGGCCGCAAGAATTGAAAAAGTACAATGAACGCCACAGAGGAGAGAACATGAAATACGGCTTTTTTGACGACAAACAGCGCGAATATGTTATCACCAGGCCGGATACGCCTCTTCCCTGGATCAATTATCTCGGCTGCGAGGCGTATTTCGGGTTAATCTCCAATACGGCAGGGGGATACTCATTTTATCGCGATGCCCGTCTGCGTCGCCTGACGCGTTATCGATACAACAATGCACCTTTCGATTTCGGCGGGCGGTACATCTACGTGCGGGACAACGATACCGGCAGGTTCTGGTCCCCCTCCTGGGAGCCCACGCAGGACAAATTGGAGAAGTACTCCTGCCGGCACGGAATGGGATATAGCATCATCGGGTCGACATTCGAACGGATCAGGGCGGAGACGCTCTACTTCGTCCCGCTCGGCGAAAACCTCGAAGTATGGCAGGTCACGCTGACAAACGAAGGGAAGAAGCCCCGGCGGCTCTCCCTCTTTTCGTCGGTGGAGTTCTGCCTGTGGG
>Ga0182021_10005765_pt1 | contig 14709 bp, 11 predicted proteins | sample 612E3MmetaG_FD_120493 | JGI IMG/M metagenome (GOLD analysis project Ga0182021, IMG submission 120493) | Permafrost microbial communities from Stordalen Mire, Sweden - 612E3M metaG (Illumina Assembly) | ecosystem: Environmental > Terrestrial > Soil > Wetlands > Permafrost | place: Sweden... | reverse complement strand
TGGAATGAGTCGATGATGTGATAGCCGGCGCTTTCCAGCGTGGCCAGAGCCGTCTCTTTGGTGAAGTAGTGCAAATGCCCGTAGGCTTCCCGCGCGCGCAGGATCGGCTGGCTCTTGAACACGACCGACTGGACCGAGAGGTTGAGCGGGATGCGGAAGATCTTGTGCCGGGCAACAGGTAGCAGCCGGTCCAGGAAGCCAAGATAGTCTTCCACGTGCTCGACCACGTCGATGGCCAGCGCCAGCTCGAACCGTTGCTCTGGGGAGGGCAGGCTGCCCAGCACGAAATGCAGATTCTCCTTTTCCCTGGGCCGACACAGGGCCAGGGCCTGTTCCGAGATGTCGTAGCCGACGAATCGGGTGCAGGCAGCCAGCTTCTCCGACAGTTGCTCCAGGATGGCGCCCGACCCGCAGCCCACCTCGCACACCGTCGCCGGCCGGAGCTTGTGCTTATCGAGCAGATTCAGGATGTCTCTGGCCTTGTAGGGCGCCTCCTCGTGGTGCCAGGTCGGGTTGTTCCGCACATAAGTGCCGTCGTGATAGATGCGCGAGGCCTCGCTGCTCATGTCGAGCGTCCTTCCCGCCGCGATCGTGTCCAGCGCGCGACGCCTGGCGGAGCCTCGCGGGCATGGACGAAGTGCCGATCTCCCATCTTGCGCGCCATGGTCGCGCAGAACTGGGCGTGCGTCCATGGGGGAAACCAGCCAGGGTCAGCGAATCTCGCCGTAGACCCGACGGTAGAGGGCCTCGGCGGCCTCCAGCATGGCCGGGCCGGGCTCGTCGAGCAGTTCGGCAGGAAGCTCGATGAGCCGGTCGGGTTCGTGGCAGGCGGCCAGATGGTCGGCGCCGGGAAAGGCACAGACAGCCGCGGACATTCCCCGCTTGGTCACAATCAGGTCGGGTTTCAGAGCCAAGAGCTGCTCGGCCGAATAGGCAGGCCAGTCGCGATAGCGGGTGGCTGCGATGTCAACCAAACCGGCCGCGGTCAGAACGTCGTGCAACGCCGTCCCGGACGTACCCCCCTGGACCTGGTTGCCGATCATCGACAGAAACAGGGCCGTCCTACGCGGTCGCTCCGCTAACCCGGCCGCCACATTGTTCATCCGCTGCACAAAGGTACGCGCAAACTCCTGGCCGCGTTCGGGTCGCCCCAGCAGCTCGGCCAGGGTCTTGGCTGCGCTGACCAGGCTGCTGACACCGCGCAACTCACCCAGGTCAAACACCTCGATGCCGGCGGAACGTAGCCTGTCCGCGCGTCCGGGTGTGCCGAAGCTGTTGGTGAGCACCAGGTCCGGGCGCAACGCAATCAGCGCTTCAACCGGGCCGAAGCCGTCGACCACCGGCCGGCCCGCGTAGCGATAGCCGTCCTGCGGCCGCTCGGCGGCGGCGCGACTGAACGCCAGGATGCGGTCAGGCTCGGCGAGATCCAGGAGCAGGCGATCGGTGACCAGGTTGGTGGACACGATGCGGGTGTAGCGCCGCAACGGCACGGGGTGACCGGAAACATCGGCAAGGCTCGTGTGCTGAGGAGCAACGGCGCGGCCTGGTGAGATGGACGGGCCACGCCTGAGGGCCCGGCCGTGACCGCGGCCAAGTTGAATGGTCAGCGCGACAGCCAGCGCAAGCGCGCAAGTGTTGGCCAGAGTCGCGCGCTTCATGGCGCCGTGTCCTTCTCGGCCGGCAGGCGATAGCCGAACTGGGCCGCGGGCACCATTTCGACGCCGTAGACCCGGCGCACGGGCTCGGCGGAAATCACCTCTGCCGCCGAGCCCGCGGCAACCAGACGGCCAGCGGCGAGCAGCAGGGCCCGATCGCAGGCTTGAGCGGCTTCGTTGAGTTGATGGAGCGCCACCATGACCAGGCATCCGCGGCTGGCCAGGTCACGCAGAAGGTGCAGCAGGGCAAGCGCGTGGGTCACGTCCAGCGCCGCGGTGGGCTCATCGAGCAGGAGCACGCGCGCTTCTGTGGCCAGGGCGCGCGCCAACAGCACCAGCCGTCGCTCGCCATAGGACAGGCGACTGAAGGATCGGTCGGCCAGCCGGCGCGTGTCGGTCAGCTCCATGGCACGATCTATGGCCGTGTCATCGCGCCGGTCAGGCCGACCCCAGACATCCCGATAGGCGAAACGGCCATGCGCCACCACTTCGCGTACAGGCAGGGCCGCATCCAGCGCCGAATGCTGGGGCACGTAGGCGACCAAGCGCGCGCGTTCTTGCTGGTCAAGCTGGGAAGCCTCACGGCCGTCGAGCCGCAGCTCGCCCGAAAACCGCAACAGGCCGGCCAGGGTCTTGAGCAGCGTGCTTTTGCCCGCGCCGTTTGGCCCGAGCAACGCAACCACCTGGCTGCCGCTCAAAGAAAAGCTGACCTGGTCGAGCAACACACGATTTCCTCGCTGCACGGTCAGCCCCCGTGCCTCGATGCATGCCCGGTCAGCCATGGCTCACCTCGCGCTGCGATCGCGCCAGCAGGACTAGGAACACAGGCGCGCCGATTATGCCGGTAATCACGCCCAGGGGCAGCTCAGACCGGCTGGGGAAGACGCGTGCGATGACGTCGCAGGCGACGAGAAAGGCGCCGCCCAGAAGGGCACAAGCGGGAATCAGGCGCCGGTGGCGCACGCCCACCAAGGGCCGCAGGGTGTGCGGAACGATGAGGCCGACAAACCCCACATTGCCGCCAACCGCGATGGCGGCAGCGGCCAGCACTGCCACCCAGGTCACGGACCAGCGTCGGGCTCGGCCCACTTCCACGCCCAAGCTGCTGGCTTCGTCTTCGCCGGAGAGCAGCAGGTCGAGGGTGTCGCTCCACAGCCAGCAGGCAACGATGCCGATGCCGACAAAGGGTAGGGCGGCAAGCAGTTGGCGCGTGCTCACCCCGCCCACGCCGCCCAGGGTGAATGACACCACGGCTCGGCTCATGTCCCAGGAGTCCTGTGCCAGGCTGGTGATGAAGCTGGACAGGGCGAGGAAAAGCGAGGACAGGATGAAGCCGGTGAGAATGAGAGTCAGTGTGCCGGTGCGCTCGCGACAAAATGCGAGCACGATGACCAGCGAAAGGCCCGCCCCCAGGAGGCATCCGAGCGGCAACACCATCTCGGCGCTGACCGCCAGGCCGGCCAAGGGCGAGCCAGAAACCAAGGCCAGCATGGCTAGCTGGCCGCCCAGACTGGCGCCGGCGGTCGTGCCGAGAATAGACGGGCTGACCAGAGGATCGCGAAACACCCCCTGGACTACGGCTCCGCCGGTGGCGAGGGCCGCGCCCGCCAGCAACGCCGCTCCCACGCGCGTCGCCCGCAGGCCAAGCAGCGTCGAACGCAGCGCCGGGTCGGCCAGACTGCCGTGCCCGACCAGCAGGGCCAGCACCACCGCACCAACCAGCAGCACGAGCAAGACGAGGTAGGTAAGGGCAATTTTCATCTGTTGATGGATTAGTACAATTCCAGATTGCGTGGCAATAGGCCTGCGGCTGGGTCGCTCGAGAACGCGGGCAGCGCAGCCGGCGGCCAGACACTGACGTCAAACACACGCAACTTGGGCGATTGGGCATCGGCATCGCCGAGAAACACCCGCTGCGTGGCCGGGTCGAAGACCAGGCCCCCCAGCACGTAGTCAGTACTGGCGTCGAGCAGCTTCTGCGGCACGCCGCGGGTGAAATCGAACTGCCATAGTCCATCGGGCGGCGAGCCCGAAAAGTCGCCGGGCACGACGACGAATGCGAGGGTGGGGCTTACTACGGCCAGATCGGCGAATGAGACCGGGCGGCCAAAGGCAGCGGCCATGAGGGGTTGCACCGTGGCGGGCGACACCGACGTGTCGATGAGGGCGACACCCGAGGCGTTGATCTGATTCGCACCGTCGGCAGGGGCCCCGAAGCATGCCACAGCCAGCGCCCCTTCCTGCCCGGGCACCGGCACGATGGCCGCGCAGTCTTTGAAGGCGGGCAAGTCGATGACCGAGCTGACCGTGTCGGTCGTCGGATCCACGACGACCACGCGGCCTGGACCGGCCTGGCTGAAATCAGCGCTGAAGTTGTTGAGCGTGAGGTAGATCTTGCCTCCCAGAACACGGGCACGGTCGGGATTGGGATTGATGCCCGCTCCGCCCGTTGCGTAGGGTGAAAGGTCTATGCGGGCCACCGCCTTGCCGAGATCGAGATCCAGAACCAAGAGATCCGCGCCCTCGTCGAGATCTGACGGGTCAGCGCTCGGCTTGAGGTTGGTCGAATTGCGGGTCACGTAGAACTTGTTGGCGGCAACCGCCACCACGTCATGCGGGTCAGCAGCAAATCCCGTGCTGACGCTGATCTCACGGGTCACGGTGCAATCCGCAGGATTCACCCACACCAGGGCGTTGTTGGTTCGGTCAATGAGCACTAGCGGATGGCCGGGCAAAGGTGCGCTGGGCAGTACCACGTCCCCGGAAAGCGCTTGCGAAAGTTGTGGCGCCATGCTGCCCGAGTTGAGGCAGTTGTCGTGCACCAGCGTGGCCGTGGCAGGATCAACCAGGGAAAGCAGCGACGAGGTGTAGTCGATGCTGCCGTGGATGACGGCCAATCCGGTTGGGCCGGCGCTACCTGACGCCGCCGTATCGCCGTTGCCGCAAGCCAGACCGAGCAGCGCGGGCAGCGCGAGAGCAGACAATACGTGGAATCGGAGGTGTGCGTTATTCATTCCAGAATCTCCTTGTTGGGTTCGGGCGTCGACCATTGCAGGGTGAGAAAGACCGAGCGGCCGGGCAGGGGATAGCCGGTGAAGTCGACCACCGGGGTGTTGGCCAGGTTCTGCGCGCTGGCTACCAGGCGCAGTCCCCAGTGGGGCGCGCCTATCTGGCCGCCCGCACCGAAGAGCACACGCGGGTTGACCTCGACCAGGTTGGCCGAGTCGAGGTAATTGCCGCTGGTCACGTCTAGATCGGCGTACAGCCCCCAGCGCCAGCGACCCGCGAGCCGAAGATTGCGCAGCTCGGGCCGCGCGTAGGCGCGTAGGCGTGGCCGGTGCGGAAGCTGCTTGCCGTAGCTGCCACTCACGGATTCTTGGTCGCGGGCATCGGTGAAAGTGGTTTGTCCGAAGAATCGGAAACGTCGCCGCCAGTCGACGGTGGCAGAAGTTTCCGCGCCCAGGATGCGCGCGCGACCCACGTTGCCCGGCCGCATTTGGGTTCCGACCTGGCGAAAGTAGATGAGGTCGCGCGCCCAGGCGGCAAACAGGGCACCGTCGAGAGAAAGCCCCAGTCGCTCGCCTCTGCGGGTCCAATTCGTGCCCACATCGGCGTTGGTTCCACTCTCGGGCACAAGGTCGGGGTTGCCCAGCAGCTGGCCGGTATTGCCATAGCGTTCAATCATCGAGGGCAGACGGCCGTAGCGTCCCAGGTTCGCGCGCAGAGCGACCTGCTCGCTCGACCACTGCACAAGCGCCAGGCGCGCGTTGGGCAGCCAATAGGTGGCGGGTTGGGTGTCAGCGCCCATCAGGCGATAGCGTTCGGGTCGTGTGATGCTGTCCTTGGCCACTTCCAGGCGCAGCGATGGGATCACGGCCAGACGCAACGCCTGCGTCAGCATGCGCGCCTCGACCCCGCCGGCGCCAGAGACGCGCGAGCCGGGTGGAATGGAAACCGCGCCGGGCAGGGCGCTTGCAGGATCGAAGCGTTCATAGCGGCCGGCGGCAACAGCGGAAAGTTTCAGCCACCCCGCGAGAGGCTTCGACCCCACGACTGTGGCGCCCGAACCGGTCGAAAGGTCACGTGTCTGGGTGGGCACGCCACCCGACAGATCGCCGTACAGGTCGTCGAGGCGCTGCCAAGTGGCGACGCTGTAGAGCTGAGCGCGCAAGGCACTGCCCAGTCCGAGATCGTCGCGCGATTCGTAGGCCGCAGTGGCAATCAGCCGGTCGGTGCCAAGCGAAGCCCCATTCGCCAGCACCGAACCCGCAGGTGGCACGCCCTGATCGCGGTAGAGAAAACTGGCCGTGCCCCAGATCTGTCGCCGACCAGGCAGCAGCCCCACGACGTGTGCCAGACCATCCATCTGCCGGAGCGCATTGTTCTGGCGGCGGGTCATGGAATCGTCGCTGGGAGAAAAGCCGGTGGCGTTGTCGTTGCGGTAGGTGAAGTCGCCGGCTGAGCCGAGCCCGTTCACGCTGGCAAGCGCGCGTAGGTTTCTCCCGGCCCACCGTGCTTGCACCCCGCCGAACTCGGTGCCGAAGGAGCCGCCGCCCGCATAGGCGCGAGCGCCTGAATCTGTCGCTGCGGCGCTCGAAAGCGACACGATGCCGCCTATGGCCGAGTTGCCGAATACGATGGGGCTCATACCCCGGTAGACCGCGACAGACTCTAGATCCACTACGGGAATGAGCCCGATGTCCACTCCGCCACCCGAGGCTGCCGATAGCGGCACGCCGTCGAAATACACTTCGACCTGGTTGGCCGATGATCCACGCAGTGACAGCGTGGCCATGGAGCCTAGCCCGCCCAGACGAGTGACTGAGACTCCCGGCAACTCGGAAAGAAGTTGGGGCAGGTCCTCAGCGCTGCGTGGGGTGCGTGCTTCCGTGATCACGGACGACGATGCTGCGTCATCCTGGCGCGCCCGGGCCTCGCCGGCCGCGCCGGCCACCACCACGGTTTCGTAGGCTGGTTCGGCCGCCGGCGCGGAAGCCGCCGCCATACACAGGACCAGTGCCGCGGACGCGGCGCCTGGAAACAAGAGACTGTGCTTGCGGGTTCGCTCGGCGATCTCCGCGCCGGCCGGTACCCTCTTCGACCACATGAAAAACCCCCGTTCCGTCGGCGGAAGCGGGGGTCGCAAGCTGCAAGCTCGGCGCCCAGTTCCTCCTCGGGAAACATCGGCATCGTGGCTGACGCGGGCAGGTTTCCTGGCTCGTGGGTCTTGCGGCAAAGCCGCGTCGCCTGTTCCAGCCTTCCCAGAGGTCATCCTCCAGTGGCCCAATCGGAACCGACTTCCCACTTACAGTGGCGGGACCGCGCCGGGATGACACCCTGGGGTGCGCACCGGCTTCCCTTTTCAGCGGGGCCGTCGAGGCCCCGCGCCCGTGTCGCTATTCAATTGTCAGTGCGGCGCCAAGCTATTCTTCGTCCTCGCACCTGTCAAGCGTCCTGCTGCGACCGTGTCCTGCTGCGACCGTTTGTTGTAGCCATTCAATCGTTTCTGCTAGTGTGCCAGGCATGAGCGCTGAGGGCGAAGGCAAGAGGCCCAGCCTGGGTCACGAGATACCGGATGTCCTGCCGCTTCTGCCGGTCCGAGATCTGGTGGTTTTCCCGTACATGATTGCCCCGCTGCGCGTGTCGCGGCCCATCTCGCTGGACGCCGTGCAGGTGGCGCTGCAGAACGAGCAACGTCTGTGTTTCATAGTCGCCCAGCGCGAATCGTCCGAAGAGGATCCCAAGCCAAGCTCGCTCTATCGCACGGGCACGGTTGGGATCATCATGCGCATGCGCAAGCTCTCCGACGGTGGGCTCAAGATTCTTATCCAGGGTCTCTGCCGCGCGCGCATCCAGCGTTTCATCGCGGAGCAACCCAGTTACCGGGTTCGTCTGGATATCTTGGAGGAAGGAACGCCGGCGTCCACGGTGGAACTGGAAGCCCTAGCGCGCACGGTGAAGCAGAACGTGGAGCGGGTGGCCGAGTTGGGCCGCACCGTGCAGCCCGAACTGGCGCTGGTGTTGCAGAACGTGGACGAGCCGGGCCGCATGGCGGATCTTGTGGCGTCGAATTTGACGCTCAAGCTGGCCGACGCGCAGGCCATCCTGGAGATGGACGATCCGGTGCAGCGCCTGGCCAAGGTGAACCAGGCCCTGGAGAACGAAGTCGGAATCCTCGAGGTGCAGAACCGCATCCAGAGTCGCGCCAAAGAGGAGATGTCCAAGACCCAGCGCGACTACTACCTACGTGAACAGCTGCGCCAGATCCGGCACGAGCTGGGTGATGCTGATTCTTTCCGTGACGAGATCGAGGACTTGCGCCAAAGAATCGAGGCCGGAGGACTGCCGGCCGAGGCACGCGCCGAAGCCGACAAGCAGCTGCGCCGCCTGGAACAGATGAGCCCCGAGAGCGCCGAGGCCGCAGTGGTGCGCAGTTACGTGGATGTTTTGGTCGAGTTGCCATGGAAAGAACCCGATGAGGATCCGGTGGATCTGCGCGCCGCCCGCGCCGTGCTCGACCAGGATCACTATAACCTGGAGCACGTGAAGGAACGCATCCTCGACTACCTGGCGGTTCACAAGTTGCGCCGCGGGGCCCACGGACCGCTGCTCTGCTTCCTCGGCCCGCCTGGCGTGGGCAAGACCTCGCTCGGTCGCTCCATCGCCCGGGCGCTGGGACGGAAGTTCGTGCGCATCTCTCTGGGCGGCGTGCGCGACGAGGCCGAGATCCGCGGTCACCGCCGCACCTACGTGGGCGCGCTGCCCGGGCGCATCCTGCAGGGGATGAAACAGGCGGGTAGCAAGAACCCGGTGTTCATGCTCGACGAGGTCGACAAGCTGGGCTCCGACTACCGGGGCGATCCCTCGGCGGCCTTGCTCGAGGTGCTCGACCCCGAGCAGAACCACGCGTTCCGCGATCACTACCTGGGCGTGCCCTATGACCTGTCCAAGGTCATGTTCATCGCCACCGCCAATCTGGCGGACCCCATTCCCGCACCCTTGCGCGATCGGATGGAAACCCTGCGCCTGTCGGGCTACAGCGAGGAAGAGAAGCTGGCCATCGCCGAGAGGTTCCTGGTGCCCAAGCAGATCGCCGAGGCCGGTCTGAGCGAGCGCGATCTCTCGTTGGGCCGGCCGGCCCTACGCAAGATCATATCCGAATACACGCGCGAGGCCGGCCTGCGCGAGCTGGAGCGGCAAGTGGCGCAGCTTGCGCGCAAGATTGCGCGGCGTCTGGTCGAGAGCGGCGAGGCGAGCACGCGTGGTCGCAAGGTCAGCCCCGTCCGCGCCGCGGTGACCCCGGAGGATCTGGCCAAGCTGCTGGGACCGCCCAAGTTCATTCCTGACGAGCGCCAGCGGGTTGACGAGGTCGGGATTGCGAACGGCCTGGCCTGGACCCAGGCAGGCGGCGAGGTCCTGCACGTCGAGGCACAGATGATGACGGGCAAGGGCAACCTGATCTTGACCGGCCAGTTGGGCGAGGTGATGAAGGAATCGGCGCAGGCGGCGCTGTCCTTCGCACGGGTGCAGGCCACGCGGCTGGGCTTGCGCAGCGATTTCCTTTCTGATCGCGAGATCCACATTCACGTGCCTGCGGGTGGCGTGCCCAAGGACGGTCCGTCGGCCGGGATCACCATGGCCTGCGTGCTGGTGTCACTGGTGTCCGGAATTCCTGTGCGGCGGGATGTGGCCATGACCGGAGAGATCACCCTGCGCGGGCGGGTGCTGCCCATCGGTGGCCTGAAAGAGAAGCTGCTGGCGGCAGTGCGCGCCGGTATGCGCGTGGCCATCGTGCCCGCCGCGAACATGGCCGAGTTGAGCGAGATTCCCAGCCACCTGCGCCAGAGGATCAAAATCCAGTCCGTGCACACGGTGGACGAAGCGCTAATCGTCGCCTTGGCGCGGCCGTTGCCGCATCCCAAGTCCGCCGCCGTGGCCCCGCGCGGGCCTGCCGCCCGCGTGGTGACGCCGCCTGGTCGCGGTGGCGCGGCCTAGAGCACCGAACGGTTTGCTTCCCGTCGTGAAATCGCGCATTTGCGTCGCGTCCCTTCGTTGCTCGTCGGTCAAATACGTCGAGTATTCTCCCTCCTCGCGCCTCGGCCCGCTCGCAACTGCGCATTTTCACTCGGTCCGGCAAACCGTTCGGTGCTCTAGAATCGCCCTGCAGACCGTCGCCTGGCCCAACTCGGGCTGGCGGACGTGGCACGGCGGGAAGCTGGCGGCTGTCGGTGCTCAAGGCCCCAGAACGAAGAACGCGACGTCGTCGATCCAGACCCCGAACTTGGCGTTGACCGGAATCTGGAACAACACTTCGTAGAGGGTCGACGGGTCGAAGGCGCCCCCTTGGCGACCCCATCCGTCCTGAGTAAGCAGGTAGAACGGAATGGTGTACTTCTGCCACGTGGTCGTCAGGGTTATGCGGGTGCCGTAGTGATCGAAACACTGGGTCGGGCCCGTGACGTTGGTTTGGCAGAGCCCGCCGTCAGGCTGCGTGTCCTTGTCGGGAAACGCGACTCGCAAGACGGACGATGTGCCCCCATCGATCTTGGCCCAGAAGCTGATACCGCCATACGTCTGGGCGTTGTAGGGGCTGCCCAGCCCGAACCAGAAGTCCGCGCCCCAGATCACGAAGGGTCCACCGTACACGTAGGCCGCATACTGGCGACATGAATCGCCCGTCCAAGTCATGGTGAAAGACCTCACGGGATCGGGGAATATGGTTGAGCCCGGAGTGCTGTCATCGCTGTCGCTCCAGGCCCCGGCACGCCCATGGACCTGCGGGATGAAGCGATCGCCATCATTCATGTCGTCGATCAGGTCTTCCATGGGGGCCAAACCTGGACACGCGGTGCCGGCCGTCCCGCCGCTACCCGCGGTGCCCGTTCCACCTACCGCGCCCGATCCACCGGTACTGCGACCGCCGGACGAAACCGTCCCGCCCGTGCCGCCGGACGAGACGGTGCCGCCCGTGCCACAGAACGGGAAGCGCCCGGTCGTGCAACCGGGTGGGACAGTCCCGCCTGTGGGGCAGAAAAAACCGGTCCCGCTCAAGCAGAGGATCGAGAAATAGCCACCCGTGCCGCCCGCTGAGACGGTGCCGCCCGTGCCGCCGAATGGGAGGGTGCCGCCCGTGCCGCCGAATGGGACGGTGCTGCGTCCGCCGCCACCTGTGCCACCGACCGGGATGGTGGTACTCCCAAATGGGAGCGAGCTGCAGTACTGGACTGTGCCGGACATGGTGCAGAAGATGGTGCCGCCCGTGCCGCCGAATGGAACTGTGCCACGGACTGTGCTGCCGAATGGAACGGTGCCGCCCGTGCCACCAAATGGGACGGTGCCACGCCCGCCGACCACGGCGCCACCACGGCCGCCAACTCCAGTGCTGACGATTGGGACGGTGCCAGCGGTGCTACAGAATGCGACGGTCCCGCTCGTGCTGCAGAATGGACTGGTACCGCCCGCGCCGCCAAATGGGACGGTGCCGCCCGTGCTGCCAAGTGGGATGGTGCTCCGGGAGGAAGTCCCGACCACTCCGCCCGCAGCAAAACCGCCCCCGGCGCCCACACTACCGCCGCCTGCTCCGCCACCTTGAGAAGTGCTGCCGCCGACTGGGCTGGCGGATTGGTCCTCGGGCAAGTCGAGCGGCGTTCGCGCCCCGCATCCCGCCGCGAGCAGGAGCGAAAGAATCAGCCCTGGACCAGGGAGGTTTGTTTTCATGGTGCAATCCCTGCAATCGCGCGTGTGGTGCGGCGCTCGAAAGCATAACGGATTTCGCCGCTCGCGCGGGAAAGACTCATGGTGCCGTTGTCTGCCGCCCGGCGCCGATTGGAGACGGGAAAGATATGTCTGAATCTCTCATGGCTACGCATAGATAGGTGCATTTGCCAAATGTATCAGTTGAATTCTTTGGGCGGTCGCAACCAGGCCCGCCTCTGTGACCTTTCCCCTCACCTCGGTGCTCTCGGCGGCGGGCGGCAGTCAAGGTGACCGCACTCGCCCGCGTGGCGATCCAGTAGATGAGACAGATTCACATTGCCCAACGCTGCCAGCATGGTCTGGCGCAGGTTGGGGTGCTCGGACTCCAGGCGGGCCAGCAGCGCCTTCATCTGCTTGCGCTGGGCATCGGGCTGCGAGCCGCACAGGTTGCAAGGCAGGATGGGAAAGCGCCGGCACTCGGCGAAACGGGCCAGTGCTTCCTCGGCGCAGTATATGAGCGGACGAATCACCACGGACGCGCCATCGTCGCTGACCAGGCGCGCAGGAATGGCGGCCAACTTGCCCGCGAAGAAGACGTTGAGCAGCAGAGTCTCCACCGCGTCGTCGCGATGATGACCGAGCGCAATCTTGGTGCACTGGAACTGGCTGGCCAGGCGGTAAAGAATTCCGCGCCGTAGGCGCGCGCACATCGAGCAATAGGTGCGGCCTTCGGGGATCTTCTCGACCACGATCGAATAGGTGTCTTCGCGCACGATGCGGTGGTCGAATCCCTCCTTGCTCAGCCACTCGGCCAGGGGTGCGGGATCGTGGCCGGGCTGGCCCTGGTCGAGGTGCACCGCCAGCAGGTCGAAGTGGACGGGCGCACGCCGGCGCAACGTCTCCAGCAGGGCGAGCATCGAATAGCTGTCTTTGCCGCCAGAAACCGCCACCAGGATTCGGTCGCCGTCCGAGATGAGGTCGAAGTCAGCCACAGCGCGTCCCGCCTCATGCAGGAGGTCGCGTTCGACAAGCTGCGCTGGTCGGGCCGCAGGCCGGAAGGGCTTTCCAAGTTGCACGGGGCGGTTCATCGGTGGAGGCGCTACTCTAGCGCATTACTTTCGCGAACCCGCTGGTCAGTGCGGCGCGTCGATGGTTGGACGCTGAGGAAAAGTAGCTACAATAGAAGGTGTAAGGGCGGGCGCCATGGCCATTCTTGCTTCATCCCAGCGACGGAAGGGCTCCTCGCTCGGCCGGTGGGCCGCGCTGGCCGTGCTCATCCACCTGCAGCTCCTGCTGGTGGCCGGGGTCGTGCTCCACATCTGGGCGCCACGCGATGCCGACATCTTGGCGGCACAGAAGCGAGCCGCAGCCGCCGCGGGCGCGGCGGAACCCATCGCGGTGAGCACGGTCGACGACGATACTGCAAGGAAGCTCATCGCTGACATGGAGCGCCTTGAGGAAAAGGCGAAACAGGAGCAGGTGAAGAAAGAGGAAGAGTCGACCAAGGCACCTGGGCAGGTGGTGGACCTGGCCCGGCCTCGCGAGGAGAAGCGGCCCGACAACGCCCGCTTCGCCGCCGAATACGATTCTGCGGTTGAGCACGAAACCCGCAAGTACGGCCGGTACGATCCCAACGAACTGCAGCGGTCACGCGGCGAAAGTGATCGCAACCGCGCGGCGGTGCCTGAGCAGGCAGCCTCGGCCCAGCCGGCGGGATCAGCGGGAGCCCTGGCCATGCGCACGCCGGCTCGTCGGAGGCCGAGTGCCCTGTCGACGTCGGGCGATCCCGAAAGGGCCCCGGGCGAGCCCGACGAACGATCCCCGGAATCCTCTGATCCCGAGGGACTGTTCACCCCGTCGGGTGGCAATGGGCAGCGTCGGGTCCTGCCGCTGGCACGCGAGGGCGGGCCCCTGCTTTCCCCTGGCCAAGGCGTGGCCTCGCTCATTCCCTCGGAAGAAGAGGTCGCGCGCGCCGTGGGCAGCGGAACACAGGACTACCTGCGGGACGTCGACGAGGGCGACGAGACGGCGCTCAATGCCAAGCGCTGGAAGTTCGCGACCTTCTTCAACCGGGTCAAGGAACAGGTGCGCGACCACTGGAAGCCGGTCGAGGAGTACCGGCGACGCGATCCCACCGGCGCCATCTACGGCGCACAGGACCGTCTCACCCAGGTCCACGTCAGACTTCGCCCCGATGGCTCGCTAGCCAAGGTTTCGTTGGCCCAGACATGCGGGGTGGATTTTCTCGACGAGACCGCCATGGAGGCCTTCAAGCAAGCGCAGCCGTTTCCCAATCCGCCCCGCCAGTTGGTGCAATCCTCTGGACTCATCGATTTTGACTTCGGTTTCTATCTCGAGATCTCCGGCTCGCCGCGTGTGCGATTCTTACGCTACAGGATGTAGGGGGCGGCCGCGTCCGACGCTGCGCGGCCTCATGGATCCATGGCGAGTGGGAGAATTCGACCTATAATTTCCCCTCCGATGAGTCGCCCGAACGGGTCTGTAATAATGCGAAGGAGCGTACATGAGAAAACTTGGTATTTTGGTCACGGTCTGTCTTTTCGCGGTTGCGATGGGTTGCGGAAGCAGCAATAGCAATGGCGGTGCGGGTGGCAGCGGCGGTAAAACCGGCACCACCGCAGCGGGTGGCAGCACCGGTGGAACCAGCGCGACCGCAGCGGGTGGCAGCGCCGGTGGAACCAGCACGACCGCCGCAGGCGGCAGCGCCGGCGGTGGGACGGGCACCAGCTCGTGCAGTCTGCCAAACTGTCTGAAGAACCTCGGCGCTGGCTGCGTTGAAAGTGGAAGCTGTGCCACGCAGATGAATCTGGAAAGCGGCAGCTGGAACACGTGCTACGACAATGGAGTCAAGGAAATCGTTGTCAACGACGCAATCACTGATGACAAGACTTTGACCGTGAAGAACGGGAGCTCAACCTGCTTCTCGACCGCGTTCAACGGGAACGATGTGTACACCTGCATGGGTGCTGTCACGGTGAAGGATGCATCCGGTGCGGCGGTGGCGAGCGTGACACTGGATTGCTCAGGCGCATTCTACCTGGCCACCTGTACGGGCAGTTCGGAGGTGGCGCTCGATCCGTCTTGCGGGACGGTCTGGCCGGTTTCCGCGCTGTTGGGCTCACACTGCGACGAGGGAGGCTGCACGCCGTAGCTAGCTTGTTCACTAACTCCGATAGTCCGCGTTCTCGCTCACGTACTCGTGGCTGAGGTCGGCGCCGAGGACGGTTGCGGCTGCGCTGCCCGCGCCCAGGTCAATCTCCAACTCCACGCAGCGCTCGTGCGGGGGGTAGTCGATGGGGGGGCGGAACACGCCGTCGATCGGCGCGGCGCTGGCGTA
>Ga0182021_10005764_pt1 | contig 14710 bp, 10 predicted proteins | sample 612E3MmetaG_FD_120493 | JGI IMG/M metagenome (GOLD analysis project Ga0182021, IMG submission 120493) | Permafrost microbial communities from Stordalen Mire, Sweden - 612E3M metaG (Illumina Assembly) | ecosystem: Environmental > Terrestrial > Soil > Wetlands > Permafrost | place: Sweden... | reverse complement strand
TGTCGTAGAGCAGCCAAGGCCCGCTCAGGTCGCGCACGTAGGTGTAGCGCGTGGTCCGCACCCCGCGATATTCTCTGCCGCCAATCCGGCGCACCCATTCCCCGAACGGTGAGACACAAAGAACTACGGTCACGTCGTCTCCCGGGTTTTTCTTCCCGCGAACGTAATTGCTATAGTCGAGACCCTCGACGGTCTTGGGAATCGGCACGCCGCACAACCCCAGCAACGTGGGCATCAGGTCCTCCGAATTAATCGGCGCATTCAATTCACGCGCCTTTACCCCCAAACCTCGCGGCCAGCGCAGGAGCAGCGGGACGCGGATCGCTTCATCGTAAGGGCGCTGCTTCTTGTAAGCGCCCTGCGACCCCAGCATGTCTCCGTGATCGGAGCTGAAGACCAGCAGCGTGTTATCCTCCAAGCCGGTCTCGCGCAAGGTGCGGCGCAGTTCGCCGAAGCAGTCGTCCAGAGCGGTGCAGTGGGCGTAGTAACCGGCGAGGATCGTTCGCGCGTTGGCACGCTCGGTTTCGGGCACATTGGGCCGGAGCGTCAGCTTCGCCGGATCATACAAAGCTCGGTACGGCTCGGGCGCGGTGAAATACGGGTCATGCGGCGGCCCCCAACTCAGGACCAGCAAGAAAGGCTTCTGCGATGGTGCATGGTCGCGGAGGTATTGTTGCGCGTCCCGGGTCTGCGCGATGGCGTCGTAACCCTCCCAATCCAGCTTTTCCGGCCCGTCCGCATAATAAGCCGAGTGGTTGTAGTCGTGCGTGCACTCCAGGACTTTCCAATAGTCAAACCCCTGGCGCCGCTTACGCGAGATGAACTTCGAACGGCCATCACCATCCACATGCCATTTGCCGATGTAGCCGGTGTCATAGCCGGCGGCGCGCAAGACTTTGGCGATGCTCACCGCCTCCGGGTCAAGCGGCACATCATTCAGAAAGACGCCGTGGGTGAGCGGCCGTTGGCCGGTCAGGAGCGATGCGCGCATGGGCGAGCAAACCGGCATGGCCGAAACGGCATTAACGAAGCGGATTCCCTCCCGCGCAAGCCGGTCTAAGTTCGGCGTCTTAACATTCGGGTCGCCCGCGTAGCCGAAAGCCGGCGCCCGCCACTGGTCGGCGAGGACGAAGACAATGTTTGGCGGGCGGGTCCCAGAACGGTGTTCGGATGGCTGGACACCGGTTGCGATCTCCGAGAAAGCCAGCGCCACGATTCCCGTTGCCAGTCCGCACCAATTAACCCCAGGCCTAAAGGTGTTCATAATCCTGTCTTGATTTCTCGCACAGCCCCTCTTTGGACCCGCTCGACTGAGCCGTGCATAATCTCAAGCCGGCGATGCTGCCGGCGCTCGCTTCACCGGCCTGCCCCTGTCCCAAACCGGTAGCTGCCCGATTCCACCGCCAGCACCACCCGGTCCCCTTCCCGGCGCAGGAACCTCACCCCTGGCGCCTGCGACAGCTCTTTCCCGCTTTCCGTGATGCTCGCGCCTTCGCGCGCTGGCAGGTAAACCGACACGGTCGTGTTGGCTGGAATGGTCACGTCCAGCTCGAAGCGCCCGTCCTCGACCTTCCACGCGATGGCGATGCGCCCGTGGATCGAATCATAGTGCGCGCGCACCCAGTCAATCGGCTTCTGGTCCGGGTTGCTGTTCGGCGAGGGCGGCGTGGGCCGGATGATGATGTGCTGGTAACCCGGTCCGTCGGTCTGGATGCCTGCCAGTTGCGAGAACATCCATTCGCAGACCGCCCCGAACGCATAATGCGCGAAGGAGTTCATCTCCGCGTTCTGCGGGCCCCCAAAGCCTTTGTCTTTGGTGTAACTGTTCCAGCGCTCCCAAATCGTCGTTGCGCCCTGCTCAACTTCATATCCCCACGACGGGTACTTGCGGCTTTGCAGGAGACGAGTTGCAAGGTCCGATTGGCCGGTGGCCGAAAGCACCGGCAACAATGGCCGCGTCCCCAGAAAGCCCGTGCTCATCCGGCCATCGTTATCCACGATCTTCTTTGCCAGCCGCGCCCCCGCCGCCACGCGCAAGTTGTCCGGCATCAAATCCATGTAGAGCGCCAGCGCATACGCCGTCTGCGTGTCCACGGCAAGCGCGCCGTCCGGCTTCACATACTTCTGATTGAAGGCTGACTTGATCTGCCCAAACAACTTACGGTACTCAGCGGCTTGGCTGGTCTTGCCGATGGCTTGGGCCATCTCGGCCATCAGCTTCGTCGAGTAGGCAAAGTAGGCGGTGTCAATGTACTCCAGCGGCGTCTTCTCGTTCACCGCCAGCCAGTCTCCCCAGTTGTTGCCGTGCGCAACGCCGAGGAAATCTTTGCTCGTGCTCTTGCGCCAGGCAATGAACCGCGTCATCGGCTCCCAGCACCGCTCGATAATCCGCGTGTCCCCGTAGGCCCGCCAGATCGTCCACGGGCAAATCACCGCCGCATCGCACCACGCCGTGCCGAAGTCCCACCCATGCTGGAACGGGAACGGCGCATAACCGGGGAACGTCCCGCTCGGGCGCTGCGATTCCATCAACTCCCGCAGCCACTTGGTATAGAACGCCGCCGAGTCCGCGTTATACGTCGCCGTCCCCACGTAAGCCTGAGCATCCCCCGTCCACCCGAATCGCTCGTCGCGCTGCGGACAGTCGGTCGGCAGATCAACAAAGTTGGCCCGCTGCGTCCAGACAACGTTCCGGAACAGCCGGTTCACCACCGGGTCGGAACACTCGAAACCACTCGTCAGCGGCGTGTCCGAGTGCAGCACAATGCCCGTGATTGTCCCGAGATCCGGCTCGCCCGGGTAGCCCGTTACTTCCACGTATTGGAAGCCGTGGAACGTGAATCGCGGCACATAACTCTCGCCGTTGGGATCGCCTCGCAATACGTAAACGTCGGTCGCGCGCGCCTTGCGCAGGTTCTCCGTCATCAGTTGGCCATCCGGATGCAGCATCTCGCCGTACCGCAGTCGAATCCTCGTCCCCGCCGGCCCTTTGACTTTCAACCGAACGACGCCCGCGAAGTTCTGGCCCAGGTTAAAAATATGCACGCCGTTGGATGGCGAACTCAACCCGACGGGTTTAATCTCCTCGATCGCCCGGACTGGCACGCCGGGGAAGGCCTCCAGTTTCGGCGGTCGTTTGAACCCCAAATCCACCTCGCGCCCCTCGATCTTCGGGTTGCCGCCCGACTCGGGATTCTGGAACTCGTAAAACTTGGCCTGCACTCTCCCGTTATCCTCCGCCCGGATCGCCGGTTCCCACTGGCTGTCGTCAAACCCCGCCTCCGACCAACCCCGATTTTCCTGCCGCGCATCGTAGCTCTCCCCCATCAGGAAATCCGCCTCTTGGATCGGTCCCGCCCCGGTGACCTTCCACGACGTGTCGGTCACCACCCGCTCGCGCGACCCGTCCGCATACTCGATTTCCAGTTGTGCCATCACTGCCGGCGTTTTCCCGTATGTGTACCGCCCAATGCCCTCCGTCCCGATGCCGGTCAGCAGGCCAAACCCAACATACCCGGAGTACCACCCGTCCGCCACCCAAGCGCCCAGCGCGTTGGCCCCGGGCTTCACCAGCGTCGTCACGTCATACGTATTGTAGTAGGCCCGCCGGTGATAATCCGACCAGCCTGGCGCGAAATACGCATCCCCCACACGCTGTCCATTGAGGTGCAGCTCATATACCCCTAGCGCGGTCGCATGAATCGTAGCTCTTCGCACCTCGCGCGCCGCCGCAAACTCTTTCCGATACTGCCGCGCTGGCGGCAGAAACAGCGGCTCCTTGGACCTGTGCAGCGGCGTCTTGTCCCGGAAACTGATGTACTGCGCCTTCCAATCCCCTGGTTTTAGCAATCCCATGCTCCACCTCGCTGACTCACTCCACCCCGACGCTTTGCCGTCTTTGTCCCACACCTTGACCTTCCAGAAGCACTGCTGTTGCGACCGCAGCGCCTTGCCGCCATAAACGACACCCGTCGTCTCGCCGCTAGCAACCCTCCCGCTGTCCCACAAATTGCCCCGATTCTTCCCCAGCCGCTCCACGTTGCTCGCGACCAGGATCTGGTAGGCCGTTTGTCTCTGGCCCCGCTCGCTGGATTCCACGATCCAACCCAGCCCCGGCTGCAGCTCATCAATGCCCAGCGGATTGACGCGATACTCGCAACGCAAGCTAGCCGGCGCAAGGCCCCCTCCGGCCACTGGCGCCGCCCCAGCCAAAGTTAGACTCGCTGCCAATGCCCCCACCAACCCCAGGCAAAACCGAGTTGCACCCACCCACCTTAGCCCGGATATTTCATACGCTTGAGAGCGCCCTTGGCCACCAAGCCCGTGGCGCCCTCTCTCAACTTCGTCTTTTCTCAAAACATTTTCCTGTCTTAAATATTCCTGTCTCTTCTTCCCATTTAGGCGTGAATTCCAAACCGGCCGCGCCGCCTCAAAATTAATTTCCAGCCGCGTTCTTCCAGTCTTCACCCGACAACAATCTCTGAGCACTTTCGACATAAGCAGCATTCCGATTCGTTCCGGTCGCCCAGCATGGATTGGATGTTTCAGTCCATTCAACGCCGGCACCGGACCGCATTATTTCGCTCCCCGCCGCTCTCCGCAAGACTTACCCCTCAGACTTCAACGTATTGGACAGCGAAGAAGATGGTGGTTTCGCCGTCTTGCTCATGCCATTCTGGTTCATCATGACGGCCCGTCAGCCTCACACACATCCGATGGTGTTCATGTTTCTGATCCTGCCTTTCGGGGTGATGGGCGGCTATGTGAGCGTGGCGCTGGCCTACCTCTTCGCCCAGGCGGGCATCCCGGTCGAGCGCGTCGCGGCGTTGGTGGCCGTCGGCATCATTCCCCATACCTGGAAATTTGCCTGGGCACCGCTCGTGGACTCGTTACTGACCCGCAAGACCTGGTACCTGCTGGCCGCCGTGTTGAGCGCGGCGGGGATTTGGGCCACGGCGGTCTTACCCATCCGGGCCTCCAGCTTGCCGCTCCTCAGCACCGTGGTTCTCGTCTCCAATTTTGCGGTCACGTTCCTTGGCATGGCCACCGACAGTCTCATGGCTTATGGCACTCCCCCGGAACTGAAGGGACGCGCGGGCGGTTGGTTCCAGGCGGGCAACCTGGGCGGCGCGGGTTTGGGCGGCGGAGCCGGCCTTTGGCTTGCTCAGCGACTGCCGACCCCGGGAATGGCCGGCGGGATTCTCGCCCTCGCCTGTCTCGCCTGTTGCCTGGCGCTATTTTTTGTCCCTGAACCCAAGTCCACCATCCGTGACCCCCGCGTCTTCAAGACCGTGGCCAACGTGTTCAATGATCTCTGGGGCTTGGCCCGCTCACGCCCGGGCCTTGTCGCCCTGTTTCTTTGCTTCCTGCCCATCGGCTCCGGCGCCGCCTCGAACTTGTGGTCGGCGGTGGCCGATGACTGGCGCGCCTCGGCCGACACCGTGGCGCTGGTAACCGGTGTGCTCGGCGGAATCCTCTCCGCCGCGGGCTGTCTGTTGGGCGGGTGGGTCTGCGATCGGATGGACCGCAAAGGCGCCTACGTGTTGTATGGCGTGCTGCAAGCAGTCTGTGCGATCGGGATGGCCCTGGCCCCCCGCACTCAGGGTATGTTCATTGTCTTCACCTCCCTTTACGCCCTGATTACCGGCCTCACCTACGCCGGGTTCACGGCGTTTGTGCTCGAGGCGATGGGCACGGGCGCTGCCGCCACCAAGTACAACGTCTTCGCCTCCCTGTCCAACACCCCGATTTATTACATGACCCTCATAGACGGGCGGGCGCACACGCGCTGGGGCGCCGCCGGCATGCTCAACACCGAAGCCACCTTCTGCTTGCTCGGCATGGTCCTGTTTTTCGGCGTCGTTGCCCTTCTCAACAAAGCAAATCGTGCGAGATAAATCCGCCGTTCCCACGAGCCACCGCCTCGCGCTGCACGAGACAGTGTCATGCGCCGGAACTCTCGGTCGCCGGCGGTGTTTGCCTGAGATGATGACGCAACGTGTCAAGCATAGAAGTCAAGCATTGAAGTGTTGCAGATCAATGAAAAGGCAGGCAGCGTGAAAGTGAACAATTCCGGCACCGTCATGGTTCTCGCCTTCGAGAAGGACGGCCCTGTGCTGCGCAACTTGCTGCTGCCATCGGAGCCTCCACCGGTCGCATTTCAGCCCGCCTCCCGGCAACGATGATCGAAAGGATAATGAGGGCCGCCACAACTTTCACTCCTTTGCTGCACGCTTCGCCTCTCATGAAACCCCCAGGAGCGCCGACATTCCTGTCGGCATCTGGCGGTGAGGGCACCAGGCCGACAGAAATGTCGGCGCTCCAAGTGCACGTATTCAGCGACGCAAAGCACGAACGAGGTATGTGAAAGTCTCTCCCGGCAGGAGAAGTTTGTTGTTGAAGCTCGTGCAACGCCCCATCTGAAGACGCTCGGCAAGCTGGCGAATCCTCAGCATCATCTCCCGCCGCAACTGCGCCGCCCGCGCCACTTTCGCCGAGTCTCCTCTGGGGCGCTCCTGGAGGTCCCGCTTTTTACACTTCATTCCCCTTGGTTCCTGACCTCCAACGTCAGCGCCTTCCACGGTTTTGAAGCAAACCAGCAACGAAGGCGTCCAAGAGCAAGAGTATATGGTCGCAGTGCGCGCATTGGTCATCGCGGTGGTCGTTGTCCTGGAAGGATGTTCTCGTTCGCCGCCGCCCCCTTCGCCGGTCGCGAGTGATGAAAGCTCGGCTGAACAGAGTCCCGATCTCGCCGCCCGCGCTGAAGCGAACACCCCCTTCGCCGACCTCGTCCGGCTGGCGAAGTCGGGGACCGACCAGAAGGTCTTACTGGCCTATATTGACGCCGCACCAGTTCCATACCAGCTCACCACCAATGAGCTTGCATTTCTCGCCGATCTGGGCGTCTCACCGGAAGTCCTCACGAAACTGGGCGCCAGCTTGCCAGAAACCGACCAGACCGAGGCGACACCCGCCAGTGTGGAAATTTCCACGGCTCCGGCGACCACGACGGTGGAGACTACCGCCGCTCCTGTGACCGAAGAGGTCACTGCGCCGGCTTCACCGGAGGATGTTTCGACGACAGAGGAAGCGCTGGTGGAGCCCCCGGTGGTGGTGGCACCGGAGGAGGCGGCGATCAATATCTCATTCTTTTACGAGGCGCTGTCGCCCTATGGAAGTTGGATGGAAGTGGACGGTGAGCCGTATTGGCAGCCGGCGGCCGTGGTTCTGGATAGCGGTTGGAGACCCTACTGCCAGCGCGGCCACTGGGTCAATACCGACTGTGGCTGGGCGTGGTATTCGGATTATTCGTGGGGCTGGGCGCCGTTCCACTATGGCCGCTGGAGACACGATGACCGTCACGGCTGGATTTGGGCGCCGGATACCGTTTGGGCCCCGGCTTGGGTAAGTTGGCGAGAACACGCCGGGGTCATAGGTTGGGCTCCGCTGCCGCCCGAAGCCAGGTACGCGCCCGGTGCGGGTTTCACTTACAACGGCAGGGCCCCGGCGATGGGTTTTGAGTTTGGCTTGCAGCCAGGGCATTACACCTTCGTGCGAACGGAACACTTCTCCGGGCCAGGGCTGGCGCGGCACATATTGCCCGCAACGCAAGTGATGCAGTTTTATGCCAACACGACGATCATCCCGAACAACTATGCCTACAACCACAACCTCATTATCAACCGCGGCCCACCGGTGACCCAGATCACGGCGGTGACGCACCGTGAGATTCCAATGCTGAGCATTGTTGATCAGGACATCCGCCCGGGCCAACCGATTCGCGGGAACGTTGTCACCGCAGACCGTTTCGAGGTCTTTCGCCCGCGTGTGGCGCCAACGGCTCCGGCAGCGCCCCCCGTGGTAGTCGCGCGGCAGCAAGCCGAAGCTGCCCGGCGCGAAGAAGCTCGTAGGAGCTCGGTATTTGACACCGCCCAAGGCGGTTCCCTGGTGAGAAACGAAAGTGTGCGCGGCGAGGACAGCCGCGCTGCAATTCAACCCCCCAGCACACGCGGGAATCAGCCTGTCGTTGTTAGGGGACAAGCCGAAAAGGCGGCGGAGCGTTTGCGGGAGGAGCGGCGCCAGGCTCAGGCGGCGCAGCAGCAGGCGGCGGAGCGTTTGCAGCAACAGGAGGCAGCCGCGCGCGGACGGGCACAACAGGAAGCCGCCGCACAACAAGAAGCCGAGCGCCTGCGAGCGCAGCGGGAGGAATCAACGCGGCTGCGGGCGCAGCAAGAGGCGGAGCGGCTGCGAGAACAAGCGGCGGCGGCCGAGAACCTGCGCCAGCAGAACGAGGCCGAGCGCCTGCGGCAAGCTGAGGCGCTGGCTCGCCAACAGCAGCAGGCGGCGGCGGAACGCGAGCGCGAGGAACAGCGCCAGGCAAAACTGGCGGCGGAACGCCAGCGTGAGGAACAGGGCCAGGCGAGCGAGGCGGCGGAGCGCCTGCGAGCCGAGCAGGAGGCGGCGGCCCGGGTGCGGGCGCAGGAGGCGGCGGAGCGGCAGCGAGCCCAGCAGGAAGCAGCCGAGCGGCAGCGTGAGGAACAGCAGCGGGCTCAGCAAGAGGCCGCCCAGCGCCAGCGGGAGGAACAATCCCGGGCTCAGCAGGAGGCGGCGGCGCGGGCAAATGCCTTTCAGGGCGGCGAAAGCGGCTCGGCAGCCCAGTCGGCGAGCGAGCGCGGCGCCGCCAGTCACCATAGCGGTCGTTGAGCTATTTTACATAGGATAGAGGAGAGAAACACATGCGCCATACAGATCGAACAACCAGCAAATCCCAAATCCTGGTCGTGGCCGGCCTGGCTTATGCCGTGCTGTCAGTCACAGCCGTTCGCGCGGCCAATGACAGCCAACAAGCTCGGTTTGCCACTCCCGACCAAGCCGTAGCGGCGTTGACCAAAGCGGTAAGTGCCAAAGACACCAATGCGCTCCGAAGCCTATTCGGTCCGGCGTTAGACGAAATCGCCAACCCGGACCCGGTCCAGCGAGCACACAACCTCACTCTATTTGCCAGGCGCCTCGCCGAGGCCACCAAACTCTCCCGCAAAAATGACCATACGGTCGTCCTCATCGCCGGCAAAGACGATTGGCCCTTCGCGATCCCGGTGGTGAAAAAGGATGACCAATGGTTCTTCGACACCAAAGCCGGCAAAGAAGAAATCCTCAACCGGCGCATCGGCAGGAACGAGCTGAACGCGATTGATGTCTGCCGCGCCTACGTCCAGGCGCAACGGGACTACGCGCTCAAGGACAGCGCTGGCAACGGCGTCATGGAATACGCCCAGAAGCTTAGGAGCTCGCCCGGAAAGAGAGATGGTTTATACTGGGAAACCAAGCCCAACGAGGAGGAAAGTCCCTTCGGGCCGCTGGTGGCCAAGGCGCATGCCGAGGGCTACGGCAAGAAAGATCCCAATGCCGGCGCCCAGCAGGCGCGCCAGCCTTTCCATGGTTACTTCTTCAGAATCCTGACCCGGCAGGGCCAGCATGCCCCGGGCGGCGAATACGATTACCTCATCAATGACCACATGGTCGCGGGCTTTGCCTTGCTCGCTTACCCCGCGGTCTGGGGCAACTCCGGCGTGATGACCTTCATCGTGAATCAGCAGGGCAAAGTCCATCAAAAGAACCTTGGCGCAAAGACCGCTGAGCTGGCTGAGGAAATCAAAGAATACGACCCCGACGAGACCTGGGAACCGGTCAAGTAGCAAGGTAAAGGACTCATAACTCCTCCGGAGGGAGGCAGATGATTTCATTGCCGCAAGAAGTAATTTCCTGCTAAATGTAGAGGAGCAAGTGGTGCCACCGATCTCGGCAGGCAGCGGCTTCTTCAGGCTTAATATGCAGTAGAGCGGAGGCTGGAAGGGTCAATGAATCGGCGCAGCGCCCCTACCCAGCGGCAACGTTGGACCGCGCCAGGCACATGCGGGCGCGCCCAGGGCACTTTCTACCAGCACTTTCCGTTTGACATTCTTCGCGCCGTCTGGCAACAATCCCGCCACTCTGAGTGAGCACCAGAACCAATTCTTCCTCACCCGCGCAACGCCAATGAAGAGGCAAGACGCTGACCGTTTCAGCATCCGGAGAGCGCGTTTTATCCACCAATCAGCAGAGAAAGAACCAATAAATGAAACACAAACCAGTTGAATCAGATGGGCTGAGGACCCTCTCGGCTCTTGCTATCAGCGGCTTGGCGGCCTTGTTGGGATTCGCCAGTCCCATCGCCAGGGCTGCGGATGCCCAGCTTTACCGGATACGGGCCGATGCGGCCACCACCATCACCAGCGTTTTGCCCAATGGCCAGATTACCTGGACGAGCGCAGTGCCCAACATCAATTATACCGTCGAGGCCTTCCCAGGCGGCCAAAGCGGCTGGGGCGCCGTGTTCTCGGGTGTGCAGTCTGGTTTCTCGCAGACGTTCACTCTCTACCGCCCCGCGGGACCCGCCAATGTGATTGCCGTGCGCACGCTGTTTCACACCAACATTCTCGCCGGAATGCAAGTGAGCCTGGTCCCCTCGAGCACGTGGCAGACACGCGCGCAAGCTGTCACCGGGCTGGATGGCCGCTGCTATTTTTATGGCATGCCACCCGACGACTATTACGTCGAGTATCCTGATTCGGCGGTTTATTCGGCAGGGTATTGGGACAGTCAGATTATTGACGGGGTGCAGCAGACAAACCGCATGGACGTTTACGTCACCAAACGGCCAGTCGTGATGCAGCCCACAGGCACGATTTCCTCCGCCCCGACGTTCCTTTGGAACAGCATTCCGGAGGCTGCTTATTATAGCTTCGATCTCTATGCCAGCGGCGCGTCCACGCCTCTCGACAGCGTGAGTGGTCTCTTTCAAACAAACTATCAGACGACGGCCAACCTGGTTGCCAACCAGAGCTATTATTGGTTTGCCGCCGGCTACAACATCCGGGGAGAGCCGGTCCTAAGAGGCCAGGGCAATTTCTTGTCCGGGTTTACGGGTCCTGGCGGTGGAACGAACAAGGCCGGCTGCGACCAGCGCCTCTTCGGCGTGATCCAGTGGGGGAAGTACCCGGTGGCAGGAGTCGGAATCCATTTGTCCAATTCCACTAACAACACTTTATACTATCCCACGACCACCGATAGCCAGGGGTGGTACCTGTTCGAGGGAGTTGCCGCGGGCTTGTACAGCCTGGTCCTGGAAAGCACGAACTATACCGGCCAAACTCTTTCCTCCTACGTGCTGATGCCGGATTACGCCGGTCATTTCGGCGTCTATTACCTCTCCAAACCCGCTGCCAATATGCAGCCGGCGGCGCATACCACCGTGCATTCTTCAACACCCACCTTTAGCTGGTCCGGCGCCCCGGAATGCGCCACCTATACGGTGACCGTCCGGAATTGGAATACTGGCGTGACGATATTCACCCAACCGAACTTGACGGCAAATTCCCTCCTTTCGCCGGTGGCTTTGGCCAACGCAGATTACTTTTGGAGCGTGCAGGGCTTCGACAGCGATGGCAACATGCTGCTCACCGGGACGGTGAGAATTACGATCCACGTGCCTTAGAGCGGGTATCAAGACGTCAACGGCCATCTGCTTGGCCCCTTCAATCCGGCGCGTGGGCCAGGGGAAAAATGGAGGCAGTGTAGATCGGAGTGTGTGACGGGATTCGCCTGGCCTGCCGGGTCAACAGTTCGTCCAACTCGTCCAGCGAGCGGCTGGCTGCCCGCTGGTAGTTCGCGACCGTGGGCGACAGATCCTCCCTGGAAGCAGACGACGCCACCACCGGACGACTGATTCGGGCCGGTGGAGAAACGACCGGCTGTCGCGCCGGGATGGACAGCATCACGATCACCAGCATGGCGACTCCTATCGCCGGCAGAGCGACGCGCCAGTTCAGGCGCGTTGCCGACTTCCACGTGGCCAGCATTCCCCAAATAGACTCCGTTTGCTCGGCTCTCAGTTGGCCGACCAGTCTTTGGTGGAAGGATTCGGACGCCTCAATCCCGGGCGCCGTTTGCGCCGCAGCCAGCCTTCGCCCAACGGCGGAGATGTCCGCCAGGTAGCAGCGGCAGCCGGCGCAAGTTTCAAGATGCGCGCGGAGGTCCTCCGCCCGGCGCGCATCCAATTCACCCAGCGTCAACAGGGCGATAAGTTTACGTTTGCTAAAGCAAGGTTTCATACTAAACCATCTGTGGGAGGGCGAGCGTCCTCGAGAGCCCTAGCTTTCCACAGGATTTGGGCTCGCGAGGACGCTCGCCCTCCCGGGCTGAAAAAGCGTTGCTCCCGCAGAGCGTTCATGGCCCGGAGCTTGTCCAGAGCATGAAAGAGCCGGGACTTGACGGTACCCACCGAGCAGCCCAGGGCGGCAGCAATACTCTCCAGTGAATCGTCCACATAGAAGCGCAGATGAATGACCTGCTGATGCTTTGCGGGCAGCGCCGCGACGCATTTCTGCACCACCGCCGCTTCTTCATGCCGCTGGGCGGCTTCATCGGGCAAAGCATTGTGGGTGAGCGACTGAGCCAGCGTGTTTGCCGGCCCCTCCTTGTCATGCTGCGCGAAGGCGGAGAACGGCAGCGGGCGTTTCTCGCGGACGGTATTGCGGTAGCGGTTGAACAGAATCGCGCAGAGCCAGGTAAAGAATTGACAACGGCCATTGTAGCGGCGCAGGCACTTCCACGCTTCCACCAGGGTGTCCTGGGCGAGGTCTTCAGCCAGCACGGCATTGCCGCAAAGCGCCGTCGCCTGCCGCAAGAGCCGCGTTTCATAAACGCGGCACAGCTCGCCGAACGCTTCCGCATCCCCCGCCTGCGCCTGCGCGAGCAGACTCTGGCTCTCGGGGGATGCGGTTTCCCTGAGCGCTGGATTCAGGCTGAACATCTACAGTTAGACCGTTCCGCTCACCATAACTCACTCGATCACTTTGGGTAAGTGGTGGGCTTGGCCTGGCCGGCATTCTTGCCATCAACATAGAATGGCGGGCCGTCTTTCTCGACGAAGATCAGGACCTCCGGCCAGGGGTTCACATTGCAGGCCGACTTGAGCTCGAAGCCACGGTCCACGCCCTGGAATACAAAGCGCCGGAACCCAAAGGGACCTTGTCCCCAGCAATCAGTGACGCCTTGCAGCCCGGCCACGCCGTGCAGCTTGTATTGGATGGCGGCGCGCATCATGGCCAGACCGGTCAGCGCCCTGAGTTCTTTCGACCGGGCGTATTCCCAGGGCGGAAAGAGAAGTGCGACAACGGGGTTGGGTGAACGCTGGAGGTCTGCTCTGAACTGTGCCATCTGCTTTTCGTATCCGCCGTGCGGCAAAGCCAGGATGGCCGTAAGCCTTTGCTCGAACGAGTCCAGGTCCCGGACGAGCTTCACGATGCCTTCACTTGTTCCGCCGGCGGCTTGGGCCAATCGCGTCCACCAATCGGCCTGGTCGGGTTGGTCATCACGCGCCATTTTGGCCTGGGCCTGGCGAGTGCTGCCCGACATTCTGGTCTGGCCCGGCTGGGCGTCCTGCTGGCCATCCTGGGGATTGAGCGCATTGGCGAGCAGTTGATGGATGCCCGCCATCACCTGGGCGTCGTTTCCCGGGTTGGCTTGCTGCAATTCCTGGATCTTGCGCAGCATCCAGTTCTGAAAGAAGGCCCTTTCCGTCGCGACACAGTCCGCCACCGACCGACGAGCCGGGGCGGCCTCAAGCCCAGCCAGCAATTGCTGCAAGTTCTCCGTCGAGAACTGGCCGAAAAGCTCCGCCACGTGCCGGCTGGTAATCATTGCCATGGCTCCCCGGACCAGCGTCGAAACCAACGTTCCATCCCGCGCCACGTTTCTGCCCAGCACGAACGCGGCCAGCACGTCGTCGCGCGCGTCGGCCTGGCGGCCGAGCTGCAAGTCCCACAGGGCCCGGAGTTTCGCCGTCAGAACCGCCGCCTTGGTGCGGGCCAGGTGCGGGAGAAGCGTCGCCGGCCCGTCGCTCATATCAATGCCCCAGTCACAGGGCACGGTGGAATGCGCCGCTGCGCGCAGCAACTTGTACTCATTATCGTAGCCGGCCATGAGATTGCCGAATCGTTCCGGGAGCTGCTGGCCCTGCCACTCAGTGTAAACCAGATAGTCGTGATCGGCCTCGGATACATCCGGCGCGACGAGAAAGGCCTGGTAATAAAGCAGTGCCGGGTTGATACTCGTGGAAGGGGGCTGGCCACTGGCCCCGACCTGAGCTGCCGCGATAAGGAGAAATGCCACACGCATTGATTTCAAAGGTTTCATAAGATGTTTGTTGTTTCGCAAGTTCAGTCTGCCCGTTAATAACGCCAGCGTGCCAAAAGGTTCACTTTTTCGGGCACTGCCGGAGCCTCGGGGTTTGCGTTGGCCGGTGGCTCGTGCTTGGCAGGGCTAACCCGCAGGGAGGGCGAGCGTCCTCGCGAGTCGTGATTCAGGGCGGTTTTCCAGGATATTTGGGCTCGCGAGGACGCTCGCCCTCCCGAACAGGTGGTTTTGGCACGGTTGCCCCGGATACTGCTCATTAACGGTTTAGACCAATCCCTCCCGAAAGCGTCACGGGGCTGCAAAACCGCAAAAACGATCAAGCGCGCCTGCTTTGATTGTGGTATGAATTGCAGCGAAGACTAAACAGGAACCATGCGAACAGTCACACTGCAGGATTACAAGCGGCGCATGTTGCGGGTGCTGGTGCATATTCAGCAACACCTCGACGATCCGCTTGGGCTGGAGGAGTTGGCCA
>Ga0182021_10005763_pt1 | contig 14710 bp, 6 predicted proteins | sample 612E3MmetaG_FD_120493 | JGI IMG/M metagenome (GOLD analysis project Ga0182021, IMG submission 120493) | Permafrost microbial communities from Stordalen Mire, Sweden - 612E3M metaG (Illumina Assembly) | ecosystem: Environmental > Terrestrial > Soil > Wetlands > Permafrost | place: Sweden... | reverse complement strand
TTCAAGGAAGGGCAGGCGGTGGTCCGCGAGCTCGTGCTCATCAAGGTGAAGGCCGACTCGAAAACCCGCTCCGAGATCATGCAGATCTGCGACATCTTCCGGGCGAAGATCGTGCATGTGGCGCACGATCAGGTGATCGTCGAAACCACGGGCGACGACGGCAAGGTGAACGCCTTCCTCAAGCTGCTCGAGCCCTTCGGGGTGCTCGAACTCGCCCGCACCGGCGTGCTCGCTCTCAAGCGGTAGCGCGCCGCGCAGCGGAGCGCGGCGGAAGGCGCAGTTTAAGTTTAAGTTTAGGTTTAAGTGAGAACGAACCGCCCGCGATCCTCCTGCCGTCTTCAACTTCAACTTCAACTTAAACTTAAACCTCAACCCTCCTGGGGCTGCCGCCCGCCATGCCGAAGATCATCCTGGCCACCCGCAAAAGTCCGCTGGCGCTCGCACAGGCGGAGCTCGTGGCTGCACGGCTGCGCGCGGCCTTCCCCGGGGTCGAGTGTGAGTTGCTCAAGGTGGTCACCACCGGCGACCGCAAGCTCGAATGGTCGCTGGAGAAACAGGGCGGCAAGGGGCTGTTCACGGCGGAGCTGGAACAGGCGCTGTTGCAGGGCGCGGCCCAGGCGGCGGTCCACAGTTCGAAGGACCTGCCCAACGAGTCGGCCCACGGACTCGTCATCGCCGGCTACCTGCCGCGCGAGGATCCACGCGACGTGCTGGTGATGCGCCCGGGGGTGGTCAGGCCGGCGACGATCGCCACCAGCAGCCCACGCCGCCGGCTGCAAATCAGTCTCCAATTTCCGGATGCGAGGTTCACCGAAATCCGCGGCAACGTGGACACGCGGCTCAAGAAGATCGCCGCGGGGGCGGCCGATGGCACGATCCTGGCCGCCGCCGGGCTGCGGCGCCTCGGCATCGCCGGCTGGGAGGGACTCGAATTCCGGCCGCTCGACTTCGCGCAGATGGTGCCGGCGGTGGGGCAGGGCGCCGTCGCCGTCCAGACGCGGACCGGGGACGCGGCGAAATTCGCCGCGGCGTTCGACGCCGCCACGGCCCGCCAGCTTGGACTCGAACGCGCGCTGCAAGGTCGGTTCGGCGGTGGTTGCCAGCTGGCTTTCGCCGCGCACGCGACGGCCGACACGCTGTATCTTTTCCACGAGCGGACCGGGCAGCGCAGTCTGACGATCACGCCGGCGGACTTCGACGAACCGGCGGCGGCGGCAGAGCGGATCTGGCAGACGCTGGGGCTGTAATCGGGAGGAGGGAGGGCGCAGCCCTTCGATACACTCAGCCCGACCTACGAAACCGACAGTCAACATCACGGTATTTTGCGAAGCTTAGTCAAAGAGCTGTAGCCGCAGGTGTTGGCCAAGCGTCCCCCGCGCCGTAACCGTCGCGGCCACTTTCCGATCGTAGCCGAGGCGGCTACCGCGAGCAACTCTGGCTGCAGTTTTACTGAAAATATTCTGTGACCGCCGAAACGACCCGGTGGGCCAGGTCAGCGACCTGGCCTACAACGGCGGACATAGACTGCCGCTACCGCATTCCTACTGGAAGCAACGCCATTCCACGGGATCAGAAAATCCTGAAGCCTGATTCCACTCGCTCGCGCTCGTGGCTACTGACGAAGGGCGCCAAGGCTGCGAAGGGCACGGACTGGCAGCGAGGCCCCCTTGCACACGCTTATGGCTGCTGGCGGCGGGCGCGCCAGCGGCGGAGGCCGAGGCCGACGAGCGACAGGCCCATAAAGATCGCGCCGTAGGTCGAGGGCTCGGGGGCGGGGGTGATCACCCGGTCCGTGGCATCGTAGGGCAGCCAGGCGGTCTGGTTGTTGGTATAGCCGCTGAAAGTGATCTGGTTTTCCGGGGCCACGCCGCGACCGGTATCGCCCAAGGTCGCGCCGGACCATGCGGCGGACGTATTGTCAGTAAAGAAATAGTCGGCGCCGTTGACCCAGTTGGTGATGGAGAGCGTGTTGCCGCCGAGAACGAACGTGCCGGCTTTGAGTGTGGCCGAGACGTTGTTGCCAAAATCGATGGTGGAGGCTCCGGTGATGTTGAGATTGGTGACGGCGAGACCAGTGGCGCCGAGTTTAAGCGTGCTGCCGGTGCCAAGCGTCAGGGTGCCGATGGACGCGGAAGTGGCCGCAGAGAGATCGAGGATGCCTCCCGTAATTTGCAGCCCGCCGCTGCCGTTGAGCACGCCGGAGACGGCGCCGCTGCTGACAATGAGGGTGCCCGACCCGATCGTGAGCGTGCTGCCGGCATTGGCGGTCAGGGCGCCGATGGTATTGCCGGCCTGACCGTTTTCCACGTCGAAGGTGGCGCCACTGGAGATCGTGACCGCCGACCCGCCGGTCATCGCGCTACCGCCGGCGCCGAGCCGGAGGGTGCCCGAGCCATTGATCGTGGTGGCGCCGATGTACGTGCTCGCGCCGGTGATCGAGAGCGTGCCGCTGCCCGTCTTGGTGAGACCGCCGTTGCCGGAAATGCCACCGGCAAACGTGGTGTTAGCGTTGTTGCCGCCGGTGGTGAGAGTGCCGGAACCGAGGGTGATCGAGCCGCCGCCGGCGCCGGTCGCGATGGAACCGACGGTATCGGAGTAGTTGTTGAGCGCGAGGGTACCGGCATTGGTGATGGTGACGGCGGTGGCGTCGGGCAGGGCATTGGCGACGCCGAGCTGGAGAGTGCCGCCCGTGATGTTGGTGGCACCGGCGTAGGTATTGACGCCGCCGCTGAGAGTGAGGGTGGAGGCGCCTGTCTTGGTGAGGCTGCCCGTGCCGGTGACGATGCTGTTGACCGTCAGCGTCGAGGAGGTGTCGAACGTGCCACCCGACGCCCCGAGCGTGACGCCGCGATTGGTGGAGAGCGCAGTGGCGCCGGTGTTGCGCAGGGTGCCACCGCTGAGGGTGAGCTGATTGGCGGTGACCGCGCCCGGCGTGGCACCGAGGTCGCCTTCCGCGGCGATGGAGACCACGCCGCCCTGGACATCGGTGATGCCGGCGTAGGTGTTGGCGGCGTTGCCCAGCACCAGCGTACCGGCGCCAACCTTGGTGAGTGAATTGCCGGCGGCGCCCGAGACGACACCGTTCGCGGTGAGGGTGGTGCCGGAGTCGACGCCAATGCTGCTGGAGCTGCCGAGAGCGATGGTGCCTGACCAGATGTTGGCGCCGGCGATGTTGCGAAGGGCGCCGTTGGCCCCGGAGCCGAAGCCATTGAGCGTCAGATTTTCGGCCACGGTCATGCCGGCGGCGTTGTTGACATTGAGCGTGGCGCCGTTCGCGACGGTGGTGGCACCCGCGTTGCTGCCCAGCGCCGCGGCGCTTTGGATTTCCAGGATGCCGGAGTTGATGGCCGTGGCTCCGGTGTACGTGTTGGTTCCGGAAAGCACCCAATTGCCGCCGCCTGATTTGGTGACGGCGGTGGTGCCGGAACCATTGACGATGTTACCCGAAAACGTGTTGGCGCCGGTGTTCGTGCCCGTGAGCGTGAGCGTCTTGGCGCCGGCGCCCGTGGCGGTAAGGTTGCTGGCGAAGGTGAGCGCGCCACTGCCCGAGGCGTCGATCGTGCCGCCGCCCGTGGTGCCGGCCAGATTGATGACGCGGTCGGTGGTCTCGCCGACGCCGGTGTATTGGAGGGTGCCCGTGTTGGCCCCATTGCCGAGGTCGATCGTGCCATTGGCGACCGTGACGGGGGCGCCGAGGTTGCTGTTGGCAGTGCCGCCCGTCACCTTGTTGAGCGAGGCGACGCTGAGCACGCCGTTCTGAATCGTGGTCTTGCCGGTGTAGGTGTTGGCCCCGGAGAGGGTAAGCGTGCCGGTGCCAATCTGGGTCAGGGTGCCGGTTCCCGTGATCGTGCCGGCAAACGTTGTCGTGGAGTTGCTGCCGCCGGAGGTAAGCGCCCCGGCGCCGAGGGTGATGGTGCTGCCGGCGACACCGGCGATGGAGCCCACGGTATCGGTCTGGCCATTGACGTCGAAGATGGCGGTGGCACCCCTCAGGTTGACGTCACTGGTGTTCGGCACCACGTTGCCGGCTCCCAGTCGCAGCGTGCCGGCGTCGATGAAGGTGTCGCCGGTGTACGTATTGGCGCCGGAGAGCACCCAGGTGCCGGCGCCGGTTTTGTCGACATTAGTGATGTTGGTGCCGGTGAGGTTGTCGATGATGGCGCCGGAGATGGTGTTGGCGCCGGCATTGGAACCGGTGAGCGTGAGGGTCTTCGAGCCGGCGCCGGAAGCGGTGAAGGCGCTGGTAAAAGAGATGGTTCCGCCGCCAGAGGCGTCGAGCGTGGCGCCGCCGGTGGTGCCCGCCAGATCGATGACGCGATTGGTGGAGTTGTTGGAGGCACCGGTGAAGGCCAGGGTGGCACCGGTGGCGCCCGAGCCGATCTTGATGGTGCCATTGGCCGCAGTCGTGGGGGCACCGAGGGAAGAGCTGGCGGCGCCCACGTTGGCCAGCGTATTGATCGAGACGGTACCGCCGTTGATGGTCGTGGTGCCGGTGTAGGTATTGGCGCCCGAGAGCGTGAGCGTGCCGGCTTCGTTTTTGGTGAGGGTGCCGGCGCCGGTGGTGATCGTGCCGCTGATGACTGTGTTGCCCGCGCCGTTGACGGTGACGTTGCCTTGCGCCGTGCCCGCGGTGATGGCGTTGGCGGCCGACAACGTCAGCGTGCCGCTGGCATTGTCCTGATTGATGATCAGGTTGTCGTTGAGCGTGAGGCCGGCGGAGATGGTGGGCGAACCGCCGTTGGTGACATTGATCTGGGCGCTGCCGCCGCCGACATCCAGCGTGATGCGTTGGGCGGCGGCGGGTGCGATGGTGTAGTTGTGGCTGTTGTTGAAATTCACGTAGCCGACCGTGCGGTTGTTATCGAGCGTGACGGTGCGGTCGGCCGTAATGGCCGCGCCAAAGTTTACGCTGACCCCGGCGCCGTTTGGATTGGCGTTGGGGTTCCAGTTGGTGGTGGTGGTCCAATTACCGGCGGCATCCACATTCCACGTGTTGGTGGCGCTGGTGATGGGCACCACCTCGAATTTGCCGGCGACCGAGATGATCTGGGCGCCGGCGCCGTAACCGGCGAAGGTGATGGCGCCAAGGTAGGCGGCGTTGAAGGCGGTGCCGTTGCTGACGAGGAGCTGGTCGCTGCCGCCACCGGCGAGATTGCCGTTCCAATTATTGATGGTGAGGGTGGTGCCGATGCCGCGGGTGCCGGTGCCCACACTAAGAATGCCGGCGAGCCCGCTGTAATCGATCGCAGAATTGGCGGTGAGGTAGAGCCCGTTGACGATGTCGGAGAAGCCGTTGGTGGTAAATGTACCGCCGCTGAGGGTGAGCGAGGAAGAGGCGCCCAGGGCATTGTTGGCGCCGAGCTTGAGAGTACCGGCGCTGACAGTCGTCGTGCCGGCCGTACGGCCGTCGGTGCCCGACATGATGAGGGTGCCGGTGCCGTTCTTGACGATGTTGCCCGTGCCGGAAAGAGTGCCGGAGAATGTCGTCGAGGTGTTGTCTCCCCCGGCCCCGAGGCTGCCTGAGCCGAGCGTGATGGCGCCGGCACCGGCGATCGAACCCACCGTGTCGGAATTATTGTTCAGGTTGAGGGTGGCACCGCCGGCGATGGTCACGGCCGAGGTGTTGGGAATCAGGTTGGAGGCGCCCAGTTGGAGCGTGCCGGCGTTGACATTGGTGGCGCCAGTATAGATTCCAGCGGCGTTGAGCACCACCGTACCGGCGCCGGCTTTGTTGAGCGCATAGCCGCCGGAGATGACACCTGACATGGTGAGAGTGGTACCGTTGTCGGCGCCAATGCTGCTGTCGCTGGCGAGGGCTACCGTGCCCGTCCAGTTGTTGGCGCCGGCAATGTTGCGCAGGGCGCCGTTGCCGCCGACGCCCGCGCCGCTGATGGTGATGTTTTCGGCGACGGGGGTTGCATTGTTGAGGGCGAGCGTCGCCCCATTGGCTACGGTAGTGGCACCCCCGGTCCCAAGTGCGCCGGTGCTGCGCATCTCGAGCGTGCCGGAATTTACCGCCGTGGCGCCGGAGTACGTATTGGCCCCGGAAAGCGCGAGGGTGCCGGTGCCGTCCATGCTCACGCCACCGGTGCCGGAAATGATCCGGGTGATGGTGGTGTTGCCGCCGCCGGCGACATCAAGCGTAAAGGTGGACAGGGCGAGGGTGCCGGTTGTCAGGTTGAGGGTGCTGCCGGTATCGGCCTGGATGCGGGCATTGCTCTGCAGCGTGAAATTGCCGGTCAGGTTGTTGGTGCCGGCCGTGGCTTCGACCGCGCCCGCACTACCGACGCCGCTGCCGTTCAAGTTGACCGTATTGGTGAGGTTGTTGGTGCCGCCGAGATTCGTGACTTGCAGGCTGGCGCCGCTGGCCACGGTCACGGTGCTCGAACCGAGCGCGCCGACCGCGGATACGCTGATGATACCGGCGTTGAGGGCGGTGGGACCAGAATAGCTGGAACTCCCATTCGACAGCGTCAAAGCGCCCGAGCCGGCCTTGATCAGGCCGCCGCTGCCGGCGATGGTGCCGGCGTAAGCGGAATTAAGATTCGCATTGCCGCCGACGGTCAGCGTGGTGGCAGCGTTCGTGCCGAGGACGACATGGGCGGTGTTGGACGAGGCGCTGAGTTGGGCGATCGCGTTGGAGTTGGCCCCGCCGCCGCCGCCATTGAGATTGAGGGTGCCGTCGCTGTTGATGGTGACAGCGGAGTTGGCATTGATTTGGGCTCCGGCGCCGGCGGCAACCTGGACCGTGACGGAACCGTTGCCGACATTGTCGTCACCGATGATCAGATTGCCGTTGACGGAGGTGACACCGGGCGACTTGCCCAGGACGAGCGTGCCGCTGTTGACGGTGGTGGTGCCGGTGTAGGTATTGGCGGCGGTGCCCGCAAAGGTGGTCGTGCCGGTGCTGTTGATCGTGATGCCGCCCGTACCCAGAGCAACGACCCCGGCGGTGGCGCCCGCACCCATCGTGAGGTTGCCCGCGCCGTTCAGGGTGAGATCGTAGTTGGACCCCGTGATGTTGCCGGTCAGGCTGAGCGTGGTGCCCGTATCGGCGGCGACGGTGGTGGCGCCGGTCAGGGTGACGTTGCCGGAGAGCGTATTCGCGCCATTGACGTTGTGGATGGCGCCGGCGCTCCCGACGCCCGTGCCCGTGACGGAAATGAGATTGGTGGCGGTGCGACCGCTCGACACTTCGAGGGCCGCGCCGGTGGCGATGGTCGCGGTGCCGCTGCCCAGCGCATTGTTGCTCTGGATCTGCACAATGCCGTTGTTGATGAATGCGCCGCCGTTGTAGGTATTGTTGCCGGAGAGGATGAGTTTGCCGGTGCCGGCGCCGTCCTTGATGAGGTTGTACGAGCCGGTGATGGCGGAGCTCACCGTGAGGTTGCCCGAATTGGTGATATCGAAAACCGTGTTGTTGCCCATCGCCAGAGTCGTAAAACCCAGCGTCTCATTGTTGGTGCTTTTCTGCTGCACGTAAGGCACGACGCCACTCAAGGTGAGGGTGTTGGCGCCCGTGATATTGTAGATCCCGGCCAGGGTGTCGAACTTCAGACCGGCGAGGTTATAGGTGCTGTTGTCGAGCGTGACATTGAGGTGGGCGTTGCCGGTGCTGTCGAAGAGGGCGATTTGCCCGGCGCCGGGAATCGCGCCGCCGTACCAGTTGGAGCCTTTGCTCCAGTTGACGTCGGTGTTGCCCTGCCAGGCGATGTTGGTTTGGGCGATGGGCGTGATCAGATAGGTGTTCGAGTAGTCGACTCCACCCACCGTACCGTAATTCTTCGTGAACCCGCTATAGCCGGCAGCTCCGAACCCGGAGATGTAAATTGTGTTCACGCTGTCGGTGTTGAGCTTGTCGGCGATGAAGTCGGTGCCCTGATAGTTGTTGATCACCATCACGCCGCTGGCGGGGGCCGTGTAGGAGCTGAACACAAGGCTGTTGGAGCCCGCAGTGCCGAGGTCGACGGTGGCACCGTTGGCTTGGGCGGTGAGGTTCCCCAGGAATTGGGAATTGCCGTTCATGGCGAAGGTACCGGATCCGCCGATACTAAGGTTGGTGCCCGCCTTGAGCGAGCCCACGCCGGAGGCGCCGAGGGCCAGGGTGCCGTTGCTGATGGTGGTGCCGCCGCTGTAGGTTTCGACGGCGTTGAGTTGCAGGGTGCCGGCGCCGGTCTTGACCAGGCTGCCGGCGCTGGCACCGCCGTTGGCGATGGTACCGGAAACAGTGGAAGTGCCGCTGTCGACCTGGACCGTGAGGGTTCGCCCCGTGTTGTTGTCGGAGAGATTGACGTTCCCTTGTTGAGTGACACCGCTACCCAGGTTCAGGGTGTAGCTTCCGCCCGTTTGGGTGAGGGTACCCTGGCTGGTGAAGGTGGAGCCCGCGCCGGTGACGGCGAGGCCGGCGTTGCCCTGAAGGGTAAGGGCGTTCGAGATGGTGCTGTTGGCGTTGGAGGCCAGGGTGCCGCCGTTGAGGACGACGCTGTTGGTTCCGAGCGCGTTGGTGTTGCCGGCGCTGCCGACGACAAGCGTGCCGGCGTTGAGCGTGGTGCCACCAGAGTAGGAATTGGTGCCGGAAAGGACGTCGGTGCCGGAGTCGTTCTTGGTGACGCGGCCGGCGCCCGAGATGGTGCCGGAGAGCGTGGTCACACCACTGCCCGTGCCGTCGAGCGTCAGATTGTGATCGTGGATGGTATTGGTGATAACGGTGTCGGTGGTGTTGACCGCCCCCGCGATGGTCAGCGTCGAGGTCGTGTTGTTTTTAATTTCAATGTCGTTGTCGAGCGCCAGATTGGAATTGATGGTCTGGCTGGCCGCCGCGCCATTGGTGGCAGTAAGGAAAACCCCCGAAGCGGAGCTGTTCGTCAAAAACTCGAGGGTGCCGTTGTTGAGCGTGTAACTGAACGGCGCATCGATCTGCACCGAGCGAACTTTCTGGTTTACGCCCCCGAGGTCGATGGATTGGGCCGTAGTCACGGTGCTGTTATCGAGCAGCACATCGGAGCCTGACGGGACGACGTTTGGGTTCCAGTTGGCAGTATTGCCAAAGTTGCCGTCGACGCCCTTCCAGAGACTGGTCGTGGACGCGGCGACCGTGAGATTGCGAATGAGGTGGTTGTCGTAGGATCCGCCGGTGCCGGCGGTGAAACCGAACATCAGATTATCGGGCCGGGTGTAGGCCGAGAGATCGACCGAGAGCATCAACTGGTTGTTGCTGCTGCCGGCGTATTGCATGTAAACCGAGAGCTGGTTGGTCGGCGTGATGGAAATGGTGACGGTGTTGAACGTGGTGGCATCGGCGGTATTGATCCCGCCCGCGAGTGTGCCCGTGCCGGCCAGATAAGCGTAGTTGCCCGACGCGGGACCGCGGACCGCAATCGCATTGGGGGCAAATCCAATGCCGCCCACCTTTCCTTCGTTTGGATTGGAGTAATTGCCGTAGGTATCGAGGCCGATGCCCAGATAGCCGCCGTCCAGACCGGGGGTCGCAGGAACATCTCTTTGGGCGTAGCCCAAGCCGCCGCCATAAGCTCCGGGGTAGAAGCCGCTGGCTTTGCTGGCGTCGAAAAGGAAGAAAGTAATGCCGTCGGCCCCGTTGCCGCCATAGCTGCTGTATTGAAAGGTGGTGTAGATGGAGGCGTTGGCTGCGGCGAAAGATTGGTTGCTATAAATGTAGGTCGCTTCCCAGGTGTTCGCATCGGTCAGGCTCAACGCACCATTGCCCGGGGCGGTGGCGGTGAGCGTGGGCATGTAGGTCGTTCCCGCGGCCTTGTTGGCCGTCCACGCCGCCGAACCAGCATCGTAGGTCGTGTTGGTGAATGACTCGATGAACGGCGCCTGAGCACGTACGCCACCGACCGACATCAGGCCAAGCAAAACGGCGGCAAAAGCGGTCGCTTTTGTCACGGCCCGATTCGGAGAGATGATGCGTCTGGCGATCAAGGTGTTGCTCCTGGCTGCAACTATGATCGGCGCACGGGGGAAGGGTCAATAATGGAATAGGTACAATACCCTAGTTTATATAGGGTGAAACCACTGGGAATCCGGCCTTACTGGCCATCCATAATCTGCATCCCAAGAATAGCCTATGAATTGGATTCGGCTTGTCCCCGGTTTCACCCTTTTAGGATGGGTGGAACTACTTAGTCCCAAGGAACGGGATTCAGGCGAAGGGGGGCAGGGGAACTCTTATCTAACCGCCCGCTGAATCGGACGGCGAGCCGAGGGGGAGCGCGCGGTCAATTGACCGAGAGCAGCGGCACGCGGAAAAGAGCGTCGGGCAGGTTTTCGTTCAGGATGATTTTTTCGAAATCTATCGTGACGGTCTGCGGCTGGCCGGCGGCGTTCTTGACCACAATCTTGACACTCTTCGGGAAACGAAGGCCACCCGCCATGATTTCGCCCTGCTCGCGCTGCATTTCGCCGGATTCGGTTTCGGTATAAGCGAGGCGGCCAGTCTCGGGGTCGAAGAAGCGGTAGAAAACGATATCGGGTTCATAGATGAACGCGATTTTCCGATAGGTCACTCCGTCCACGGTGACGGGACCCATATCGTCGATGCGGCCGCCGCGTTGCTCAAGGCCGCGGTAGAAAGACAGGCTCTCACGCGTACTGGCGCGGAGGCGCTTGATTTGCAGGCTGCCGAGGAAGTTCTGGCGCACCTTGCTCGGGTCGCTCACGCTTTGTATCCGCTGCCACGCATCGTAGCCGTCGAGGGCGGTGACTTCGATCGCCTGGTCGGACGTTTTGACGATGCGTTGCCGGTCGGGTTTCTGGTAAATGATTTCGACGGCGGTGCGCGCCGTTTTCCCGGAGCTGGCGGGATCGGTGGCGGTGAGCGTCCCAAAGAAATGGATGCTAGTCATGCCGTCGAGCAACGCTTCGGGGCCGAGATAGGTGCGGGCCTTGGCGAGGATGGCCGGCTCGGCGGCGCGACCGGCGGTGGAGCTCACGCCGAGCGCAAGGACGAGCGCGGCGAAGGTAACGGTGGCAAAACGCGGGAGGAGCGAAGTCATGTGGGTGGACGCTGGCAAATAATCGGGCGCGAAGAAAGCCCGCAGATGGGCGGGATTTATTTTCCCGTCGGTGAAGGCGGACGGCTCGGAGTCGATTTCGGCCGACTTTTCACCGCCACCGCTTTGAAAAACGTGTAGCAAAACGTGCCTCCGGCACCGGCACTGGCTTTCAGGTCGGCGATGCCTTTCTCCCAGTTCCGCTGGTCGATCAATCCGGCCGCCAGCGCCCGCTGTCGCACGCCCTCCACCATGGCAACGTAGGTGTTGCGCGTGAATCCCTCCACCCACGCCGGCCGGCTGGCGTCCACGTAAACGAAGCGCGGCGATACCGTGACCTCGTGAAATCCCGCCTCGCGCAACAGGGGAAAAAGCCGCCGGCCGATCAGCGCGTCGCCGCCCGTCTCGGCCTGCAGATCGATCAGGCATTGGATCGTCTTCCACGCCGCTTCGCTGTGCGGATGAAACAAGGTCGAACCGTGGTCGCCCTCGATGACCGTCAGCGTCCCGCCCGGTTTCAGCACCGCGCGCAACTGCCGCAACGCCCAGACCGGTTCCTGCAGATGCTCCAGCACGAAACACACGAAGACGTGGTCGAAACTCGCCGGGGAAAACGGCAGGTGGAAAATGTCCGCCGTCCGGAAAGTAACGTTGGTGCAACCGGCGCGGTGGACCGCCGCCTCCGCCGCGTGCACCGAGACGGGCGAAACATCCACGGACGTGAATTGCGCGCCGGGACTGTGGCGGGCGAGCAGGACAGTTTGCGCTCCCACGCCGCAGCCGGCTTCGAGTACGCGGCTTCCCTCCGGGTAGAGCGAGTCGTGATGCAGCAATTCCGCCAGGGTCTGCGATTGATCGCGGAGCCGCCGGTCTTCGCGTTCCGAATAACCGTGGACGTATTTGTCCGTGTGCCGGGGTTTCTTTCGCTTTGCGTCCATTGTGAGTTGGAGAAGGAAGAACGAAGTTGGTTCCGCGGTGGTGAAAAATCGCGAGTGGGTAGGTGCCGGTGTCGTGCGCGGAAGGCGGGCTCGCGGTTAAAGCCACCCGGCCTGATCGGAGACTTCATGAACCAGGTGGAAGAGCAGCACGAAATCGACCGGTCCGCTAGCCCTCCGCTTTCTGCGCGCCGCAAAGCGGCGGGCCTTTCAGGGCAGATCCCGCCGTCGGAAGTGCGCCCAGCCGATGCCGATGCCAGCCACGAACACGCCGACCAGCACCGCCATCGGCCGCGTGAGGCTCGCATTTTCCACCAGGATGTCGCCGGGGGAGAAGTAGTGATGCAGCGTGTAGGGCAGCACGAAGGCGGCCTTGAGCCAGAGCGCTCCGATCACCTGGGCCACGTAGGAAGTGAGCGCGATCAGGAATCCGAAAGTCGCCACCCGGCCCCCGTCCCGGGCAAACGCGGAGAGCAAAAGCGTGATGCCGAAGCAGGCGCTCATGAGCGCCAGGTAGCAGGCTCCCAGTCGCAGCAGCGCGGCCGGCGCGAAATGCGGCAGGGAGAAAACGTACTGGCCGACGACAGTGCCGGCGACGCCCGCAACGCCCAGTCCGGCCAGCGCGGCCAGGGCGAAGAGCACGTGGGTCCCAAAATAGCGCCGGCGCGAAAGCGGCTGGCTGAGCACCAGCTCGATCGTGCCCGCTTCGACCTCGCCCGCGACGGCGTTCGCGGCCAGAACGACGGCCACGGCCATACCGAGCGCCTGCGCGATGGGATGGCTCCAGCCGAAGGCGATCAACCCTGAAGTCGTCAAGCCGCCCATCAGTTGCGTGGCGACGGCGTTTTGCATGATTGGGGGCAGGGTGCTGAGCAACAGCTCGATGGCGCCGCCCACGTTTGCCGAGGCGACCGCCGCACCGATGAGGAATTGGAACAGCCCGAGCAGCAGCGCGGCCGAGACGAGGAGCGGCGCGTACCGCTCGATCAGGCGGTGGAGCACGCTACGCATGGCGGGATTCCTGCGGGCCGTAATAGGCGAGGAAGATATCCTCGAGCTGGGGCTCGGGAAAGATGAGCTGTTCCACCGGCCGGGCGGCCAGCTCGCGGAGCAGCGGGTTCAAGTCGCCTTGAATCCACAACGTGGCTTCGCGGCCGTGGATCTGGGCACGCGTCACGCCCGGCAGGCCGGCCAGCGTCGCGGGCGCCTCGGTCGCGAAGCGCACCTGCATTTGCCGGACCACGCGTTCGCGCAAGGTTTGGATGGTTTCCACCGCGAGCACTTCGCCCGCCTTGAGGATCGCCACCCGGCCACAGACCGCCTCGACCTCCGCAAGGGCGTGCGAGGATAACAAGACCGTCTTCCCGCGGCTGGCCAGCTCGCGCAGCAGGCCCCGGAAGGCGTGCTGCACCAATGGATCCAGACCATTCGTCGGCTCGTCGAGCAGCAACAGGTCGGGGTCGTGCTGCAGGGCAAGCACGAGGCCCAGCTTCTGTTGCGTACCGCGCGAAAGCGTCTTTACGCGACGCGCCAGATCCGGCTCGCGGAGGCCGAGGGTGTCAAGCAGCTGCGGGCGCAGCACCGGTGGCCGATGGGGGCGGAAGCGCGCGCCGTAGTCGAGCAGCCGCCCGCCGGTCATGTCCGGATAGAGCCGCAGCTCGCCCGGCAGGTAGCCGGTCGCCTCGCGCGCCTGCGCCTCGCCCGACCCGGTGCCCAGGAGACGCACCGAACCCTGGTCGGCGCGCACGAGATCCATGGCGATGCGCAGCGTCGTGGTCTTGCCCGCGCCGTTGGGCCCGAGATAGCCGAAGATCTCGCCCGCCGCGACGCCGAAGCTCACGTTGCGCAATGCCTGCACGCGGCCATAGCGCTTGGAGAGACCGGAGACTTCGAGGCCTTGCACGATAGAGGGCGTTTACGGGTGAGTGCGGCTTGCGTCAAGCCGGTGCCTTGTTGATTGGGTCGATCCCGGCGGGCTAAGCCGCGATTTCCCGCTTGGGACCGGCCCCGTGGTCATTAGGAAAGTGATTAGAAAGACCAAAGCGATTCGCTGGACAGAACTGTACCGCAGCCCAAGCGTCATGCTGGCGAACGAACCCATGGCTTTACTGGCCAAAGTCAGATCTCCGAGCATGCGCGAGAGCGCCATTTCCATGGGCGTGCTCGCCGTGCTCGGCGTCGTGCTGGCGGCGGTGCTGCGTCAGCAAGCGCACTTCAATCCGGCGGTGACGGTCGCAGCGACCGCGGCGACCTCGGCGGCGGCCGGGCCGGGCGCGGCGACGGTGCCGGATATCGTTGTCAAGTGGCCGGCTGGTTTGCGCGCAATGAGCGGGGCGGAGGCGTTCAACCCGGAAACGCTCTCCGACAAGATCGACGGCAAGGCTGAGCTTTACCTCTCGGCAAATTTTGTCGCGCTGACATGTCAGCGCGTGGCCCTGGCCGACCCGCCGGGAGCATGGATGGAGGTGTTTCTTTTCGACATGGGCAAACCGGCCAACGCCTTCGCCGTTTACAGCTCGCAAAAGCGGCCGGACGTGACGGAGGCCCAGATCGGCGACTACGCCTATGTCGCCGGCAACCAGCTCTGTCTCGTCCACGGCAAGTATTACATTGAGCTCGTCGGGGCGGACGACCAGGCGACGTTGATGAAGGCGGCCGACGGGCTGGCGCAGTATTTCGTGGCGACGCTAGCGGTGACGGAGCATGCGAACGTGAGCCAGGAACAGGCGTTGTTCCCGCCGGAGGGATTGATCGCGGGCACCG
>Ga0182021_10005761_pt1 | contig 14717 bp, 14 predicted proteins | sample 612E3MmetaG_FD_120493 | JGI IMG/M metagenome (GOLD analysis project Ga0182021, IMG submission 120493) | Permafrost microbial communities from Stordalen Mire, Sweden - 612E3M metaG (Illumina Assembly) | ecosystem: Environmental > Terrestrial > Soil > Wetlands > Permafrost | place: Sweden... | reverse complement strand
TTCTGCAGCCGCGCAATCTCCTCCGAGATATCCACCGCCGAGTCGTCCTGAACGAAGCGCAGCTCCTCGATCTTGGCTTCGAGATCGGAAATGGATTGTTCGAATTCGAGGAAGGTCGTTTTCAAAGGCTTGGGCTACGATGCATGCGAAGAAGCTCTTATTCTATCGCACTGCCCGGCCTGCGTACGCAGCCGCTGGTGCTGCCTTTAATATTCCACCGGCACCGGATCGAGACTGCGCCACAAATACCACGTTGCGACGGAGCGCCACGGCGCCCAGTTTGCGCCGAGCTCGCGCATGCGCTCGCGCGCGACTCCCGCGCCGTCGAAATAGTGCAGGCTGATCGCTTTCTGCAAACCCAGATCGTCCAGCGGCAGCACGTCTGGCCGCAACAGGTTGAACATCAGAAACATTTCTGCCGTCCAGCGGCCGATGCCGCGCACCTGGACCAGTTCGGCGATCACGGCCTCGTCATCCATGTCCGGCCAGTCGCGCGCATGGATGGTGCCATCGGCGAAGTGGCGCGCGAGGTCCGCGATGTACTCGGCCTTGCGCTGCGACAGGCCGCAGCCGGGAAGCCGGCGGCGCGCCTTGAGCATCTGTTCGGGCGTCGCCGCCGGGGCGACGGCGAGCACCCGCTGCCACACCGACTCGGCCGCCTTCACCGAAATCTGCTGGCCGACGATGGAACGGGCAAGCGTCTTGAACGGCTCGCCGCGGCGCGCGAGCGCGATGCGCGGATGGGCGCGGATGATGCGCGCGAGCACCACGTCGCGGCGCACCAGCGCACGCTTGGCGCGCAGCCAGTAGTCGGGCGTCATGATGTTCGCGCCAGCGGTAGATTGAGGAAAAGGTTCTGCGGCTTCATGCGCACCACCGCGTCCTCGCCCATGGACAGGGCGAGGTACACCGGCCTGCCGGCGATGTCGGCGCGCATATCGGCCGCGTCGGCGAAATCCAGGCGAAACAGGGCGAGCAGGCGCTCCAGCCTCTCGGGCTCCGGCTCCTCCCCGCGCCACAGATCGTTCAGCAGCGCCGTCGACTGGGCATCCAGCCCGATGTGCCAGGCCCAGCGCGCTTCGTCGATGCGCGGCAGCGACGTCACCGTCACTCTTACCCCGCACAGATGCAGGATCCAGCGCTCCAGCACGCGGCATAACGCGGCGAGCGCGGCGCGGCCATGATTGATGCTGATGACGAAATCATGGCGCTCGTCGCGCGGCCAGTATAGTTCCGCATTGCCGCTGTCGAGCACGTCGAGATCCACCGCCTGCGCGCCGTGGAGTGGCGCTTGGGCCAGGGCGATCAGTTGCGCGAGGCCGCCGCTATCACTGCTGCCAGTGCCGCCGGACGCGTGCATCTCGACGGTCTCCAGATCCGCCAGCATGACTGCGCCGCCCTGCAGGCTCGCCTTCTGCGCGCGATAGAACAGCTCTGCAGCGCGCAGTTCTAGCGCATCGTCCGCGCCCTCGAGGATGTTCCTCAGGATGATCTGCGCCAGCTGGTCGATGAACAGCGGCGGGACGCTGACATCGCCGCCGGCGAACAGGCCCAGGTAGCAGGCCTCCAGCGTGGGTGCGGCGAGCAGCCGGGCGCGGAAATCGAGCAGGATGCGGTAGTTGGAGCGCGCGTCGGCGTCGGCCATGGCCTCGATCTCTCCCGGCGCGACCGGCATGCGCGGGTTCTGCATCAGCGCCTGGTGCAATGCGGTCTCGTTGGCGCAGGATGCTTCCTGCGGACGAACCTCCGGCCGCAGGTAGTAGGCGCGCAGGAAGTCGTCGGTGACCAGCAGCCGCCCGCCCGCATCGCGGCGGAGCAAATGGAAACCCGAGTGACGCCAGAAATCCTGCGGCAAGAAAAGCGGCGTCCTAGACGCGCACGACGGCGTGCGGCATGACGCGGCTGTGCGCGGCGACGTGCTGGACCAGAAAGCCCATCTGGTCGGAAAGGATCTTGCGGTTGGTGAGGATCAGGTACTCGGCCTTGTTCGGCACGTAAGGGGTATACAGCAATTCCATGCCGGCTTCCTCGGGCTTGCGATTGCGCTTGACGCCATTGCAATGGCGGCAGGCGGAGACCACGTTCATCCAGTGGTCGCGGCCGCCGCGCGACAGCGGCGTGATGTGATCGCGGGTCAGCCGCAGGTAGCCGAACTCGGCGCCGCAGTAGGCGCAGATGTGGCGGTCGCGGCGGAACAGTTCGCGATTGCTGAGCGGCGGCACCTGGGAAAAGCCCTTGGCCGCCATCGCCTTGCCCTTGATGGCGATAATGGAATTAGCGGTGATGCTGGAGCGCTCGCCGGTCCTGCGCGAAACGCCGCCGTAGAAGGTGAATGCGCTTTCGCCCAGCGTCCATGCCACCAGGTTCTTGGCGTAGTAATAGCAGGACTGCTGCCAGGTCACCCAGCGATGCGGGACACCGTGCATGTCGAGTGTCAGGATGAGCGGAATCTCCGCCATGCGCTTTCCCCTAGCCTCCCCTATGAACGCGGAACCTGGCTTGATGCACTGCAAAACGAGACGCGAAAAGCCGCAGCCATCAAACGCTTACGCAGGATTCTGCCTCAAAAAGCGTGCCGCGGCTAGGGCGAAATTGCGCGCGCCACGCTTATGCGTCCCAAGGGGACTCTGCGATCGCATTGCGCGCGCAAATGCGGCCGAATGCAAAGCATTCGCCGATGTTGCCGGTGCCCTGATACAGGTAACTGTAGATCGAGCCGAGTTCGCCTGCGCTGTAGAGCCGTGGTATGGGCGTGTTGTCGGGCCGAACGATCTGGCCCTTCTCGTTGCGCCGCGGCCCGCCCTGCGTATTGAGCATTGACGGGGCGAGCTCGATCGCATAGAAAGGCGGCTCTCCGAGAGCAATCAGCATCTTGCTGCGGCCGAAGTCGGGGTCCTTGCCGCAGGCGCAGCTGTTGTTCCAGCGCGCCACGGAGGCTTCCAGAGCCGACGGGTCCAGTCCTATGGCTTTGGCGAGGGCCGCAACCGTTCCGGCCTGCTTGATCCACCCCCGTTTCAATTCGGCAGTGTTGTCCTCGCTCCAGTCGTAGCGCTCGACTATCCGGCCCCAGCCCATCACGGGCTTCTTGTCATATAGCGGGCCGGACCTGAACAGGGCATGGTCGAACACCATGTACATGGGGCAGGGCGCGGGCGACGGGGCCCAGCGCCCGTTCTTCTTGATCTTCCCATGCAAGGTCCTGAGCTTTTCGTCGGTGAACCGATTCGCGTCGGGGCCGACGACGATCATGCCGCCTGGCTGCTCGTGGCCGAAGTGCAGCGGCGCCATCGAGAAGGTCGTCTTGTATTCGGGCACTTTCAGCGCCATCGACGGGCCGGCGTAGTTGTTCATGTGCCACAGGTCCGCCCCCACCGACTGGCCCATCTTGACGCCGTCGCCCTCGTTATAAGGGGTGCCCGAGGTGTAGCAATAGGGCAGGCCGGGCAGGTAGTTCCTGATCATCTCCTGGTTGTTCTCGAAGCCACCGCAGGTGAGGACCACCGCCTTGCGCGCTTTTACCCAGATCGGCCCTCCGCGCTGCTCGGCGCGGATGCCGAGGATTTCCCTGGTGACGCCGTGCTGGATCAATGCTCTGCCGGGGGCCTCGTAGACGATATCGATCGGCCTTTGCTTCACCGCTCGCTCAAGGAAATTCCAGGTATTGGAATATCCCAGGATGTCGCCGTGATGGAATTTGTGGACGCAGTCCGAGCCGGGAAGCTCCGGAAACTCGATGCCCGCAGGCGGAAACTGGTGCTCCTGCGGGTCGCCTCCGATGCTGGAGAGCCAGTCGTTGTTCCGGCTAAGCTCCTCCGCCCACACCCGGACCATTTCCGGCGGAACCTTGAACGGACCGTTCATCGCCTCAAGATAGCTGACGGCTTTGCCCACGTCAGAGACGTTGAGATAGCCCTGCGCGGCGACGCGGGTGTTGCCGCCCTCCTCTCCCTCAGGCGCCTTCTCCAGCAGCGCGACCGTCGCGCCCAGGTCATGCGCCGTTATCGCGGTCGCGGCGCCGGCGCCGCCGAAGCCGACCACCACCACGTCCGCCTCCCTATCCCATTTTTCCGGTAGCCAGGGTTGTCGCACGATGTTGCCTCCAGATTCGTTCGTTGTTTGTCGACCGTTTTCTTGCGCGTCCTATATGGCGTATCAAATACCGTCGTATGCCACGAGCGGACTTGCGCGCTGCGCGCGCCAACCGTGTTTTCTGTACGGATAAAAAGCATCCGTACAGAAAACACGGTTCTTGACAAAAACAAGGACAGCTTACGTTGTTCTTATACAAGATCGTCGATTGCGCACGGATGGCTTTTTCATCCGTGCGCAATCGACGATCCGCGCGGCCGGTTTTTCGGCCGCGCAAAATCGCAATTCTGCAATATCGGGATGGCACAACTCACGCCACGACGTATAGTTCCTGCGCATCGCCTATCGCCTTTGTCCGGCGAACAATCCCACTCGCATGATTCCGGCGAGTTCGATCAAGCGTGGAGCGATTTCCTTCTCCAGCTTTTTCACCGTGATCGTGGCCGCCGGGCCGCCGCAGTTGAGCGCGTAGACCTGGCTGCCGTCGTCGGAAACGATGGGAACGGCCATGGCATTGATGTCCCGGTGATAGATGCGGCTGTTCAGCGCATAGCCGCGCCGCTGGCAGGCCTCGATCGCGGTGTCGATGCGCTTGCGCAGTTCGGGCCACTCGCGTCCGTAGCGCTTCTCCAGGTCGCGCAGCAATGCGGCCCGCACCGGCTCGGGCGCCTGCGCGAGAAAGGCCCAGCCGACGGAAGAGGTCGCCATCGGCAGCCGCGAGCCCACGTGCAGATTGACCACCAGCATCGAATTGTCGTCCTGGGCGCGCTGCACGATCAGCATGTCGGTGCGGTCCGGCGCGGCGAGCGAGCAGGCGACGTGGAAATCGAGTGCGAGGCGCTGCATTTCGTGCAAGGCAAGCTCGCCTACGTTCAGCATCGCGACCGCCGCGTAGCCCAAGCCCAATACGCCGACCCCGATGCGCAGCTTGCCGTTCGACGGCGAGGGAGCGAGGTAGCCGGAGCGCAGCAGCGTGTGGCAAAGCCGCCACACCGTGGGCTGGGGCAGCCCGGTGATGCTCGCGATTTCCATGGTCCCGAGCTCGGTGCGGTTGGCGTTGAAGCAGCGCAGGATCTCCAGTCCCCGCGCCAGCGCGGTGACGAACTGGCGGTCCGGCTTGGCGCCGCCGCGCGCCGCGGGCGCCGATCCGGCGCCGGGCTTATTCCTGATCGTTTGCACTAGCCTATTTGCGCCTTGTTCGTTGCGGATGCGCTGCATTGACAAAGCCCACCCCGCACCCTAACATCATTCGCTATACAAAATCATTATTCGCATAGCGAATTTTAACGGAAACCGCTGCCATGGTCCACTCCGGGGGCGCAGCCCCTCTCGCCGGCATCAAGGTGATCGAAATCGGCCTCGCCATGGCCGGCCCGTTTTGCGGCATGACGCTCGCCGACTACGGCGCCGAGGTGGTGAAGATCGAGCGGGTGGGCGAAGGCGACGAGAGCCGCCACTGGCCGCCCTATTTCCCGGGCGAGGTGTCGTACTATTTCGCCGCCGCCAACCGCAACAAGCAAAGCCTTGCGATCGACCTGAAGAGCGCGGAGGGCGCGGCGCTATTGAAGGAACTCGCCGCGGGGGCAGACGTGCTGATCGACAACTACCGCGTCGGAGCCCTGGACAAACTCGGCCTCGGCTACGAGGCGCTGGCCGCGATCAACCCGCGGCTCATCTATTGCAGCATCAGCGGATTCGGCCCCAACGGCCCGCGCGCGCATGACCGCGCCAACGACATTTTCATGCAGGCGTTTTCGGGCAACATGAGCATCACCGGGGAAGAAGGCCGCGGACCGGTGAAGGCGGGAATCTCCATCGCCGACGTCGGCGCCGGCACGTTCGGCGTGATCGGCGTGCTGCTGGCACTGCAGGCCCGAGCGCACAGCGGCCGCGGGCAGCGCGTGGACACCTCGCTGCTCGAAGGCCAGCTCGCGATGCTGTCCTATCACCTGACCTCCTATTTCGCCACCGGACGCGCGCCCGTTAGGCGCGGCGCAAGCTCGCAACTCTCGGTGCCGTATCAGGCCTTCCAGGCGAAGGACGACTGGGTCGTCGTGGCCGCCTTCACCCCGCGCATGTGGCAAGGCGTGTGCCGCGCGATCGAACGGCCGCAATGGGCCGACGACGAGCGCTTCGCCGATTCCAGCCGCCGCGCCGCAAACCGCACGACACTGATCCCGATGCTCGCCGAGGTGTTCACCACGCGCACGGTCGAGGACTGGGTCGAACGGCTGAGCGCGGAAGGCGTGCCCTGCACCTCGGTCAATTCCATCGACAAAGTGGTTGTCGATCCGCAGGTCGCGGCGCGCGACATGATCGTCGACGTCGACCATCCGACGATAGGCCGGCTGCGCATGGCGGGCTTGCCGATCAAGCTTTCGGCGAATCCGGGCAGCGTGAAGGCGCCGCCGCCGCTGCTGGGCGAACATTCGCGGCAGGTGCTCGCAGGCCTGGGCCTGTCGCAGGAACGCATCGACGCACTGGTGCAAAGCGGCGTCATCGGCGTCCCCGGGTGAGCGCGCGCACAAATGCTCAGAGGCCGTTTCAATATGAGGCAAACGGGTTTCCCAAAGATCGTCGCTTGTGCGCGGATGGCTTCATCATCCGTGCACGAGCGACGATCCGCACGGACGGATTTTCCGTCCGTGCAGGTTTTCCAAACACCTGCGCGCTGCGCGCGCCAACCTGGCTATTTGTACGGATACACACCATCCGCACAAATAGCCAGGTTCTGATCCGTTTCAGTAAATCTGAAACAGGCTCTTAGGAGAAGGACATGCCCACCCCAATCGAAGCTGCCCGCGCATACATCGGCATCGCGTCCGCGATCGAGGTCGCCTGCGACCCGGTCGAGCGCGGCGCGGTGCGCCGCTACGCGCAGGCGATCATGGACGAAGACCCTATTTTCTCGGCGCCCTGCGCCAACAACGCCCGCTACGGCGGGCCGGTGGCGCCGCCGCTATATCCCACGCATCTGATGCGCCGCCCCTTCGGCGCGCCCGACCCGATTCAGGACAACGCCCGCAACCCGGACTTCGACGGCCTCAGCCTGAGCACCACGTCCGGGCTGCCCGAGATCGAGCCGCTCAAGGGATACGCGCTCCTGAACGGAGGCTCCGAGATAGAATTCTTCCGCTACGCGCGCCACGGCGAAACCGTGACGGTGAAATCGCGCTATGCCGACATCACCCAGAAGGAAACCAGCAAGGGCGCGATGATATTCGTCGTGCTCGAATCCGAGTACCGCAACGGCGAGGGCGAGCTGCTGATCCGCGCGCGCCGCACGCTGATCAGGAGGAAATAGGCCGTGGCGCTCGCAAATACGATGTACTACGAGGATGTCGAGCTCGGGAGCGAGCTCCCGCGCCTGGAGAAAGGGCCGCTGACCACCGCCCACCTGATGCGCTGGTCCGCAGCCATGGAAAACTGGCACAAAATCCATTACGACAAGCCGTTCGCGCTCGGGCACGAAAAGCTCCCCGGGCTGCTGATCAACGGTTCGCTCAAGCAGCAGTTCATGCTCCAGCTGCTCAAGGACTGGGCCGGACCCGGCGGCTGGGTGTGGAAGGTGAACTTCCAGTTCCGCGCCATGAACCTGGTCGAGGAAACGTTGTCGGTCTGGGGGCGCGTGACGGCCAAGCGCGACGGTCCGGGTTACGGCCTCGTCGAGCTCGAACTCGGCATCGTCAATGAAGAAATGAAGGAATCCACGCCGGGCAAGGCGACGGTCGCGCTGCCTTACCGGGGCGGCGCTGCGCTGCCCTATCCCTTCGTTCCGCCGCAGTCCTGAATCCGCCCTTCCCCGCCGTCATTCCTCAATCGTTCTTCCTCCACCACGCAACGGAGCGCAACCATGTCAGATTTGCCCAAGTCGATACGCATCAACGAAGAGGGGCCGCGCGAGGGCTTCCAATTCGAGAAGGGCCCGATTCCGACGGCACGCAAGATCGAATTGATCGACTCGCTTTCCAGGACCGGCCTGAAACAGATCCAGACCGTCTCTTTCGTGCCGCCGAAAAACGTGCCCGGCATGGCCGATGCCGACGAAGTCGTGAAAGGCTTCACCCGCGCCCCCGGCGTGCGCTACACCGGGCTGTGGCTGAACGACAAGGGACTCGAGCGCGCGCTGGCGACCGGCAAGCTCGACGTCACGGGCACACTGTCTTTGACCGCGTCGGAAAAATTCCTGCTGCGCAACCAGAAGCGTACCTTGAAGGAAAACATCGAGGCGCAGCACGCCATCGTCAAGATGTACCAGCATTACAAGGTGCCGGTCGAGCGCGCCGGGCTGATGGCCGCGTTCGGCTGCAACTTCGAGGGCGACATCCCGGTCCCGCATATTCTCGACATGGTGCAGCAGATGCTCGATATCGGCGCGCAGTACCAGCTCGATCTCAAGGTCGTTTCGCTGGCCGACACCATGGCCTGGGCGACACCGCTGTCGATCAAGCGCGTGGTGGGCGCGGTGCGCGACAAATTTCCGCAGCTGCAGATTTCGCTGCACCTGCACGACACGCGCGGCATGGGCATCGCCAACGCCTACGCCGGCATGGAAATGGGCGTGTCGATCTACGATGCGGCCGTCGCGGGCCTAGGCGGCTGCCCGTTCGCCGCGCATCGCGGCGCTGCCGGCAACGTCTGCACCGAGGACCTGGTCTTCATGTGCGCGGAAATGGGCGTCGAAACGGGCATCGACCTGGACAAGCTGATCGAGTCGGCGCTGCTCGCCGAGGAGATCGTCGGCCATCCGCTGCCGGGCTGCGTGATGAAAGGCGGCACGCTGAACAAGCTGCGCCAGAAAATCCGCGAAGCGGCCTGATTCCCATATAGGAACTTTCTCAAAATGTCGAAGACGGGACCTCACGAGATCGCCGCTTGCGCGCGGATGGGTTCATCATCCGTGCGCAAGCGACGGTCCGCACGGACAGTTTTCCGTCCGTGCAGGTTTTCGCAAGACCTGCGCGCTGCGCGCACCAACCCCGTTTCTTGTACGGATACAAACCATCCATACAAGAAACGGGGTTCTTCAAATTGATGGCCCTTGAAGCTGATTTTGAAATGAGCTCGAAGTGAAACCAAGCGGAGCACGCACATGCCCATCGCATTGACCACCGGCCTCGGCACTTTCATCGCCGGGTTGCGCTACGAGGACATACCCAAGGACGCGATCCCGGTCATTCACACCGGCTTCACCGACTGCATCGGCGTCATGATCGCCGGGCGCGGCGAACCCCCGGCGCAGCTGCTCAAGGCAGCGCTCGCGCCGCCTCCGGGCGAGTCCACGCTGCTCTTCGGCGCAGGCACGGCGCCCGCGCCGGAGGCCGCCTGGATCAACGCCACCGCGGCGCACGCGCTCGACTTCGACGACGTCGCGCAGCGCGGCCACCCGAGCACCGTGCTCGTGCCGGCGATCCTGGCGGAAGCGCAGGCGATCGGCGCCACGGGCCGGCAGATGGTGCTCGCCTACGCGGCCGGCTACGAGACCTGGGCCGAACTGGTGCGCCGCGATGCGGACGGGCATCACAACAAGGGCTGGCACCCCACCGGAATTTTCGGCGCCATCGGCGCCGCCGCCGCCTGCGCTTCGCTGCGCGGCCTCACCGGGGAGCAGGCGGCGCACGCAATCGCGCTCGGCGCTTCGCAAAGCGCCGGCATCATGGCGAATTTCGGCACCATGACCAAGCCCTTCCACGCCGGGCGCGCGGCGCATGCCGGCGTCATTTCGGCGCGGCTCGCCGCCTCGGGCTTCACTGCCGCGCTCGACGCCCTGGAGCATCCGCAGGGCTTCCTCTCCGCGGTGTCACCGGCCGGGCGCATCGATGTCGATTCGCCCGTGGAAGCAGGCCGCATCTGGAAACTCTCCAAGGACCGGCTGAGCGTGAAGAAATACCCGCTGTGTTTCTGCACCCACCGCGCGCTCGACGGCATGCTCGATCTGCTCAAGCAGAACCCGCTCGATGCGGCGCGGGTCGCGCGCGTGAACGTCATCACCAGCCGGCGCAACACCACCATCCTGCGCAACCACCGGCCGCAGACCGGGCTGGAGGCCAAGTTCAGCATGGAGTTCGCCATGGCCTGCGCCATCGTCGCCGGCCGCGCCGGACTCACCGAACTCACCGACGATTTCGTGCGCGGCGGCGAAATCCAGTCGCTGATGCAGCGCGTGAGCGTAACCCCGGACGACCGCGAGGATCCGGCCGCGCCCGGCTACACGCCCGATGACCTCGTCACCGTCGAGACCGACGGCGGCAAGCGCATCGAGAGCAGGAAGATCACCACGGTGCGCGGCGGCCCGCAGGAGCCGCTCGAGCGCGAGGAACTGTGGGCGAAGTTCGACGATTGCCTGCGCGTCGGCGCCACCGGCGTGCCGGCGCGCCCGCTGTTCGATACCCTCATGTCACTCGATCAACTCGCGCATGTCAGCCGCGTGCCCGGCCTCGCCGTCTGATCACCCTACAGGAGCACAGCCTTGAATACCCATACCGAAACGTCCGGAACCTTCAAGCTTCCGCCCGACATCGTCGAATTCCGCGACGTGGCGCGCCGCATTGTGCGCGAGGAACTGCTGCCGCTCGAACAGGAGTTCCTGCCCCATCCCGGCCATGCCTACGGGCTGAAGGAAACGATACAGCTGCGCTCGGTGTTCAAGCCCGAGGTGGTGGACCGGCTGATCAAGATATCGCGCGATACCGGCCTGTGGTACCTGATGGTGCCCGAGCAGTACGGCGGCTCCGACCTGTCGATGCTGGCGCGCATCGCGATACTGCAGGAGTTCATGTATACCGCGGTGCCCTTCCCCTTCGCCAGCGTGCCCAACATCCTGTACGAATGCAAGGGCGACCAGGTGGAGCGCTTCCTCAAGCCCGTGATCGAGGGACACAAGACCACCTGCTTCGCGCAGACCGAGGCCAATGCCGGCTCGGACCCCGGCGGCATGATGCAGACGCGCGCGGTGAAGGAGGGCAAGCACTGGGTGCTCAACGGCACCAAAATGTGGATCTCGAACGCGGCCGAATCCGATGTGGTGATGGTGCAGGCCGTGACCGATCCGGAAAAGCGCCAGCGCGGCGGCATCACCATGTTTCTCGTCGAGCGCGACAATCCGGGCATGCATGTCGAGGTACCCGGCCTGAAGACCTGGCTCGGGCCGCGGGCGGCGCAGAACATCATCCGCTTCGAGAACTGCCGCGTGCCGGAGGAGGACGTACTCGGCGAGGTGGGCAAGGGTTTCACCCTGGGACAGAAGTGGCTGACCATCCACGACCGGCTGCTGCGCGGACCCTATGCGCTGGGCAAGATGCAGCGCGCGCTCGACATGTCGATCGACTGGGCCAAGCAGCGCATCACCTTCGGCAAACCGATCTCGGAGCGGCAGGCGATCCAGCGGCTGATCGTCGATATGCACATCGACATCACCGCCCTGCGCGCGATGACCTACGAGATTGCGGCGCGCGGCGACGCGGGAGAGGACGTGCGCACCGAAGCGGCGATGGTCAAGCTGTGCGCAGGCGAATGGGGCGCGCGCTGCCTGGACAGCGCGATCCAGGTGCATGGCGCCATGGGCGAGTCGCTCGAGCTGCCGCTGACGCTGTTCTACCGCTACCTGCGCCACGCGCAGATCGGCGGCGGCACGAACGAAATCCAGCGCGTGCTGATCGCGCGCAAGCTGTTCGGTTGAGGCGGTGATGGGCCAACCCGCCATCATGGTCACCGGCGGCAGCACCGGCATCGGCAGCGCCATCGTCGATCGCCTTCTCGCCGCCGGCAACACCGTGGTCACGCTGCAGCGCCGCGCACCCGCCAAGAGCGACCCGCGGCTGCACCACATCGCCTGCGATCTCACCGACGCCGCGGCCACCTCGGCCGCCGGCGCAGAGGCGGCGCGGCGCTTCGACGTCACCGGCCTCATCAACAATGCCGGCGGCGGCGACCCGGCCACGGTCGACAAGGTCGAGCTGAAGACCTTGCAGGACGTCTCGGCGCTGCACCTGCAGGCGAGCCTGCTGCTCACCCAGGCCGTGCTCCCGGGCATGCGCGCGCGCAAGTTCGGGCGCATCGTGAACATCGGCTCACGCGCGATGCTGGGCAAGCAGGGGCGCACCGTGTATGCCGCGACCAAGGCCGGCATGCTCGCGATGACGCGCGTCTGGGCGCTCGAACTCGGGCCCGAGGGCATCACGGTGAACATGGTCGCGCCGGGCCCGATCAACACGGGGCTCTTTGCTGCGCACAACCCGCCCGACTCGCCGCAGGTGAAACGCATGCTCGAGACCATACCTGTGCGCCGCCTGGGCGAACCCGACGAGGTTGCCCACGCGGTCGAGTTCTTTCTTTCGCGCCATGCCGGCTTCGTCACCGGACAAGTGCTGTACGTGTGCGGCGGGCTATCGGTCGGGCTCGCTCCGATCTAAGTTCAGATATATATATGGCGCCGTAGATGCCGTCGCATGTCAAGAGCGTCCATTGCGCGTTCGCGCGCGCCAACCATATTTTCTGTACGGATGAAAAGCGCATCCGTACAGAAAATATGGTTATGGATAAAAGCAAAAACGGTTTAGGGTTGGGTTTTATCCAAGATCGCCGATTGCGCGCGGATGTGTTTTTCATCCGCGCGCGATCGACGATCCGCGCGGACGGATTCTCGTCCGCGCAACATCGCAACGTGGCGATAACGCGGACGCGATTTGAGTCGCCACGCATAAGAAAGCCGTACCCAAGGAGGTTGATCATGAATATCCGCATGGATCGCAGCAGTCGGGGCATAACCGGGCTCGTTCTGGCCTTGCTCCTCGCTGTTTCCCTTTCCGCGTTCGGCCAGGCTTACCCGAACAAACACATCAACATGTATGTGGGCTACGGACCCGGAGCCACCACCGACCTGAGCGCGCGCGCCCTGGCCGACGGACTGGAAAAGGCGCTCGGCGTTCCCATCGCAGTGGAGAACAAGCCCGGGGCGACGGCCGGGGTTGCCGCCACACTGGTGGCGAAGGCGAAGCCCGACGGCTACACCATAGGTGTGGTGTCGACCGGGGTGGTCACCGTGCGACCGCATATATTCAAGGCGCAGTATGACCCGCTGAAGGATTTCACCCTGATCGCCCAGTATTCCCGCTATATCGGTGCGCTGACCGTGCGCGGCGATTCCCCGATCAAGACCGTCGATGAATTCGTTGCCTACGCCAAGTCGAAGCCGGGCCTGTCCTACAGTTCCTCGGGTACGCACAGCCAGCAGCAGATGGGCGTGGAGTTGTTCCGGCAGTGCAAGGGCCTGGAGTTCACCCACCTTCCCGCCAAAGGCGGCGCGGAGGCCAACACCCTGCTCCTGGGCGGCCATGTGGACTTCACTGCAGGCTCCGGCCAGCACATGGCGTACGTGAGGCAGGGGCGGCTGCGCAACCTGGTCCTGTTGAATACGAAGGAGCGCGACCCCACCCAGCCCGATGTCCCCACGATGAAAGACATCGGCTGCCAGGACGCGCCGGCGCTGGGTTATCTGGTCATCGGGCCCAAAGGCCTGCCCGATCCCGTCTACAAAGTGCTCGCCGATGCCATCCGCAAGGTCGCCGCGGGGCCGGATTTTCAGAAGGCCCTGGCGAACCTGGAGATCCCGTACGACTACAAGGACCGCGCTCAGCTGGAAAAAGAAACCCAGGAGGATTTCTACGTCTACAAAGCCTTCCTCGAAAAAATGGGCGTGAAACCCGAATGAACGTTCCCCTGCCCCACCCCTTGCATTTGGATTTCTCGATCTCGAGCGCCCTATGTCCCTAACCGCAAGCACCAAACCCGCGCCGACCGACGCCGACCTGCTGCAGGCGCGCTATGGCGCCGCTGCCGCGCCGGCGGCGGCGGGCAAGTTGAACGATGTGCTGCGCAACCTGCTCGCGCACCGGACGGTGCGCGCCTACCTGCCCGATGCCCTGCCAGCGGGCACGCTGGAGACGCTGCTGGCTGCCGCACAGTCCGCGCCCAGCTCGTCCAACCTGCAGCTGTGGAGCGTGATCGCAGTCGAGGAGCCGGGCCGCAAGGCGCGGCTGTCCCAAGTCGCGGGCGTGCAGCCGCATATCGAGCAGGCGCCGCTGTTCCTGGTCTGGCTCGCCGACCTGTCGCGGGCGGACCGTGTCGCCGCCGCGCGCGGCCGCACCATGGAGGGCTGCGCCTATCTGGAATCCTTCGTGGTCGCGGCCATAGACGCCGGCCTCGCGGCGCAGAACGCCGCGGCCGCGGCCGAATCGATGGGTCTCGGCACCTGTTACGTCGGCGCGCTGCGCAACGACCCCGAACGCGTCGCCGCCGAGCTGGGTCTGCCGCCGCGGGCGATGGCGCTGTTCGGCATGTGCGTTGGCCGCGAGGACCCGGCGCGAGCGAGCGACATCAAGCCGCGCCTGCCGCAACCTTTGGTGGCGTTCCGCGAGCGCTACGCAGCGCCCCAGGCCGAGGTGGAGTTGGTCGCGAAGTACGACGAAACGCTTTCCGCCTTCTCGCGCAGCCACGGCATGGGCGATGTCAACTGGACCAGCCGCCTGTTTGCCCGCATGGGCAGCGTTAAAGGCCTCAACGGCCGCGACCGCATGCGCGCGATGATGCAGGCGCTGGGCTTCGAACTGCGCTAGCGAAACACCCTCAGA
>Ga0182021_10005760_pt1 | contig 14718 bp, 12 predicted proteins | sample 612E3MmetaG_FD_120493 | JGI IMG/M metagenome (GOLD analysis project Ga0182021, IMG submission 120493) | Permafrost microbial communities from Stordalen Mire, Sweden - 612E3M metaG (Illumina Assembly) | ecosystem: Environmental > Terrestrial > Soil > Wetlands > Permafrost | place: Sweden... | reverse complement strand
CGCTGTTTTTTCTGGATTAAGCATTTCTTCGATTACTGAGTATCCCCATTTTGGCATTATTACATCTCCGATGCGCAATCAAACACGTAAAAGCAATTTATATGGCTTTCCGTATCAAAACTAATGTTTCGACTCAAGTGACTAGATTACTTACCCCTAGCAAGGGTGTAGTTCGTCTGTGAGGTGTATAAATTGGGATTACGCTTTTGCCTTTTATACTTTTTCTAAAGACACCCTTAATTCTCCAAATCACCGTTTTTGTCGCTAATCTGCCATCTTTTATGTAGATAAACGGTAAGACAAAGAAAATAATGCAAGTGCTGAATGTTTGTCAGAAATGAAGTTTGAAAACTCTTTTTTAGTGACTTATATTTTTTCTGTTGTACCCAAAAATAATCATTGCTCACATTAAAGTGAAACAACAAAAAAAGGGAAAGGTTTGTTTGATTGATTGTAGAGTTTTAGAGTCGCTTTCTAAGTATAAGGAAACCGACTATGGCTATTGCGATGATTATAGCGATTGCTGAAGCAACAACAATTACTGTTATGTCTGATGTGGTTGCCAAGTTTGAAGGTGCATTAGTAGATGTTGGCGTTGAAGTTCCTGTTGGCGCTTGCGCTGCAGTCGCGACTGCACTTGCTGATGAAAAGCCATATGAATTGTCACCTGCAAAAGTCGCAGTTATCGTATAAAGACCTGCAATATTAGGGGTCCACGAGGATCCGAATGTACCTTGTGCATTGCTGGTAACTGTTGCAATATGTACGCTGTTTCCGTTTGGATCAATTGCGTCAATTGAAACTGGAACGCCTGTAACGTTACCAGGGTATGGAGCTTGCTGGTATAGATATGCCATAAAGTCGCCCATTGAAGCATCAGAAACAGCTGGTACTGGTACACCTGGTGCATATAATGCCGTGGTGGTAGTAGCGGGTGATTTGTCAGTTACTGTTCCAGATATTGTTACCGGTGTTCCGATTGTTACTCCGCTTTGTGGTGCCGAAACTGTAGTTGCACTTTGGCCCATGCCGAAAACATATTGATATCCATCGTAAAAGTTACTAGCGGTCATATAGCCATCAGCGATAACTCCCACCAACATCATTCCCGGTGTTGTCCAAATCAAGTCGCCTGTTGTAGCATTTATAGCAAATACTCTGTAGCCTCTAGTAAGGGGTGCAGTTGGCGAGTGTTCAACCGAGTAGGTGTAATATATACCGTCAGAGATTATTCCGCCGCCGAAGAATGAATATCCTTCGCCATTGAGATTGCCTGTACCGTTAGTGTAGGGTGTTTCAAATGGTAGTGAAGATGGGTCGAATCGCCAAGCTATTTGACCATTAGTCCAATTATAGGCGACAACACCGTCATATTGTCCATAGTAGAGAAGACCATAAGCTGATGCTGACAAGTATGATCCAAAGCTTCCCCACGGATCACTCGAAAGCGGACTCTGCCATACCAGTTTTCCCGTATGCAAATCGAAAGCATAGAATAGGCCATTATCCATTCGCATAGCATATAACCCGTGATCTGTAATACAAGCGACCGCGTTGAAGATTTGGTAAGGTATGTTTGACGAGACATTAAATAACAATTGTCCTGTCGTTAAGCTGGCGGCTGCAACATAGGGATCCGGAGCTGTTCCAGTGTAAGTGTTGGTATAACTGTAAGTTGTAGCTGAAATCATTGATTCAAAATCAGCAGTACCTAACGAAGCGAATGGCCAAGTAATATTGCCCATAATGTTGGCGGTGAAATTGCTGGAAAGACTGTCAAGCGTCCAGTTTATCAAGCGATATTGATTTGCGGTCGCATTTATCGTCTGCACGGATAAAACATACGGATCAGCATAGAGAAATCCATTTGTGAGCGGAATAGTCTGATTTTGGAGTACAAGTCCAGTTATTGGGTCATATTTAATCACTAAGCCTATGCCTGTTACTGCGCTTGGACCAATGTAATCAAGTGTTGAAACGATTTGATCGGCCCGTGAGGTTGCTCCAGGAACTGCTGCAGCGATTGCATTGAATGAAATGTATTTGGGCGGATAAGTGACATTCGGTTGATCCCAATAGACTTGCCCTGTACGTATATCCCAAGATTCCCAGACTGTTTGAGGCACACCATTGAATACTAATGTACGACTTTGATAGCAACGTCCCTGGAAAACAATGTCCGGGTTTCCAAATCTGCCTGGACCGGTTTCCCCGTGATCAAAGGGATTTCCAACGAAATCCAAATCTGGTGCCTGATATTTTGTAGCCGCTCCGTCAATGAGTCCTCCTTGAATTCCGTCAAGAGAGCCTATTCGTCTGAACACGATGTGTGGACTTTTCGGACCCGTAGTGTAAGGAACGAACCCGTACTGTATCGGCGAATTGCTAGTGTAAACATTGGTATTGTCTGGCCAGCCTGGCGTTCCTGTACCTCCGCCAACCTCATTGTTTGGATCGTTGCCAGCAATTACCCACCACTCTCGGTTATTGGGCGAGATTGGTCTTGTCCAATAATTTCCAGCGCCCGGAAGTGGTGATGGCTGCCAACTATTTACTGGACTCTGCTGAACAACAAGGGTGTATTTTTGTGTCTGAGAAGGCAGATAATAGACATCTTGAGTAGCATTGAAAGTTGTGGTCAACGTATTTGTTAGAGCGCCTCCATGTGGTTGGTAATATGATCCTACTGGTACTGATTGTGCGGTAGCGACTCTATAGCCTAACAAATAGTATCCTGCTGGGTAATAGTCCCCTGCAAAGAAGAACTGAAGCGTGTAGTTGCCTGCGACATCCGGGGTGTAGGTGATATATCCTGTTGTGTCTGCTGAGTACGAAACCATTGGTCCAACTGTTATTGTTGTACCATCTGGTTTAGTGATGACTACTGTGTATCCCGTGTGTGCACGTTCAACATTTAAAGCTGGCTGGCTCCAAAAATTTACTAGTAATTGTTGATTGATTCCTATGGGGTTTGGTGAAAAGCTAAGATATGAAATTGTTGGAACTGTCTGGCTTGGAGTAACGCCAGTTGGAACTGGTCCGCCAGTATAAGGTAATTGAGGTGGTCCAATAGTTACTCCTGCAGGTGCTGATGAAACTTGAGCTTTAGCAGGTAGAATAGGTGTAGCCAGTAGCAACACAGAAACCATTAATAGAGCAAAAATGATCGCAATTGAATTTTTTCCTGTGCTAAAATTTAATGCATGTTTCATTTTCTGTTCTCCTAAAAGTTTATGCTGAGAATTTTAGGTTAACAGTATTTAAAAAGTACCAGTAAGTCATCCGACTACCAAGTAGCTTGCTAAAAAGCGGTTTGAATGTGAGAATATCGAAGTTGTTGTTACCGACAGCTTGTAAAAGTATTCAACTCAACACGAATTTTTAGAACGCATTTCTTTGGTAGATTTTTTTTGGACAAAATTTAAAAACAATCTGAAGATAATTGAATTGCCTAATCGGAGTAGGTAGACTTGCTTATACAAGATGAAGCGGTTGAAACGCTAGTTAGTTTAGGACTTACAGTTTTGCAAGCAAAAGTCTACCTTGCTCTAGCAACATTAGGCAGGTCAACCGGAAAAGCAACTGCTAAGTCAGCAAAAGTCGCTTCACAAGATATTTATCGGGTGCTCGCCGAACTCCAAGAAATAGGACTCGTTGAAAAAATAATCGCAAAGCCCAACCAATACAGGCCTATTCCATTAGATGAAGGCCTGTCAGCTTTACTTAAGTGTCGACAGGAAGAAACCGTAGAATTGAAGAAAGCTGCCGCTCAAATATCTGAGAGCTTGCAGACCATTGACACTTATAGAGATATCAATGGAATTGGGGATTTTGTTTTAATCCCTAAAAAACAATTATTTAGAGCAAGAAAAGCTGTAGAAAGCGCTCAAACAAGCATCGATTTTGTATTTGACTTTGAGGCTGCCATGACTTATCATACAAAATTTTTTGGGTTAGAAATAAAACTGCTTGACAGAGGGGTAAAAATCAGAAATCTTCTAAACAAAAAAGAACACGACGCCTGTGCTTCAAAGGCATTCTTAAAGCTAAAAAATAAATCTGAATTTGAAACAAAATTATGTTTTGACGAAATCACAAAATTGATTATAGTAGATAGAAAAGAGTTATTCCTTTCAACTATTGCAAAATCGGGCATATCAGACCAGCCGTACTTATGGTCTAATAACCAAGTTCTTGTGGAAATAATTCAGCAATGGTATGATATGGTGTGGGAAAGAAGCAGTTTCTAACGTAACATGTTCTAACGAAATATTCTTTATAATTGTTGTCAGTTGGGTGCGATTTGTTTATGTTTTACTTACTATCTATTGGATTTGATAAACGGACGCACTTTAAATGTCAAGCTCAAATGAAAAGATTACTATGTTGCATGGCGCTGGCGGCACAGTCATGCATAATTTGGTCAAAAACTACATTGTCAAATATTTCGGCGGGTTAGGCAACGCTGCTGAAGTGCCCTTAGAAGCTATGGATGATGCTGCAGTTATCGGCGATATTGTGTTTAAGAGTGATTCTCATGCGGTTAAACCTATATTTTTCCCCGGCGGAGACATAGGGCGGTTAGCCATTTCAGGCACAGTTAACGATATTTCAGCAATGGGCGCCCAACCCTACGCATTGGCTTGCGGATTTATTTTGGAAGAAGGCTTACTCATTGCTGATTTGGAGAAGATTTTGGCAAGTATGCGTCAGACCTGCATTGAAGCAGGTGTGGGGATTGTTACTGGTGATACGAAAGTGGTAGAAAAGGGCAGTTTAGGTGGTCTTGTCATGAACGTTTCAGGAATAGGTAAAAGAACCCTGGCCTTAGAAAGCAACTTCAAGGTGGCAAGGCAATACCGAAGCGTTGCAAGTCGTTGGACCCTTGATTCAAACCTTGTTGCAGGCGACAAAATTATTTTGACGGGAACCATCGGCGACCATGGACTTGCAGTACTCTCGGCGCAGCAGGGATTGACTTTTGGAAGCGAAATAAAATCCGATGTTAGACCGTTAAATCGCATGCTTCAGCAATTATTTGAACAAATAGGGGGGGTTATTGCTGTAAAAGATCCGACACGTGGTGGCTTGGCTGATGCTCTTAATGAGTGGACTGAAAAATCCAAAGTCGGCATACTAATCGAGGAAGACAAAGTGCCGATAAGACAAGACGTTCAGACTGCATGCGACATGCTGGGCTTGGACCCACTCGAAGTTGGAAACGAAGGCAAATACATCATCGGCGTTGTAGCAGAAAAAGCGCAAGAAACTTTAGAGTTCTTGAAGCAAACTGAAGAAGGCAAAAATGCACAAATAATCGGCGAAGCCACAACACAATTCAGAGGAGTAGCCATGCAAACGCTGGTTGGCGGCAAAAGAATAATCGCAAGACCCATAGGCGACCCAGTGCCAAGGATTTGCTAACGAACAACAATTCTGTTGGGAAGCATATTTAGTGGTTATCTGCAAATATTAATAAGATTAACCTGAGGATTTTTAGAGCATTTGTGGTGACATAGAACGCTCTCCCAAATTTATGCTAAACTGCGTGGATTTAGGCTTGAGAGATGGCAGCTGCTTTTCTTGCTTCTTATAATTGTGTGCGGCTCATTGTTCTTAATCAATTTAACGTACATGAATATAGTTTGGGATGAAACACCCCACTTGGAGGGTGGATTACTTTTATCTCAGGGGCATCTGCAAGATTACTTCGCTTTAACACGTTACCCACCCTTATTGGACACGATTATTGCTGGTTACTTCAAGCTTTTCGGCGCAAGCGTATTTGCAGGAAGACTTGTCTCTGTTACTTTTTCACTGCTAACACTTGTTGTCGTGTTCAAACTTGCATCAAAAGCGTACGGGCGAAAGATTGCTTTTCTTTCAAGCTTAATTCTTGCTACAATGCCAGGGTTCATTTGGCTCTCCAGAGTATCACTTTTGGAAATGGCTCTTGAATTCTTCTTTGTCACAGCCCTCCTCTTATTTTTATATTGGCTGCATAGTGGCAAAAACACAACCATCCTTCTAAGCGGCATAGTGTTAGGTTGCGCATTTTTAACGAAGTATCAAGGCCTAGTTGCAGGCTTAGTTATGGTCATTAGCGTGCCGTTTGTGCTTTACCATAGCCAATTCAAAGCAAAAATCTCCAGGTTGTTTTTTTTAATTATTGCCTCAGGCGCAATCGTTGTTCCGGTTCTAATTTCAATTTATGCTTCGGGAACTTTAAGCCAGTGGATAAGCCTGATCCAGCAAAGTGACATGCAAACTAACCAGTACAGTGTACGATTTCCAATGTCAATTTTCTATCTTCTTGAAATGACCGTACCATTAGATTTTGTTCATCCAATCAACATCCTCGTCTTCATCCTTGGGTTGCATGGTCTTGCCTTGTTTATTTGGCGCAGAAAACCAGAAGATAAATTATTTCTTATCTGGTTCGCTGTGGTATACGTCTTTTTCACGTTTATAGCTACGAAAAGTTGGCGTTACGTTATGCCAATATTTCCGGTTATAGCCATTTCCGCTGCAAGTTTCATCTCTTTTCTCTACGACAAACTACAGAAAACTTGGAAAGCCCCTCAAGTAGATGTTGACAAAAAATTGATTACTAAAATCTTAGCTGGCTTTCTCATATTGTTTACAACAGTTGCATTGGTTTACAGTACAGTAGACGCTTATGGTTGGCTTCAGAAAGATGCTGTTTCTATACCTTTGCCCGACGCGGTCCATTATGTTGCTAATGGATTTACCACCAGTAATCAGTCAGTTATGGTAATAGCCCCAGATAACTACATCAACCAGGATATGACGGATTTTTACTTGAGCGGGTATGAAGCAAAAAATAATTTAGCTTGGCAGTACCCACTCGTACCTGTTGACGCCTACACACCAGACTTTAACATCACACAAATGATCAGTTTATGCCAACAAAAAGACGTAAAATACCTGCTCCTTTACGAAAACAAAAACACACCATTCTTCAACTCGACAATAACACCCACAATGGTTTTGGAAAATATACTTCAAAGCGGCAAATTCTATGATCAATCAACCTTTGGAACGGCGCCACGTAGAATCTTTGTTCTTCAAGTAAATGAAACCGCAATGTAAACAGATTAAAGATTGACAGCTATGTTTGGATCGCTACGTTTTTTGCCCAAACCCTGCAGGTGCCTTCACTGCTGACCATACATGCGCCAACAGGTTTCTCAGGCGTACAAGCTTTGAGAAACATTGGACATTCGTTTGGCTTGATTTTTCCGATAATTACAAGATGACATTCGCAACCAAGTAAAATGTCTTTACCCTGCTCTACATGGACACCAAACTTTAATCTAGCATCATAATCCGCAAGAGACTCACGCAGCTGAAGTGCCGAGTCTGGAAGTCTCCCGATGCCACGCCAGTTTCCGCCTGTAACCGTGAAAGCTTTATTCATTATTTCCAGCGCCCGAGGATTGCCTTCGGGCTTAACCACACGAGAATATTCATTCTCCAACAGAGCCATACCTTCACTTTGCTGTTTTACAATCATGAAAATCGACATTAACACGTCTATGGGTTCAAAACCAGCTACAACAGTTGGCATCCGATAAACTCGCGGGAACAATTCGTAGGGCTTTAAACCAATAATTGCACTCACATGCCCAGGCGCAATGAAACCATCAATCTGCAAATCGCCGACGCCGAGCAACAATTCCATGGCGGGAGGAATCAAACGATGAGACACAAGAAAGCTCAGGTTTTCAGGCGGGTTTCCAAGCGCTTCAACCGCAGTTGACGGAGCCGTAGTTTCAAAACCAACCGCGAAAAAAACAAACTGCTTCTTTGGCTCACGTTTAGCCATTTCAACTGCGTCAGAGGTCGCATAAACAATTCTGACGTCAGCGCCTGCTGCTTTAGCTTCTAAAAGCGAAATTTTGCTTCCCGGCACTCGCAACACGTCACCAAAACATGTGACCACGATGCCCATCTGAGCTAATTGTACAGCTTCATCAATTTCAGCAGCTGGAACAATGCACACAGGGCAGCCAGGACCTGCAATAACTTCAACGTTCTCGGGCAAAAGACTACGTAAACCATAATGCGTTATTGTCCATTCATGAGTTCCGCAGACATGGCAGATTTTTACTTTCCCTGATTTAGGCGCTAAGCTTTTGATTTTTGCTGCTATATTCTGCGCCATTTCGGGGTTTCTGAACTTTAGGTTTTCAGCCATGATATCGCTCTACCTGCCGTTTTATTCTTGGGAAGCTTCGAGAACGCTATTCCATAAACTTAGGGTTTCTTTGGCCTCTTCTTCTGAGATTACTGTGATAGCGTAGCCCGCGTGGACCAAAACGTATTCACCAACTTTTGCTTCAACAAGCGACACGTTAACTTCCCGTAAGACACCTTGACCAAAATCTACGTTAGCTTTGGTGCCGTCAATGTTCATTATTTTTGCGGGAATTGCTAAACACATACTCATCAACTAGTAAGGAGGTTTTAAACGGCGATAAAAAGAAATTGGTTTAAAACCTTGAAAATCCACCCACAACCGCCTGACCAAACGATACTCCGCCGTCGCCGGCTGGAACGGCATCATGAACCAAAAATCGCAGTCCAGCGGCTTCAACAGCTTCACGCATGATTTTTGCAAGTATCTGGTTGCATGCAGCTCCTCCTGAAAATCCAATAGCTTTGACGCCTAACTCTTGGGCTTTTTCAGTTGCCAAAGCAGCTAACCCCCTTGCCAAATAAGAGTGTGCAGAATAAGCCAAATCAGTAATAGAAAAGTTTTGTCTACTTTCGAAAATCGCCCTTAACAATATGGAAGTATGTAGCATATCGCCATGCAAAACAGGATTTTGATTAAGCACATCTTTCCCAGTTAAAGCGGCTGATTCAAGTTTCATAGCTGGTTCCCCCTCATAACTTCGCTCAAAACAAACCTCTAACACCGCTGAGACGGCATCTAAAACCCTGCCACAACTTGTAGTTTCAATCGTTCCAATCCCTTTTTCAAGTTGGTCCAAAAGCAATTTAGCCTCAGTTTCGCCAAACGGTAAATGCACACTATTTTGCATCAGCCAAGGTTCAACCGCTACGCCAGCTTTATCGAGCATTCCAGCGGCTACACGCAAGGGATAACGGCTAGCCACGTCACCGCCCAAAAGCGGTTGGGGCTCCAAATGCCCAACACGCATGAATTCGGTCGATTCACGGGTACAAAACAGGACCTCACCGCCCCACGCCCCACCATCTGTTCCGTAACCGTACCCGTCACAAACAATAGTAACAGCCTCTTCCAAGTTGTGCTCAGCCATCAAAGCAGCAGCGTGAGCATGGTGATGTTGAACCTGGATGAGGGGTGAACCGTCTGCCTCAGCCATCTCCTTAGCTAATGCGGTGGTCGTGAATTTAGGGTGCAAATCACAAACGACGACTTCAGAGTGGCAATTAGTTAGGTCGTAGAGGTGGTTGGTTGCTTCTTGCAGAAATGCACGGGTTTCCACGTTTTCGACGTCGCCGATGTGTTGGCTAATGAAGGCTTTATCGTCAAGCAATACGCAGGCTGTGTTGTTTAGTTCGCCGCCTAATCCCACCACGCAGCGTTTTGATCTTGCTTTGAGCCTGATTGGCGCAGGAGCGTATCCTCGGCTTCGCCTAAGAAATACAGGTCGGTTTCCGTGGAGTCGCATGACTGAGTCATCGCATCGGTGGGCGATTTTGCGGTTGTGAAACAAAAAATAATCTACTGTACCGCCGAGTGTCTTGAGGGCTGCTTCGTTGTCTTTTACGATGGGTTGGTTTGGCGGGTTGGCGCTGGTCATCACAAACGCTGGGTCGTCGACTTGGTCAAAGAGCATGTAGTGCAAGCCCGTGTAGGGCAACATAACGCCGATGTTATGTAGGTTCGGCGCGACAAGAGGCGACAAATTGTAATTGGCGCTTTTGTTTAGCAGAACTATTGGGCGTGCAGGCGAGTTCAGCAGTTCCTGCTCCTTCGAAGTCACTTCGGCAAAACCTTTCGCTGCCTCCAGGCTTTTTGCCATGATAGCAAATGGTTTCTGGCTTCGATGCTTCGTTGCTCGAAGCCTCTCCAAAGGATACCCTAACATAACCGAGGATGCAATATGAAAGCCCCCGTACCCTTTTATGGCGAGCACACTGCCTTCTGAAAGCAGTCGTCCAGCTTTACGCACAGGGTCTTTGGCGCTGACTGGCTCGCCCGTTTTTGTTGTTAAGTAGACTTTTGGACCGCAAGGTGGACAAGCCACAGTTTGCGCATGAAACCGCCTGTTCGCTGGGTCACTATATTCTTTTTGGCAGAAACCACAAAGGGGAAACTCACGCATGGTCGTGTTTTCTCGGTCGTAAGGCAAACGTTCAATGATTGTGAAGCGTGGACCGCAATTGGTGCAGGTGATAAAGAAATATTCGAACCTTGGGTTTTTAGGGTCTCTCAGTTCAGCGAGGCATTCGTTGCATATTGCTATGTCTGGCGGTATGATTGAGCCCGCAAGTTCGGCTTCTTCAGAGCTTTTGATAATCGCAAATTTGTCATATTCGTTATTGCCTGAAAGCGCAGTTGATTTAACCGAGTAGATTTGTGCAAGAGGCGGCTTCTTATCAGTCAAATCACGCATAAAATTTTTGATTTTTTGCGCATTGCCTTCCAAGACAACTTCTACTCCAGCATCACCCCTGTTACGAACGTACCCTACCAAACCATTTTCCACTGCCAAACGATAGATGAATGGTCGGAAACCGACACCCTGAACAATACCAGTAACGTTGATTTTTACGCGCAAAGGCAGAGCCTTAACTACTTCAAGAACGAGGTTTTCTCTTATACATTTCGAAGAATTTCTGGCAACATTTAAAACAAACAGACATCCATCAAAATATGTTTGATGGATATGAAGGGCGTCACGTTTGCAATCGCATTCATTTTAACCACGTGTCTTGTTATCGGCGGCGTTGCTCTCTACCCGAATATTTTGGGGCAAGCAGCAGCCAGTGATAATGAGTTTGTTTTTGGGCTTTTCCTTGGACCATTCTTTGTTTTGCTGTTTTTTGCATGGATAGGCGAAAAAGTCGTTTTAAAAATACGAAAGAAAAAAGTGATGGATTAAGTCGCACACACAATAAAATTATGTAGTTACATAACTATGTTGTTATGCGGTGTAATAATTGAGTAAGTACGCAACAATCTCCGTTCCCGTCGAAATCAAAACGCGTTTGGAAAAAGCGAAGGGGGACAAGGCGTGGGGTGAATTTCTCCTAGAAATGTACACTGAAGGGCAACGTCTGAAAGGCAAGAAAGCTTTCGAAGAACTTAGACAACTTCTTTCCAAGGAAGATTTAGAGGCTATACGGGAGTCCAGCAAAGAATTTAGGGAGAATTTCAAGCTAAGATGAACCTATTAGATACAGGCGCAGTTATCGACAACATGGAAAAAAACAATTATTTTCCAGCCATCATATCTACGATAACTCTCATTGAGGTCTTAAGAGGAATAGAAAACCAAAAGAGGTTATCAGCAAAGCAGCTGTTGGAAGAAAGTTTTTCTATTCTAAACCTTGACAACAGCATTATAGAGGCTTACTGTCGCATTTATCGCACGTTAAAAGAAGAAGGAAACTTGATACCCGATGCAGACCTCTTAATTGCCGCAACCGCTATAGCACACGAGTTAACTCTTGAAACCAAAGATGCACACTTTCATAGACTAAAAGCGCTTGGTTTAAAGCTCAAGTAAGCAAACGTTTTAGGACTTTACCTGCTGAGCTTAGTGGCAACTCTTTTCTAAATTCCACTTCGCGAATCGCCTTGTAAGGCGCCACCTTATCGTTTACAAAAGCCATAATGTTTTTTTCCGTTGTGGTCGCGCCTTCTTTGAGTTCAATGTAAGCCTTTGGAGTTTCTCCCGCTATTTTGTCTGGTTTGCCGACGACTGCGCATAGTTTTACGGCTGGGTGTTCGTAGAGGATGTCTTCGAGTTCGCGCGGATAGATGCTGTAGTCTTTGGTTTTTATTAGGTCTTTTTTGCGGTCTGTGATGAAAAAGTAGCCGTTTTTGTCCATATGAGCAATGTCGCCTGTCAAAAGCCACCTATCGCGCAAAACCAAAGCTGTTTCCTCGGGCTTGCGCCAGTAGCCCTTCATGACTTGCGGTCCCTTCACAGCCAGCTCGCCTGTCTCCCCCACAGCAAGCGTTTTTTCTCCTGTTTCCAAATCCATTATCCGAGCATCCGTGTCGGGCAAGGGCAACCCGATTGAACCCAAATTCACCTTCCGCATCGTCTTATCAACGGGACTACAGTGGGTAACTGGCGATGCCTCGGTTAACCCGTATCCTTCTACTAAAAGGCCGCCTGTAACTTGCATGAACTGTTTTTGAACTGGCAGCGGCAAGGGTGAAGCTCCAGAAATGCAGACGCGAATCGACGTTAAGTCGAATTTACAGATCTCTGAGTTTGCCAGCAACGCAGAGTACATGGTTGGGACACCACAAAAAACCGTAATCTTGTATTTTTGGATAGTTTCAAGGACTTTCGCTGGCTCAAACTTGGGTAATACAACCATTTTTGCAGCTAAACTAATGGGCACTGTCATGCTTGTGGTCATGCCGTAAATGTGGAATAAGGGCAACGCAGTTAGGAATGTTTCTTTGGCAGGTGCGCCTTTTATCCAAGCAGCGAAAGCTAGCGCATTTGAGAGCAGATTAGTGTGGGTTAACATGACGCCTTTAGCGGTTCTCGTCGTACCACCTGTGTACTGTAAAACAGCTAAATCTTCACGCGGATTAATTTCAATTTTAAGCGGGGTTTGTGCAACCTCTTTTAGCAGTTGCTGAAATGTCCAGACGCCTGGTTTGCGTGAAATGAGTTTTTCGAATGATTCGTTTAAGCTTGGGAGGATTACATTTTGGAGCTTAGTCTTTTCTTTAATTGAATCTACGATTGGGTAAAGCGAATCCAACGCAACAATTGTTTGAGCGCCTGAATCGGACAACTGATACTCAACGTCACGTTCCCGATGTAGCGGACTTATCGCCGTTGCAACTGCGCCTGCTTTGAGGATTCCAAAATAAGCAATTATGAATTGGGAAATGTTGGGCAGGAAAATTGCAACTCTATCACCCTTTTTTGTTCCTAATTTAACAAGGGCATTGGCAAACTGATTTGAAAACACTTCCAACTGTGAATAGGTGATTTCCTGCTCGCCGCAGACTATGGCCGCTTTTTCGGGGTAAGCTTCGGCGCTTTTGCGTAGAATTTCTTGGAGAGTTACCCATGGATATTCTAGGTGCTTTGTCACTTCGACTGGATATGAGTTAAACCAAGGCTTATCTTTTTTTGGCAACGCAGCTCGCGTAACCATATGAGGAAGGTGGTAAAAACCTTATCTAAACTTGGTTTTTCAGTTTAATCTTTGTTTTTATTTTGTTTCTTTAGAGAATACCTTTGTAATGCTGACCCTTTATGGAACCCAACATGAAAACCGCCCCACAAGCCGCCATATTTGATTCCTCTGACAACTTTTACCTGCCTGTTAGTACGGCTATTTCTTTTTTAATCTGTTTTCTTTTCTTCGGACTCATTCATAGACAACCCCATTTCCACCTATTTACCGTTTAGAACCCTTCTTAGTATAATCTGTTAATCCTAGTCTGTTTCCAAATGGATCTTCAAACTCAACCGCCATTCCCGTATGAACCTCAAAAGGCTCAGATAGAAACTTTAGCCCTTTACTTCTGAGCCCTTTGTACTCTTCTTGCACGTTTTCGGCAACAAACCATATGGTTGGTTTTGCCTCAGGAAACTTACTGGTGTCTTTTAAGATGATCGCAGGCTCATTATCGCCGACCTTAAAAGCCATCATCCCCATGTTTGAGAAATCAAACTTAACTGTTAGACCGAGAATGTCTTGATAGAATTCTTTGCCCTTCTTTAGGTCAGTACTTGGAAGAAAGAAATTATCATAATCTTTCATGGGTTTAACCTAAAGATAGGTTAGAGTAAGTTCTTAATAAGATTTCATAAAAGTATTTTCAAGAGCAAAAGTGGTGCCGGGAACGGGATTCGAGCCCGTGACTTCTGGTCTTAAGGCGTTTAGCCCCTAACATCTCCAGATTTCTCATCTGGATTGCGTGTTTGCCCAGATTATGAGTCTGGCGCCCTAGCCAGGCTAGGCTACCCCGGCAAACTGCCACTTTTTTGCCTGCTGATTCCATTTAGTTTGATTTCCATGATTTAAACTTTTAAAGGAACACTTAAAATTTGGCTGTGTCCCAACAGTCAAAAGCCGCCCTTTGAAAAAGGCCCGTTAGCACCGTAAAGGAAGCATTTTTATACATAAAATATATTGGAGTGGAAAATGCTAGGTTATTTGGTGAATGAGTATGTCTTCAGATAATGAGGATTATCCCGATAAGTTCAAGAAGAGACGAGGCAAAGACCCGTTTTTCGGCGAGATAGACGATGTTTTCCGTGAAATGGAGAAAATGATGGATGAAGAGTTAAAAAATTTCACGGAAAAGGTGCCGAAGGAATACATAAAGGAACGTAAACTTCCTGACGGTAGCACTGTTAAGGAGCTTGGACCCTTCGTTTACGGTCATAGCATGAAGATTGGTCCTGATGGAAAACCTGAAATTCAGGAATTTGGAAACATCAAAAAAGGACTCAAAGGGGCTCCGCAGGTTAAAGAAGAACGCGAGCCACT